>Ga0208940_1000046_pt1 | contig 156267 bp, 106 predicted proteins | sample AD_JPNNA6_MetaG_FD_184445 | JGI IMG/M metagenome (GOLD analysis project Ga0208940, IMG submission 184445) | Active sludge microbial communities of municipal wastewater-treating anaerobic digesters from Japan - AD_JPNNA6_MetaG (SPAdes) (version 2) | ecosystem: Engineered > Bioreactor >... | reverse complement strand
ACGCTGGGGAGCATCAAGGTCTCGCGGCATTTCGTCATTCATCAGTATCAGCATCCTTTCATCAAGATTGGATTGAATGATAAACCGATACCCAAGTTTACAACCGCGCTAATTTAACATTGTCGAGCTAGATACAAGCATCAAACGTTCAATCCGTTGGCATTTTGGCATTATGGCATGCGGCGCAAGCCCTCGTGACGCACGGCCCAGGCGTCGCCGGCGGGAAAGCCGGGAGTGGAGCAATCAGGCGCTCCGTCCCAGCCGGCAGCCATCATCGCCACAGCGGCAAGCAGGCCGCCGTTGCCGGGCAGATAGAGCGGCAAGCGATCATCCTGGTAGTTGTGACCATTCGCCAAATAGCCGTTTTTGGGTGAATCGAGGAACAGGGCGTCCACGGCCTGCTCCGGGCGGCCCAGGCGCGCCGCCGTCATCGCCAGCATGGGATAGTCCCACCCCCAGGTTGTCGGCCAATCCCAGGTGCGCAGTACGTCATCGAACGTCCGTTGCATTACCGCCGGATCGATCAACGGCGTCGGGGGAAGCATGCCGAACGCCGCCAGCATCGAGGGGTGATCGTTATGAAGAGTGTACGGCGACGTTTCGATGGCCGTGTAGACGCCGTCGCGCACGGTGGGTCGCGCCAGATAACGCAGAACACGTTCCCACTGCGGATGACGGCCCATACCGAGCCGCTCACGCCAGCATTGCGCCACGCTCAACGCCCAATGCCAGTAAACCAACTCGAAGGTCGGGTTCAGGGTATGCATCCGGTTACCGCCATAGCTCTCCTGGGCAGGGATCAACGCCGGCCCGAGGACGTAACGTTGTCCGACCCTGTCCCATACCGGATATGAAGCCATAAACTCGGCGGTCTCGAAGACGATCCGCCGGTACAGTTCCAACGTTTCGCGCTGCGGACGCGCCCGGTAGCACAATTCAGCGTAATAGATGGGATGCGGCTGTTGCCATATCAGAAAAACGCCCACCTCGCTGGGGCTATCATGCCCATCGGGGCCGACCATTTTGGGCCAGCGCGCGCCGCGATAACCTTGCCGTGCGGCGGTTTCCTGCGCCAGCGGAAGGATGTGCTCATACCACGGCAGACTGCGTTCGAGCAACGGCAGACGATCCCACAGAGCAAAGTGGGCGGCATGCCACCAGTGCATCTCCAGGTGCGCCTTCCCGTACCAACTGTTGCAGACCAGTCCCGTCTCCTGCGGCGGCATAGAACCCGCACACTGGATGGCGGTGAGGTACTGCGAGAGCACCACCCGACGCTCCAACTCGGCGGCGCGGGGAGCGGTACACGCAGAGAAGTCGAGCGCGCCGCCGCTCTCCCAGAATGCCGCCCAATGCCGGGCCGCCGCCACGCGCGTCGCGTCGAAAGTGGGCAGAGGCTCGGTGAACGGCTCCGGCGCAAAGGCCAGGATAATATCCAGCGCATAGCCATCGCGCCGTGCCATCTCGTATTCGTGCTCGGTGATGGCCTGCACACGCCCCTCCGGCGAACACGCCAGCCGGACATAGTAACGGTCCGCGTCGAGGATGCGGGTGAAGTCGGCCCGACTGCCGTCGAGGGTCGCCCGCGTCTGGTGACGGTGCGGTTGCGTCCAATCGGCGGCATCGCCCCACTTGACGGCGCCGTAAGGGAAGGCCAGTGTCACCGCCAGGCGACCTTCAACCCCCAGCGACGAGGTGATGCGCACTGCCAGCACATCCCGTGTCGGATGGCAAACAGTGTACACGTGGACGGGCTGCCCTTCTACCGTGAAGCCACTGTCGAGCAGGCCGGTCCACAGGTCGAGCGTCTGCTGCGGATGAGCGATGTCTTCGATAGCCAGCGGGTCGCCGTCAGCCTTACGAATGTGCAGGCCAAGCTGTCCCAGGTGCAAACGATGCGGGTTGGTACGCAGCCACTCGGCGGCGGGTTTGTAGTTACCAGAGGCATCCAACCCGGAAAGGTAAGGCACGCTGCGCCCGTTCACGATGTAGTTTTCGAGGGCGTCTTCCAGCCGATAACCGGCAAGGTTCGGTAAGCTGTGCCATCCCCATTCCGCATGTGTCCCCAGAAGCATCCCCTGCGCATGATAATCGGGGAAGGTTTGCAGGCCGGTGATGTCGGCGGTGAAGGCGAAGCTGCCGTTGCCCACACTGAGCGGCGTCAGCGGGTCGGGGCGCTTAAGGACGATATTGTGCCGCGTCACCAGCGCCTGCCGGTCGATACGCTGTTCTGCCATGCGGCCCTCTTCACCAGCCCGCGGTCGGCATGCTTCGTGGTTGGAACTACTGTGCCAGCCGGAAGACACGGTACGAGTGCGGCTTGAGCGTCGCCGTAAAGCTATGTTTGCCGGTGCTCTGCTGACGCCAGTCGAGAATTTCCTGTGGCTCGTCCAACACTTCGCCGGTCATCACGTCGCGCACGGCGGTGACGGCGCTGTCGGTGATGAGGCGCACTTCCGCCGGTTCCGGCAGGATGGACTCGACGATGAAGGTAGCATTGTCGTAGACGAAGAGCATCACCTGCGCCGGGCCGTCCACGCGGATGTAGAGGTCGCGCAGCAGCAGCTCACGAAGGCGCGCCAGCACCTTCTCCGGCAACTTGTAGAGATCGTCAAAGTTGTCGGGGATGGTGAGGACGTAAAGCACACTGTTACCGTAAACTGCAAAGTGCAAGAGCGGATGTCCCGTGGTGCGCGTCAGCCCGGAGATTTCCTCCCAGGAGTCGTTGGTCAGATAGTCGATGTGCGGCAACAGCACGGCCTCATCCGTGTGCATCACCTGCCCCCAGCCGATGAGAAAATCCTGCACGCTGGCCTTGCGGTCGGTGACGGTCAGCTCAACGATGTCGCGCATGCCCTTGTCCTGCAGAGCCTTGAAAAGCCCGGAGGTGACGACGACGGTTTTACCGGCCATCAACTGGCCTTTGATCTTCGTCACAATGTCCGGGTCGCCTTTGGCCGCTTCGGTCAGCAAAATCAGCGCCTCCGCAGACGGAAATTCCGGGCACAGATCGATGGGGATGCCCAGCATTCCCAGGTAGTTATGGAGAAAATCCTCGCCGGTGGAATGGAAAGGCTTGTAGCTCTTGACGCCAACCGGCTTGCCAAGTTCGGCGATCACGGGGTCTATCTGCTCGAAAGCGTACCCGGCCGCCATGGCGAGTGAGGTCTGCTCCGGCCAGTGGCCGTCGGCCTGAAGCCAGGGGGCCAACATCGCCTCGAAGTCGAAGCTGCTCCCCGAACCCTGCCAGGGAGCGCGCTGCGCGGCGTCGATGGGGCGTTCAAACTGGCCGAAGTGGAAGAGGGTGATCTCCGGCGCCTTGGCGAACAGCGTCAGCCAGAGCTGCTCGGCGTAGCGATCCAAATAGAACGAGCCGAACGGATCGACCCAACCGCCCAGGTTGCCGCCCGGCTTGATGTTCTCGAAATAGCGCACAATCGAGTAGCCCTGATAGGCCTGCAAGTGCTGGTTGCTGAGCACCGGGTCACGGGTCTCCGTACCGGTATAGATAGCATCGAAGAGGGACGGCTCGGTTTCAAGATTGAAGCCCAATCCCTGGAAATGCTCATACCAGTTAGGATATTTGATGGTGATTTTGACCTGCGGATTGACGGCTTTTGCCGGCCCGATGACCAGGTTTTGCGCGGCTTCGGTCATCAATGCCAGACGGAACGCGGTCCAACTGCGCTCGCCCTTGGCCGCGACGCACAACGGACATTTACAGTCGGTGAAGAAGAAGTCGTCAAGGATGAACTGGTCGAACAGGCGCGCCGTATACTCGGCGATTTCTTGCACTTTGCGACGGTGTTCCGGGTTCGTATAACAGTAGGTCTGGAAACGGTTGCGCTCGTTGACGGTGTAGGTAATGCCGCCGGACGTCTGTACGCCGCGGTCGGCAAAAAATTGCTTGGCCTGCACCAGCGTCGCCTCCGGCGCGATAATCGCGTCGCGGTGCGTCTCCAGGTACACTTTGTTCACCTTGAGATACCGACGGATGCCGTCGAAACGTTGCTCCAGCCAGGCCAGGTCGGCCATTTTCTGCACATCGTAGACGGTGCAGTAGAGGGCGACATGGATATTTTCATAATACTCTTGGGAACTGTGAAGCATTGACATGCGTGATAAGCCTCCTCGAATCGTTGTTATATTCAGGACTGACGCAAACAGGTGCCATTTTACCGTCGAGTACGCAGAGAGCGCCAAGATTTTGTGATTTCTCTGTGTATTCGGCGACCTTTGCAGTGGAAAAACATTGTCATTTCGTAAGTCCTACATTTAAACGCTGTAACTCTTCAGCCACCTTTGCCAGGTGGCGAACGGGACTTTGGGGAGGGCACATAATAGGTTACCCCTTCGGCAGGTGCTGGCCCTCTCATCCCCCAACCCCCTTCTCCCCCGCCAGCGGGGAAGAAGGGGGCAAAAGGGGGTGTGGCGGGCGGCGAAGCCGCCCGCCACACCCCCCACCCAAAATCCCCCTTCCCTGGGGAAGGGGGGCAGAGGGGATGGGCTTATAGAAACACGCATATCTCGTCATCCACAAGCACCAGGCATACCGAAATCCACGCCCAACCTGGCATAGGGAATAAGTGGCTTCGTCAGGTTTACTAGCCCGAATAGATACTAAACGTTTAAGTGAATAAAGAACATTCTAGTACAGGGTAGGGAAACATGCAAACACAGTTTTATCACCCGAAGTGTGGCTCATGGACGTTCCGGCGCCTTCATTTTCCCTCCCCTAGCGGTGTGAGCAGACGCTCGGCGTTGCGGTGACAGATGTTGGCGGTCGTCAGTTACAGCGTAAAATAGCATGGGTTGATGAATAGATTCAGTTGGCATCATAAAACTACATCTCACACCGCGGCGCGATTCAGCACTTTCTCATACGCCGCGTATGTCTCTCGCGCCGTCGTCTGCCACGCGAAGCGCGCCGCCTGACGCAACGCACGCTGCCGCAATTCGGCGTGGAAGGCGTCATCGGTCAACAGTCGCATGAGCGCGTCCGCCATGCCCGTCACATCGGCGGGGTCTACGAGGACGCCCGCGTCGCCCACCACCTCCGGCAAGCTGGACGTGTTACTGCCCACGACCGGCGTCCCGCATGCCAGTGCTTCCAGCGGCGGCAGGCCAAACCCTTCGTAGAGCGAGGGGAAGATAAAAGCCCGTGCGCCGCGATAGAGCGCCGGCTTGGCGGATTCGGGAACACAGTCCACAAACTGGACACGCGCTTCGGGAATGCCAGCCTCGCGCGCCAGGCGACGCGGATCCGGCGCAAACTCCGAGTCCACCGCCGGCGGTTTCCCCGCGATGACCAAATGCGCCTCCGGCACAGTCTGAGCCACATGCGCAAACGCCGTACACACCCCGTGCACGTTCTTCCGCACGTCGAACCCACCCAGGTAAAGGACATATCCCGGCTGCACCCCCAGCGGTTCGAGGACAGACCTGTCAAATTGCGGAAAACCTGACAGGTCTGTATACGTCTTGTCCACCGCCAGATAAACCGTTTGCACACGGTCGGGTGAGACGTGGAGATGCGCGACGATGTCCCGCCGCGAGGCCGCCGAATCCGTCAGCAGCAGCGTCGCGCGCGGCGAGGTCGCCCTGACAAAGGCCGTGTACAACCGCACCAAGGCTCCACCGCGATAGGGTTTGAGCAATAAGGGGATGAGATCATGGACGGTGACTACAGTAGGCAGGGCAGCATACAGCGGCGGCGCCCAATACGGCACGTGGAGCACATCCACTCCAAGCTGACGAGCCGCCCTGGGGAGTATGACCTGCTCCCACCACACCTTACCGAGGTTTGTCTTCTTCCCTGGAACTACGACGAATTCGACATTGGGTGCGCAAACCACCTCCGCTACAGGGGATGTTGGTGTCAACACCATAAACTGCGACGCAGGCATATGCTCGGCAAGCGCTGCAACCAGGTAGCGCAAATACTGCCCGCTCCCTGTCTCAGGGCGATCCCCAAACCACCCGCTCAAGGCTACGCGCATCGAATCGTTTCTCATTCTTTATCAGCAGATTAAGCTGATTTAGCAGATTGTCTACCTTTTGGCAACGAAATCTGCCTCATCTGCTCAATCTGCTGATGAAAAACAAACAATTCACTCGCGCAGATGGACATTGATGGCCTGGGGTCCACGCTCCGTGTTAACCACCTCGTACCACACCGGCGCGTTTTCGCGCATGACCTGCTCCGGGTCGCCCTCTATCGCACTGTAATGAAAGAAGACGTCACTGCCGTCGTGCTGGGTGATAAAACCAAAGTGCTTGTCCTCACGAAACCATTTGACAACGCCGGCCCGCAGCCCCGGCGCAGTCGCCTCTAGCTTGCGACATTCCGCACACTGTCGCGGCGTCTCAGCCGCAAAACCAAGCGCAGCCTGCTGGCGCTGTTCTTCAATGCGATAGACAAACGTTTTGCCACAAGTTTCACACGTCAATAGTTCATCACGATAGGTCATAGGTTCTCTCCTGATTCAACTTTCAGTCTGAGTTTCGATACGTTCGATTTGAAAAACAACATTCGCCACAGCATCTTTACCCTGCAAGGCGATGATGGATTCGCCGCGCGTCGCTCTTCCCTGCTCGGGTACCGCCCGTCCTGTTACCGTTTTGGATGCACCGCGCTGCGTCACCGGCATCAAACGGCTCGCAGTGGTCATGATCCCCACTGTCGCCACATGCTCGCCCGGCGTCAGTTTGGCAATCTGCACCCCTTTACCACTGCGTTTCTGAACCGGGAAATCACTGAGGGAGGTGCGCTTGGCAAACCCCATGTCGGTGATGGTAAAAAACGCCGCACGCGGCTGCACGACGGCCAGTCCCACGACCGCGTCGCCCGACTCGACACGAATGCCGCTCATCCCCCCGGCCCTGGCGCCCGTGGGACGCACTTCACCCACAGCGAAACGAATCCCTTGCCCCAGCGCCGTCCCCAGAATCACCTGATCGGACTCCACAACCCAAGCTACGCCAACCAACGTGTCGCCTTCATCCACACGAATGACCGGGGTAAGTTCGCGCCCCACGCCGGGCAGTTCCTCCGGCGCCAGGCGCTTTACCTGTCCCGTCGCCGTGGCGAAAAACAACGTCCTGTCCTCAGGCAAATTCGTCGGCAAAGCCAGCGCCGCCGCCAGACGACGACCGTTATCAATCCGCAGCAGCGTGGACCAGGACACGCCGCCGCCTTCCCAGGCCACACCCTCCGGGATTTGATGCACGGGCAGGGCAATCGCCTCACCCGTTGCCGTGAACAGGTACAGCACGTTGCGGGTCGAAGCCCCCAGCAGCGCCAGCGGCGCCTCTTCAGGGTGGGCCACAACGCGCGGCGGGGTCTTGCCATCGTCAGGGATACGGCCGAGACGCCCGGCGCGGCTCAACGTGACCCACACCGGCTGATCGGGCGTCAGGGATTCGGCCACCATTTTCGCGCCTTTCACCTCCAGAACGTGGGTACGGCGTCCATCCACATAGTGGGTGCGCACATCCGCCAGTTCGACGCGGATCGCGGCACGCTGTTTGACCGGCGATTTCAACAAGGCTTCCAATTCCTTGATGGTTGCCAGCAGTTCATGGTACTCATCCTGAAGTTTTTTGCGCTCCAGGGCCGCCAGACGGCGCAATTGCATCTCCAGAATCGCCTGGGCCTGCACTTCGGTGAGTTTGAAGTTCTTCTGGAGATTCTGTCGTGCCGTTTCAACGGTGCGCGAACGGCGGATAGTGTCAATGACGGCATCGAGATTATCCAAGGCGATCAGCAGCCCCTCAAGGATGTGCGCGCGCTGGCGGGCGTGTTCAAGGTCGAAGCGCGAGCGGCGCTGCAAAACATCCAGGCGGTGATCGAGAAACAACGTGAGGGCGCGCTTGAGCGACAGCCGGCGTGGTTCCCCGTCCACCAACGCCAACAAGATGATACTGTAGCGCGTCTCCAACGGCGTGCGGCGATACAGATCGTTCAACACCTTGTCGGGATCGGCGCCCTGGGTAAGTTCGACCACAATGCGCATCCCCTGGCGATCCGATTCATCCCGCAGATCGGCGATGCCCTCCAGGTGTCCGGCGCGCACATCTTCGGCGATGCCCTCGATGAGCGTGGTTTTGTTCACCTGATAAGGGATTTCGGTGATGATCAGGCGCTGCCGCCCCCGCAGCGCTTCTTCGACGTGGGCGCGCGCCCGGATGGTAACACTTCCGCGTCCGGTAGCATACGCTTTGAGCAGCAGATCCTCGCCGTCGGCCGTTTCTTTCCGGTAGACCAGGCCGCCGGTGGGGAAATCCGGCCCCTGGATAAATTTCATCAGCTCGGCCACATCCACATCGTCGATTTTTTGCCAGTTATCGAGCAGATAGATGAGCGCATCCACCACCTCGCCCAGGTTATGGGGCGGGATATTGGTGGACATCCCCACCGCGATGCCGGACGCGCCGTTCACCAAGAGATTCGGCACCCGCGAGGGTAAAACCAGCGGCTCTTTGAGTGTGCCATCGAAGTTGTCGGTCCATTCCACGGTATCTTTTTCGATGTCCGCCAGAACCTCCAGCGACAGCGGCATCAGGCGAGCCTCAGTATAACGCATCGCGGCAGGTGCATCGCCATCAATGGAACCGAAGTTGCCCTGCCCATCCACCAGCGGATAACGCACCGAGAAATCCTGCGCCATACGCGCCATCGCGTCGTAAACCGCCGTATCGCCGTGGGGATGATATTTACCCAGCACTTCACCGACAATACGCGCCGATTTCTTGTACGGCAAATCGGGTTTCAATCCCATATCGTACATCGCGTACAGGATGCGACGCTGGACAGGTTTAAGGCCGTCGCGGGCATCGGGCAAGGCGCGCGCGACAATCACACTCATCGCGTAATCGAGGTAGGCACGCTGCACTTGCGCGTTAATATCGACTTGTCTGACCATTCCGATTTCCATACAAACTCTCCTCCGAAAATAGCCACAGAGCACCCCGAGTTTACAGAGAAAAACACACCTTCTTTGTGTCCTGCGTGCCCTTCGTGGTGAAAAGTTTTCATCCGACCGTGGGTAAACCGCCGGTTCATGATGAATTCCTCCCTAACTATAAAGGATGAGTGCAGTTTTAGCAAGTGACCCGGCACATAAAGTATACCCGGTAGATCGGCTTTTGGGGTGGGTTTTTCTCCCCCTCCCCAGCGAGAACGCTGGGGAGGGGGCAGGGGGAGGGGCGAAAGCTACAGGGCACCAAGGTTCCTCCATGGCCATCTGGAGAGTTAGCGCCAGGCTGAGCCGTTACGTTAAAAGAACCACTGAAAGGATTACTACGGCAGTTCACTCCGGCTTGATTTTTCTCTTTTCCCGATTAAACTTGGACGAATGAAAAGTGTATTTCATCTTAGTCAAAAACACGCCCCCAAGGGCTGAATTGCGACCATCCAACTCATTTGCAATATACCCGAATGAAAAAATTCACGCTGAAGTCATGGCTCGATAGGTGGAACATTGCCGTTCTGCTGGCGCTTCTGGCCTTGGCCCTGCGGGGTCAAGGGGCGCCGCAGGATCTGCGCTATCGCCTGAATATCGCCACCAGCCGCCAGACCTTCAATTTTGTATCCTGGGAAATTGAGACCCTCGCCCGGAAAGTGGCTCTGGGTATCCTGGCGCCGCAGCGTTTTATGGAGGAAGAGGAACGTACCCGCTTCGTACTGGACTATCTGGATCAAGTGCGCCAGGCAGGCGAACTCTCCGACGAGATCAACCGCGCCTACAGTGACCCGGGAATCACCGCTCCGGCAGAGACAACGCGCGAGCAGCAGACAGCGATGGCAGAATTGCGCGCGCGCATGCGCCGCAGTGGATTGGTCGCCGAGGCCATCCTGGGCGAACAGGTGAGCATCGTCTTGCACCAGGGGGGATTCGGCATTCTGGCGCAAATCCTCCCGCCGGTCAGTGGGACGTTTACCCCTCTCCCCTACATGCTCATCGTCTCGCCGCGCGAGGTCATCCAAAGTGTCTACCAGCGACCGCTTGTGGCCGGCTTGACAGCAGCGGAGCAAAATACCATCGAGCAAAACCTCGAAACTCAGTTCCCCGATAAGTCCGCTTATGTCACCGCCATCGGTGGACTGGCCACCTATCCTGCCATGTTCCTGGAGAGCAATTCTATCGACTGGATCAGCGATGTCATCGCCCACGAGTGGGCCCACCATTATCTGACCTTCTACCCCCTGGGCTTCGCCTATGGCCAATCCGATGAGACACGCGCGATGAATGAGACGGCGGCCTCGCTGGTCGGCGAATGGGCCGGACAGGAGGTTATCCTGCGTTTCTACGCCGCCTACCTCAACCGCGACAAAGCCCTGCCCAATGCACTCACGTCAACAACAGAAGAAGCTGGCGTTGGTGAGGTGCGCTTCAACTCCTTCGACTTCAATGCAGAGATGCACCACACGCGCGTTATCGTCGATCAGATGTTAGCTGAAGGCAAAATCAAAGAGGCCGAATGGTATATGGAAGCGCAACGCCGGTATTTTGTCGCCAATGGCTATCCCCTGCGACGACTGAACCAGGCCTATTTTGCTTTCCACGGCGCCTACGACAGTTCGCCGGCCGGTGGCGCGGCCGGCGAGGGTGTGACAAGCGAGGATTTGACCGGCAAGGAGCCTGTCGGCCCGACCCTACGGCAGGTGTGGGCACTCAGCGCCACGCCGCATGACTTCCTGCGCACCATCGCTCCGTGCACCTCATTGGCCGCGCTGGAGGCACGCTAGCGGGGGAAGGTGCATTTCCATTCAAGGGTCAAAGCTAAACACAGATACATTTGCACTATATGCCGGCGGAAATAGAACATTGCGGCTCTGCCGGGCTATGGTATAATCGAGGCGAGAATAACAACCGATGAGAACACTAATCGAGGATACACTTGCTTAATCCTATAGACGCACTATTAGGGTTATTTTCCCTGGACATAGGCATTGATCTGGGCACAGCCAACACGCTGGTTTACGTGCGCGGCAAGGGCATTATCAGCAACGAACCTTCGTGGGTGGCGATGGACAGTAACCAACGCGAGGTGCTGGCTGTTGGTGCTGAAGCCAAGGAGATGGTAGGGAAAACACCCCCCAACATCGTCGCCATTCGCCCCCTCCGCGATGGCGTGATCTCCGAATTCAACGTCACCGAAGCCATGCTACGGTATTTCATCAAACAGGCACACCGCCAGCTCTTCATCCCCTTTCCCCGTCCCCGTGTGGTGATCGGCATTCCCAGCGGCGTCACAGAAGTCGAAAAACGTGCCGTGCAGGATGCCGCCCTGGAAGCCGGTGCGCGTGAAGCCTATCTCATCGAAGAACCCATGGCCGCAGCGATTGGCGCCGGCCTGCCTGTCACCGAAGCGCAGGGCAGTATGATTGTCGACGTCGGCGGCGGAACGACGGAAGTAGCCGTCTTCGCCCTGAAAGGCATCGTCGTCAGCAAAAGCCTCCGCATCGCCGGCGATGAACTAGACGAGGATATCGTGCAATACGCCCGTCAGAAGTACAACCTGGCCATCAGCGAACGTACCGCCGAACGCATCAAAATCAATATCGGGTCGGCCTACCCCCTGCCCGAAGAGCGCACCATGGCGATGCGTGGACGTAACCTGATCACCGGCCTGCCGGAAGAGATCGAAATCAGCAGTATCGAAATCCGCGAGGCCCTGAGCCGCTCGAACAACATCATCATCGATCTCGTCCGCGACACCTTGGACGAGACACCGCCCGAATTGGTATCGGATTTGATGGAGACCGGCATTTGCCTCACAGGTGGCGGGGGGCTGCTAAAAGGTATGGCCGAACGGATCGCCGAAGAGACGCACATCCGCGCCTGGGTGGCACAAGATGCACTGACATGCGTGGCGCGAGGCGCCGGGATGGTCCTGGAGAATTTCGCCGTACTCAGAGCCACCCTATCCAGCGATGACCGCCGCCACCCCGGAGGCTCTGCGACGTAACATTACAGGACTTACGCCAATTTCCGTGGGTCACTACAAACCCTCCGCCGCCAGATTCGAGCCAGGCTTGGGTAAGTCCTGATGGTTCTCTGGGACTTGGTGTGGTGATGGAAAAACGGCTTTAGTTTTTGCCACAGATGACACGAATTGCGCTGCTTTTTATACTTTGCGTGTAGTAACTATTCAGCCACCCTTGCCAGGTGGCGAACGGGACTTGGGGGAGGGTGCATAATAGGTTGACACTTCGGCTATAGGCGCTGGCCCTCTCATCCCCCAACCCCCTTCTCCCCCGCCAGCGGGGAAGAAGGGGGCAAAAGGGGGGTGTGGCGGGCGGCGAAGCCGCCCGCCACACCCCCCACCCAAAATCCCCCTTCCTGGGGGGCAGGGGAGATGGGCTTATAGAAACACGCATATCTTGTCATCCACAAGCACCAGGCATACCGAAATCCACGCCCAACCTGGCATAGGGAATAAATGGCTTCGTCAGGTTTACTAGCCTGAATAGATACCAGAAAAGGATAAATAATGAGGCGAGAAAACGGGCCGTGGTTGCCCTGGGTATTACTCGTCGTAGCATTGCTCTTTCTGATCCTGATCGAGGCCGGAGCATTCGGACCCCTGGAAAGCCTGTTGGGATACATCATTTCCCCTGTGGAACGCGGTCTCTCAACGGTTATCGAGATGCTTGGCGGCCTGGGGCAGACGGCGCGGGACGTCCAACAACTCCAGCAGCAGCTCGAAGAGTTGCAACGCACCAATGCTACCCTCATCCAAGAGAACTTCCGCCTGCGCGAATTCAAGGCCGAAAACGAGGAACTCCGCCGCAAACTTAACTTCGTTCAGGATAACCCCACCTACAGCTACGTCGGCGCCGACATTGTCGAATACGGGTGTGCCATTTTCCCCTGTGCGACGGTGGTTGGTGAGGATACAAACCCCTATTTGCAATACCTCATCATCAATGCCGGGTCGGGAGATGGCGTGGCCGTGGGGATGCCGGTGGTCACAAGCGGCGCAGCGTTGGTAGGGCGCATTGCCCGCGTCTCCCACAACCTGGCTTATGTACAATTGATCAACAATCCGCAAAGCCAGATCGCGGCCATGCTGCAAGAATCCCGCATCACCGGTATGGTCGTCGGGACGCCGGAAGGCGGCTTGACGATGGTTGACATCCTCCCCGACGAAAAGGTGGCAGAAGGTGAGACGATTATTACCTCGGCGACGGGCGGCTTGCTGCCCCGAGGGTTACTTCTGGGACAGGTGGAAAGCGTCACATACCTGGAGTCCGATCTTTTCCAGCGCGCTACCGTCCGCCCGGCGATTGACTTCCGCCGTCTGGAAACCGTGTTGGTGATCACCGATTTTCCCCACATCAATCCCGAAGAACTACAGGAAAGCCAACAGCCATGAGCCTTTATTTTGGCATCCCCATTTTGCTCATCGCGGCCGTCCTGCAAAGTGTCTGGCTGGAAGACCTCCAGATTCTCGGCGGGCGACCCGATCTTGTGCTGCTGCTGGCGGTGACGTGGGCGATCATCCGCGGCGCGGACGAAGGGGCGGTGTGGGGTTTCGTGGGTGGCATCTTCTGTGATTTGCTCTCCGGCGGCACCTTCGGCTTATGGACGCTCGCGTTGACCGCGGTGGGTTTCCTCGCCGGACAGCCGTGGGTCCATGCGCTAGGGCCGACGCTCATCCGACTGGCCTTGATGTCGGCGCTGGGGACGCTGTTTGGGCACGGCATCTTGCTGGGAGCTATGGCGGTGCTTGGATACAGCGTCAATCTCGCCCGCGCCGTGCAAACCGTCGCCGGGCCGGCGGCGCTGCTGAACTTTCTGCTTTCGCCGTTTGCCTTTACTTTCCTGGTCTGGTTCCACAAACGGTCACAACCCCGTTGGGGAGGCGCCGGCGCATGAGCGACCTGCACAGCCGCGGCTCACGCACTCCGCGTCTACGGGGTCTGATCGAAACAGAGGCTACACGCCCGCGGTGGATTCAACGTGCGCCGCGTCTGGCTATCATAGGATGGGTGATCCTGCTGGTGCTGGGACTTTATCTGATCCGCCTGTGGCAATTACAGTTTCTCGAAGGCGGCTCCTGGCAAGCCCACGCCGAACAACAACACAGTCGTCTGGTCGCCATTTCTCCGCCGCGCGGCATTATCTATGACCGTGAAGGTAAAGTGTTGGTACGCAACGTTCCGGCGTACAACGTCACCATCACGCCGGGCCGTCTTCCTGAAGACCCGGAGCGCGAGCGCGCCGTCCTCATGCGCCTCGCGCAGCTCATCGACGTTCCCTACAGCACCACACAAGGGTTGGATATTCCCAAATACCAGGGTGACCTGCGCATAGCAGGGCGGGCGGCATTTCCACCCTATGGTGCAGAACCGGAGCCGGGCTTGCTGGAGATGGTGGAGAAAGGGCGCTGGTCCGAGCCTTACAAGCCGATTGTGGTCGAGCAGAATATCGAGCGTGACCTGGCATTGCTCATCACCCAGGAAAGCAGTGTGACACTGCCCGGCGTGGGAGTCGAGATCATTTCCCGACGGAGCTACGCCTATGGTTCGCAGATCTCACAAATCCTGGGGTTCCTGGGGCCAATTCCCGCCGAGCAAGTGGCCGACTACGAAAGCAAAGGTTATGATACTAACGTTGACCGCATCGGCTACGCCGGTGTGGAAGCCCACATGGAAGAATTCCTGCACGGCACACCCGGCCGGCGTCTGGTCGAAAAAGACGTGCTCGGGCAGGAACTGCAGACGCTCAGTGAAACGCCGGCCAGTTCAGGCGATAATGTCTTTTTGACGCTGGACATGGAGTTGCAACAAGCCACCGAAGAGGCGTTGCGTGCCGGGCTGGAAGCCGTCTCCTCAAAGCGAGGCGTTGCCATCGTGCTGGATCCACGGGACGGACAGGTACTCTCGATGGTGAGCCTGCCCACCTACGACAACAATATGTTCAGCAAAAAACTGGATACGGAGGCCTACCGCGCCCTGCTCAGCGATCCCCATCGCCCTTTGATCAACCACGCCATCGCCGATCAGGTACCGCCCGGTTCCACCTTCAAAATCATCCCGGCGACGGCGGCGCTGCAGGAAGGCGTCATCAACCGCTATACGGTCATCTATGATCCGGGCCGCATCACACTGCCGAACAAATTCGCACCCGACGATCCCAAACTGGCGCAGACTTTCTACTGTTGGATCAATCTACAAAACGGCGGCGGGCACGGGCCGATGACCATCGTGGATGCACTGGCACAGTCATGTGACACATTCTTCTACGAAATTGCCGGCGGCTTTGAAGAGACCCGGTTCGAAGGGTTAGGCATCGCACGACTGGCAGCCTATGCCCGTTTGTTCGGACTCGGTGCGCCTACCGGGATCGACATTCCCGGAGAAGCCGAGGGATTGGTGCCCACGCCCACCTGGAAGCGCAAGACATACCAGGAAACGTGGACCACCGGCGATACGTACAACGTCGGCATCGGCCAGGGGAATATGCTGGTGACGCCGCTGCAAATGGCCAATGCGTTCGCCGTCGTCGCCAATGGCGGCACCCTCTACGTGCCACAAGTCATTCACCACGTGGAGGATGCCGAAGGCAACATCATCCGCCCCTTCACCCCCATCATCAGCGACACCCTCGATGTCGCCGCATCGGTCTGGCAGATCGTGCGCGAAGGGTTGGACCTGGCCGTCTCTGAGACGGGCACCGGGAAACAAGCCGAGCTGACCGATCTGGGCATCAATGTTGCCGGAAAAACAGGAACGGCTGAGTATTGCGATGATATCGCGCTCAAGGCCGGGCGCTGCGATGTCGCCAAAGGCAAAACCCTCCCGACACATGCCTGGTTTGCGGCCTACGCCCCCACCGAAGCGCCGGAAATCGTGGTGCTGGTGTGGATCTACGACGGCGGTGAAGGGTCGGTAACCGCTGCGCCGGTAGCGAGGGAGATTATGGAATTCTACTTCAGGCGTAGTCTGGGAATTCCCGAGACGCCCGCCGAGGAGACACCGGCGGAGGAAACGCCCTGAGCAACCGGCGGGGCGACGGCGGCGGCCAGACCCGGCAGTGCACAGCGGCGTGGCTTTTCATCGGGCTGTGCGGCTTCGTCTGGGGAATGGGCTTCGCGCGGGTTGTGGCCCTGGAACTGCACAGCCTGTTTTTCTTCGGCGGCGCCGGCGCAGGCGTGAGCGGGTTATGCGGCGCCGCCGGCAGTCTGCTCGCCGCCAGTTGGTATCACCAGCGCGATGTTTCACTGAGGAACACGGCCGTGCGCTGGACACCGCTGCTCCTTCCTGCCCTGGACCTGTTCGGCGGGGCCTTTCACCCCTGGCGCGGACCGGTTTTGCTGATCGGCAGTCTGGCGCTGGCGGTAGTCTTGGCTTTACCCCATGGAGTGTCCCGCCGCGTGGGATGCGCCATCGCCGTGCTGCTGCCTTTGGCCGTCTATCTTCCCGATCTTTCACCCTACGTCGGGCGTGCTGACACGTTTGAGTTTCAAGTGGTCGCGCCGCGTCTGGGCATCGCCCACCCTAGCGGCTATCCCCTGTACATCTTAATCGGCAAACTCTTCTCGCTGCTGCCGTGCGGCTCCATCGCCTGGCGCGTCAACCTCTCGGCAGTTGTGTGTGCTGCGCTGGCCTCCGGGATGCTCTTCCTCGCGTTGAGCGATTGGACGGATGAGCGAATTACAAAGGACGAGTTACCAGGTACCCATCCCCCCGCATGCCTCATTCCTCTGCTAACGGCATTGACGCTGGCGTTTTCGCCCACCCTCTGGTCCCGCGCCGTCGAAGCTGAAGTGTACGCGCTCAACGCGCTACTGACGACCACCGGCCTGTGGCTGGCGGTGCGCTGGGCGACGGGAAAGCTGCAACCGGCACGCGCCCTGCCGCTGTTCGGCCTGTTGACCGGCGTGGCGCTGGCATCCCACATCACGTTAGGCGCCCTGGCGTTCCTGGCACTGCCGCTGTTGTTCACTCGCCCACGCCCCCCCCGGCGCGTCCTGGGATATGCGCTGGGTCTGGGTCTCATCGGCCTGGCGCTCTACAGCTACATCCCACTGCGCTGGCCCGCCGTGAACCACGGCGAGACGATGACCCTGGCGCACTTTCTGCGCTTCGTCGCCAATGCAGATTCGGGCGGTGCGCTGCGCCCGCTGGCGTTCATTCAGGATCCCACGCGCTGGACGCTCGTCTTGCGCCTGTTGCGCATGCAAGTCGGATGGGCAGGCCTGGCGCTGGCGGCCATGGGTCTTATACGGTTATTCCGGCAGAACCGGGCGTTGGCCATGGGGACCTTCCTCGCCTTCGGCGCGTGGGTGTGGTTTAACCTCAGCTTCTACGTCGCCGACCCCGACTACTCATCCTTTCTCATTCCCGGACATAGCATGCTCCTCTTCTGGCTTGGCGCGGGAAATGAGAAATGGAAAATGGAAAATGGAAAATGGCGCATGGCGCAGCACGCTTTACGTTTTGTCCTGTATGGGATTGCCATCCTGCTCCCATTGAGCCGGCTGTGGATCACCGGACCGACGCTGGATACGATTTCGACGGGACGCGCAGACGAGGCGTGGGCCAGATATGCTCTCCGGCAGCCTCTGGCCGATGGTGCGGCGATCCTCGCGGACAGCGAGAAGTTTCCGCCGTTATACTATCTCCAACAAGTCGAAGGCGTGCGTCCGGACCTGGAACTGGTGACGCTCTTCAGCGAGGCGCAGTACCGCGAAGCTCTGGAAACCCGCCTGGCGACAGGACAGCGCGTCTACCTGGCGCGTTACCTGCCGGGTTTGGATGCTTATGGCGTGAGCGCCGTCGGCCCCCTGGTCGAGGTGCATCCGCCCGCGTCGGCCGCCCTCAGCTCAACGCCGTCGGCCCGCTTCGGAGACGCTCTCGAGCTGAACAGTTTTCGCCTGGAATCCGACCCCGCAGGCCGCGCCTTGCACCATCTGACGCTGGTATGGCACGCCCTCGCCGCCCTTGACGCCGATTTGGAAGTGCGCATTCGGCTCACTTACGCGGGACAAACTGTCTGGGAAAGCGCCGCGACGCGCCCGGTGGGCGGCTATACCACCACCCAAGCCTGGACGCCAGGCGCCGTGGTCGAGGATTACCATGCCCTGCACTGGCCCCCCTGGGTGGCGCATGGAGATTACGTTTTAGAAGTGGGCGTGTTCCCCCGTTTTGAACAGGCCGGACTGCCGGTGAAGGGCACCGGAGCGATGTGGTATGCACTTGGAGCGGTGACCATCCCGGCGCGTGCCCCCTCGCCTCTGTCCAGACACAGCAACGCTCTTTTTGATGGTCTCTGGCTCGTCGGCGCGGATTTCCCCAGTGAGGCGCGAGCCGGTGGGACGATTGCTATCGATCTGACGTGGCAACGCAGTCGAGAAACGCCACCGTCCACGCCGGAAGTCCGTTGGACCCGCGCCGGGAATCCCGTCCGGACGGCGCCACTGCAAAGCGCCGGCCCCGCCGCCGATCCGGCAACGTGGACAGCGGGTCAACCCCAAACGATACGGTATGTCCTCACCGCGCCCCAGGAAGTCGGGGCATACAAGCTGGAGATCGGTTGGCGTGCCGTCGAGTCCAGTACGATGCTCGCAGCGCGCTGCAACTGGCTCGCCGCAGGAAGCGACTCCTGTGCGCTCGGTGAAATCAACGTACAACCCTCCACTGTGGGGCTGGCGAACTTCGCCGACCAGATTGTGCTCCTTGACGCCGCCCTCGACGCCAGCGCAGCGCCCGCCGGTGGGCCCATTCACGTCGCTCTGCGCTGGCGCGGGTTGCGGGCGCTGGAACGTGATTACACCGTCTTCGTCCAGGTCATCGGCCCCGCTGGACAACTCTACGGTCAAGCCGACAGTTGGCCGGTACAGGGAGCGCGTCCCACCAGCGGCTGGCATGCCGGGGAAGAGCTGGCCGATCCCTATCAGTTCTATCTACAACCGAACACGCCGGCGGGGTCGTATCAAGTGATCGTGGGATGGTATTGGCTCGCCGACATGAGCCGTTTGCCCGTTATCGATGCCGAGGGCGTCGCCAGAGGGGATTTCTACACCGTGGGGACGTTCATCATGCCGTAGCCCCTATTTCTTCAGCAGCCCTGTCATGCCTTCCACCAGGTAGATGACGAAGCCGATAAGGCCGACGGCCAACGTCACAGCATAGACCGAGAGCGTCATGCCGGCAGCGACGGCGTTGGGAACGCCTACCGAGCCAAAGAGCGGCTGCCCGACCCAATCGCGTGCACCTAGCCCTCCCACGGAGATAGGGATCAACAGCGTCAGCGAGAGCAGGGGCACAAAGACAAAGTAGAACCCCAGCTTCACCTCCATGCCGACGGCAAGTCCACACAGCCAGTAGATGGCGATGTTCACCAGATTGAACACCGTCGAGAGCGCGAGCGCCTGCCACACGGCCCGTGTGCCGGACCCCGTCACGGCGGCGTAGATATTCGCCAGCTTGCCCTGCCCTGCCAACGAGAGCGCCGCCGGCAGACGCGCCGTGATCCGCCGTAGCCAGGTCCCTTCCAGGAGCAACACCCCGCCGGCCAACCCGCCACCGGCGATGAGGACGAACGTCCCCACCAACCACGGCGCCAAACCGCGGGTAAAGGGCAATACGACCAACCCCAAAGCCATCAGCGAGAGAATGCCCGTCAAGCGGTCCACGATGACCGTGCCCACGGCGGCGGATTGACGGTCCTGTTGTGCCAGTTCCACTACACGCACCACGTCCCCGCCAAAGCCGGAGGGCAAAATGGTGTTGAAGAAATTCCCCACCAGATAAAGTTTGAGCAGCAGCCAGAATGACGGACGCACACCCAAGCCGTGAAGCAGCACCTGCCAGCGAAAGACGCGGACGACGATACCGGCAAGGAAAAGCAGAGCGGCCAGAGACAATAACATTATATCGGCCTGGCGCAGCACGCCGATAACATCACTGGCGCCGACTTCACGCCAGAGAAGTAACAACGTGCCCAGGCTCAAGCCGATACGCAGGAGATCGGCCCAACGTCTACGTTCGCTCAATGTAAATCCACAATCGACAGGAAACTGGAGCAGCGCGCAGCATACTCACTACTGCGCGCCGCTCAATTTCATATAGCAACAAGGCTTTCTTCACACACCCCGCTGTACCACAAATACATCAAATAGAGACGATCACTTGGCCTCAACCTTGAACCAATCCCATCGCACCGCAACCGCGCCCCAATTTGGTGAAATAACTTGCACACCAAAATAAGGCTCGTTGATGTAAGCAGTATCCCTAACTGAAGCGATTAATCCTTCTCCCCACCCATGGTAAACTTTGATGTTATCACCTGTAGTATTAAGAACTTCAATCTTCCATTTGTTCCAATCATTACCATTCGTGTTTACCTTTCCTTCCCTCAAGACAGTCATGTGGCCCTGGTCATTATCACCTTCGTGGTAATCAATCCGCTGCAACGACCAATCCAGAGAGTTATTTTGAGTTTCCACTGCCCAACGCACCCGCAGCCGATAATAGTGAGAGAAACAACCCTGGTTTTTAGGTGTATTTTCGTTCGCCGGACAAGGAGTGCCACCATTCGCTCCAAAGATGATAGAATACCTCATCTGATCCTTGGGGGAGTAAGCCACACCATCGATAGTCTCATTATCCACTATATCAGCAACAGCTAGAATCGTATAAGGTACAGACGGAGCTGCTTGCATCGGTGAAATCATCGCAAAGTCATCGGCACCGATCATCAGAGTATACAACATGTTGTTACGACTCACCGGTTGTGGCACAGGATTTCCGCTGGGGGTCAACGGTTCATCGCTACGTCGGACCGCCCATCCCTCAAGCGAGCCATTGAAATTGTAATCATAGCCGCGCTGCGGTACGACAACACTCTTTACGGCGCTCCACTCTCCCAAGCCATAGGAGTTAATACCCCGCACACGATAGTAGTAAGTACCTACTGCCATTCCCGTAAGTGCACAAGAAGTATTTGCGCCAGGTGTACAAGGTGTCCTGAGATTGAGGGTAAAGCTGGCATTGGCTGCCTCCTGAACTTCATAAGAAGTGGGGAAACACTGCCCTGCTGTATAAGTCCAGTTCAGTGTATAGCTGTCATTGCCGTCAGCGTTGTCAATATCACTGAGATTGGGTGGATAAGGTACAGGCGGCCAACGTTTGAGAATAAGGGGGAAATATGTCACATACGGCTTGACAACTGTACTCACGCTTCGTACCCCTAACGCATAATATCCCCCTTCAGAACTAACGCCGTAAGAAGAGTTTTTCACTGAACCAACGGTCGTGGCCTTAACAGTAAGTGTAAAATCTGCGTGTGCGTCAACAGCCAGCTCGGGCCAAGTCCACTTTACAACGCCATCACTTTGTAAAGAGCCATTGGAAGAACTGACATATTCCACTCCGCTAGGCAAAACATCCGTGATTACTAATTGCGTCGCAGCAATATCGCCTGTATTGGTAACCGTCAATATGTAAAAGATGTTCTGATTCTGAAATACCACTTCAGACCCTTGTTTAGTGATTTCAAAATCCGGATAGCCGTTGAACAAAGTAAACGTAATTACGTCTGTCGGACCAAAATCACCACCCGCCGCATAGCGCGCGCGGGCCATCACCGGGTATGCCGCCGGGGTAATTTGCTCGGGGACGGTCCAATCGTATGTCCAATCCCACCCCACACTAGTGTTGGCAACCGTCGCCGAATGCCAAGTTGTGCCATTGTCCACACTAACTTCAACGGCAATCTCATCAGCAACAAGGGTCACGACGCTGTGCGGGACCCTATCCGCCGACGCCAGACTGTACTGCAAATTGGTTTTTGTGACTGTGATAGCCTGCACGTTACTCCAGCGGCTAGCCCCAGATTGAGAACTATAAGCACGGACTCTGTAGTAGTAAATCCCATTTGCTTTACCGGAAACCAATTGTTTAACAGTCGGAGCAGTTAGGGGGGGGTACGGTTGCCCCCAGGAGAAATCAGGGGGTGCAGCTTCTTCTAAAACATAGTTTTCTGCCAATGGTACGGCAGTCCAACTTACATAGTAAGTCCCATCATCGTCAGGGCTATTCAATGGCAACAACGTTGGCGCTGTCAAGTACGGTGGATCTGTAAAGTTATTCCAAGCGTGACCACTGATCGTGAATATACTGCCCGCCTCTTGCCGAAGAAGAGCACCAGAGGCAGGTGCAGCGATCTGCACCGCTGGCGGCTGTTCAACCGTGAACGTGGCCGGTGTCGTCCCTGTAAGGGTCACTCCATCACTTATGCACGCCACATTCGTGATGACTGTCCCCGGCTCGACTGTCGAAGCTAATGCAGCATCGAACGTCAAAGTAACGGTTTCTTGAGGATCAAGAGCATAAACCGTAAAAGTAATGTAACCAGGGGTATCAATATCCCAAAGCGCCCCACCTGCCGGACCAGCATTACCGCTGTAAAGCATTGATTCCGGCAAAGCATCGCCAACGACAATATTATAAACCGTGCTAATTGCGGAACTATTTTGTAACACAATTGCATAATGCGCGACTCCTCCTGGTGGAACCATGTCAGGCGTCACCAGTTTCAAAGGGTTACCCAACAGGAAAGTATCACTGGGCGATGCTGCTCGAACCTGCGCAGCATGAAACCACCACACGCCGGCGACTAACAATGCTAAGGACACTATGATATAGGCCCCATACAGTTTACGTTTCATTTCATTTACTCCTTACAATTTTTGATACAGATAGGTTACATCAAGACATCGACATAGAATTAGCATGCATACTCAACTCCACATTAGATTATACCATATCTGCCCGACATGCCCGCCAATCATTATTCATCCCACTCATTCTGACCCTGTAATACAATCACCTCATAATCCCCTCCCCTCGTCGTAGTCAAGCGATGTCCAGTTCTCTCTGAATAAAGTCCTACCCGAATTTCAACCCCCGATATAGCTTCGGAAGACAACGCCAGAGAATGCGTATCTACAATGTATTCACCAATTTGCCATTCTTGAGTCGGGCGAGTCCATCCTGCTGGTACCGTATCTGACTGCGCCAACACACGCCCGGTTGCCGCTTCGACACCATGCACAAACACTTTATAGCTACCTCCTGGATAAGCATCTGCCCGCCATAGTAAAGTCAACGTCAATTGACTCCGAGAGGCATCTTCAATCCAATCATAACCCACAAGTGTAATCATATTTCCAAACTTCACATCCAGATGATAAGCAACTTGTGGCACAACCCAACTGTGACCTACCCCACTCGCCGGGGGTAAATAAATGCCATTCGGCGCGACCCACACTAACAGCAACAACATCGCCAGCCCCACCAGCCCCATCCCTTTTCTGAAAAACGGTGGTTGCGTAAGATGCCAGACGACTATACTCCCCAAATATCCGCAAAAAGGCATCAAATAGACAAGATAAATACTCTTAACCGTATCACCTTCTCCCGGATCCGCATACAGGCTGGCAAAGATCAAGAACCCTCCGAGACTTCCGCCGATCAGCCAACGGCTAAAATAACTTAAGTTACGGCCAGCAGCACTCATACCCTCATTCATCCGTCGCCCCAATCCTAGCAATCCTGTCATTGTTAAAACAGTCGCCGGTAACGCAGCCCACATGGCGCGAGATAGTGCAATACGGGTCGTCGGTGAGGTAGGTACAGAAACTGCACCCAACGCCTCTCGCCAATAGCGCCAATAATCACCCCAAAAATCAGCATACAGGACCGGCCAAAAACGATAATTCAGAGCAGGGCGCACCGGCTCGACAAACAATGTCGGGAGTTGCAACCGAGTTAAGAAAGTAAGGTTCATCGGATGCGGCGGCGCGTTAAACGCCAGCACATGCCCGCCACGCAGGAGCAGAAAAAAAACGGCTATGCCCAGAAAAAATATCAGTTGCCCCCCTAGAACCGCCCAAGGAAACCAATGGGTAACAGAATAATCCTGCAAACACATCATTAACGCCCACAAGAGCAAAGCGACTTCCAAAAAAATACCCCATTGCCGTACCCCCCAAGCAGTGCCAGCTAATAGAGCTGAACTAAATCCCCATGCCCATGGCCGCGTTTGCGGACGGAGTCCAATCACAAGCCAACCGGCCACAGTAAATAAGGGCATTAGCATAGCTTCAGGGCGCACCATCCCAAAGACACGGTAAACAGTAGGATTGCACACATAAAACCCTAGCCACCACAAGGTCGGCCAAATCTGATCGCGCCACACCCGACGGCAAAGGCCCACCATCAGTCCCAATGTCGTCAACGCCAGCACAAAATTAAAGACCCGTCCCGCCTGTTCCAAATCTAGTCCCAACGCACGCTGAAAGGCAACCACACTGAAATAATATACTGGTGGATTAAAAAACTCCGAGCTAACTTCTGCGGGCGGTGTCTGCCAATATTCCGCCACATAATAAAGATACGTCAAGTGGCCGGCCCAATCATACCCATGCGTCACAGGAACACGGACAAAGTTCACTATCAAGAATATAATATGAAGTCCACACAATCCACCGATCCCCACCCACGGCTTGAATCGTGTCAATTTTGCCGTAGTCAAGGTTCCTCCACTCGATAAATGTACACCGAATACCCCACCCGCGCATCCGGCTCACGCGCACGAAAGTAGGTGAAAAAATGCTTGTCCTCCAGCGTCAGCTCTACCAGGTTGGAGACGCTGATCACATACACGCCGGGTTCGGGATGCTGCTCATTGAACGTCGGCGGCTCCAGCCACATGTTGTAGTAATGGGGCAGACCAGGTAGGGGATCGAACGCGATGCCATACGCCTCGGGGCGTGCGCTCCCGAACCAGCTCAACTTCACTTTGCCCAGGTTGTGCTCGGCGATGTAAGCGCTCAGGGTTTTAAGGTCTTGTCCCCAGTCGATATTCGAATCCGCCACGATGCGCCAGCCATTTTCCGGACCGCCGCCTATGGCATTGAAGTAGGACAAAAAATGCGGCGCGATCCAGAATGTCTCCAGCGCCAGCCATCCTAGCGACACGCCAAGTACAATCGGCGCGATACGGTCAAGTTTCGTCTGACGTGCCACGTTCTCAGGAACACTCCCCCCCCACTGCGCAACCCACACATAGACGAACGGCAGCGTTGGCAACAGATGACGGTATCCCACATTGAGCGCACTGCGAAGTGCAAAAAACCAGTACACCACCACCGGTAACAACAAAAAACATGCCGCCCATCCTCGCCGGCGTTTGATCGCCAGGGGCACCGTCAACAAGATCAACAGCATGACAGGAATAGGCGTCTTGACAGCAAAAGTGATAGGGAAATATAACGGCCAACCCTCCAGGGATGTCGCCCCCAACAGATAGGAGGTGCGTCCACCTTCAACCGTCGTCAAAACCGTCAAAACCCCGTTCACGTATGTCCCTAGCGGTACCGGCGTTCCATTTTCTACGGCGGGAACGATTTGAAACATATAACTGGCCCACAGGAACAAAACCGCCACCGCCGTCACCGCCGCGTAAAGCACCAGGCGTTTCCACAAAGCATGCCATCGCGCCGCCGCAGGTCCTTCACGCAGCGCGTCGCCGACTGCCAACACCCCAAAAATGCCCCAGAACATCAGCGCCGACACTTTGCTGGCGAGCATGGCGCCCAACGCTAACCCGGCCAACATCGCCCCACGCCACGAAAAGGCGCGTGTCAGACGCCACACAGCATAACCCGCCAGGAATGCCGTCAGGGTAATGCCGATATCCGTCGTCGCCAGGCTGCCGTGCGCCAGAATGTTGGGATCAAAAGCTACCAACATCAGCCCGACCACGCCGGCTTTTCCCCCCCACAATTCCCGCGCCCACCGTGCCGCGAGCGCCGCCAGCAGCACCGTCATCATCACCACCGGCACACGCGCCAGAAAAACCATCCGGTCGGCGTCGTGGTTGGCGAACCACAGAAAATTGTCGGCAAAATAGTACCACTGCCCGGCTTCCCAGGACCAGTCGTCCAGGGGAAGTTGAACACTATGGCCCAACAACAGCAGTGGCAAAGCCTCAATTACATTGATCAACGGCGGATGCTCCAGGCTCAACCGTGGATCGCCGGTCCGCAACAGCGCGTAGCCCCGTGCAATGTGATTCTGCTCGTCCATTGTCGGCGACTGCGCCCAGGCATTGTACATCAGGAAGCCGAACAGCCCCCCCAGCAGCACCATGGAAACCCACGCAGTCCAACGATATTTCATTCCTGTGTCGGCACCTGAATGGTGACCGCCTCAAAATAAGCTCGCCCGTCGCGCAAAGGATAGGGAAGCAACGTCACGCGATCATAAAGCCCCACCCGCAGCGTGTATCCCCCTGGCGGTATGGCGGATGGAAGGGTTAGCGTGTGCACCTGGACAATCCGGTCTCCCGGTTCCCAGAACTGCGCCGGACTGTCAAGCCCGTCATGCTGCGCCCACAACCGACCCTCTCCATCGACGAGATGCACGAAAACTTTGAGCGGCGGATGGGGGCCATCCCCGGCTTCCCACACCGAAAACAACGTAACCGTCGCCTTGGGCGCCACGGACTGCACCGGAACATCCAGCGCGATCAGACTGACGTGGCCCTCAAAGTCGGCCTGGACCCGCGCCGCCGGCAAAATTGGCGGCACCACAAACTCCGTGAAACGCGCATGGGACGTTGCCGTTGCCCCCCATTCCGCCATATAGTCACGCAGACGATCATTCACCGGTACAATCGTCGGCACAAACAGCCGTCCGCCGGCGCGAGGAACAACCCACGCACCACCTGCGCCGAGTGGACTTCCCGTATCCACCCACCGCACCCGCAAGTCACTGCGACGCAGTAAGAGATCGAGGCTGGGATCGTCCATGGTGTCATTGGAGAGCCCGGCCACCGTCACATCGGCCTCTACAGGATGTGAATCCATCCAGCGGGCAATGTCCACAAAATCCACCTGCCAGACAAACTGCTCTGAAGGAATCAGGGGCCAGCGCATGCCATAATCGCGGATGGTCAACCCGATATTGAGAACAAAGGCCAGGCCCAATATGCCTGTGCAGACTGCCCGGATCCATTTCGACCGCCGGAGACACTGCTGCCACATCCACGCCGTCCCGATGCCCGGCAGCAGCATTACAGCCGGGAGCGCACCCAGGGCGCGCACGAAACTCGGCGCATCCGTCGTCACCAGCGTGGGCAAGAGCATCGCGCCCAGCCAGATGAGCACAAAGCCATAACGCACGTCGCGCAGGCGCCGCAGCGCCACGACACTTCCTCCATAAAATAACAACGCCCATAACGGTTCCGGGAAGACCGGCCGGCCGGGGTAATTGTTGCGCTCGAGCGGGTCGCCGCGTACACTGAACATCCCGGCAAGGCGCCGGGCATTCTCCACAATGGCTCCAGGATCGCCTTGACGCAGCGCCTGCAACGGTGCATCAACCTCATAGACGCGCGTTTGCACAGTTTTGTTCATGCTGACGTAAAGGATCAGTGGCGAAGCAACCAACAACGCAATTCCCAGCGTCAGTGCCAGTTCCCGCCAACGACGACACACCAACCTACGGTCGAAAAACAGCAGATAAAGAAGAAAAACACCATAGAGAATCGGCACACCGCGCGACGCCAGATAGGTATACGCCGTAAGTCCCCACCAACAGCCGGCAATGAGGGCAAAATGTACGGTGCGCTGGCGCGCTTGCAGTGCACGCCATAGAGCATCGGCGCCTAGACACAGCACGAGCGGCAGTGTCATCCCCCGCAGTCCCACCCGACTCCAGAATACCGGCCACAACATCACGCCTAATCCGGCGGCGGTAGCAAGTGCAGCATGCGGACCGAACAATCGGCGCGCCAACCGCGCGGCGGCGGCCACGGTTAACAAACCCACCGCGGCGGTGACAAAGCGCAACGCCAGCCCATGGCGTCCAAAAAGCGCCAGAGCTATCGCTACCAGATAGAGAAACAGCGGTTCTTGTCCATAAGCCGCTGGGAAAAAGACTGCGTGGTGGCCCTGAAGAATGCCTTCAGCGATCAAGACTTCGGCGACCTCATCGTGCGCGATCCCTGACGGGAATTGAGGCAGCGCCCAAAAGCGCATGACGGCAGCAATCAACAAAATGATCGTGAGCAATCCGCTGTAGCGTCGCCTATCCAATGCGCATAAGCTCCCCGCTCAAAACGTCGTCCTCTAACGAAATGAGGTGGGTGGACATGATCCGATTGTACAAATCCTCCTCTGCTGGCACCACTACCTCAAGATAGTTATCGGTCAATCCATGCCAATAACCGGCTGCGTCCCTCTGCTCCCACAACACCGGCAGGGTCTGACCGATGAAACCTAGACGATATTCGGTTGCCAATTGTTCCCCTAACGCACGCATGCGAGCGGCACGCTCCGTCCGCGTCGCCTGGGGAACAGCCTCCGGTAAACGTATGGCCGGCGTCCCCGGACGCACGGAGTAAGGAAAAACGTGCAGACGGGCGAAGGCCATCCGCGCCACAAAATCCAGACTCGCGGCAAAATCCGCCTCACTCTCACCGGGAAAGCCGACAATGACATCGGTCGTGATGGCGATAGCAGGAGAGACGGCGCGCACGGCATCCACCAGCGCCGCAAACCGGGCAACCGTGTAGCGACGTCCCATGCGTTGAAGCACAACATCACAGCCGGATTGCAAGGGGATGTGCAATTGACGGCAAAAGCGAGGATTGTCCCACAGCGCGATCAAGGATTCATCCACATCCCAGGGTTCGACGGAAGAAAGACGCAAGCGCGGCACATCCGTCTCCCGCAGGATCGCTGCGACCAACGTGGCCAATCCATGCTCCAATCCCACCTCATGACCATAAGCGCCCAGGCTCACGCCGGTCAGGACAACCTCCTGGGCACCCTGCACGGCGAGATCACGGGCAGCCTGCACCGCATCGGCCAACGGACGACTGCGCGCCGGCCCACGCAAAAGGCGCGTGACGCAATAGGTGCAGGCGTGATCGCAGCCATCCTGCACGGCGAGGAACGCGCGTGTGTGCCCCCATCGTCCCGGCGACCAGGGGGCCGGCTCGGCCACAACGCCGGTGATGATCTCCACAGCGCGCGCTTTATCCTCATTGGGAATCACCCATGCCACGCCGGGGAGCCGCGACGCTTGCGCGACATCCTCCGTGGCCCAACACCCGCTGACGGCCAGACGCGCCTGGGGATAACGATGGTGCAAGGTGTGCAGTCGATGACGGCTCTTGCGCGCCGCCTGCGCCGTGACCGTGCAGGAATTCAGAACGATGATGTCCGCCCCCTCAGGAGCCTCCACCACATCATGGCCCGCCCCGGCAAAGAGACGGGCCATGGCTTCAATTTCAGCGGCGTTGAGGCGACATCCGAGGGATTCTAAGTAAATCTGCATCAATGCGGGCTACGCACTGCGATGTCGGCGCTTTTCAATCGAGAACGGATTTCGCGCAGAATATAATCGGTTTCTTCTTCATCGTCGTCCGTGATGGTGATGATGCCCGACCGCGCGTCCGCCGCAATAACGCAATCGGGGTCGAGTTCGCTTTCCAAATCGTAGAGAATATCCCAAACGCGCGACTCAACATCGGGGCTTTTGAACGCCGGGATCAACAGCGAACGAGCTGTAAAGACACCGCCTAGCCCTTCCTCTGCCTCATAGTCCCCTTCAGCGCCGGCGTTCAATGCCTCGATTTTTCTGTTCCATTGTTGGGGAAGCGGGAAGAACAGAAAAAAGATGACGGTGACAGCCACCAACCCCAGACCCGCGAGGACATATAAGAATCCGCGGAAAAGGGTTTGGAAAAAGGCGCGCCCGCCGGGCGTGGGGAAATGCCACAGAAAAACAAGCAGTGCGCCGTAGAGCACCAGGACCATCAACGCACGTGCCCACGGATAGTGGTAAGTTTTCGCCTCTGTTGAAGAAGTATCTTCCATAATCGTTAACTCACCGTCCCTTAAAACAACGGTTGAACCTCCAGATTGTCAAAAGTAATGACCACGTCTCCTTCGCTAAACGAGCCGGCATAGAGACCGATGTCACCTCTGGTGTACGTGGCGTCTTCGACCTGCAAGACCTGCGTATCGTTGACGCGAAAGATAAAAGTCCCGCCGGTCACTTCGACTTCCAAAACGTTCATCGCTGCACCCTGATTGACGGCAGCGCTTGCCGACCAATCCGGCCCCAGGATGATCCATGAAGTCCCATCGTAACGGGCCGCTCGTACATAACCATCGCCGCTCACCGAAAAAGCGTAGAAATGCTGGTCATCCTGCATACGCACCAACACCCCATATTCATTGTCGGCAGGTCCAGAAACTTGCGTCGCTTCCACGGTGAGTCGGAAATCATCGTAAGTCCGCCCCGCCGAAGCCCACGCCACCTGCCCCACTTCAATGACGTGAACGCGCAAAACGCCATCCTCCACAGCAACGTTCGCCGCGGCATCGGAGCTTAAATGCCAGTCCCCCGGCGCATCAAACGGTTCCGACCAGGTAGCGGACCTCCGCGATGCACATGCCACCGTCCCCACCAGCATTAGACACAAGGCGAGGTTTGCCAGCCATCGCCCCAAAGCACGCTTCGTCTTCATGGTTTCTCAACCCTCAGATCATCGAACCAGACAATGGTACCCCCCTGCTGCAAGGTCCCGGCAGCCATCCCGATGTCACCGCGTTTCAGCGTCTCGTCCTCAACTTGTGCTACCTGCTCACCGTTGACGTAGAGGGTAAGCTGCGTCCCTTTACAAACCGCCATCAACCGGTTCTCGCGCCCATCCGTCGAGATGAGCGACGAACGCAACATCGCCTGTCCGGTCAGCGGCAGCAATTTTCCGTCTTCATTATGAAGGAAAATGGCATAGTAACCGTCGGCGCTGATGGCGAAGTAGTAGAATTGTCCCTCCGTATAGCGACAGAAGACACCGTAATGGTTATCCGTGACCTGCTCGGAACGTACATTGACTTCCATCTCAACATCCTGATAGGTGCGACCGGCAGTGGCCCACACAAACCATTGTGGAACGTCAATCTGCATCAAGTAGCGGCCTTGCTGGTATCCACGTACATACGTCTCGTGCGAGGATGCGCCCCACCCACTGGCCGGATCGGAAAAATCGTCCTCGAAGGAGGAGGATGTGCGAGCACAACCGACCAGCACGATGACGCACATTATGAAGAGTAGCCCTAGCCTTGTTCGCACCTGCGCACCTCCCGGTGGAGCCTCCTCGAATGTCCAACACCTCAAACACAACCATTATACATCAGGCAGACCAGGTGGCAACAGCGCAGTCAGAGATCATTGAAACGCGCTCTGGCGGATCTCAAAGCGTCGATTTTGAGATTTTGTGCTTTCGTGGTACAATTTCAGCGTAACAGACTGGCCCCTGTAGCTCAGTTGGATAGAGCATCGGCCTCCGAAGCCGGTAGCCCGCGTTCAAATCGCGGCAGGGGTACACCGACAGCCCGCCATCCGGCGGGCCGTTTCGTTTGGCAGGCGAGTTGGCACCTCGCCCCATATTTGGCAACTCACCCCACGATGCCGGTGTCTCATGTGCCTCATGCCTCTTGAACGAGGCCGCGCGCCCGGTAGACCTCGGCAGCTTCGCGCACTAGGGCGGCGGTCAGCGGAGCATCGAAGTCCCGTTCCAGGCGCTCGGCAAGGGCAAGAAGTTGCGGATACGTCGTGCGTCCGGGGCGAAGTGTGTTGTATATCGCCAACACTTCCTCATTGGAGAAGCGCGTCAGTTCGGCGGCGCGGCGGAAGTTCTCCGCCAGCGGGCCGTAACCCGCGGCCTCGGCCGCGTCGGCCTGCGCACGCAGCGTCTCTGCGCTGATACGGAAGTCTTCGGGGGTCAACTGACCTTTGAGAACGGCTTCCATAGTCAAGGCATCCAACGGCTGCCCTGTCGCGCTATAGATCGTTTCCTGTTTCATCTCTCATGGCGGATGATGGCCCCTTTGTCCGCCGACTCCGCCAGGCGACTGTACAGGGCGAGATAGCCATGCTTGATCTTCGGCTCCGGACGCTGCCACTTCGCCAGCCGCGCGGCAATCACCTCGTCGGAGACGTGCAGGTGCAACCGCCGGTTGGGAATATCAATGGTGATCATGTCACCGTCCTCGACCACCGCGAGCGGCCCGCCCTCGGCAGCTTCCGGTGAGACATGCCCCACAAAGCAGCCGTTGTTGGTCCCGGAGAAGCGTCCATCCGTCACGACCGCCGTCGTCAGCGCCAGCCCACGCCCGTAGAGTAACTTCATGGCGACGTACATCTCGCGCATCCCCGGCCCGCCCTTCGGCCCTTCGTAGCGGATGACGACCACTTCACCCGGCTGAACCTGCCCGGCGAGAATGGCCCGGTTGGCGGCTTCTTCCGCATCGAAGCAGCGCGCCTTGCCCGTGAAGGTGTGCATTTCCGGTTTGATCGCCGCCGGTTTGGTGATGGCGGTATGGGGCGCAAGGTTGCCGCGCAGAACGGCGACGCCGCCCATGCCCCACGGTTCGGCGAACGTTTTGATGATGCGCGGATCGCGCGTCACGGCATCGGCGACGTTCTCCGCCACCGTTTTGCCGCTGACGGTCAGCGCGTCGCCATGCAGCAAGGGCAGCAGTTCTTTCATCACCGCCGGGACGCCGCCCGCCGCATGAAAGTCGGGCACGTTGAGCGGGGCCGCCGGGTTCATCCTGGCGATGTGCGGTGTAGAACGCGCCAGCGCCTCGAAGTGATCCATCGACAGCTCGATATCCGCCTCGTAGGCGATAGCGGGGAGGTGCAGTGCCATGTTCGTCGAGCCGCCGATGGCCGTTCCCAGGCGCACCGCATTTTCGATGCCCTTCTGGTTGATGATCATCCGCGCCGTGATGCCCTGCTGCGTTAAAGCAACGATCTGCCGTCCCGCGGCCTGCGCCGACCGTAAGCGCGCGGCGTGCGTCGCCGGAATCGTGGCACTGCCCGGCAAGCTCATCCCCAGCGCTTCGGCGATGCAGCACATCGTGTTTGCGGTCCCCAGGAACGAGCACGAGCCGCAAGTCGGCGTGGCGCTATCTTCCAACTGGCGATACTGCTCCGCGTCGATCTTCCCGGCGATCAACATGCCCCATCCCTCAGTTAACGACGTCGCATCCGCCGCACGCCCGTCGAACATGCAGCCGCCCTCCATCGGTCCGCCGACCACGACCATGGCGGGCACGTCCAGACGCGCCGCCGCCATCAGCATCCCCGGCACGATCTTGTCACACGCGCACAGCAAGACGACGGCGTCGAGCTGATGCGCCTGCACCATCATCTCCACATCGTTGGCGATCAGGTCGCGGCTGGGGAGGATGTAGTGCATCCCGATATGCCCCTGCGCAATCCCATCGCATGGCGCGATCACGCCAAACTCCACCGGCGTCCCTCCGGCCTGCAAAATCCCCTGCTGGACATACTCCGATATCAGGTTAAGGTTGTAATGGCCCGGCACCACCCGGTTCCACGAGTTGGCAATGCCGATGAGCGGGCGCTCCAGATCGTAATCGCTGTAGCCCATCGATTTGTACAGGGCACGATGCAATGAAAATTCGGGACGTTGCAAAACAGCTTTGCTGCGAGAAATCATGGCTCAATCCTCCTTAAAGTAGTTGAAAGTCCAAAGTTAAAGGTCTCTGTCAATCACCCAATCTTCAATCATAAAATTTTCAATTCCGTCGGCGGCCTGTCCGCGATCATTTCCGTCTCACGATGGTGCAGCAGCGTGGTTTGCACGATGAGGCGCAAACGCGCGGTATTGTCAATCTTCACAGGCGCGGGCGACGTGGGTTGGTGCCGGGCATAACGCGCGGCGTTGCGGCCGATCTGGCGATAGGTTTCCAGCGTCATGTTCGGCGCCATCGAGAACAGCTCCAGGTTCTCCAGTGGGGCCAAATCGCGCTGGTGGATGACGGTCGTGCCCTTCGACTGGATGCCAATGGCGACGCCGGAGCCGCTGAGTTGCGCCCCCGCGTACCCGATGAAGGCGCAGTCCGAGGTATGGTGCACCCGCACAATCCGCGCCGGCATGCCTTCTTCAGCGATCCCTTCCAGCATGGTGTGCAGCACATCCCGCAAATCCAACCCGCTGATCGCCTGCTGAATCCCCACCCCAAACGCCGGCCCCACGGCGATCACAACTTCTGGTTCTGCACCCACCTGCGCCGGACCAAGTTCCTCAAGCCAATCAGATTTTAGATGCGCCGTCTCCCCATTTGTCATTTGCCATTCTCTCGGGTCCCACGCCTGGGGGATGTTCTGCAAGCGTTCCCAGCGTGCACCTTCGACGCGGTAACCTGTGCCGGGACCGGCGTAATCGTTGGGGTCGGTGAGCGCGCTGAGGACGTGAAATCCTGCGGTGAAGATGCCCGCCGGTTGCAAATAGTCGCCGCTAACACGCTGGCGCTGCATCTCCAGCAGGTTCGACGCGGCATCATGATAGCCGGCTTCTGCCAGCGCCTTGATGACCTCCAGCACCGTGAGCGGCCCGTTGAGCAGCATTTGGGCGGCTTTAATATCCGCTACCTTGTCGCGGTCGGGCATATCCTCGCTGTCGAAGGCCGTGATAGCAGCCTGCACTTCCCCTTCAGTGATGCCGGCGAAGTCGAAGGCGTCGAAGACGGCCTGCACCGCCCGCGCCGCACGCTCGCGCACGCGCAAGATGTTCTCTTCCGCCAGGGGGTGAATGCCGCCGTCGACCTGCATATCGCGCTGAATCACGTACCAGTCGTCCAGCTCGGTCGTGTCGAAATTGCCGCCGCCGAACATATTGTCATAGCGCGGGATCGCGCCATAGCCCGAGGTGACAAAATCCGCGCCGGGGATGAATTGCAACATCAGCTTGGCGCTTTTGCGCATCTCAGAATGCGACGCCAGTGCATCGTTACCCGCCGCCACTTCGAGGCCGAGCATCATAGCGAGGAGATTCTCCGCGAGCACCGCGCGCACGCCGCCCGGCAGTGATTCGGGCAAGGCGATGCAACTGATCGAGCCGTTCTGCGTGCCCTGACTGCCCGCGCCGCGCGTCACCAACAGGCAGCGCGCTTCCAGGTAAAGCATCGACTTGTCCTCAGCATGGCCCATCAGCGCCTCAGAGCCGGTTCCCGACGTGAAGCGCGTCTTAACGCCCCGACTGGCGTAGGCAGCGTTGAGAAACGCCTTCGACCAGGGGGTGTCGTCGCCATCGACGAAAGCGCGCTCGGTGCCATAGACCGAGAGCGTCTCCGAGTAGGTGGTCAGGCCGCGAAAGCCCAACCGCAGATTGGTGGCCTCTTCGACGGAGCATTGCGTCAGCACCCCACCCCGCCCGATCTGCGATCCGACGAGGATCGCCAGCGCGTTGAGCGGCGCGTAGCGACTGACGCCCACGGTAGTCTCGACTTCGGCGAAGCCACGCAGCGCGGCCTCGGCGGCGTCGGCGGCGAGGAGCGCGGGATGCTCCTTGCGGTTGGTGACGTGGGCCTGGTTCGCGGGCGTGCGGCGGACGCGCATCTTCGTGAGAGCCAGCATCATTTCGAGGACATTCATGGGGCGGACGATATCCACCAGCTTGGCGGCGGTGCAGCCGCGCGTGAGGCGCAACACGTCCTCGCGGCTCACGTCGATGTCCACCAGCATCCGCGCGATGTCGCGGGAGGGCGTCGTCATCGCTTCTGCCGCTACGTCCAGGTCGAGGCTGTGGGTGACGATGAAGCGGTCGAGCATGTCGAAGTCTTCGCGGTGCACGCCGTCCATCTCCACCACCACGCCATCCTCGATGACCAGACCCGGCGTCGGGTCGTAGGGGCTGTCGGCGACAATCAAGCCCAGTTCAGGCCACGGACGGATGAACGTCTCGCGGTTGATGGGACGCCCGGCGCGCCCTTGTGCGCGCTTTGTTTGCATCACATCCTCCTTCTGCAAGGGGGGGGTGTAGGGGGTGTCGCCACACCTCCACTTTTTCACCCCCTTCTCCTCCGCTTGCAGGGAAGAAGGAGGCTGGGGGATGAAAGGGTCAGAAGTGCCGACCCCTTATGCACCTTCCCCAAAGTCCCGTTCGCCACCTGGCAAGAGTGGCCGAACAGTTACAAAAACTCTATGTACCCAGTGTTCCCTGTGGCAAAAATTCTTATTGACGGGGCCACAGCGCAAGTTCCGTCACCCCCTCATCACATGTCCTTAGGCGCTGGACCAAGCAGGGCGTACAAATCTGCTACCTGGTCGGCGTGAACGACGACCAGCACTTCGTCCACCGCCTGCAGGCGCAGTTCACCATGGGGAATGAGCAGCTCACCCTTGCGCAAGACAGTCACCAGGACGCTCTGCGACGGCCAGGTAATCTCATTGACCGGCTTGCCGATGACCGGAGAAGTAGGATCGATCTTAATCTCCACAAGGGAAAATTGCCCCTTGCGCAATTTCACCAGCGTCAGCATATCGCCCAGCGACATCTCCTCGGCGATCAAACGGGCCATCAGATCGGCCTGATTCACAGCCACGTCCACTCCCATCAACGGCGTGAAGAGCCAGGCATTTTTGGGATTGTTGATCCGGCCAATTGTGCGGGGGACGTTGAACTCAAAGCGGGCCAGAGTCGTGACCACCAGATTGACCTCATCCGCACCGGTGACCGCCGCCACAACGTCGGCATTGTGAATTCCAGACGATTCCAGCACATTGGGGTCCGTACCGCTGCCCTGGATCACCCCATCTGCCGGCAACTCACGTCGCAAGCGTTCAACTTCCTCGGCGCGGATTTCGATCACTTTCACCTGGTGCCCTTCCTGAGACAGGAGTTGCGCCAGGTAGGTACCGACTTTTGCACCACCGACGATAATGACTTTCATCGTTATTCATCCCTCCGCTTAAGCTACACCCATGGATCGCAACCGCGCCGTCCCGGCGCCGCTGACGGCCAAATGCAGTATATCACCGCTCGAGAAAACCGTCGCCAACGTCGGCAGAAAGGTGTGTCCCCCGCGGCTGATCGCCACCACACGCACTTCACCGGGGACATCCAAATCTCTGACCGTTCGTCCCACCAACAATGGCGGCACTTCACTAGCGACGATGTCGACGCCCCCACCCCCCAGACTCAGGACCGTATCCAGCGAGGAATAGGCCAACAGGTCGGCAACCTGGCGCACACCCCACGTCGTAGGATCAATCGTTTGCAAGCCCAGGCGCCGGTAAATTTCGGCCTTGCGCGGATCAAAGACACGCGCCAGGACACGCGGCACATGGAACACATGGCTGGCAAGCCGGGCCACCACCACATTGACCTCATCCACGGAGGTCACGGCGGCCAAGGCATCGCAATGCTGGATGCCGGCTTGCGACAAAACATCCTGGTCAAACTCAATTCCCACCAGCGTCTTTCCTACAAAATGCGTTCCCAGGCGTTCAAAGTCGGCCTTCTCACGGGCCACGACCGTAACCACATTGCCCTGCAGGCTCAATTTGCGCGCCAGGGTAGAACCCATCCGGCCACACCCAATCACGATGACTTTCATTTTTCTTCCTCCGAAAATAGTCATTGAGTTGTTAGTCTTGTCATCAGAGAGTCGTTTTTGTCCTCATCTGACCTGTAGACGGCGCATACGCCGCCGGGCGAAGGCTTTGCGAATCTCGTCGGTTATTAAAAGCGCCGGCGTCCAGGCAAACAAAAACAGCCATTGCCAAACCGGGAAGGCTGCCGTATCGAAAAGCTGCTGCAAGAACGGGACATAGATCAACAAGGCCGCCAACGCCAACTCAGAGGCAATCCCTATCCAGATCAGACGATTCGTGAACAACGGCGTGCGGAAGAAGGAAGCCCGCCCGGTGCGCTGCGCGAACAGGTTGCCAATCTGCGTCGCTACGACAGCGCCAAAGGTCATCGCCGTCGCCGCATGGTAAATATGCCCCCGGGCGGGAAGATCCAGCCATTGCCCCCAGTACCCGTTGATCCAATAGTGAAAGTAAAAAGCGGCCATCGCGGCCAAACTCTGGACGGCGCCAAGGAGCAGATAGGCCCGTGCTAACAAGGGAAAATTGATCACGTGTTCTTTGAGATTGCGCGGGGGCTGCTCCATCAACCCTGGCTCAGGCGGCTCGGCGCCCAACGCCAACGCCGGCACCATATCCGTCCCCAAGTCAATCGCGAGAACCTGCATCACCGTCAACCCCAGCGGAATTCGCGTCCGACTCAGCACATAAAGGATGAACGGCACCGCTTCCGGCGTATTGCTGGTGAAAATGTACGTCAGGAATTTCTTGATATTGGCGTAGACGCCCCGGCCTTCTTCCACTGCGTTGACGATGGAAGCGAAGTTATCGTCGGTCAAGATCATATCGGCAGCCTCTTTCGCCACGTCCGTGCCGGTTTTGCCCATCGCCACGCCGATGTCGGCTTTCTTCAAGGCGGGGGCATCGTTGACCCCATCGCCGGTCACAGCCACAATGTTTCCCAGTTCCTGCATGGCGCTGACCACCCGCAGTTTGTGCTCCGGGGCGACACGGGCGAAGATAACCTCGCCGGCCAGCGCTTCCTTGAGCGCCGCATCGTCCATCGTCTCCAGATCCGCACCGACGATAATGCGCGGATGCTCACCCTGGATAATCCCGATGCGGCGGGCAATCGTTTCCGCCGTCAAGCCATAATCGCCTGTCACCATGATAATACGAATTCCGGCATAATGACAGCGGGTGACCGCCTCGGCGACTTCTGGACGCGGAGGATCCATCATGGCGATCAACCCCAAGAATGTCAAATCCGTTTCGATGGCTTCGGCGTTGTAATTGGAAAACGTCCCCGGCAGTGGGCGCGTCGCGACAGCCAGAACGCGCAACCCCCGCCGGGCATACTCATCGTTGACGGCCATGATCGTGGCCCGCGTCGCTTCGTCCAGAGGATGGAACTGTCCGGCACGACGAATCTGGCGACACAGCGCCAACACTTCCTTCGGCGCCCCCTTGACCAGCGCCACCCGCTCGCGCCCGGCCTGATGGAGCGTGCTCATCCGCTTGCGCCGCGAATCAAAGGGCAACTCGCGGACACGCGGGAAGCAGCTTGCCTCGCCGGCCTCGTCGAGACCGGCCTTGCGCGCCACAACGATCAGCGCCGCCTCGGTAGGATCACCCAGGATCGTCCAATGCGCGGTTTCACCGTTCGGAGGAAGCAACCGCGCGTTATTGCACAGCAAAGCCGCACGCAACAGCTCCTGTATATCGGCGTCGATGAGCGCAACGTTGCCACCCTCCAGAAGCTGTCCCTCAGGGGTATAACCGACGCCGCTGACCGTCAGGCGCCGGTCGCCCGCCCAGAGGTCCGAAACGGTCATCTCGTTTTGCGTCAGCGTGCCGGTTTTGTCGGTGCAGATCACCGATGTGCAGCCCAGCGTCTCGACGGCAGAGAGTCGCTTGACCAGGGCATGGCGGCGGGAGATGCGTTCAACTCCCATCGCCAGGGACAGCGTGACCAGCGGCAACATCCCCTCCGGCACAAAGGCAACGACCATCCCCATGGCAAAGATAAAACCTTCGGCCAACTTTACACCCGTGAATGACAACGCCAGGATGAAAAAGAGAACCCCAACACTCACCGCAATCGCCGTGACGATCTTAGTCGCATAAATCATCTCTTTCTGCAAAGGGCTGAGTTCATCCTGCATCGTCTGGGTGAGATGGGCAATTTTCCCGAATTCCGTGCGCATGCCGGTCGCGTAGACGACGGCCTTTCCGGTACCGGCGGCAATGCTCGTGCCGGCGAAGATCACATTGGGCAGTTCAACATGCGACAGATCGGTCCGTGTCACCGCTTCACTGATCTTGCTGACAGGGTGCGACTCCCCGCTGAGCGTCGATTGATCCACACGCAGTTCCATTTCCTGAACGACGCGCGCATCGGCAGAAACCCGGTCCCCTTCACTCAAGAGGATCACATCACCGGGGACCAGTTCCTCGGCCAGAACGCGCTGCTCTTCACCGTCGCGCAGCAAACGGACGTAATGCGGGATAAGCTGGCGCAAGGCTTCGGTCGCTTTTTCAGCGCGGAATTCCTGCCAAAAGCTGAACACGCCGTTGATCACATTGACCATCCAGATCGCAATCGCCAGTTGGGGCATTTGCGCCACGAACCCCACGATGCCGGCAACCCACAATAAGATGGCCATCAAGTGGGTAAAGTTGGCCAGGAATTTGAGGTAGATGGGTTTGCCCTTGACCTCGCTAATCGTATTACGACCGTACTCTTGAAGGCGCGCGTCCACTTCGGCCTGAGTCAGGCCTTGGGGGCGCGTGTGCAACGTCGCGTAAATTTGTGCGACCGGCAAAGTATGAATCGGAGCAACCATCCCAGATTGCTCTGGCTTATCTGTAAACATCATAGTCCCCTCTTAAAAGCGCTCTCTCACAAAAAGACCTGCTTAGAACAAGCAGGCTGTGGAATGGCTATTCACGTTAAACTTGACAAAAGGGAAATTATAGCCCATTTCGTCAAAGTAGCAATCGCCCCCCTATTGCCATTTCCATCCCTTGCGGTAAAATAGCAAGTAATCAGCCAAAGAGGACAGGGATGAAACCTATCATTCTCAATCAACGTTACCGCCTTACCGAACTGGTCGGCGCCGGCGGGATGGCGACGGTGTACCGGGGCGAAGACCTGTTGCTCCAACGCACCGTCGCCGTCAAGTTTCTGCGTGAGCCTTTTGCCAGCGACCCTGCTTTCCGCGAGCGTTTCCTGGGCGAAGCGCGCGCCGCAGCGCGCCTGGATCATCCCAACATCGTGCGCATCTACGATGTCGGCGAAGACGAAAGTAACCGCCCTTATATCGTCATGGAAATCGTCGCAGGGGAAGACCTCAAAACGTCTATCCGCCGCGACGGTCCTCTTCCCGTGAATCAAGCGCTCGATCTCACCCGCCAGATTTGCGCGGGGGTTGGACATGCCCACCGCGCCGGGATTGTGCACTGCGATCTAAAGCCCCAGAACATCCTCGTGACCCCCGACGGCCAGGCCAAAGTCACCGATTTCGGCATTGCGCGGGCGTTTCAAGGTGAGGAACGGCCGACGCCCGAAGAGCCGGAAGACGTGGTATGGGGCAGTCCGCACTACATCGCGCCGGAACAGGTGATGGGACAGTTACCCACCCCCGCCGCCGATGTCTACAGTATCGGCGTGATGTTGTATGAGATGTTGACCGGCGTACCGCCATTTCACGATCCCGACCCCACGGCGCTGGCCATGAAACACATCAAAGAAGAACCTGTTCCACTACGCTCCTTGAATCCACGTGTGCCGCCCGGCCTGGAGTCGCTGGTAGGCAAAGCGCTGGCGAAGGATCCAACGCAACGTTACCACAACGCCGATCAACTCGGCGTCGCCATCAGTGCGTATATGCAGCAAGGCGCAGAGTACACCCGTCCCCAGGCTACGGTCGCCCCCGCAACGGGCGATCCTTTACGCACCCCGCCGCCTTCTACCGTCGTCGCGCCCGTTGAGGAGTCAGAAAGCACTACCCAACCGGTCGCCATAGCCGGCGGGCCGGACTATAAGCTATGGGCGCTGATCGGCGTCGCCGCCATTGCCGTCATCGGCTTGATTCCACTGTGGCTCTTCGTTTATCAGGCCTACACCCAGTCCGCCCCCGTGCCCACACCGGGGGCACTGCCGTTCACCGCTACCCTCACTGTCTCCGAACAGATCGTCAGCGTACCGAACCTTACCGGGTTGAGTATAGCAGATGCACAGCGTCTCACAGAAAGCCAGGGATTGCGCCTTGAGGTTCGCGGGGAACGACAAAGCACCGATGCCCGCCCCGGGGCTATCGTGGAACAAACGCCGGCTCCCGGAAGTCGCGTCGCCGTGGATACGCCGGTAGGCGTCGTCGTAGCTGTCGGACGGGCGATCATACTGCAAAATGTGGTAGGGTACAACCTCAACGACCAGAATGTTCAGGTTCAAGCCGGCCTGGAGGCCGATGGGTTGCTCGTTTACATCGAGAAGGCGTGGAGCACAGAACCGGAAGGGGTCATTTTGAAGCAGACTCCAGAAGCCGGAACCGAAGTCCGCGCCGGCAGCACTGTCACCTTGACCGTCAGCGGCGGCGTCAATCTCCCCATCCCGTTGCAAGTCAACTTGAATAACCAAATCATGCTGCAAGACGCGCGTGTCTCGCAACTGTCTTATCGTCCCGGCGATAGCGTCGCCGTCACCCTGCGCTGGCAAGTCTTGCAATCTGTCCCTAAGTCCTACAAAGTTTTTATCCATATTCTCACCCAAGATTTCGGCCAGCTCATCGCCCAGCAAGACATCGAACCGATGAACGGACTGCGCCCCACCACCACGTGGGTGGCTGGCGAAATCATCACCGATCCCCACCAGGTTTTGCTCCCCCCCAATACCCCGGCAGGCGTCTACCAAATTCGCGTGGGCCTGTACGACTCCGAAGGGCGACTCCCCGTCGTGGATGCAGGACAAACGCAGGTGGTTGATCATACCATCTTCGTTACCACCATTGAGGTGCAACCCTAACCAAAGTTACTTTTCTTGTCACTATTCAACCGCCCTTGCCGGATGGCGAACGGGACTTGGGGGATGGTGCATTAGTTGTTGCGCCAAGTTGATTAGTACTGCGCGGCGCAAATACCTACCCAGTTTATGCTTGCCAGGGATCGTCAGATCCCGGCGTAGCGCGCCAGAACCGCGGATCTGGCGATCCGCTCCAAGCGGCGATCCGCTCCAAGCATGGCTAACAGGTGTGGAATTTCTACCTCGATGGACTAGCCTGAGTAGATGCCTGTTCTTATACTTTTGCCGGTTTCCTGGTATAATAACGGCTGGGAAAACGTAACGTAGAACAGCACGATAGAGTAAGGTGCTGAGGAGGTTAAATAGTCATGAACTCAAAACAAGGTAACAGCAGTTTTGTTTATCTGCTGGTGATTGCAGCCGTACTTTTCCTGGTCTATAGCTATTTGGCCGGCGGAGAAGAAGGGCCGACGATTCCCCTCAATCAAATTGCAGACGACATAGAAGCCGGAAAAATCGCCAGCATCAGTGTGCGCGGTGATATTCTCCAGGTGACCTATCACGAGCCAACTGCCACAGGGGAACAAATCGTCCTCTCGCGGAAGGGCAAAGAATCCTCCTTGGTGGAGCAGCTCCAGGCGCTGGGCGTCAGCGAAGAGAAGCTCCGGCAGGTGAATATCGAGTTCAATGAACCGACCGACTGGGGGACCCTGGTCAATGTGGGCATTACCCTGCTAGGAATGATTGTCATGGGGGTGTTCTTTTTCTTCCTCATCCGTCAGTTCCAGGGCGCTAACAACCAGGCGCTCTCTTTCGGCAAAAGTCGCGCCCGCATGTTCTCCGGTGACCGCCCAACCGTTACTTTTGAGGATGTAGCCGGCATCGAAGAGTCCAAAGAAGAGCTGAAGGAAATTGTGGAATTCCTCAAAGAGCCTCAGAAATTCATCAACCTGGGGGCGCGCATCCCCAAAGGCGTGCTCCTGGTCGGGGCACCGGGAACCGGCAAAACACTGTTAGCCAAAGCCGTGGCGGGACAGGCCGGTGTTCCTTTCTTCAGCATCTCCGGCTCCGAATTCGTCGAGATGTTCGTGGGCGTTGGCGCGAGCCGCGTGCGCGATCTCTTCGACCAGGCCAAACGGCACAGCCCCTGCATCGTTTTCGTGGATGAGATCGACGCGGTGGGGCGCTATCGCGGCGCAGGATTGGGGGGATCACACGATGAGCGCGAGCAAACACTCAACCAGATCCTGGTAGAGATGGACGGCTTCGACACGGACACCAACGTCATTGTTGTCGCGGCCACCAACCGTCCCGATATTCTGGACCCGGCGTTGCTGCGGCCGGGACGTTTCGACCGACGTGTCATCCTGGATCAACCCGACATCCGGGGACGCGAAGCCATTTTCCGCGTGCACACGCGGGGCAAGCCTGTTGCCGCCGAGGTGGATCTCGAAGAGTTGGCACAGTCTACGCCGGGCTTTGTCGGCGCCGACATCGAAAACGTAGTCAATGAGGCCGCTATTCTCGCCGCGCGGCGGGGGCAACGGCGCATCAACATGAGCGAGTTCAACGAAGCCATCGAGCGAGTCATTGCCGGGCCGGAACGTCACAGCCGGCTCATCTCGCAGGCGGAACTGCGGGTTTTCGCCTATCACGAAGTCGGTCACGCGCTGGTCGCGCACATGTTACCCAAATGCGACCCGGTGCGCAAAATTTCGATTGTTGCCCGTGGCATGGCCGGCGGTTACACCATCGCCCTGCCGGAAGAAGACCGCTATGTAGTCCAACGGAGCAAAATCGAAGATGATATTGCTTACGCCCTCGGCGGTCGCGCGGCTGAGGAAATCGTCTTCAACGAAATTAGCACCGGCGCTTCCAGCGACCTGGAGACGGTTACAAAGATGGCCCGTTCCATGGTCACCCGCTTTGGGATGAGCGAGACGTTGGGGCCGCTGGTCTATGGACGCAAAGAGGAACTGGTCTTCCTGGGCAAGGAAATCGGTGAGCAGCGAGACTACAGCGAAGCCATCGCCCAGCAGATTGACGTCGAAGTGCAGAAAATCGTCACGCGGGCTTACGACCGGGCGAAAGAGGTCATCCAGGAACACCGCACCCAGATGGACCGCATCGTGGATTATCTGATGGAACGAGAAACGCTATCCGCGACCGAGTTCGAGGCCGCTTTTGAAGGCCGTCCCCTGCCCAAGCAGGTCGAGAAACCCAAGACAGCGCCCGCGGCTGAGGTCGAGGCAGTGCTCAAAACTGCACCGGTAGCAGCCTGAACTGCAGAGCCAATCCTCATTCGCCCCGGCCTTAAAACAGACCGGGGCGAATTCTATACTTCCCCCCGCGGGGGAAGGGACTTTTTGGGTGGTTTTTTGCAGGCGGGCGCGGTCAAAAACCGGTCCGAGCGTCTCCCCATAATTTGCACTATACCCGGATGCCCTCCCAAGATTGTAAAATCCATGACTTATGTTATAATTTTTCCACTCGTGGAGAGGTAGCATAGTCCGGTCTAATGCGCGCGCCTGGAGAGCGCGTGAGCTGAAAGGCTCCATGGGTTCAAATCCCATCCTCTCCGCCAAAAAAATTCCTGATATGAAAGCACAACTTCCCGCGCCTGGCTCCTCAGACAGGCCCCAGCCCCGCGGGAAGTTGTGCTTTTACGAACCCTGCGCCAATCCGCCTTCGATAAACCGCAACGTCAACGCGGCAACGTCTTCCCACTCTTGATCCAACAGCACGCAATGGGTAGAATTTTCAAACCAGTACAGATATTTGTCGGTCGAACGGACGCTTTGGTAGATCACAGCGGGGGCGGCGGCGTCCACCGTCGTATCCAACCGGCCCTGCACGATTAAGACAGGCGACGTGATGGCGGACAGACGCGCGCGCGTTGCTGCTTGCAGAGCGAACAACTGCTGCGCAGCGCGCAAAGGATTGTGTTCATAGCCTTGCCACCGCGCATCCGCCATACTCGGCGTACTCGGTCCTTTCGGCAAGATAATGCCGAACGGCGCCAGAATGGGCAACAGAAAGGTTTGAGCGAAACTCGGCGGTACCATGAGCGCGGCAGAATACGCCATCACGCCGGCTATTTCAGCATAATAGCTCGCCAGATAAAGCGCCAGCAGACCGCCCATCGATTCGCCGCCCACGAAGACCTTCTCGCAGCGAGCCGCCAACTCGCGGTAAGCAGCCTCGAATGCTTCCGTCCACATCGGCCAGCGGCAGCGATTCATCTCCTGCGGCGTCGTACCGTGACCGGGCAGCAGCGGCCCGGAGACTGTATAGCCGCGTTCGTGTAAGAAGCGGCCCAAGGGACGCACTTCCGCCGTCGTCGCCGTGTAGCCGTGCGCGAGCAATACGCCCACCGGCCCTCCTTCCCAGAAAAACGACGCTCCCTCCAGATGTGGATTGCGTAATGTATAAGTCATCATGCCTCCAGGCGAAACAAGAGAGGTCAGGCGAGGAACCAGTGCAGGATCTGCGGACCCCAGAGCAGTGTCGCCACACAGCCCAGAATGATGAACGGTCCGTAGGGAATCGCTGTCTTCAGTGAGCCTTTGCGGGCAAGAATGACGCCTGACGCCCCCACGCCGCCCAAGACAATCATCAACAGCAAGGTGACGATCACCAGCGGAAAGCCGACAACCGCGCCGGCATAGGTCGCCAGGGTGATGTCACCCTCGCCCATGGCGCCGGGGCCAAAAATCGCCACGCCCAGCGTCACCAAAAGGCGCAGCACGATGAAACCCGTCACGCCGCCGGCCAGCACGTACCACCATTCCCATGGCTTGACAACCGGCAGCGCCGGCCCAAACAGCGTTCCCAACACGACCATAATGCCGATGGCAGGCCTCATGATGATGCTGGGCACGCGCTTCACCTCCAGGTCAGTGACCATAATCATCGTCAGCGGGAGCACGGCCAACATGGAGAAGAGCACCCGCACGTTAAAGCCGTTCAGCCCTACCAGCAGCCCCCAACTCAACGCGGTGAAAACTTCCCCGATGAGACGGGGTAAACGGAAGAATTTCCCGCATGCACGGCAGCGTCCTTGACCGGCAACGAGGGCCAGCGTGGCGCTCCACTGAAGCCGGGTATAGGGTGCTGTGCAGAAAGGACAGGACGGTTTCTCCAGCCGTCGCTTGGTCACAGCGGCTTCAGCAATATGAACCGCTAACGCTCCAATCACCAGACCCAGGATCACCACCACAAAAATCATTTCGGCAACCTCTCATTCACTCAACGGAATCCGTATTTACAGGCTAGTACTGCGCGGCACAAATAGTTCCCCAGTTGTATCTATTCAGGCTAGTAAACCTGACTAAGCCACTTATTCCATACCAGGTTTGGCGTAGACTTTGGTAGGCCAGGTGCTTCTGTATGACATTTCTATAAGCCCATCCCCCCTTCCCCCCAGGAAGGGGGATTTTGGGTGGGGGTGTGGCGGGCGGCTTCGCCGCCCGCCACACCCCCTCTTTTTCGCCCCCTTCTTCCCCGCTTGCGGGGGAGAAGGGGGTTGGGGGATGAGAGGGTCAGCACCTGCCGAAGGGGTAACCTATTATGTGCCCTCCCCAAAGTCCCGTTCACCACCTGGCAAGGGCGGCTGAATAGTTACCAATTCGCCAGCTCGTAAGACTTTTGCAAGATGCACGTAAGGTTTACGTCAAGTACGCCATGCGGCGTTATGATAGAATAAGATTGTGTTGACAGGGTCGGTCTTCCTCCTTGTGTAAAGCCGAGGGCGCAGGCACACCCTCGGCTTTATGTTTGTCTCCACGCTTTTACCATCAGCTCGCCGCCTCCAAGCCCAAACGCTCGAACTGCTCTTCTGGAGCATCCAGTGCTTTCATCGTTTCGACAAGCAGCACGGCGTACTCGATCTCGGATTCCGTCCCGGCAAGGTTCTGCATTTGTGCCGGATCACGGATGAGATCGTACAGTCTGTTGTCGGCCCAATCGGGATTGCGGCGCTTGTAGGCGCGGGCGCGGATGACGGGATAGTCGGTGTAGGGCAGCCACAGTCCCAACTGCGCCTCGTCGTAGAAGCTCAAGGGGCACACGTCACGCATACTGAACGAACCCGGCGTGAGGAAGTAGCGGTAGAGCGGCTGGTTCTCCCCGGTGAGAGGCGCGCGAAAGTAGGTGCAGCGTCCGTCCGTCACATTGACCGTCTGTCCAAACCAGCCATAAAGCGCGGCTGTACGTCGCGCAGGAGCATGATCCTCCAGCATAGGCCGCCACGATTCGCCGTGGATGGGATGTTCAATAGGCACGTTATAGTAATCGCAGAGCGTGGGCATGATGTCGATGTTCTGCGTGAGCGGCGTGCGGCGCTCGCCCGCGTGGACGTCGCCGGGCAGGTGCACCAGCAGCGGAATGCGCGCCAGCTCGTTCCAGGCGTGCCAGTTGTTCTTACCGGTCAGGCCACGTTCGCCGAGCAGATGCCCGTGGTCGGTGGTGACGATGACGAGCGTGTCCGCGAAGGCGTTCTGGCGCTCCAGTTCGTCCAGCAGCTTGCCGAACCAGGCATCCATCATGGTGAGCGTAGCGGCGTATTGCCGGCGCAGGTGACGGATGGCGGCGCTGTCTTCATCCACCTTGTCGTAGCCGCTCCAGTTGTAGAGCGGGCCATCCCAATCGTCGCCGTACATGTCGAGATAGCGCTGCGGACAGTCGAACGGCTCATGCGGATCGAAGACTTCCACCCACAGCAGATAGTTGTCCGCCCCCGCGTTCGCTTTGAGCCACTCGATGGCGCCCTGGAATGTCTTGGGCGTGGAGAAATCGGCCTCGGTCTTGAACGCCAGTTGGTTTTTCGCGTACTGCGCGCGCCACTGTCCCAGGTGTTCCGGCTCCTCCGGCGACGTCACCCGCGAGACGAACGCATCGGATTCCTGTCCACGGTGTAAAGCCCAGGTGTTGAACGGACTATGGTAGTTTTCGCCGCCGACGTGGAAGTAGTGGTAGTGATCGGTCTCCATGTGGCAGAAGACGTCCGCATGGTCACGCAATAAGTGTGGGAAAGGAATATCGAACGGCTCCAACCCACCCCACTCGCGTTCGAGGAAGTTCAGCCGTCCGGTGAGCATATCGCGCCGCGCGGGCATACACGGCGCAGAGCCGATCCAGTGATTGTCGAAGACCACCGACCGCTCGGCAAACCGCGCCAGGTTGGGCGCGATCACTCCGTCGTTGCCGTACATCGGCAGGTAATGACGGTTCAGTGAATCGGATAGAATGACGACCGTTTTCATAGTTGCACTCCTGCAAAATGGTCAGCAGATTTTAGCAGATAAGAAAACAGCCATCTGCTAACTCCGCCGATAGAAAAACGCCTTACGCAAAAAACTCGTAGCGCCGCGTCCAGTGTTGCGTTTTGCCAGGCTGGACGTTGACCGCGGCGAAGACTTCGGCACTGATGACGTGCGTAGTGCCCCACACCACAACGCGCACCGGCGCGAAGTCGTCATACTCGCGCATCCCGACGCCGGTTGGCTCGTGAAGTAGCTCCCACTGCGCCGCGTCAGTCCTGGCGAAACCCAGCGGACGGCAGTAGAACGGGTGCTCCGGCGTGGCCTGGCAGCGGATGTCGCTCCCTTGTACGTCGAGGATCGCCATCATCTGCGCCACCTGCCCGGTATATGGCTCCGGCGGAGCGGAAAAGGTCATCGTGTAAGGCATGCGCAGCCGGTAATCCGGCCCCAGCGCATGCCCATCTATGCCCATAAAGTTGTGGACATATTCGGTGGTCACGATGGGTTTCTCGCCCACATTTTCCAGTGTGTAAGCAAGAGTCAGTTCCGCCCCCTTCACCGTGATCACCTTGGTCAGCCGAACGGCGTAGCCCCGGCAATCGACCGGATCGACGACGAACTTAGCGCGAGTTGCCTTCGCCGTCACGTGGATCGGGAACGGCGCGACTATCTCGTAGGGGCGGAAGAAATTGTAGGGCTTTTCGTCGGGGCGCGCCAGGAGGCCGATGCCCAATTTCGGGAAAGCCTCGCCCGGCGTCGCTTCGTCGTAACCGATGACCTCTTCGATGCCGAACTCGTTGCACAGCCCTACGCCGCCGGTGCCCTCCCCCGGCACGCGGGACTCCGGCACGCAGAATGTATGGATGCCGTCTAACGTCACCTGCGTGATGAAACCCGTCCAATCGAAGCGCGTGCCGCGGTACACACTGCCCGCTGGGGCGATTTCGATCACAAGGTGATCGGTCTGTAACACAATAGAGGAATTTTGTGTTGGTTCCATATATCACCACTCCTCCTCTGAAAATAGCCCCAGAGCACCCAGAGTTCACAGAGAAAAACTCAAATTCTTTGTGTCCTGCGTGCCTTTCATGGTGAAAATTTTTCATTCCACCGCTGGTGAACCGCCCCCTTCATGATGAATTCCTCTGAAAATAGCCCCAGAGCACCCAGAGTTCACAGAGAAAAACTCAAATTCTTTGTGTTCTGCGTGCCCTTCGTGCTGAGGAATTTCGAGAGCAGCTTCGTTATATTTAGGCGTTGAGAGTCTGCCCATCGACCTGTCAGATCTGGTGGATGGCCTCCACGATCTCCGCGGCGAGATCATAACGGCTAAAGGCCGGCATCAGATAGATGCCGCCGGCCCAGTCGCGCATCTGGGCAATCAGTTCCAGCGCGATGCGCACCCCTTCGGACGGTGAGTCCGCACCTGCCGCTTCCAGACGGTCAAAGAACTCCGGCGCTATCGTGATCCCCGGCACTTCATTGTGCAGGAAGCGCGCGTGCTTCACGCCGTACAACGGCAGAACACCCACCAGGATGGGTTTGTCCAGCGGGCCGTATTTTTCCGCGTAGCGGTCGAGGAACGCCCGCGCCGCCGCCGGATCGTACACCGGCTGGGTGAGAAAGAAGTCCGCGCCCGCGCGCAGTTTGCGCCGCAGGACCTTCATCTCATTTTCAGGCTCCGTCGGTGTAAGGTTGAGCGCCGCGCCGACAAAGAACGTCGTCGGCTGACCTATGTCGGCCCCGGCGTGATCGATGCCCACGTTGAAGCCTTTCTTGATCAGCTCAATCAGGCCCGTCGGTGCGACGTCGTAGTTGTCCATCGCCTCCGGGTAATCGCCGATCGACGTCGGGTCGCCCATCACCACAAACACGTTGCGGATGCCCAAGACGTGCGCCGCCAGTAGGTCGCCCTGGACGCGCAGCAGGTTGCGCCCGCGGGTAGGAAAGTGCAGCGTAGCTTCAATGCCCACCTCGTCCTGGATCAAGGCACAGACGGCCCACGGACTCATGCGCATCCGCGCCATCGGGCTGTCGGCCACGTTGATCACATCGGCCCCGGCCTCGGCCAGCAGGGTCGCGCCGGCCAACAGCTTGTGCGTGGAAAGGCCGCGCGGCGGATCCATCTCCACGGCCAGCACAAACTGTCCCGCGCCCAGCTTTTGGGACAGACACGAAGGTCGATCCGGCGAAATACCGGCGTGGACCGGGTGTAATGTCGCCGCGCGTTCGAGGGGGGCGCAAACCACGGGCGGGCCGGCGTCCAACGCGGCGCGGATAGCCGCAATGTGCGCGGGCGTCGTCCCGCAACAGCCGCCGATCAAATCGGCCCCGGCCTGGCAGAAAGCCCAGGCATACTCGCCGAAATACTCCGGCGTCGCCGGGTACATGATCCGCCCACCAACCTGTTCGGGCCAACCCGCGTTCGGCTTGACCCAAAAGCGTCCTTCCGGCACGGCCTCCTTCATCTGTTGGACAAGGCGCACAAGCTGCGCGGGACCACCGGAACAGTTCACACCGACGACAGCGGCGCCCGCTTCCCACAAGCGCCGCGCGACCTTCGCCGGTGAATCCCCGAGCAAGGTACGGTCATCGCGGGTGAACGTCATCGAAGCGACAACCGGCAGATCGCAGAGCGCGCGGGCGGCGTTGAGCGCCTCCAGCACCTCGTACACATCAGAAAAGGTCTCGATCACCAATAAATCGACGCCGGCCTCCACCAACGGCGCGATCTGCACAGCGAAGGCATCGCGGGCCTGTTCCTTCGTCACCCGGCCAAACGGCGCAAGACGCACACCCAGGGGGCCGATGTCGCCTGCCACCAGAACGTCTTTGAACGACGCCGCGACCACGCGCCGGGCCAAATCCACGCCAGCGCGGTTGATTGCGGTCAGTTTATCTTCCAGACCGTGCGCCGCCAGCTTGCAGGGGTTCGCGCCGAAGGTGTTGGTGAGGATGATCTGCGCACCCGCTTCGATGTAAGCGCGGTGAATGTCGCCCACCAGCGCGGGGCGGCTCAGGTTCAGTTCGTCGAAGCACGTCCCAAAGGGGACGCCATGCCCGTGCAGCATCGTTCCCATCGCACCGTCGGTCAACACCGGAGCGGGGGAAGATTCAATCAAGTTGAGTAGTTTTGTTTTTGCCATGCTGAAAAGTTACCGCTTCTCATCCAACAAAATCGTGAAGGCAGTGTACCTTAAGGCGAGAAGATGTCAATCCAAAGGTTTAGTCCAACCGGCACTGGAACATTCACGACTACATCGGATTCGTCTACAAACGCCGGATCATTTAGCATTGCTCTGACGGGGCATGGTAGGTTACCCCTGCGGCAGGTGATGACCCTCTCATCCCCCAACCCCCTTCTTCCCCGCTGGCGGGGGAGAAGGGGGCAAAAAGGGGGGCAGGGGGAATGGGCTGATAGGAACACGAATATCTTGTCATACAGAAGCACCTGGCATACCAAAGTCCACGCCAAACCTGGCATAGGGAATAAGTGGCTTCGTCAGGTTTACTAGCCTGAATAGATACCGAGCACCAATGGCGGCGCGTTTTTCATCCAACTCTACGGCGGTGAAAAGCTATAGGTTTTCCTGCCGCTGGTGATGCAACAATGAGAAACCTGGGCAAAGCATTGCCGATGGGTCAACGACTTTTGTAGTCTTCGCAGTCCAGGCTAAACTGTGCTCACCCTCGCCGCCACGGACCGGCTGATCGATCTCATCGTCTACCAGTTGTATGGGTTGACGGAGGAGGGAGGCGGGATTGTGGAGAACTGATCAGGTGCGACGCGCCTGGCGGATGAGGACATCCGCTTGAAGAGCGTCGCACCTTTGTAGGAACCTACTTGTTGCGCAGCACCAACGGCAGGTAGATGGGGTAGTTCACCTCTGCACTGACCGATAGGCTGTAAGTTCCCGTCACCGGACTGCCAAGGCCATTATCCGCCGTGACGGTGATGTATTTCGTGCCCTCCAACGTCCAGGTGAACGTCCGGTCGTTGCTCGGACCACCCATGACGGTAACCGGCGTCTGGTCGGTGGCTTGCCACGTGTAGGTGATGGGCAGCGTCGCCGTGACAGGACTGACGCTGGCGTTGAAAGTATACGCCACGTTGATGGCGTAGTCCCCCGCCCCTGGCGGCGTGATGCTGACACTCGCTACCGGCGTCAGTGGCTGCGGCTGGAACAGCATCGACAACCCGCTGCTCGTCTCCGCCTCGAAGTGTTTGACGACGCCGTAGTCGCGCGTGGTGCTCTGCGTGCGCAGGCCCTCGCCGTCTTCCAGTTCGGCGGGCAGAATGAAGCCCCAGTCGCCATCCCCGGCGGCGTAGGCCGCGCCCAGGTAAACCAACGCCTCGGTATCCGGATCGTCGTCATCGCGGTAGACGTCGATGCGGCAGTAAGGGCATGGATCGTCGGCCATGCCGGTCACGTTGACGCCCTCGATGCGCGTCACCAGCGCGGGCGCGAAGAGCTTGAGCACTGCGGGGACGGCGTCACCGAACTCGATGGCGGGCACGGTGTTGGAGATGACGTTGCCCTGCATGGTTGTCGCGTTGATGAAGATCGTGCTCCCGTTGACGAAGAGGCCGTTCGGCGCGCCGTTGACGACGGTGTTGGAAAGGATCTGAGTATAACGCGTGCCGATGTCCACCGCGCTCCCGCACGTCCAGAGCGGGGTCCCATCCGTCGCCTGGCCGATGGCGTTCCCCTCAACCAGGTTGTCCTGCCCGCTCGGAATCCAGATCGCGTCGGGCGGTGTGGTCGTGGCGCTGCCGTAGATGAGCAGTCCAGCGACGGTGTTGTCGAGGATGCGATTGCGCCTGCCACTGACCTTGATGCCGCCGCCGCCGAACCAGTTATCCGTCATCGCGGACGGCTTGCACAAATTCGTCGCCGTGATCGGCGTGGAGATGGTCCCATCGGCGAGCAGGCCAACCGTGTTGCCTTCGATCAGGTTGTCGTCGCTGGCGAAGTTGATGGCGTTCTGCTTCGAACCGGCGAGTTTGTTGTTGCGCACCAGGTTGTTGTCGCCCGCGCTGCTCCCGTTGATGAAGCCGTGGTTATCCTGCACGACGTCGTTGTTGTAGAAGTAGATGGCCGTCCCGTCGTCGCTCAGGCCGAGCCAGTTGTCCTCGATGATGTTGCCGCCGCCCGTCATGCGCAACTCCACGTTCTGGAAACCCAGACCGCGCACGATGTAAGCGTCCTCGGTGACTTGATCGCCCAGGTACAGGATTTTGTAGGCTGTGCCGCTCCCGCTACGGAACAGCATGATTTTCGGACCATCAGCTCGTCCATCAGGCTGCGTGCTGCCGTCAATCGTCACCTGCCCCCCTCTGACGACCGGTAAATCTGTGGCGCTGAGGGTGATCTTCCAGAATCCGGCGGCGTTATAGCCCGCGTCGCTCGTGGGGATGTCGAAGGCGATCAACGCCGGGCGTTGCGCGGCGGAGAGCGCGTTCGCCTGGACAATGGCACGTCGCAGCGTGCACTGATCGGCGGGCGCGGCAGCGCACGTCGTGGGCGAGATCGTCGGGTCGCCGGTGTTGGTCACGGTGATGACGGTGACGTAACTCGCGGGTGGTTCCGGCGGCGCAGCGTAGGCCACCTCCGGGATGACCGGCGGCGCGGGGAAGACGGGATCGGGCGGCGGCGTGGGCAAGATCGCGCCGGTGCGACTGTAGACTTCATAAGAAACCCGCGAGGTGGAAGGGCCATCGAAGTTCTCGATGATGCCATAAGCCAGCGCGGTGCTCGCCGTGCGCAGGCCCTCATCCAGCCCCAACGCGAAGGGCAACACAGTGCTCCACTCGCCATCGACGTCCGACTGCACCAGAACCAGCGACTCAAAGGTCTCGGTCAGTGGATCGAGATCGTCCAGGAACAGCTCCACCTGGCAGTAGGGGCACGGTGCGTCGGGATGCGCCGCGCCAGTGACGGTGGTGCTGCCGCCGGCCGCGTTGATGCTGAGGATGACCGACGGCGTGAAGAGCTTGCGCGCTTCGGGAACCAGGTTGCCGAACTCCATATACGTCGGCGCAGTGCTGTCCCAGGAGAGATTGCCCTCGTAGTACAGCGCGTTAATCGACGTCTGCGTGCCGTCCATGCGGAACGGTTCCAGCGCCGTGCGCACGACGACGTTGTCGAGCACGCGCGTAAACCCAGCGTCCACCACCAGACCGCGCCCGCAGGAACCAACTTCCTTGCCGTCGGCGTCGATGCCGATGAAGTTACCCTGAATCAGGTGATCGTCGCCCTTCACCTCAAGCGCCGTATCCGGCGTGTTTTCCGGGTCGTTGCTGTACCATAGCAGCCCGGCGACGCGGTTGCCGACAACCTGGTTACGCTTGCCGCGCACCTCCACGCCCGCGCCGCCGAACCAGTTGAAGTAGCGGGCATTGGGGCGGCACCAGCGATTCCAGGCCACTTCTGGCACAGTCCCATCGGCGCGCGCGCCGACGTGGTTGTTGAAGATGAAACCGTCGTCGCCGTCCATGCTGATCGCCGCGCCGATAAAGCCGGCCAGCGCGTTGTTGCGGATGAGCGTCTGCGCCGTGTTCTCCGCCACCTTGATCCCGCCCAGGCCGCTGCCCTGCTCCGGCGCGTCGGCGTCGCGCCAGTAGAGGTCCGTGCCCGGATTGTCGAGGCCGAACCAGTTGTCTTCCACAATATTTTGGCTGTGATTGAGCTGCAGCGCCGTGTCGAACTTCTGGAAGGCGATCCCGCGGATCACGTTGTTGTTCCCGTTGACGACCAACCCGACCAGGTCGCGGTTCTGTGGCCCGCGCACGATGATCTTCGGGCCGGTCGCACGCCCGCCGAGTTGCGTGTCGCCGTCGATGACGACTTGCCCGGCCTTCTCCACATCGGTGCTGCCGAGCGTAGGCAGCGCATCGAGTTGTTGCGTGTCGGTGATCTGGATGACCCACACGCCCCAACCCGCGTCGTAGCCGGGATCGGTGGTGGGAATATTGAACCGAATCTGCACAGGACGCGCGGCGGGCGTCTCGGCCATCAACGCGGTCGCCTCCACGATGGCGCGGCGCAGTGTACACTTGCCATCCGGCGCGGGCGCCGGCGGGCCGGACAGATCGCGGGAGCAGGTATAGCTCAGGCTGTCGTCGGGATCCTCCGCGCTGTCCACGGTGATGACGGTGTTGAAGCTCGATGGCGCGGTCGGCTGCGCCATATAGGTGGGCCAAGTCACGGGCAGCGGCGGCTCCGGGGCCGGCGGAAGGGGGTCTTCCGGTTCAGGCGCGCCGGTTTGCGTGTAGATGCCGGAAATGCGCGTCGTCGTGCCCGCGCTGTAGGTGATCGTGCCAGTGGCGTTGCTGATTTGCCCATCGGCGACGGTGGTGCTGGCGGTACGCAGGCCCTCGGTGAGCGCCAGCGTGCGCGATAGGGTGAAGTTCCAATTGCCGTCGCCGTCGGCGGTCGTCGTGCCCAGCGATTCCAACGTCTCGGTGACGGTGTCGTGGTTGTCCAGGAATACCTCGACCACGCAGTCCTCGCACAGGCTGTCCGCGCCGCTGGCGCCGGTCACGCCAACGCCGTCGATCTCGGTAATCGCCGCCGGGTTGAACAGCCGCAGCGCCGCCGGGACTTGTTTTCCAAAGTCGAACGCCTGCACCTTGCTGTCGAGGATGACGTTCCCCTGCACGGTGACGGCATCGAGATCGTAACCCAGCTCCCCGGCAGTGACAAAGATGCCCGCTGCGCCCTGTGCGCCAACGACGAGGTTGTCGCGCACCTGGATAAAGTGCCCGCCACTCACGCCGCCGACGTGGATGCCCTCGCCGCACGTCCCGAAGGGCACGTCGTCGGTCGTCAGGCCGATGATGTTGTCGTGCACATGGTGATACCAGCCGGTGACGGAGATCGCGTCATCGGGCGTGTTGAGCGGGTCGTTGCTCGACCACAGCAACCCAACAACGCGGTTGTAGGCCACCTGATTGCTTTCGCCGAAGATGTCGATCCCTGCACCGGGGAACCAGTTGTTGTAACGGGCGTTGGGCTTGCATTTGCGGTCGGCGCGTATATCGGGCACGGTGCCATCCGCGCGCGTCCCCACCGTGTTGCTGAGGACAAAGTTGTGATCGCCCTGCACGCTGATGGCGACGCCTTTGAAGCCCACCAGCACGTTGCTCTGAATCGTGTTGGTCGTCCCGTTGCTGCCGCTCATCTGCGCGTAGATGCCAGCCTCGCCGCTGCCGTCTTCGGGATAGGCGAGGTTGCGCAGGTAGATGTCGTCGCCAGCGACGTTGAGGCCAAACCAGTTCTGCTCGACCAGGTTCTCGTTGGTGGCGGGGATCGTCACCATGTTGTTGGCGAAGCCCTGGAAAGCCAACCCGCGGATGACGTTGCGCCCGCCGGTGAGATTGAACGCGCCTTTCTTGTTATCGCCGCGCAGGATGACACGCGGACCATCGGCGAGATCGCGTCCAATGGGCTGCGTCGTCCCGTCGATGATGACCTGGCCGTAGGCGCCAAATTCGCGGAACGCGTGCGTCTCGAAGCCGGAGTTGTCACTGTCTACGGTGATGATCCACACAGCGTTGACCGCGTCGTAGCCGGTATCGGTATCGGGGATGTCGAAGGCGATGTGGAAGACTTCGCCCGGCGCCGAATAAAAGCGCGCCTCATCGATTGCGCGTCGCAGCGTACAGGGCGAGTGCGTATCGCACCGCTCGCTGTTGGGGTCCGATCCAGCCTCATCGCTCGTCGTGGTGACGGTGAGCCAGTACGTGGGGGTAAGCTCGGCGGGCGCTTGCGTCACAACAGGCGTGTTCACCACCGGTTGCGCCGCAGCCAGAACGCCGCTCACGAGCAGCAGCGCGCCCAACAAAGACAAAACAACAATCCACAATTTACGGTACATAGCGGTTTCTCCTTTCCGATTTGTGCTTCTCTTGAGTCGTCGTCTCGTGACGCAAAAATTCGACCAATTCATTGACATCGGCAAAACTTTGGCGTTCCCCTGTGCCGGGACTTTCCAGCGAGGCGCGCCAGATTTCTTTTTCCCCATCACGTGTTTGCCAGAGTCGCAGTAGATATGAGAGATAGCCTCGTTGTTTCATGATTCACTCCTGGTCGGGTAGTCGAGTAGTCACGTTAATCCGTTGCAACCGTTGAATCCGTTGACAAAAATCTCACGGATAACGGTAGGCCGTCAGGAACGCGAATTCGTCAAAGCCGTCGCCGATAAAAACGTAGTGCCCGTCTCCAGTGACCGCGATGTCCACCGGGAACCGGAACTCGCCGGACGGCCAAGCGATGACGCCGTTGTTGGCGGCTTCCACGTCGATGATTTCCAACAGTTGGTAGCCCTTCTCATCGGCATCCGGAGGAATAGGAATCGGCGTGGGCGGCGGCGCAGCAGTTGCAGTCAGCGCAGTGGTGGGCGTGGCAGTCGGGAGAATGGCGGTTGGCGTCGGCGTGGCGGTCGGTGGTGTTGTCGGGGTCGCAGACTTGCCGCCGGATAGGTCACATGCCAAACTTAGCACAACGCATAGAACGATACAGAGATACGACCATTCTCGACGCATAGCTGATCCTCCTGACAGTATCCACCCTTGCGAAAGTGGAGGCAAACGCAGGTTGCGCGCCTTCGCAAGGGTGGAAAAAGGGTGAATGTGGAATCAGTCGCTTGAGCGCAACACCAGCGGTAAGTAGATATACGTGCGCGTCCCGAGGCTGAGCAGCACTTCCTTTGGCAGTGAAGTCGCCAGGTTGTACGTGACGTACCCCACCACACGGTAGGTGTCGCTGATGGCGCCGGTAGAATCCCACACATTGTTGAAGGTCGCTGTGGCATCAGGCAGGAGCGCGGCGAGTGTGTGTGTGAATTCTGCGGTTTGCGTGACGCCATCTCCGGACTCCACACGGATGATGGCGACGCCGTTCAGCGTCACATCACCTGTGTTTTGGAAGGTCATCGTGAGCGCGATGTCATCGCCGGGATCGAACGAGGTCGGTGCAGCGGTCAGGTTGATGACTTCTCCTGCTGCAACGCCCACCGTGAACTCGGTCACTTCGGTGTCCAGCACATGGCCTTCCATATCCACCAGCGTCACATCAAGCACGTAGTCGCCCGCTGCGAGCGTGTCGGTGATCACCAGATCAAGCATCGACGTTCCGGTGATCGCGTGCAACGCCTGCAATGGCAGCGCAGTTTCCACCTCATCGGAGAGCGACTTGACGGTCGGTTGTACGACGAGCATTTGTTCCGCACCACTGTTGTCCACGACCAGCGCCGCTGCGACGGTGTCCGTGAGGAAATAGGTCGCCTGAGTCGATTGCAAGTCCACGATGCTCACGGTGGTGGTAAAAACGTCAATGTTGAAGCCCCACTCCTGGTAGAAACGCGCGTCGGTCGTGTCCGGATTGTAGGTGAAGGGGTAGATAGACAGTTCCAGCGTTGAGGTGCCGTCCGGGTTCTCGGCGACGTGCCACTCGTAATCCTGGGCAAACTTGGGGTAGAAGCCGGTGATAGGGGCAGTCGCCTGGAGTGGCGCAATGGACGGTGCGGCGCAGTCACAATCAATAGCCGGGGTGTAGATTGGCAGGTGCAGGCCGGTGGTAACGGCCAAGCCGGATTGCAGCGTGAGCGCCACATTCTGCACACGCTGTCCCTGCGGGTAGGTGTACGTCGTCTTCCACATAGGAACGATGTATTCAGTGGGACTGAGCCACTCACTGCCGTCAGGAAGCGTCAGATGATCGAACCCGTCCTCGTCGGTCGTCACCGCGTAGTCGGGCAGCGTCAGGCTGATTGCGCCAATGGGTCCGTCTGGAGCGGCAAGCTGCGCGGCGTTCACCGCCAGCGTGGATAGCGCGCCGAACTTGGGATCGCCGAACATGTGATACTGGTAAATCCATTCCTTCCATCCATCGCTGTCGGCCCAGTGGTCGCGGGCCATATCGGTGAAGGCATAGCCAACGGAGAGCGCGTTGTTGCTCCCCCAGCGGTTGAAGAACGCGCGCCCGGCAGTCCCATTCATGCCCCGGTCAGAGACGCTAACCGCGCCGATGTATAAGCCCGCGCCCTTCCGCAGCCAGGCCTCCGGCATACTGTAGCTGTCACGATAGTCGCCGGTAGAACAGGCCAACCCAAAGACAAAGGGATGGTATCCGTTGAGGCTAAACCCGGGTATGTCACCCGTGCTGAGGCCGACAGGCCCGTCATCTTGCCAGAAGCTGGCATTGCCATGCCCCCGGTAGACTACTAAACTCTGCCCCGTGGCCAACTCCGGCTCGAAAGCTGCCAACATCGTCGCGGCGTCCGGGTAGTTCGTCCACCTCAGGCGGGTCACGCTGGCGAAATTCAGGCGGTCGGCGATTTCGTTGGCATGCGTCCAAAAGTCCCCGGCGCCATCTCCGCGCCCGCTGTTGATCAAAGCGCGCTGCCGGTCAAAGCCGATGCCGGTCTTGGCCACAGCGAGAGAAGCCTCTATGCCCTTGCGCAACGTGCCCAGGTCGGGGCCGACGATGCGGCCCAACACCAATTCGGGTTTGGCCTGTCCAGAGGTACTGGCATAGCGCAGATCACTGTAAGACGGGCCGTACCCGGCGCCCTGCGGTGGGATGATCTCGTCTTCGCCGACGAAGAGCACGTAGCCCCCGGCGTGATAGGCGCGGAAGTTGGGATGCAAGGCGTTGGCCCAGTACCCGCCCGGTTCGAGGAGCGCATCGAGCGTCGTAGGACACAGGCTGATGGGCAAATATCCCAGGACGGCGTTGCGGTAAGTCGCCAGTTCGGCCATCCGCGAGAGGAGCAGGCTCAACTCGCGCTGCGTCCCCAGGCTCGTGCGCCAATCCACAGCACTTGTGTAGGCCACCAACCTCGCCGGGGAAGTGACGAGGATGTAGTCCGATCCTTCGGCAATCTGCTCCACCATCACATCCACATAGATGTCATCCACCCAGTTCGCGCCCACCTGGAAGTTGCGACTGAAGTTCCCTGCAACCCCCGCAAGATGATAGTAGACGCGGGCGGTATGTTCCGGCGCGTGACCGCTACCGATGTAATAGAATTCCCTCTGCGGGTAAAGAATGGGAACCAGTTGATACGTCACCACGAAACTCTCATCGGCTGCCAGGGCGATTTCCTCAGTCGTGTCATTGAACAAATCGATCATGATTTTCCGTTCGGGCGTCTCGCCGTAATCACCGTTTTTGACGTAGTAGTAGTTGGCGGCTGGGGACATCAACCCAAGCGCGTTGCTTTTCTCGATCACCTGGAAGCCGCGTACAAAGTCCTCCACGTAATCCACGTAGGCCGTGCCCACGCCGATGTTCTTGATCGTCAACGTGACCTGAATCGCGTTGCCCTGGCGCGTCGCCGTGCGCTCGAAGTCAAGTTCGCCACGTCCCTGCACCAGCCGGATCGTCCGTTCAGCGGTGTACACGTTGCCGCCGCTGGTTTGCGCCTCGAAACGCAAGGTGTGGTTGCCAACGGTCTTGCCGGCCAGGCTCACGTCGAGCGTGCGCTTGTAAATCCCGGCCGCAGGATTGTACGTATCCACCAACGTCCCATCCAGGTAGACGCGCATCACACTCACGTTCTGCATCACACTGCTACAGACAATGCCGTCCATACCGGCTGGAACGTCATTGCCCTCGGCATGGCCGAACTCCGTACACTTCCACATATATTGCCTGCCATAGGCCGACACGTTGACGACGGTTCCGGCGGGCGCAGTCTCGCCGTCAATGTAGATATTCTTGTCCGGGTCAGGACTGACAAAGAAGGCTTCGCCGGGCATCAGGCGGTTTGTAGGGCTGACAGCGCCAACCTTTGGCGTCACTTCATCTTCCAGGTTGTACGCCTGCACTTGAAGGTCGTGGAAAGTGAACCAATCCGCGCGCGTCAATCCCAACGCCGCCGGAGAGACGTAGACCTCGTAGCGCGTTCCTGTGGGCGAATGATCGCGCCCGATGAGCTGCCCGTCCAGGAAGAACGACACGCGATCCACACCGGCGATGTCGCTCGTGACATCGGCGTAAAGCGTCCAAAACTCGTACTTTGCAGACGGGTATTCGCTCATCCCGATCACGCCGAGCGTCGCCGGGTTTGTGCCGAGCGCCTTGGTCTCAAAGTAATCACCCGTCGTGGCATTGAGCAACCATTGCTCATCCTTGAAACGAATTCTGTACCAGTAGACACTGTCGTTATCAAGACCGCTCAAAGAAACCTGATGCTCGGTCCTGTACGTCGTGTCAGGGATTGTGGTAAAGTTGAAGGGGCCATTCTTGCCATAATCGAATTCAGTGCGCGTCGGTTTGTTCGTCGTCCAGGTGATGTCGGCCGTATGTTCGGTCACGGTGATGACCGGACCAACGATGATCTCCGGTGGGTAAGGGTCGCAAAGCCACCAATCCTCGAAGCTGTTGTTGGACTCACTACCTTCCAATACCACAGCGGCAGAATCGGCGGTGACCATTGCGCGCAGCGCCACTGTCCCTGGCGGCATACCGGCGCAACTCCACACATAGTCGATGTACCGCGAGCGCACCCAACCAGGCTGTAGAATTTCAGGGTACGTGCTCTGCGCGACGACGGTAATGGCTTGTGTAAAATCCATCGTGAAGTCCGCCGGCACTGCACTCGCGCCAGTGTTTTTGATAATGTAGTACACGCGGGACTCGTCCAGGTTGTACCACATCCCTGAAACCACAATATCCGGCAGTTGGTCGCGCGGCAGCACCTCAATCGTGTGATAGCGAACCACCACAGCCGCGCCGCTGCAGTTGGAGACAGTGACGGTGATGTGTTTCGTGCCGGGGCTAGCCCACGTGTACGATTTGATCACGTCTTCACCACTGGAAGGCGTCTGTTCATCCGCTTCCCACGTATATAGCACCGGCTCGGTCGCGCCGCTCGGCGTCGCCAGGGCGTTGAAAGTATAAGCGGTATCCGTAATACCCTCTGTCGACCCGCTAACGCTCAGGTTGGTAACCGGAATACACGCGGGCGGCGGTACGGTAATAGAAACGAGGTGTGTATCCATCACACTGCTCTCGCAGTTAGCCACCGTCACTGTAATCGTTTTCCACCCAGGCGTACTCCAGCTATATTCCACATCCTCTTGCGGCCCGGTGTGCAGCGTTTGATCCGTCGCCTGCCAGGTATAGGTGATGGGCGGCGTCGCCGTCGTCGGCAGGATGCTGGCATCGAAGGTGTAGACCGTATCAGTGATACCCGCCGTCGCGCCGTTGATCGTCACGCTTGTGGCAGGATAGCATGGCGGCGGCCCGTAGGTGATGATCAATTGTGGGTCAGGGGCAGTTTCGCGGGCGGCAAGACTGGCAGAACCGAGTTCGCCGCTAGCCGGCTTCAGGCGGAAGCCGTAATTGAGCAGCGCGCCGGAACTCCACGCCTGGACGATATTCGCGACATCCCAATAGTTAAAAGCGCCATCCACAAACGTAGACGAAGGATCGCCCTGGCTCTCGTCGCCGGGGCGGTTGTTCCACGTCACCCCCATCTCGGTCCAACTGCCCAGGTTGGCGGTAGGTGAAATGGCGATCGCAGCTTGAGGTGAAGCCAGTACGCGGTTGACCGTTCCGTGCAGAATCAATGTAGCGCTGACGATCGTGCTGTTGGCCGGTATGCTGGACACATCGAACTGGAGCAGGGCATGGCTTTCGTCAAAAGTCGTCTCGTTGCGTCCCACAAACAAGTCCGCCGCACCGCCAGAATTATGCGTCGGGTTCGCCTGGGAAATACTTGCATCGGCTTGCACGGTAAACGTTGTACGCCGCACATATTCCACTACCAGACGCGGCGGATTGGCGCCCTCACGGGAACTGAAATAATGCGGGGAGTACGGTGTCGGCACCAAGCCGGTCAGCAGCAATTGCACGCCATAGTTCGTTGCCGGCGTCGCGCGCCACTGTTGCGCCATTGCCGTGATATTCCAGCGATACCAACCGCCACTCAACCCGCCCACCACCTCACCGGTTGCTGTCGCCGCCGGCATGGTATTCCAGGTCACATTCGCCTCAACCCAGTCCGCTGTAAGTCTTTGGGCCGCCAGGCTAACATTCCCGGCAGAGGTTTGATACAACTCCAACGTTGCGGTCATAATGATTGCATCGGCCGGCAGTGAAGACAAGTTGAAAGCCACAAATGAGCGGTAGAATCCGCCTGAAGGTACGGCGAGAAACCGTCCCGCCCGCAGGTCGTCAAGCGCGCCGTAGTTTGAATCCGGCGAAGCACTGTTGACATAACTATCCATCGTCGCAATAAGCGTGCTGCGGAAAGCCGTCCCACCGTCGGCGGCAAGCGCGCTACACACGGCCGGCTCAGGTGGCGCTTCCAGCTCCGGCAGCCCGGCCGCAGCTACACCGCTACGCGCGGCGCCCAATCCGAGAAACATAACACCCAAAACGACACCGACGAGCAAAATCCTTCTCATGTTGACCTCCTTGAAATCGTAATTATGTTTGAACAACGAGCAAGTGCCGTCCTTGCAAGGTTTGCTTTGAGCGTGGATTGGGAACCTTCACAAGGCTTCGTGGATAATCGTACCCCAATGCCGTCATAAAAACGTCATAACCTGGCGTCATTCATCCATATCGCTGCAAAAAGGCAAACATTGCCCTTCAACTCGCTTAAGGGTATAATCAGCAGTAAGCGTTCAGCGATCAATGAAAAAATTCACGACTTGGCAACGCGCTTGCGCAGACAACAAAGCTGAAAGCTGACAGCCAATCACTGACAGCTAGACACTATGGCACACCTAGACATACAACTACTTGGTACACTACAAGTCTCGCTGGACGGCAACCCGTTGACCGGGTTCGCCACCGACAAAGCTCGCGCCCTGCTGGCCTATCTGGCGCTGGAATCCGCCCATCCACAGCGCCGCGACGCGCTCGCCACGCTGCTGTGGCCCGATCAGCCAGACAACAAAGCACGGCAAAACTTGCGCCAGACCCTGCTCTACCTGCGCCAATCGCTACGCGAAGACGAGTGCGCCCAAACACCCTTTCTTCTGGTGGACCGCGATACCGTGCAGTTCAATCCCGCCAGTGATTACACCCTGGACGTGACGCAGTTCGAGACCCTCAGTCGCGCCTGCCGACAGCATCGCCACCGGCGCAGAGAAAATTGCCGTCCCTGTCTGCAACGTCTGGAGCAGATGGCGGCCCTGTATCGCGGGGAGTTTCTGGAACACTTCTTCCTGGGCGATAGCACGCTCTTCGAGGAATGGGCCACCCTCAAGCGCGAATGGCTGCATCGCGAGGCCATCGAGGCGCTGTTTACGCTGACCGAATACCACACCCGACGCGGCGATCTGGCCCGCGCGCGCCAATACGCCTGGCGGCAGGTGGAACTGGAACCCTGGCGCGAGGAAGCACACCGCCAGTTGATGCGACTGCTCGCCCTGGAAGGCGAACGCAGCGCGGCGCTGGCCCAATACGAAACCTGCCGCCGCCTCCTGGCCCAGGAGTTGGACGTCGAACCGATGACGGAGACGACGGCGCTCTGCGAAGCGATCAAGCGCGAAGAGGTACAGGCCAAGCCGCCCGACAACGGCCTACCAGCGCTTCCCACCCGCTTCGTCGGTCGAGAAACCGAGTTGGCCGAACTCGCAGAATGGCTGTCTGCGCCGGATTGCCGTCTCGTCACCCTCGTCGGACCGGGCGGAATCGGCAAGAGCCGTCTGGCACTGCAAGTGCTGGAAGAGCAGCGCGGCCTGTTCGCGCACGGCGTCGCCTTCGTCCCATTGGGCGCGGTGACGTCTGCCGAATTTATTGCCTATGCCATTGCCGGAGCGCTCCACTTTTCCCTGCAAGGATCACAGTCGCCCGACGTACAAGTGCTCAATTACCTGCGCGAAAAGGAACTGCTCCTGGCACTCGACAACTTCGAGCACCTTCTGCAAGGCGACACGCCCTGCAACAGCGCCCTCATCGAGCAGATCCTCAGCCGCGCGCCCGGCGTCACACTGTTGGTAACATCGCGCGAGCGGCTCAACCTGCGCGAAGAACGGGTCTACCACCTGGAAGGGCTGGCGTATCCCGCAACGGATACACCTGACCTGGACGCGGCAAACTACAGCGCCGTCACCCTGTTCATCGAATGTGCGCAGCGGGTGGATCGACGCTTCACGCTCGATGCGTGGACGCTGGCCGATGTGCTGCACATCTGCCGACTCGTCGAAGGCATCCCCCTGGGCCTCGAACTCGCGGCGGCCTGGGTGGGTACCCGCGCGTGTAGCGACATCGCCGCGGAAATCGCCGCCAACAGCGATGCCCTGACGACCACTCTCCGCAACGTCGATCCGCGCCATCGTAGCCTGCGCGCTTCCTTCGAGTACTCGTGGAAGCTGTTGAGCGACCCGGAACGCGCCTGTCTGGCCCGACTGGCCATCTTCCGGGGCGGCTTCGACCATCACGCCGCCGCGCAGGTCGCCGCAGCCTCCACCGAGTTACTCACCGGGCTGATCCACAAATCGCTGCTGCGCGCCGACGCCAACGGGCGCTACAGCTTGCACCCGCTCCTGCACCAATACGTCGCCGAGAAACTCGACGCGACGGGAGATGCACCTGCCGTCTACGTGGAGCATGCGCGCTATTACGCCACATTTCTGGAAAGACAAGAGCCGTACCTGAAAGGCGCATCACAAAAACAGGCCCTCGCCGCAATCACCCTGGAAAGCGATAACGTCCAGCAGGCATGGCAGTGGGCGGTGTCGCAAAGATACGCGCGCGAGGTTGAGCAAAGTCTGGAGAGCCTGTACGACTTCTACGACATCCGTTGCTGGTTTCAGGCCGGGGTGACGCTGCTCGTGCAGGCCATAGAGCAGTGGAGCACAGAGCCGGAGCAGGAACCCTTGCTCGGCAAGCTTCTGGCCCGTCAAGGGGCGCTCTATTGCCACCAGGGCTTCTTCGAACATGCTGCTGCCGCGTTGAAAAGCAGCCTGGAGATCTTCGAGCATCAAGACATGCCAGATGAACAAATCTTCGGCCTGGTCAATCTGGCAAACGCCATCCGCCATCAGGGACACAATGACGAGGCCGAGCGGCTAGCTCAGAGAAGTCTAGCCCTATCTCAACAAATTGGAGATCGCAGAGGTATGGCGCAGTCACTCCAGATATTGGGGATCCTCTGTTACGGGGCTGGCAATCTGGAACGAACCGAAGCTCTACACGAAGAAAGCCTGGCGCTCGCGCGAGAACTCGGCGATCAGCGACTCATCATGTCGCCACTCAACGCCCTGGGTGACGTGGCCTGCCATCGCGGAGATTACGTCAAAGCGCAGCAAATGTTCGAAGAGTGCCTCGCCCTGAGCCGCGACCTCGACGATCAATTCAACGTCGCCATTCACCTCAATAACCTGGGCACGATCTTCCACCTGCTCGAACAGTACACAAAAGCCGAAGCATTTTATCAAGAAAGCCTAGACATCTGCCGCCAAATCGGCGACCAAAACGGCCAGGCGATTGCCTTGAGCAACCTGGGGGAAATCGCTTACACTTTGGGCGAATACCAGAAAGCGTCGCAATTTTATCGGGAAGGACTCAACATTGGGCACGCCATCCAGGAACCGTGGACGATCATGACCTGCCTGAACAACCTGGGCGAAGTCGCCTGTGCGCAAAACCATTGCCATCATGCTCAGGATATGTTGGCCGAAGCGTTGCACATCGCTATGGAGACCCAAATGCTCACTATGGCGACCAAAATCCTGGTGAATCTGGCCGTTCTCTTGGCGCAGCAGGGAGAGCGCGAGCGAGCGGCGACGCTGCTCGCGGCGATGCGGTGCCATCCGGCCAGCGAGCGCGATACCCAGGAGAAGGCAAAACGCCTGCTGGACGAATTGGGCCTCACCGCGCCAGATGAAACCGCTTTATCGCTGGAGGAAATTGTCGCCGGGCTGCCGACCGAATTCCGCAAACCATAACAAGACCCCAAAGATTTTCGAAGACCTTTGGGGTCTTGTAATAGATTTCGTCCCCTTACGCCACGAGCACCTTGACCTCGTAGACACCCCATTCGACTGCGCCATGCAACGTCTCTCCAGTGAGCAAATCCGTATAGGCCGTCTCGCCCAGGTCGATCATCACAGGTTCGGCGTTGAAGTTCATCACGAAGACGTACTCCGTCTCACCATCGGTGCGCAGTTGCGCGCTGACGCCGTGCGGCAGGTCCGCGTCGAGCGAGTGTAGCAGGCCCAGGTGCGCGTCGAGCGCGCCGTAGAAATCACGCAGGAAGCCATCATCGGGGTTGGAGGCGAGGTAATACGCCTGCCCGTCGCCATAGGCGTTGGCGGTGAGCACAGGCCGCCCGGCGTAGAAATCGTCGCGGTACGTTGCCAGCACCTGCGCGCCTTCCGGGTGGACGAGCGTGCAGTAGTCGCGTAGTTCGTACTCGCCCACCAGGCCAAGCGGGTTGCCATCCACAAAAGCTGCGGCGTTGCGGTCGTTTTCGTAGAGGGCGTCGATCTCCTCATCCCATATCCCCAACACCTGGCGCAGCTTGCCGCCGGGCCAGCCGCCCAGGATGACCAGGTCGTTCTCGTCCACGATGCCCGTCCAGTACGTCGCTACGAACGTCCCGCCCGCATCGACAAACGCCGCGATGCGTTCATCCACGCCGGGGCGCAGCATGTAGAGCATCGGCGCGATGACCAGCTTGTAGCGGCTCAAGTCCTGCTCCATATCGATCACATCCACGGGGATGCCGCGCTCCCAGAAGGCGCGATAATGGCGCTTGCAGGCGTCCAGGTAGCCCTTATCGCCGCGGCGCGGGCCTTGCGCATCGTTCATCGCCCACAGATTCTCCCAGTCGTAGATGATCGCCACATCCGGGCGCACCGTCGTCCCCACCACGGGCGCGAGCTGTTCCAGCTTCACGCCCAGGTCGGCAACGTCGCGGAAGACGCGGGTGTGTTCGTGCCCTACGTGATCGACCACAGCGCCGTGGAACTTCTCCGCCGATCCACGGCTCTTGCGCCACTGGAAATACTGCACCGTATCCGCGCCGTGGGCCACAGCCTGCAATGACGAGAGCACATGCATCCCCGGTCGCTTCACCTTGGCGGATTGCACCCAGTTGGTGGCGCTGGGGACGCTTTCCATCAGCATAAACGGCTTGCCGCCCTTGAGACAGCGGTTGATGTCGTGGACAAAGGCGACATCGGCGGCCAGCTTTACATCGTCGCCGGCGTGCCAGGTGGGGTAGCTGTCCCAGGAGATGACGTCCAGGTGGGGCGCCATCCGCCAGTAGTTGAGGCCGGTAAACGTGCCCATCATGTTCGTGGTAACGGGGACATCCGGCGTGAACTCGCGCAGGGCGGCAATCTCGTGGCGCATGAAATCCGTCGTCTGGTCGGTAACGAAACGCTTCCAGTCCAGGGCGAGGCCATGCACCGACGTCTCGCCGATGCGGCTCGGCGGCTCGATCAGGTCCCAGTCGGTGTAGGTGTGGCTCCAGAAAGCCGTCCACCAGGCGTGATTGAGCGCGTCCAGCGTCCCGTACTTCGCCTTGAGCCACTCGATGAAGGCTGCGCGGCACAACTCGCAGTGACAATCACCGCTGTACTCGTTGGAGAGGTGCCACACGGCCAGCGCCGGATGATGGGCGTACCGCTCGGCCAGCTTGCTGTTGATGAGACGCACCTTCTCGCGGTAGATCGGCGAGGTGAGGCAGTGATTGTGCCGTCCGCCAAAAAGATTGCGCTGCCGGTCTTCGCGGACGCGCAGTACTTCGGGGTACTTCCGCGCCAGCCACGCCGGGCGCGCTCCACTGGGAGTCGCCAGCACGACCACACCGCCATTGGCGGCGATCATGTCCATCACCCGGTCGAGCCAGTCGAAGTCGAACTGGCCCTCGGCGGGTTCCAGACGCGCCCAGGCAAAGATGCCCACGCTCATCGCGTTGCAGTGGGCGAGCTTCATCAGGCGCATGTCCTCTTCCCACACCTCGGCAGGCCACTGGTCGGGATTGTAGTCGCCGCCGTGGAGGAAGACAGGCAATTTCGACGTAATCGGGGGGTATTTTTCGATCATCTTATGCTCCTGTACAGACTGTTAAGGCTCAAACGAAAGCTGCATCTCACGTAAGTTGATGATAGCGCCCATCTGCATCAGGGTAGATTATCTCTCAGCGACAACTGCATAGGGCCTCCGAATGCCAAGCCAGTATCGTTCGCGGATATTCAGTTCTTCACGGCTGGTATGCACGAAGTAAAATTCTCTCTGTGGATACTCTTGATGCAGTTGACGGTAACGTTGCATCGCGGAATGGCCATCAATGCAAGTTTCAATGACAGCCAAACGATCCAGAAGCCGTTCAGCATCGACGCTTGTATGTGCTTCAAGAGCCTCGATAACCAACCATTGATTAGGATAAGCTGTTCGTATCTCAGACCAGCGCATAATCACCTTCAAAAGCAGTCAGATAGTCGTTAGTCGGCTAGTCATTCGTCAGATCTTCCACCGTAAACAGCTTCGCGCAGGCCCTTGAGATAGCCAATGGCAAAGAGCCGCCCCACCGATGAATACGAGGGGTTGTCGTTGCTGTCGCCTTCCATCGTGGGGACGTGATCAGGGCGGCAGACGCCCTCGAAGCCGATGTCGCGGTAGGCCTGCATACACGCCAGCATGTCGGTCTTGCCATCGTCGTGGAAGGTTTCGACGAACTTCTCCGGCGTGCCGCGCACGTCGCGGAAGTGCACAAAGAAGATTTTGTCCTGCCGGCCAAAATGGCGGATCGCGGCGGGCAGGTCGTCGGTCATCAAAGTAAAGTTGCCCATGCACAGCGCAATACCGTTGACCGGACTGGGCACGAGGTCGAGCAAGCGTTGGTAGTTGTCGAGGCTGCGCATAATGCGCCCCAACCCGCGAATCGGCGAGACGGGCGGATCATCGGGGTGCATCGCCAGTTTGACGCCGGCCTTCTCCGCTTCCGGCACCACCGCTTTGAGGAAGTATTCCAGATTCTCCCACAACTGCTCTTCGGTGACGACGCCGTACTCCGTGAGCGGTGCGTGGCGCATCAGGTCGTGATCATAGGCCGTCGCCAGCGCCCCACCCCGCACCGGCGCAGTGGTCGAGGTGCGCATCCAGTTGAAGACGGGCATCCACTCATAGCACCACACCGGGATGCCGAGTGCGCCCATGTTGCGGATCAGGGTGATCGCGGTGTCGATTTCTTCATCCCGTCCCGGCAGGCCGAGTTTGGCCTTGTTGAGCGGCGGGCGGCTTTCAAGCACGTCGAATTTGAAACCGCCATCCTCATAGGCGGTTTTGATCCGCACCAGCGACATATAGCTCCACGGCAAACTCTCTTGATCCACATTCAAGCCGCGCCGGAAATCCATCGATCCAACGACGTAATCCACGCCGCACTGTTTGACCAACCGCCACAACGGCGTGGGATAGGGCGGCAGCACTTCAGCAATTTTGATCATTCCAATATCCTTTCTCGTATAGTTAGTTTTGGTCACTCGTCAGGCGTCATTTACCTCTCACGCCTCACGCTTCACTTCCCCATGGCGCGGAGCGCCTGAAGACAACGCGCCACGCACTCCAAAGGCGGATAGGCGTAGCTTTCCTGTTCCACAATGTACCACTCGGTTACAGGGTCGGCGTCGCAGAGACGGAAAACCTCGGCCCAATTTACGTCGTCCTCGCCGATGAGGGCCTTGTCGTTCGTCGCGGAGTACGCCTTGAGATGCACCGTGCGCGCGCGGCCTGGATAGCGTTTGAGGAAGGCCACCGGATCGGCCCCACCGTGCAGCGCGTTGCCGAGATCGATCTGCATCACGACCTCGGGCACGGTGTTGCCGAAGAAGGTGTCCCACGGTAACTCGCCGTCCAGCGGGACAAACTCGATGTGGTGGTTGTGATAGCCGGTGTACATCCCCTCGGGCTTGAGCTTCGCCGCGATCTCGTTGAACACTTCAGCGGTCCTGAGCCAGGCATCGCGGGAGTTGCAATAGGTTTCCGGCAGGCCGGGCACAATCAAAAACTTGTTGCCGAGAATGTGGTTGAACTCGACCGTCTTGGGCAACTCGTCACCCAGCAACGTCCGAATGTCCGTGTGACAGCCCGCGGCCTTGAGGCCCAGGTCGTCGAGCAGTGTGCGGAGAGTCGGGGCGTCATAGCCGTAGTATCCGGCGAAGTCCACCCCGTTGTAGCCCATCCCGGCGACGGCCTTCAGCGTGCCGGGCAAATCCTTCTCGCAGTCGTGGCGAATAGAATACAATTGCAGGGCAATAGGAATACGAGCCATTGTGTTCTCCTTCAGACAATTTTCTTGTTGATGCGTGATAGTGATTTTCTGCTCACGCTTCACGCCTCACGTCTAAAGTATACACAACTTCGGCATAAGGTTCAAATGACATAACAGCATTTTCTTGCCGACAAAGCAAAGGTGCATATAATGGCTGTCAATAGATTGCACCACAAACATCTTGTCGCCCCATACAAGATTCGTGGAGATGGGTGGTTATTTTCAAGGAGGTCGAAAGTTAATCCAAGGCTGGATCGAACGCAAACGCTGGGAAGAACAGCAAGTCAACACGCGCCCGCATCCTTACGAAATCGAGCTATACTACGACTTGTAGGCAGAAATTCACCACAGTCAACATGTTCCTGCGGGACACCATGCGTAGTAACGACTTCAGTCGTTACACTACGAATATCGTCCTATTTTCAATAAACGATGAAAATAGCGCGTAGTAACGACTTCAGTCGTTGAGTGCACAGGCGACTAAAGTCGCCACGACGAATATCGCGCTATTTTCAGACCAGACACAGAGTTTTCAAGGACTTTGACTTTGGACTTGGGACTTTGGACTTTTCAAGGGGAGGAGAGTATGACTGAGAATGAAACGATTACGCCGCGCGACTTTATCCGCGCGGCCGTGGAGGAAGACCTGAAAACCGGGCGATTCGGCGGGCGCGTCCACACCCGCTTCCCGCCGGAGCCGAACGGCTACCTGCACATCGGCCACGCCAAAGCGATGGCGATTGACTTCGGCATCGCCAAAGACTACGGCGGTAAGTGCAACCTGCGCTTCGACGACACCAACCCCGCCAAAGAGGAAGATGAGTACGTGAAAGCCATCATCGAAGATATACGCTGGCTCGGTCACGATTTCGGCGACACGATTTTCTACGCTTCTGACTACTTCGAGCCAATGTACGCATGGGCCGAACAGCTTGTGAAACAGGGACAGGCCTACGTCGACGACCTGAACGCCGACGAAATCCGCGAATATCGCGGCACGCTCACCGCGCCCGGCAGGAACAGTCCCTACCGCGACCGCTCCGTCGAAGAGAACCTCGATCTGCTGCGCCGGATGCGCGCGGGTGAGTTCCCCGCCGGCTCGCGCGTGCTGCGCGCCAAAATCGACATGGCCTCGCCGAACATCAACCTGCGCGACCCCGTGATGTACCGCATCGTCCACGCGCTGCACCACCGCACCGGCGACCAATGGCACATCTACCCGATGTACGACTGGGCGCACGGCCTGGAAGACTCCATCGAAGGCATCACCCACTCACTGTGCGACCTGGGCTACGAAGATCATCGCCCGCTTTACGACTGGTTCCTCGACGCGCTGGGCATCTATCATCCCCGCCAGATCGAATTCGCGCGGCTCAACCTTACCCGCACAGTGCTCAGCAAGCGCTTCTTGCTGCGTCTGGTGAACGAAGGGCACGTGCGCGGCTGGGACGATCCGCGCATGCCCACCTTGCGCGGCCTGCGGCGACGCGGCTACACGCCGGAAGTCATCGCTGACTTCTGCGAACGCATCGGCATCGCCAAAGCCAACAGCGTGGTGGATATCGCCCTGCTCGAGCACTGCGTCCGCGAGGACCTGAACGAACGCGCCCCACGGGTGATGGCCGTGCTCGAACCGCTCAAGGTCGTCATCGATAACTACCCGGAGAATCAGGTAGAATACTTCGACGTGCCCAACCATCCGCAGAAGCCGGAGATGGGGACGCGACCAGTGCCGCTCTCCCGCGTCGTCTACATCGAGCAAGAGGACTTTATGGAAGAGCCGGCGCCCAAATACTTCCGCCTTGCGCCGGGACGTGAGGTGCGCCTGGTGAGCGCGTACTACATCACCTGCACGGACGTGGTCAAGGACGCGGATGGTGCCATCACCGAACTACACGCTACGTATGATCCCGAATCGCGCGGCGGAGCCACACCTGACGGGCGCAAGGTCAAGGGGACGATCCACTGGGTCTCTGCAGCCCACGCGCTGGACGCCGAGGTGCGCATGTACGACTACCTCTTCACCAAAGAAGACCCCGGTGATTTCGAGGAAGGAGAGAACTTTATGGCGAACCTGAATCCCGACTCGCTCGTCATCCTGGCGGACGCGAAAGTCGAGCCGGGCCTCGCCGGGACGCAGCCGGGCGACCGCTACCAGTTCATGCGCAAAGGCTACTTCTGCACCGACCCAGACACCGCTGAGAGCAAACTCGTCTTCAACCTGACCGTGTCGCTGCGGGATAGCTGGGCGAAGGTGCAACAACAGTAACATTGATCGAGAGGTAAACCATGATGTTGGAAATCAACGCCTATATGGATGAGCTAGCCGAGTTGTGCCGAAAATATGGCGTCAAACGGTTGGAGCTATTTGGCTCTGCGGCGCGTGGAGATTTCGCTGCCCAGCACAGCGATATCGATTTCGTCGTAGACTTTGCGGAAGAACACCCATTGGGTGCTTTCGAACAATATTTCGGTTTCAAAGAAGCGCTGGAGCAGCTTTTTAAACGCTCGGTTGACCTGGTTGAGGAACAAGCTATCAGAAATCCCTATTTTCGGCAGGCAATTGCACAAGACAGGACAATGATCTATGGAACTGGAAGTTAAAAAACTGTAACTATTCAGCCACCCTTGCCAGGTGGCGAACGGGACTTGGGGGAGGGTGCATAATAGGTTGACACTTCGGCTATAGGCGCTGGCCCTCTCATCCCCCCACCCCCTTCTCCCCCGCCAGCGGGGAAGAAGGGGGCAAAAGGGGGGCAGGGGGGAGGGGCTTATAGAACACGCATATCTCGTCATCCACAAGCACCAGGCATACCGAAATCCACGCCCAACCTGGCATAGGGAATAAATGTTTACTAGCCTGAATAGATACAAAAAACTAATCTACGACATCCATCAGGCCATTGAACTGATTGCAGAGGACATTACCCCCGATCAATCTGCTGACAGGAAGATAGCAAACCTCGATCCAGATCACAACCCGGCATCCCGCAAGCCCTCCAAAAAGCGGATCACCGTCTCGATGCCCTTGTAAAACGCCGGGATGTGGAACTTCTCGTTGGGTGAGTGCAACCGGTCATCGGGCAGGCCAAAACCCATCAAGATCGTCTCGATGCCAAGCGCCTTCTGGAACGTCGCCACGACGGGGATCGAGCCACCCTCGCGCATGAAGATCGGTTCGACGCCGAACGTCTCGGCGTAGGCGCGGAATGCCGCCTGCATCGCCGGGCTGTCGCGGCGGACAATCGCGCCGTCGCCGCCGTGCAGGTTGCGGACTTCGACGGTCACGGCGGACGGAGCGATGGATAGCAGGTAATCCTCCACCAGCCGCGCCACCTCCTCAGGGTCTTGATCCGGCACCAGACGCATCGAGATTTTGGCCGACGCCTCACTCGGCAGGACGGTCTTCGCGCCGGGCTGGATGTAACCGCCCCAGATGCCGTTCACGTCCAACGTCGGTCGTGCGGAGGTGCGCTCAACGACGGAGTAACCCGGTTCGCCCCAATCCGCCTTGACGCCGGCCTCTTTGAGCCAGGTCGCGTGATCGAAAGGCAGCTTCGCCAGTTCCGCGCGCTCGTCGGGATCAAGCTCACGGACCCTGTCATAGAAACCGGGGATGGTGATCCGTCCGTCCGCGTCCTGAAGCTGCGCGATCATCCGGCAAAGCGCATTGATGGGATTGAGCACCGCGCCGCCGTAGATGCCGGAGTGCAAGTCGTGATCCGGCCCGGTCACTTTCACTTCGAGGTAGGCCAGCCCGCGCAGCGCGTAGACGATGGTCGGCGTGTTCATCCCCAGGATATGCGTGTCGGAGATGAGCGCCACATCCGCCGCCAGCAAATCCGTGTGCGCATACACGAAGGGGTCGAAACTCGGACTGCCGATCTCCTCCTCGCCCTCGAAGATGCACTTGACGTTGACGGGCGGCGCGCCGGCTGTCGCCTGGAACGCTTCGACGGCCTTCAGGTGAATGAACACCTGTCCCTTGTCATCGGAGGCGCCGCGCGCGACGAGATTGTCGCCCACCACCGTCGGCTCGAAGGGCGGTGTGCGCCACAGTTCCACCGGATCGGGCGGCTGGACATCGTAGTGACCGTAAAGGAGCACGGCCGGCGCAGTGGGGCCGGCGGCCAGCCATTCCGCATAGACAAGGGGATGGCCGGTGGTCGGCATCACCTCCGCGGTGGTAAAACCAACGTGCCACAGTTCGTCGCGCAGCCATAACGCCGCACGCTCGATGTCGGCCTGGTGCTCGGCCTGCGTACTGATACTGGGAATGCGCAAAAAGGCTTTGAGTTCTTCCAGAAATTTGTCGTGATGGGTTTGGGCATAAGTTATGGGATGCATAAGACCTCACAGGGAAATAGAAATGAGTAAAGAATAAACGAGTGCTGTATAATTCGCTACTCGTAATTTGGTACAACACAGTCGGGAACGTCGTTCGCCGGGTCGTTGACAAGGCGTGAGACGGGATAGACGATCATCAAGTCGGCAGGGTAGGGCTTGAGCAGAGGGTTGAGCACGTTGGGCTTCTGCTCGGTGGGATCGAGCCATAGATTGTATGCCTCCGGCGGCAGGATGACGGGCATACGATTGTGGATCGGCGCGAGCAAGGCATTGGGTTCGGTGGTGATGATGGTGCAGGAGAGGATGGGTGTGTCGTCGGGCCGCCAGAGTTCCCACAATCCAGCAAAGGCGAACGGCTTTTTCGTCGCCAGTTGAATGTACATCGGCTGCTTGACCTTGCTGCCCGGTAGGGTCTGCCATTCGTAGAAACCATCCGCAAGGATCAGGCAGCGCCGCCGGAGGTAAGCCGCACGGAAGGACGGCTTCTCCGCCAGCGTCTCGGCCCGCGCGTTGATCAGGCGATTGCCGATTTCCGGGTCCTTCGCCCAAGAGGGAATCAATCCCCAATGGAAAAATTCGACGCGCCTCTCCGTGTTGTTGGGGACGACCGCCACATCCTGCGACGGCGCGATGTTATAATGTGGTGATAGCTCAGGCGGGAATGTAAAATCAGGAAAAGCCTCAATCAGATCATCGAGATTGACACCCAAAGAAAAGCGTCCGCACATGCAAGACCTCCCTTCTCAAAACAAAACGCCGGAGACCAGCTCCAGCGCTCGAACAAGGTCATCCGCCCCCTCTCACGGTGCGACAGAGACGGTCGTCGTGATCGAAGGTTGTGCGCTGAGCGCCGGAAGGGTCAGCCCGGCAAAAGCATCGGCGCTCAACCACTGGCTGCTGTCCACAGAGACACCGTTGACCCACATTTCCCAGTGCAGGTGCGCGCCGGTCGATAGACCCGTGTTGCCGACCAAAGCAAACGCTTCGCCCCGTTTGACGTGCTGCCCCACTTCCACGTCGATGCGTGAAAGGTGCCAATAGCCGGTGATGAGGCCGCCACCGTGATCGATCAGCACGGAGTTACCGCGCGCTTCCAGACGTTCAGCGAGTATCACCACGCCGTCCGCCGGGGCCAGCACGCGCATACCGCCCCATGCGCGGTAATCCACGCCGGAGTGATACCCATCGACCATCCCCCCATACGAACGCCGGTCGCCGTAATTGGCCGAAATGGCGACCTGAACCGGCAGGGGAAAGGCAAGCGGCAGTTCCCAAGCGCGCTCCGGAGTGCGGATGGTACGCCACAAGGCCAAATAGTCCAACTCTCCCTGCATAAGATCGGGGTCCATCAGCTTCGAAAGCGAAGCCGGCGGATCGATATACTGGTAGCCATACCGTCCCGCACTGACTGTCAGCGGTGCAGTGAACGCGGTCTCCAGGCCATCAGCCTGCATGGCAATCTTCACCGTGTACACACCCGGCTCCATCAATGCCGACAGGCCTACCAGTGCATAAAGATGGGAATCATCCAGCGGGTAACATGGCTCCGTCTGACCGAGATAGGTGATTTCACAGGCCGCCGGCTCCGCTGTTTCGAAAATAAACAACGCCGTGCGCCCACGGCTGACCGGCTGCGGTGAGACGTTCAATGCCGTCAGCGGGTAGGTGAAACAAGGCGCTTCCGTTGCACCGGAAAATCGTATGCTTTTGCCGACATACCACGGTTCTGGATTGTGCCGCAGTACGTCCCACCAGGGCAAAGCGTGCGTCACGGCAAAAGTCAACGGTGTATCACCCGCGTGGACGGAGATAAGGTTGAAGGCCTCGGCTGGAGGTAAATTCAGCGTCTGCCCCACGTTCAACAACATGGGATTCAGGATGCGGTTGGCTGTGGCAATAGCGTCCACATCCATGCCGCTGCGCTGCGCCAGACAGTCCACTTCTTCGCCTAACTGCAAGGTATGCACCGTCCAGGCGCCGGTGTCAGCAGCATTCTTCACCGGCGGAGCTACAGAAGACGCCAGGGCGGGTTGCGCCAACGATAAGAGCAGGAATAGAACAAAAATCAGCCAGAATTTTCGCCGCATGATGAGCAAACCTGTGAATAAATCAGCCAACCATCACAATATTATATGTTAAAGCAAAAAATGAAAAAGTCAATCAGAGCAACCGGCGTTCGCGCTGTGCACGGTTATCTTCACCCCTCCCATAAAGACCGCCCAGAATCCATCCCGCGACTGCGCCTACAGGCAGATAAAGGCCGTTGTTCAGAACGAGAAATCCCAAAGCGATTCCTGCCAGCAATCCGGCGATCAAACCATAATATCTATATAAATCCATGTAATACTGCGGCGGAACCAGACGATGCGCTTTGACAAAGTGCTCCCCCATCAGCCGCAACTGCTGGATCTGGTAATGCCGCTGCGCCTTGGATCCCGGCAATTCCAAAAATTCTTCTTCCAGGCGGGTCAACGTGTGTTGAAAATCCCGACATGTCTCACAGGTATCAGAAAAGTCCTTGACCCGCTGTGCGATACGCAGCATCAACTCCACCTGGTACCGACGCCATTGTTTGGCGGTGAAATCCGTCCGATGTTCCTCGACATTACGAATGAGCTGCCGGTACCACAACTCGTCTTTATACATGCCGTATTCTCACGAATAAATACAATTCAGCCGGCTTAACTTTGGCAAGGATCGGCCAACGCGCCCATCGGATCCCACGGCGGGAGCACAACCGGCTCGGTTTCGAGGACCGCCAGCAAGTCAGGCGAGAGATAGCGCTTGCTCACGGCGATCTCGTAGAGATACTCCTCAAACCAACGATCGGTCATCAGCATATAGCCCTTGTCGCCGCGTTCCGTGCCCCAACTGTTCTCCACGCGCCATTTCACTGGACGCCCGGCCTCGTTCAGGTCGACGCCGGCGAGCAGCATCGCGTGGGTCATCCGGCTGTGCCCGTAATCGACATCCGCATTGAGATAGCGCACCGGCTGCCCGCCCACGACGTTTCCGAGGTAGGCCACGGTGTAGAGCTTGTCGTAGGGCTTGTCCTGCGTCGGCGCGTTGATGAGGCAAACCATATCGTCCAGGTCGATGCCAACGTACTCCCCATAGAAGTCCAGCGGTGTGATTGCGCCGTGACGATGAAACGCCTTGTCTTTATCGCGCCACGCCCACTCGAAGCTCGCAGGCGGTTTGCCGAATCAGTTACTAACTCGCGCCGACAAATAGCACATCTATTTCCGGAACGTGCCCAAAGTATTTTACGTGTTTTATCTGTAATTGCCATAGATATGTCACAACTAGGTTTCAATCAATGCTAAACGCTAATACTGTTGCTTGTTCCGTTTTCCCTCAATTGTGTCCTCTAACTCAAAAAGAGCCGCCCATAGCCAACAAAAACGGAGGAGTGAATTGCCACACACTCCTCCATTATAGCCAAATACTCGGAAATAGACTACTGAGATTGCTATAAATGCAGATCCCATTCTGCGCGTAAGGCTTCTTGATAGTGCATTGAGTCAATCTGACGCTCACGCCAACAACCGAAGGCCGGATTTTGATCCAATGAACGAAGCCAGGGACTACGTGAAGTATACGTCTCTTCCGGTTCCGAGACGACTTGGGTAATCAACACCGGCGTATAGGGATACTGTTCCTCAATCCGCGCCAACAGCGCCAGTTGATCCGTGTCATCATCTACAACCTGCCCCTGATACATCGCAATGTAACGTCCAGCATAAGTCTGCAACATGTCAGCGTGGCACGCGCGAAATACCTGCACTTCTTGATGCAGCGCCTGCCGGGTTAACGCGCGAAGGAACTCACGGACGGCGCGCTCCGCTAATACTTGGGGCGTCTCGCCGATTTGAAGCGCCACACGTTCCAATTGCTCTGTCACTGTACCGCCCAACGTGACTTCTGACATTGTTTGTCCTCCTGTTGGCAAGGATTGAAATGATTACGCTAATTCCAAATCGGTCTGCGAAAAGTCATCGCCTACACACAACAGGGGGCCTCCCGCCAGCTTGGCGACAGCGTAAGTCAAACAATCACCGAAATTCAGCGCGGCAGGATGTCTTCCTTTGCCAAATTTCAGCCACGCCGTCACCGCCGTACTGTAATGCGCATCGGTGAAGGGAATAATGAACGCGTCATTCTCTGCCAGAAAGCGCGAGAGCATCCCACGCGCATCACGCCCTAACCGCGCGCTCAGGACAATGCCACATTCGACCAACGTGGGCGCGCCGATTCCTACCGCGTGAGCACGCCCGAGCTTCTGCAGCAGTCCCTCGTATCCCGATTCCTTGAAGAAGATTGCTACAATCGCCGACGTATCGACAATCATACACCATGCTCTCCATAACCCAGAATCGCCTCTTCTTCCGCTTTGGTCAAAGACGTTCCAAGCAGATGCTCCGGGATATTAGCCCAGATTTCATCTTGTAAAAACGCCTCTAGCCGAGCCGCATCCTGGGGAACCACACGCAGCAAAGAGAGACGTTCCAACCGTTCAGCCAGGGCTTGACGGATTGCAGTGGTTTTAGATTCTCCCGTCAATTGAATGACAGAGTCCAATAAATTCTCCACCTCTTGATTCTTGATATTGACAGTCATCAGACAACTCCTTTCACCAGACCGTATTGGATTCTGTAATTCTATACAAATTCTTTAATTCATTATATCATTAATTAGGAAAGGTTCAATCTCCGCCTTGCATCACACTCTTGTATCCTGCATCTTGCATCCTGCATCCTGCATCCTTACCTACTTTAACGCCTCCTGCCCCGCGAACGTCCGATACGGCGAGAGCACCTGCAGTACCTCCCGGTCTTCCGGCGAGAGGTTCTCCTGCGTGACCATCCGCGCCAGCAGTTCACCCAGGCCGGGGCCGAGCATGAAGCCTTGCCCGCACATGCCGATCGCCATCAGGTAGCCGGTCACCTCCCGCGCCCAGCCGACCAGCGGTGAGCCGTCCGGCGTCATCGGGTACAAACCGCGCCAGGTGCGCCGCACACGCAGGTTCGCCAGACGCGGGAGCAGATCCACCATGCGCAACGCAATCTGCGGCAGGAAGACGCTCGTCTCGCGGCGGTCGAAGCCCACAATGCTCGGACTCGGCGTGATGCAGAAGACAACCTGTCCATTGCGCAATTGATAGAAGTAATAGTTGGCCGATCCCGACGCCGGGCGGGTATCCACCACCATTGGGCCGAGGAAATGCGCAACCGGTTCGGTGATCCCCGCCTCGTGCGAGTCCGGTTGCACGGGATGTTCCATGCCCGCCAGCCGCCCCAACGCCTGCGCCCATGCTCCCGCTGCATTGACGACGACCGGCGCGTGATACGTCCCTTGCGCCGTCCGCACCCCGCGTACTTGACGGCCTGTCATCGTTTCATCGCTCAAAACCTCCGTCACCGGCTCGTTGAAGTGGAAGATCACCCCCACTGCCTTCGCCGCTTCGTAGAAAGCATGTCCGGCCAGCAGCGGCGAGCAGTGCCCATCCCGCGGCGAGAACGTCCCACCGAGAAGGCCGTTAGGATTCACGTCGGGGACAATCTGCAAAAAATCATCACGGTCGTACCAGTCGATGTCGAGGCCATAGGCGTGCTGCACCTTGAGCAGGTCCTTGAGCGTCTGCGCCTCGCGTTCGCGGTAGGCGACGAAGGCATAGCCCCCGGTCGTCCATTCGATGTTGTGCCCGCAGGTTTCTTCCCATGTCGAGAAGATTTCCAGACTGCGCAAGCACAGGCGAATCTTCGCCGGATCGGAGTGCGTAGCGCGCACCCCGCCAATCGCCGCTTTGTTGGAGCCCTGCCCATGGCTCGCTGCCCCGTCGAACAGGCGCACCTTCAATCCTGCCCGCGCCATCGCCAGCGCCGCCGGCACGCCCACACTGCCTGCACCGACGATGATCACATCGGAAGAGGAAGTAGGGAGTACGGAATAGGAAGTAGGGAGTAGGGAGTATGGAGTATGGGGTTCGTGATGCGTGATGCGTGGTGCGTAATCCGCAGCTCGTAATTCGTTATTCGTAATTCGCTGATTCGCCGATTCGCTGATTCGCTGATTTCCCGCAAAAACGCCCAGGGGGACTTCGACAAAAAGGGGGCGAGGAACATTCGGGGTAACGGCATCGAGGGGAACACCTTCCTCACGGAAAAGGCGCAGGATGAGCGCGCTGCACGTCTTGCCGCCGCAGGCCCCCATCCCGGCGCGGGTGACGGCCTTGATCGCGTTGACGTCGCGGTAGCCCTGACGGATCAGCGTGCGGATTTCGTCCGCCGTCACCCGCTCACAGCGGCAGACGATATCGGGATAGACGGTAGGCGGTAGACAGGAGGCCGGGGCAGAAAGTTGGCCTTCGCGGACGGTGCGTACCGGCAGTTCTGGTGCACGCATGCCTGCAATATACCTGGCAATTGCCTTCGGCGCACGCAGTTTGACCATCACGGTGCGGTCGTGGCGTTTGAGCGCCCGCACGCCGACCACCTCCGCGTCGCCGAGGACATTGCCCACCGCATCAAGCGTCGTCACCCGGTCACCAACAGCGATGCAGCTCGCCAGGAACTCGTAGGGCAGCGTCACCGTGGGCATCGCGGCATCCTGGCGGTAGTCCACCAGGGTGATCGCCAATCCGGGGCAGATGGCAACGCACTGTTCACATCCCAGGCAGGCCTTTCCCTGCGTCGTCCCCAGATAGGCAGGGATGGCGCGGATGTCGGCCCGGTCGATGTAGATCAACTGCTGGGGGCAGACGGAGGTACAGGGATTGCACGGGATTTCCTGCAAGCAGTGGAACACCGGAAAAACACCCTCTTCCTGAGCCGGGATGCGCTCCGCGATCACCGCGCCGGGGTGCGACTTGAGGATGTCGCCGGTGCACCGCCATTCGTCGGGGACGGGGTCTGTCGTCGCGCCGAGCGCCCGTGCGATCTCCAGTCCGCGAATCTTACCGGAGAACATCGCTGCCGATGCCTCCGCGATCTCCTGGGCGTCGCCTGCATCGAAGACCGTCATCCCAAAGTCCCGCGCTTTCTGCGTGAATTCGTTCACGGGATCGAGGCCCACGGCGATGAGGACTGTATCGCAGGCGAAAGACTTCTCCGTACCCGCGATAGGCCGGAAACAGTCATCGACTTGCGCTACCGTCACCGCTTCCACGTGATTGTCACCGTTGGCGCTGAGGATTGTGTGCGACGTGTAGATCGGCACGCCGAAGCGCGCCAGTTTGTCACGGTGGACCTTGTACCCGCCACATTCCGGCAGCGCCTCCACTAACCCCACCACCTCGATCCCCGCCTGCAGCGCGTGATAGCCGGCGATCAACCCAACATTTCCGCCACCGACAATGAACAACCGTTCGGCAGCCCGCACCAGGTCGCGGTTCACCAACGTCTGGAACGCACCCGCCCCATAGACGCCCGGCAGGGTGTTCCCCTTGAACGTAAGCGACTTCTCCCGCGCCCCCGCCGCAACGAGGAGGATTTCGGGGTGAACAAGAACGTACTGCGGTTGGGGAGTAGGGAGTAAGAAGCTGGAAGTAAGGATGCCCACTTTGTGGTCACTAAAAACTGCCAACGCGGTGCTGTTGAGCCAAACCTCGATGTTGTCGTAGCGGCGGACTTCGTTCTCCAGCCGTATGGCAATGTCAATGCCGCGCGTACCCGCATAGACCGCGTCCACCGAGCCGAAGAAGCGATGCGTCTGCAAAACCAGCTTCCCGCCGAGGCGTGACTTGTCATCCACCAGCAGCACGTGAACGCCATAGTGCGCCAACTGAATCGCCGCCGACATTCCTGCCGGCCCACCGCCGATGATAAGCACGGGCACGTCAATCGTCTCCAACGCGCGCAGTGGCGGCGGTTCGGCGACCGACGGCAGCACGGGCAATCCTTCCAGCGGCTCGACGACCATGCCGGGCGTCACCGGTGTCATACACGCCTTCACCGGCAGACCATCGGCGATCACGAGACACTGCGAACACTGCCCGTTCGCGCAAAAGATGCCCTGGGGTGAGCCGTCACGGTGATGGCGTCCGAATACGTGGATGCCATGCGCGAACAACGCCGACGCGATCATCTCGCCGCGGCGTGCCGTCAGTGGCTGACCTTGCCAGGTAAATGCGACAAAATCATCGGGAGGAAGCGGAAGAATCGGATGCGCTGTGATGCGATAGTCGGCCATACACATACTCCTTGTCCAAAGTCACATAATCGTTAGTCCGGCAGTCTGATAGTCGCTGTCTGTCGTCTCCTTCTTTTGGAACAAGAACCGCTGCCACAGATGCGGCATGTGGCCCACGTCCGGCGTGTAGGTGTCGACATAGCAGAAGCCCCAGCCGGCCAAAAACTGTTGCAACGCGGCAGGCTGGTACGCGCGGACGTTCATCAGTTCAATCGACTCGCCGGGCATAAGGTGGACGATGCCGCCGAAACAAGGGAAATCCAACGCCTCGTGGACGTGGAATTGCACCACGTAGCGCCAGGCGCCGGTAGAGGCTTCGTAACGTTCCTCGTTGATCAGTTCGCCGCACGTTTGGTCCAGCCCCAGCTTCTCCAGCAGATTCTCGAAAAACCGGCTGAGGTTCTGTGGCAAACGCATCAAATGGCTGCGCAGTTGCGCGTTCTGGGTCTCAGTCGCGTATTGCGGGACGACGTCCAGGTACAGAAAGTGGCCCGCAGGGACGATGCGCGCCAGCGCCTCGGCGATGACATCTTGCTCGAAGTTGCCAAACGTGCCGCCGAGCAGCGCGTAAAGTTGCACGTCGAATCCAGTCAGATGCGGACGCCATCGTGCCACAAAATCGGGCCGTGTGAAATCGGCCAGCACAAACGTTCGCGGGAAATCTTCAGCGGCGAGATTCCGCTGTGCCAGGTTCAGCATCGCCCGCGAGGAATCCACGCCGAAATAGGCCACGGACTTCCCCGCAGCATGGGCCGTGTGCAAAAGTGGCTTTTCCGGGCCGGCGTTGCCGCATCCCAGGCTCACAAAGGCACTGCGGCGGGCCGCCGTCCAAAACGGCTGTCGGGCGAAGAAAGCGTATTCATCATCGGTGGAGATTTCCTGCAATTCTTCGCCGCGATAGGTGTAGAAGGTTTCCGCCCCTTCTAGGGTGTAAAAGAGATTCTGTCGCACCTTTTTGTGCTGCTGAAAATCGGCCAGATAGTCAAACTCCAAGTCCGGCGTTTCTGCCAATACCATGATGTCGTCCATATGCACCATCCCCAAAGTCCCCTTCGCAATCTGGCAAAGGCGGCTGAATAGTTACGAAAAAAAATCTGCTTAATCTGCTGACAGATTTCTGTCTTCGTCAGGCATATCCCGTGGCCGGCGCTGCGCGCGGGGGTCTACGGAATCGAAGCCGGCGAAGGGCCGCGCCAGGCGCTTTTCCGCCATGGCAATGTACGCCGGCGTGATGTCGATCCCAATGTAGCGTCGGTTGAGCGCCTGCGCCACGCGCGCGGTCGTCCCACTGCCCACAAATGGGTCCAGCACGATGTCATTTTCATTGGAGCTGGCACGCATGATGCGTTCGATGAGGGCTTCCGGCTTCTGCGTCGGGTGATCTTCACGCTCGGGATTGCTGTAATGCACGTGCGAGAACGTCCACACGTCGCCGGGATTGGCGCCGCGCATGTTGTTCCGCTCGCGGTAATACTTCTGCGGGATGCGTACCGCGTCGAGGTTGAAAGTGTAGGCGGCGCTTTTGGTGCAGTAGAGGATATCTTCATGGCGAGGCGAGAATCCGATCATTCGTCCCCTACCCTGCGTGTAATGCCAGGTGATCCAGCCATTGAAAAGGAAGCCCAATTCTTCCAGCATCATGTAGAGCCGGGCAATGAAACGCACGCCCATAAAAACATAGAGACTGCCATCGTGGCGCAAAATGCGGCTGCACTCTGCCAGCCACGCACGCGTGAACTGCTCGTACTCGTCCCACGCCTTCTTGTCCACCATGGTGCCGTAATCCTTGCCCAGATTGTACGGTGGATCGGTGCACACCAAATGAACACTCGCCGAAGGAATCTGCGGCAGCACAGCAAGCGCATCACCGACGATGAGTCGGTCGGTGAATGAGGCCAGCGTATGTTCGCGCGTCATAGCTGGGATTATAGCGTCAGATGAACAAAAGCGAAAGTGGCACCAAGAATCCCGGCCTACAAAAATCCCCCTTCCCCGGGGGAAAGGGGCAAGGGGGATAGACTTAATATCTCGTCATCCAAAAGCGCCTGGCGTACCCAAATCCGCTTCCAGATGTCACTTTTCTCATGGAAAATATCTATAAACATCCTTGCGATGCAAGAAACGGACAAAGATAATTCGGTCGTCTACTATCTGACTTTACGATGCCTCAACCCCCAACGGCGGCGGTGTTTCAACTGCTGTCGACGCTTCCGGCGTGACCTCCGTTTCTGCCTCCGGCGTCTCCGCTTTCGGCGTCAGGGCATGCTGCAACACCTCATTCACATCCTCCACCAGGATAAACTCCACTTCGTTGCGGATTTTGTCCGGCAGTTCCTCCAGGTCCACATCGTTCAGTTTCGGCACAATGACGCGCTTCAACCCGGCACGATGGGCTGCCATGACTTTCAACTTCAGGCCGCCGATGGGCAGGACCTGCCCCTGCAATGTCACCTCACCGGTCATTCCCAAGTCGGGATACACTGTGCGCCCGGTGAGCAGTGACACCAACGCCGTCACCATGGTGATGCCCGCCGACGGGCCATCCTTAGGCACAGCGCCGGAAGGGACGTGCAGGTGAATCGTGCCCTTGCAGCAGTCTTCGGCCAGGCCCAGGTCTTTCAGATGCGACTCGACATAGCTCAAGGCGATGCGGGCGGATTCGCGCATCACATCGCCCAGATGCCCCGTGAGAATGAGATTACCTTCCGTGCCGGGTATAGCCGCCGCTTCGACGAAGAGTACTTCGCCGCCGGTAGGCGTCCACGCCAGACCCGTCGCCACACCGGGGCGTTCGGTCCGCAGAGCAGCCTCGAAGCGATAACGGGGTTTACCCAGGTATTCGTGCACTTTTTCGGGCGTAATTTCGATGGGTTCGACCGGTTCAGCCGCGGCCATCGTTTCGCCCTCCACCGGTTCAGCCGCGGCTACCACCTCACCCTCGACTGCTCCCGGCGCGCTTGACTCGTCTCCCTGTGACGCGCCGGCAGTCTCGCTCTCACCGGCCACCGCCGGCGTTTCCATTCGTTGTTCTTCTTTCATCTCGGCTACCTGCGTGGCTACCTTGCGGCAGATTTTGCCGATCTCGCGTTCCAACTGGCGGACGCCGGCCTCACGGGTGAAGTCACGAATAATCGCGCGGATCGACGGCTCGCCGAAGATGATTTCGTCCGGCAGTAAGCCGTTCATCTTGAGCTGACGTGGCACGAGATATTGCTCGGCAATGTGCAGTTTATCGTATTCCGTGTAACCGTCGATTTCGATGGTTTCCATGCGGTCCAACAGCGGGGGCGGGATCGTCGCCGTTGTATTGCCGGTGCAGATGAAAAGCACCTGGCTCAGGTCGAAGTCCACGTCGAGATAGTGATCGCGGAAAGCATGGTTTTGCTGCGGATCGAGGACTTCAAGCAAAGCTGAAGACGGATCGCCGCGCCAGTCGGAGCCGACCTTATCCACTTCGTCGAGCATGAAGACCGGGTTCTTGACGCCTGTGCGCTTGATCGCCTGCATGATGCGTCCCGGCATCGCGCCGATGTAGGTGCGGCGATGGCCGCGGATTTCCGCCTCATCGTGCATCCCCCCCAGGCTCATCCGCGTGAACTTGCGCCCCAACGCCCGCGCGATGGACTGTCCCAGCGAAGTCTTTCCCACGCCGGGAGGCCCTACCAGCGACAGAATCGCCCCTGAGCCTTCGATTTTTCGGCCCTGTAAATCGGCCTCAGTGACGGTATCCAGACCGCGCTCCTGACGCAGCTTGCGCACCGCCAGAAATTCCAGGATGCGCTCTTTGACGTCCTCAAGGTCGTAGTGATCCTCATCGAGCACCGTGCGCGCGTCGGCAATGTCAAGATGGTCTTCGGTCTGCGCCTGCCACGGCAACGCAACCAGCCAGTCCAGGTAGGTTTTGATGACCCAATACTCGGCAGCCTGGGGCGGCATCTTCTCCAGGCGCGCCAGCTCCCGCTCGGCCTCTTCCTTCGCTTCCTCCGTCATGCCCGATTCCGCAATCTTCTGCCGATACTCCTCGACTTCGCGGCGGCCATCGTCGCCCTCGCCTAACTCCTTGCGGATCGCATCCATTTGCTGGCGCAGGTAATACTCGCGTTGCGTCTTTTCGATCTCCTCTTTCGCCTTCTCCTGAATCTGCTGGCCGATTTCACGCACTTCCACCTCGTGCGTCAGCACTTTGACCAGGTGTTCCATCTTGTTTGCCAGCCGATCCGCCTCCAGAAGTTGTTGGGCATCGGTCATTTCGATACGCATGTTCGACGCCAACAGATAGACGAGCAGGCGGGGGTCTTCCAACTGCTGGATAAAACGCATGGCTTCCTCAGGGAACTGCGGTATCAGCTCCGCCAACCGCGTGGCGACATCCAGCAGACTGCGGCGCAGTGCCTCTTCGATCACCGAACCTTCAACAATATCGGGCGTCAGACGCACGCGCGCTTTGAAGTAGGGCTCCTCGGCGGTCCACGCGACAACACGGAAGCGTTCAAGCCCCTGGATGAAGACCGTTAACGTGCCGTCGTCGGAACGCATCACCCGATGGATAATCGCTGCCGTGCCTATTTGATACACCTGCGTCGTCGTGGGGACTTCCACGGACGGATCCTTCATCGCCACCAGTCCCACGACGCGATTGCCACGATCGACGTCCTCGATCAATCGCACCGAGCGCGGTATGCCGACGGCAAGCGGCATCACAATATAAGGAAATGCTACAGTATTCCGCAGCGGAAGAATGGGTAATTCTTCCGGGATGCGCCGGATCAAATCATCGATATTTTGTTCTTGTGTATTAAACCAGGGTAACATTCAGCCCTCCAGTCAAGATAAGTCTAAAGTCGAATATCCAAAGTCTCATCGACACCCTCCCGCTGTGGCCGGTCCCTAACCGTGCCCGCCCACGTCTGGGCCGGCGGTAGCTCGGTCGGAGACCGGCCACAGTTTTCGGGAAGATAACCTTAGCTTGAAGGATTATAACACAGTCGCATTAGAATTTCATCAGCAGTATATCGATAAATCATCAAAAAACGGTATAATCGCCTTATGCTCATCGACACCCATGCCCATTTACAGCACGCTCGCTACGCGAATGACCTGGAAGCCACTCTGACACGTGCGGCGGCCGGCGGCGTCACGGCTGTGATCGTCCCCGGCAGTACGCTGGAAGATAGCCGCGCCGCCGTCGCTCTGGCCGAACGCTACCGCGACACACCTTGTGCGCTCTACGCCGCGGTCGGCATTCATCCGACGAACGCCGCTAGCCTGACAGCGTCGACACTGGCCGAACTACGCGAGTTGGCGGGTCATCCGCGCGTCGTCGCCATCGGCGAGATCGGTCTGGATGACTACTGGCCGCATATCCTCGACCGGGGCTGGCCTTGCGCGGAACCGCCGCAACAGCGTGCAGCTCTCGAAGCGCAGTTGACGCTGGCCGCCGAATGGTCACTGCCGGTCATTCTCCACGACCGGGACGCCCACGCCGATATTCTGGACATTCTGCGCACCTGGATGGACGGCCATCCGGAGCGCAGAGGAACGCTTCACGCTTATGCCGGTGGACCCACGCTGTTAGCGGAGGCACTCGCCCTGAACCTCGTCATTGGCATGGACGGCCCGGTGACATTCGAGAAGGCGACGGAACTTCACGAAGTCGCCCGGCAAGTGCCGCTCGACCGTCTGCTGCTGGAAACCGACGCGCCCTATCTCACCCCCCACCCTTATCGCGGGCAGCGGAACGAACCGGCCTATCTCCCTTACATTGCCGGGCGTATCGCCGGGTTGCGAGGTATGGCGGTGGAAACCCTCGCCGCCGCAACCACCGGCAACGCCCAACGCCTTTTCCGATTGAGCGCTCTCACTATGGTATAATCGAAACGATCCGGTATCAGTACGAGAACCCATGGAATCAGAGGAATTACAGTACGCGATCCTCCTGCGGGATGAACTGCACGTCGTCCAGGCCGTCATGCTCGAAGTTCAACAGCAACTTCCCGACCCTATTGCACCCGCACTGGTGACGCTCATTCAGGAGGGCGGCAAGCGCCTCCGCCCGGCTCTCATGCTGCTATCCGCCTACCTGTGCGGCGCCGACATCCAACGCGCCATCCCGGTGGCGGCGGCCATCGAAATGCTCCACACGGCGACACTGATTCACGATGATTTGATCGACAACGCCGCACTCCGCCGCGGCAGGCAAACATTGAACGCTGGTTGGACGCCGGCGGCAACCGTGTTGGCCGGCGATGTAGCCTTCGCGTGGGCCGCCAAACTGGCGACGCGCAGTCAAAACCTGCGACTGGTGCAGCGCTTCTCCGAGACGCTTGCCATTATCTGCCAGGGCGAGCTTAACCAAATGTTCAACGACAGAGGGCACCTGTCCACCGAAACAGCATACTACAGTCGTATCTTTGCCAAAACAGCCTCCCTCTTCATCCTGGCGACGGAGGCCGGAGCTATTCTGGCACTGCAAGCCGAAGAGGATATCGCCAGGCTGCACCTTTTCGGGCAATTGCTGGGGGAAGCGTTCCAGATTGTCGATGATGTGCTCGACTTGATGGGCGACGAGGCCGTGCTGGGCAAACCGGTAGGGAGTGATCTGCGCCAGGGCATCATCACGCTGCCGGTGTTGTACTATAGCCAACGTCATCCCGACGACACGCGCATCCCGACCGTGCTGAATCCTCCCTGCCACGAGGTCGTCTTCCAATCCCTGGTCGCCGATTTACGCCGTTCCGATGCCGCCGACCGGGCCATGCAGCAAGCCACCATGCGCGCTGACGAAGCCCGTGCACTCCTGGCGGTCTACTCGGATACCCCTTATCGCCGGGCTATGGAAGAGATTGTCACCTTCGCCGTCCGACGGCAGTATTGAGCCTCTATGATCACCGTATCCGTCATCATTGTGAACTGGAATGTACGCGATCTTCTCCGGCGCGCGCTGACATCTGTGTACGCTTCGTGGGACGGACGACCGGGGCCAGAAATCATCGTCGTCGACAACGCCTCCCACGATGGCAGCGTCGCTATGCTACGGGACGCCTTTCCCCAGGTCAGCGTCATCGCCAATGCTGAAAATCGGGGATTCACCGGCGGCAACAACCAGGGTCTCGCCGCCGCCACGGGCGACTTTCTGCTGCTGCTCAATCCCGATACGGAAATCGTGGGCGATGCGCTGCCCCGCATGGTCGAGTATCTGCAAAGCCATGCCGATGTGGGGATGGTCGGGCCGCAGTTGTTGAATCCCGACAACAGCGTGCAATCTTCACGCCGTCACTTCCCCACGCTGCCGGTGCTCTTCCTCGAAAGCACCTGGCTCGAAAAGTTTGCGCCGCGTAAGATGTTACGCTATTACTACGCGCAAGAACGGCCCGATGACGCCATCCAGGAGGTGGATTGGGTCACCGGCGCGGCGATGTTGACGCGGCGAGAAGTGGTCAACCAGGTGGGAGGGATGGACGAGAGCTTCTTTATGTACTCCGAGGAACTGGACTGGTGCCGCCGCATCCACGATGCCGGCTGGCGCGTCGTCTACTTCCCAGAGGCGCGCGTCATCCACTATGAGGGCCAGAGCAGTGCGCAGGTTGTGCCCGCGCGCCACATTTACTTTCAAGCGAGCAAGATCCGTTACACTCAAAAGTATCACGGCAATGTCATCGCCGAAGGACTACGGTTGTGGCTACTCGCCCAATACGCCTGGCAAATTGGCGTCGAAGGCGCAAAATGGCTCGTCGGCCATCGCCGCGACCTGCGCGCTGCCCGCATCGCTGCTTATCGCCAGGTGCTCAGCAGCAAATTGCGAATAGCGAACGGCGAATGGCAAATGGCGAATGGCGAATAATGAATAGCGAATGAGGGATCGTTTATGAAACATCGATGGAGCTTCACAATCTTATGGCTCGTCCTGCTCCTTGCGGCGTGTGGGACATCCACCCCCGCCGCGCCGGAGACATTCACCGGCGACCTGGCCTACACCTGGGTGACGCGCCAATGCGACCTGGGATACCGTATCACCGGAACGGAGGCCAACCGTCAGGCCGGCGATATGATTATCGAGGAACTGCGTGCGCAGGGATGGGCCGTGCAGGAGCAGCCGTTCATTTACAAAGAGGTTAGCGCGCGCAACATCCTGGCGTGGCAGGGAGAAGGGACGGCGGTGCTCGTGGGCGCGCACTATGATTCCCGCCGCTCCGCCGACCAGGAAGACCCCACGCAGCCCGTGATGGGAGCGAATGATGGCGCCAGCGGCGTCGCCGTACTGCTAGAACTGGCGCGTGCCCTCACCTGGGATACGGCGAACCGGCGCATTTACCTGGCTTTCTTCGACGCCGAGGACAACGGGCGGCTCGACGGCTGGGACTGGATCGTAGGATCGACGTATATGGCGCAACATTGGGGTGAAGCCGACGAGACGCCGTTGCAAGCCATGATCCTCGTGGATATGATCGGCGACGCCGATCAGCAAGTCTATTACGAGCGCAACTCCGACTCCCATCTCAGCCAGGCGCTGTGGGACATTGCGGCGCAACTGGGCTATGCCGACCGCATCATCCCGGAGTATCGATACGCCATGATCGATGACCACGTCCCCTTTATTCGCCTGGGCGTTCCCTCCGTGGACATGATCGACTTCGATTACCCCTACTGGCACACCACCCAGGATACGCCGGACAAAGTCTCCGCGGCGAGTCTCGAAGCCGTCGGGCGGACATTGGAAGTGTGGTTGGAGCAATAGCGCCCGAACACGTCGCTCTTCATCCAGTAGATGAAAATTTAGCGCCAGGGGTGGTATGCTAAAGCCAGCCGACACCTTGGCGTTGACTTTTGTCGTGCCCGAAGGTACCTCGCATCGGCTCAATCCGCTTAATCTACTGACAGCACAGGCAGCCCATGACCCAGGTCGAGATTTTTGTAATGGGGGGCTATTCCCTCTTGACAAATCATACCCATGTGTGCTATAGTATAAGTTGGAAGCGCTTCCAGCATCCTGTGAAATATAGCCGAAGCTGGGGCGCAGCCCGTCCATGAAAATTTCTGCCCCAGAGAACATAGAGTTTTTGTAACTATTCGGCCACCCTTGCCAGGTGGCGAAGGGGACTTTGGGGAGGGTGCATAATGGGTTGACACTTCGGCCATAGGCGCTGACTCTCTCATCCCCCTGCCCTCCTTCTCCCCCCTGGCAGGGGAGAAGGAGGCGAAAAAAAATGGGGGGATGGGCTTATAGAAACACGCCGAGATTGATGCTATTTCTCTGCGTGCTCAGCGGTGGGAACGAATTTAGCCGCGTGTCCAACATCTTGTTGACCAATACCCAATCCGTGGAATCTGTGAAATCCGTGGCTGTTTTTTATTTTCTCTGGGGGACCCTGTGCCCTCGGTGACTATGGATCAAGGAGGAAATATGTCCAATACTCTGACCCTGGATGAAATCGCCAGACGCGCGGGCGTCTCCCGCACAACCGCGTCGCGTGTCATCAACGACCGTCCCAACGTGCGCCCTGAAGTGCGCGCCCGGGTGCAGCGCGTCATCGCCGAGACCGGCTATCGCCCCCACCCCGTCGCGCAGTCGTTGGCCTCACAACAGTCGCACGTCATCGGGCTGGTCTTGCCGCGCCGGACAGAGGCGCTATTCAACGACCCGTACTTCCCCCGGCTGACGCAGGGCATTGCCCAGGCATGCAATGACCATGATTACACCCTCGCACTCTTTCTACTGCAAACAGAGGCTGACGAACAGAAATTTTACCCGCGCATTTCTCGCCGCGGTCTGCTGGACGGCATCGTGATCCAGGTCGGTCAAATCGGCGACAACCTCATCGCCCGCTTGCTGGCAAGCGATGTGCCGACCGTCGTGGCCGGACGTCCACTGCACCACTCTGACGCCAGCTATATCGATGTGGATAACGTAGCCGGCGCATCCACAGGCGTGACGCACTTGCTACAACTAGGTCACAACCGCATCGGCATGATCACCGGTGACATGCGAACTACCGCCGCACTCGACCGGTACACGGGTTATTGCCAAGCGTTACAGGCGCACGACCTGCCGGTAGACGAGGCACTCATCAGCGAAGGGTACTTCACGGAAATCGGCGGCTATGAGGCGATGCAACGGCTGCTCCCGCACAAACCCGATGCCATCTTCAGCGCGTCAGACGCAATGGCGCTGGGCGCCCTGCACGCCATCCACGACGCGGGGTTAACGGTGCCCCATGACATCGCCATCGTCAGTTTCGACGACCTCCCTCCTGCCACCATCGCCAGACCGCAACTGACGACCGTCCACCAACCGGTCCACGCTTTCGGCGTCAAAGCCGTGGAAATGCTGCTCGATGTGATCAAAAATGGCTCCACCCCGCCACGGCGGATTATTATGGACACCCACCTGGTTATTCGGGAATCTTGCGGCAGTACGTAGCTCAAAGCGCGAGCCGGCATGATTCACCAATCCTTGATTCATAGGATTAACAACATATCGTTAAGGAGGTAGCTATCGCCCCTTGATGAAAACACCCGTAACCGATGACCGAAAATATTCAAACTTATCGCTTGAGGGAGGATATGAGATGAAGACAAGACTTTCCAATTTGCTACGGGGTATCACACTGCTGTCGTTGTTGACCATGATGCTCGGCACATCGTCTCTGGCAAGCAGCAAAGCAATAGTGGCAGCGCCAACAGCGGGGGTACACATCGTAGACGATTTTGAGGCCGGGGTGCCGAGTACCTGGTTCCAATACGGCGACTACGACAATGGCGTCACCATTGCGACGACCACACCCGCCACCGATACCGTGCCGGGACTGGCGACCAACCACGTGCTGTCCATCGCCTACACCAGCGCGGGTTGGGGCGCAGGAACCGGTAACAATCTTGCTCCTGAAGATTGGAGCGCCTACGACGGCCTGAGCTTCTGGTTCAAGGGACTGGGTGGCGGCGCGACTTTCCGCGTCATCCTCAGCGACAACAAGAGCGGCCCGGGCGATACGGCGGAACGCTTCGCCTACGAGTTTGCCGACACTAGCGCGGGGTGGCGACACATCAGCATCCCCTGGGGCGCCTTCTTCCGCGATGCCTGGCAGCCCGGCGGCGCCCCCAACGACGGCCTCACCCTCACCGAGGTGTGGGCTTACGCCCTAGCGTTGCCCATCGGCACCAGCGGCACGGTGTACGTGGATCAGGTCGCCTTGTTCAAGTCGAGCCTGGTGGACGATTTTGAGGCCGGGGTGCCGAGTACCTGGTTCCAATACGGCGACTACGACAATGGCGTCACCATTGCGACGACCACACCCGCCACCGATACCGTGCCGGGACTGGCGACCAACCACGTGCTGTCCATCGCCTACACCAGCGCGGGTTGGGGCGCAGGAACCGGTAACAATCTTGCTCCTGAAGATTGGAGCGCCTACGACGGCCTGAGCTTCTGGTTCAAGGGACTGGGTGGCGGCGCGACTTTCCGCGTCATCCTCAGCGACAACAAGAGCGGCCCGGGCGATACGGCGGAACGCTTCGCCTACGAGTTTGCCGACACTAGCGCAGGGTGGCGACACATCAGCATCCCCTGGGGCGCCTTCTTCCGCGATGCCTGGCAGCCCGGCGGCGCCCCCAACGATGGCCTCACCCTCACCGAGGTGTGGGCCTATGCCCTAGCGTTGCCCATCGGCACCAGCGGCACGGTGTACGTGGATCAGGTCGCAGTGTTCGGCGGATTAGAGGAGGTGATTCAACCGGAAGTGGACTTCACCCAGCCTAGCTACCAAGTGACGGAGAATGTAGGTGAGGCCATCATCACGGTCAAGCTTGAACCCGCAGCGACAGACCCTGTTACAGTCACCTACGCCTCACTTGATCTCGAAGGCACCGCCGCCCCCGATGAGGACTACACACCCGTCAGCGGCGACCTTGTCTTTGCGCCGGGGCAAACCGAAATCACGTTCACCGTCCCCATCACCGACGACGCCATCTACGAACTGCCGGAGACAGTATACCTGGAGCTTTCCAATCCTGTTGGTGGTAGTCTCCTGCTCGGCAGCACAAACAACCCGGCTGTCTTGACCATCCTGGACGACGACCTGCCGCCGGACACCCAACTCATCGACGACTTCGAGTCCGGCCTGCCCTATGGCCGCACCGCCTTCAACACTGAAATCGGCTTTGTAAGCTGGGGCAGCAATAGCGCCGACATGCCCGTGTTGGCGACCACCACCATCATCACGCCCGTGCCCGGCTATCCGGCGACGAACACCATCCTCAGCGCAGACTACAACATCACGGCGTGGGGCGGCTTCAACCACAGCTTCTCGGACAATGGCGAGTGGGTGAGCCAGGATTGGAGCGCCTACGACGGGCTGCGCTTCTGGCTCTACGGCAACGATACCGACGGAACAATCCAGGTGGAAATCTTCGATAATCAGGCGCTCGGTTCGATGGGCGATTCGGCGGAACGCTACTACACCCGCATCACCGACGATTACACCGGCTGGCGACAGTTCCACCTGCCCTTCTCAACGTTCAAACGGCGCACCGACTGGCAACCGGGCGGCGCGCCCAATGACGGCCTCAACCTGACGGAAGTGTCCGCCTACTCCTTCGGTCTGCCCGCCGGGACGGGACCGCAAACGCTCTACCTCGATCAGGTCGAAATCTACGGCGAGCGCGAGACCGACGATATGCCGGTGCGGGTGCAATTCTCGACCTACGCCTACGCTGCGGCTGAAGGTAACACGGCAAACGTGCGCGTGGTCCTCAACCAGACGGCGGCAGAAACCGCGACAGTGAAATATGCGATCACGGAAGGAACCGCCAAAGCCGGCCACGACTACACCGCACCGGTTAGCGGGACGCTCACGTTTGCGCCGGGCGAGATGGTGCAAAGCATCCAGATCGCCATGCTGAAAGATCACAAAATCGAAGGCAACGAGCCATTCTCCATTGCGCTTGCGGAGCCAACTGGCGCTGATCTCGGCTGGAAAACCACCGCGCCGGTTGTGGTGCGCGACGTGCCCGAACCAGGGATGATCGACGACTTCGAGCGGGGCGTGCCGCCTGAGCTTACGCCCACCGGCGGCGTCACCGTGACCACGGTGGAGATCCTCGCCGCGTCGCCGCTGGCGCTGCCGGGACAGGACCCGCTCAACACCGTGCTCAGCGTCACCTACCACCTGCCCACGCAGGCCATCCAGGCTCTGCAGCCAGCGGGCGGCGGGTTCACCCGCAACTTCGGCACCAGCAAGGATTGGACGACCTACGACGCCTTCGACTTCTGGTTCTACGGGATGAACACCGGCACGACGATGACGGTGCAAATCCTGGACAACAAGCCGCCCGATCCGGGGCCGGAAGGCTGGGTGCCCGTGTGGGGCGATGAATTCGAGGGCCCGGCCGGCGCGGAACCCGATCCGACGAAATGGGGCTATGACATCGGCGGTGAAGGCTGGGGCAACGCCGAGTACGAATACTATACCGACAAGCGCGAGAACTCCGCCCTGAACGGCGCCGGACAACTGGTCATCACGGCGACAAAGTCTACAGACGAGGCTTTGCAATGCACCTATACCCCCGCCGGCGTAGCCGGTCCATGCGCGTACACCTCGGCCCGGCTGCTCACCAACGGCAAGTTCGATTTCACCTACGGGCGCGCTGAAGCCAGGCTCAAGCTCCCCTATGGACAGGGCATCTGGCCGGCGTTCTGGTCGCTGGGCAGCAACTTCGGCGAGGTAGGGTGGCCCACTTCCGGCGAGATCGACATCATGGAGAACATCGGCAAGGAACCAAACACCGTTCATGGCACCGTTCACGGGCCAGGCTATTCCGGCGGGAGCGGCATCGGCGGCGGCTACACCTACACCGAGGCACTCTCCGCCAATTATCACCTCTACGCCATCGAGTGGGAGCCGGACGAAATCCGCTGGTACATCGACGACACGCAATACTTCACCCTCACGCATGCGATGCTGCCCGCCGGCGCTCCGTGGGTCTTCGACCATCCCTTCTTCCTCATTATGAACGTCGCCGTGGGCGGCTACTGGCCCGGCTATCCCGACGAAACCAGCGTCTTCCCCCAGACCATGTCCGTAGACTACGTCCGCGTCTCTCAGGCGCCGGCGGAGCCGGAACGCTTCGAGGCCACGCTTGTCGACAACTTCACCGGCTGGCAGAAGATAACGCTGCCGTTCGCGGACTTCGTCCGCAGCGCCGAGCAACCAGTAGGCGCGCCGAACGACGGGCTGACTCTCAGCGAGATGTGGGGCTACGGCTTCTGGATGCCCGCCGGCAGCGATGGCGCGTTCTACCTGGATGAAATGAAAGTGACAGAAATCATGAAGATTTACCTGCCGCTGGTGATGCGCAATCACTAACATCAGCAAAACCGTCCCGGAAACACAAGCGGCTTCCGGGACGGTATTTCATTCCTGAATGAGTAATTTCTACCACGAATCTGCACAAATCTTCACAAACAGGAAAAATTAGTATGGATTTGTGCAGATTCGTGGTTTATTTCTATGGAGACCGCCCATGAAAACCTTCACCTTTGATACATCCGGTCGCTTTGTCATCGAGAACTTCGCCGCCGCTCGCCCCTTCGCCAGCTTTCTACCGGGGATCGCCGGACCGCTCGGCGTCCCGCTGTGGGTCTTCTACGTCAACCGGGGGCAGGCCATCGCCAGCTTCGGCATCGAAAACAAGAACAATCCGATCATGGAATTCTTGTCCGCGGACAAGGCTTACCAGACTACAGCCTACACCGGTTTCCGCACCTTCCTCAAGCCCTCACGCGACGGCACAACCGCCTTCTACGAGCCTTTCGCACCCTGGCAGACGAATGACGCCACCCAGATGTGCATCGGCATGAATGAACTGGAACTACAAACCGTCAGCCCGGTGCACGGCCTCCAGACCCACGTGCTATACTTCACGCTACCGGGCGAGGATTTCGCCGCCCTGGTGCGGCAGGTGACGGTCATCAACATTGGCATAGCGCCGGTCACACTGGAGATGCTGGACGGTATGCCCCGCGTGATGCCCTACGGCGTCGATAACTGGGGGCTGAAAGAGATCGGGCGAACCCTGGAAGCGTGGATGAGCGTCTTCAACTGCGAACGCGGTATTCCCTTCTATCATTTGCAGGCCAGCACGGGCGATACGGCGGAAGTCGCCGAAATTGAGGCCGGGCACTTCTACCTCGCCTTCACCGAGGACGGCGTTAACCTGCCGGCCTTCGTCGATCCGACCGTCATCTTCGGCCCTAACACCACGTTGAGCGCGCCCGACCGCTTCCTCGCCCATACGCTGGACGAACTGCGCGCGGAACGGCAAATCACCGTGGGACGCACGCCATGCGGCTTCTTCGGCGCGCGCGCCACGCTCGAACCGGCGCAACGCCTCACCCTCCACGCCATCATCGGCCACGTCCGCGACATCGAACACATCCATCGACAGCAGGCGCGCCTCACGCAGGCCGCTTACCTGGACGAAAAGCGCGTCGAGGCGCAACAGCTCGTCACCCAGTTGACGGACGTCGTCGCCACGCACACCGCCGATCCCACCTTCGACGCCTATTGCCGCCAGACCTTCCTCGACAACGTGATGCGCGGCGGTTGGCCCGTGCTCCTGGGTCGTGAGGAGAGGCCCTTCGTCTACCACATCTATTCGCGCAAACACGGCGATCTGGAGCGCGACTACAACGCCTTCTACCTCGCCGCCGAGATGTACTCGCAAGGCAACGGCAACTACCGCGACGTGAACCAGAACCGCCGCTGCGACGTGCTGTTCAATCCGCAAATCGGCGACTTCAACGTGCTGTCGTTCCTCGAACTTATCCAGATAGACGGCTACAACCCGCTGGTGGTGAACGGCAGTCGCTTCACCGTTCCACCCGAAGGGCGGAACGCCGTCCTCGCCATGACAGACGATCCGGCAAAGCTGGAAACATTCCTCGAACACCCCTTTACGCCGGGAAGCCTGCTCAAAACCATCGCGGACCGCCACATCGGACTCAGCGTCACGCCCGAAGCCTTCATCGCCGCCGTGCTGGCTCACGCCGAACAGCACTTCGAGGCCACGTTCGGCGAAGGCTACTGGATCGATCACTGGTTCTATAACCTCGACCTCATCGACACTTATCTGGCAGTCTACCCCGACCGCAAGCGCGCGCTCCTGTTCGACACCACGCTTCCCTACTTCGACAGCGCCGTCTTCGTCCAGCCACGTCGCAAGAAATACGTGTTGGTCGGCGAGGGCAAAGTCCGCCAATACGGCGCGATTTTGGAAGACGAAGAAAAGGCCGCGCTCATCGCCTCTCGTGCCGACTACCCCCATCTGCTGCGCACAGTACATGGTCACGGCGATGCATACCGCGCGACGGTCTTCGCTAAACTGCTGACGCTGGCGCTCACCAAATTCGCCACGCTCGACCCGTGGGGCATGGGCGTCGAAATGGAAGCCGGCCGGCCGGGGTGGTGCGATGCGCTCAATGGCCTGCCAGGGCTGTTCGGCTCATCACTATGCGAAACGTATGAGCTGACGCGGTTGCTGGATTTTCTGCTGCAGGCGATGTCGGAATATCCTGAAGAAACAGTCGCCATTCCGCGCGAACAGTCGGCATTGCTGGATGCGCTCTTGCGGGCGTACAGGCACTGGGCACAATCCAAGGACGCCGACCGCGATTACGTCTACTGGGACGCCGTCGCCAGCGCCCGCGAGACTTACCGCGAGCAAGTACGCTGGGGCATAGACGGTGGAACGGTCACGCTGGCCTTCACCATGCTATTCCCCACCCTCATCGCTTTTGGCGTCAAAGTTGAAGCAGGCATCGCCCACGCGCTGGCGCTGAACGACGGTCTGCCGCCCACCTACTTCGCCTACACCGTGACGGACTACACACAGCTCGATGACGCCGACCCCCAAGGCCATCCCTACGTCCAGGCCACGCACTTCGAGCCGCGCGTCCTGCCGCTGTACCTGGAAGGCTTCGTCCACGCGCTCAAGCTAACCACCGACCCGGCGCCGGCTCGCCAGTTGTATAACCGCCTCAAAGCCGGCGACCTGTATGACCGCAAGTTGGGGATGTACAGGATCAACGCTTCACTCGCCGGTGAATCCTACGAAATCGGACGCGCTCGCGCCTTCACGCCGGGCTGGCTGGAAAACGAGTCCATCTGGCTGCACATGGAATACAAATACCTGCTCGAGATCCTCCGCGCGGGCCTCTACGATGAATTCTTCACCGACGCGAAAACGGCGCTCGTCCCCTTCCTCGACCCGAAAGTCTACGGGCGCAGTCCACTGGAAAATTCCTCGTTCCTCGTCAGCAGTGCCCACCCCGATGAAACACTGCACGGCGGCGGCTTCGTCGCCCGTCTCAGCGGCTCCACTGCCGAATTCCTGAGCTTGTGGAACATCATGTTTTTCGGCGCACGCCCTTTCTTCGTGAAGGACGGTGCGCTGCATCTCACGCTCAAGCCTGCACTGCCCGGCTGGTTGTTCGATGACGCCGGGACGGTCACGGCGACCTTCCTGGGCCGGTGCAGCGTCACCTACCACAACCCGCAGAAGCGCGACACCTTCACCGTGGACATGCATCCGCGCGCCATCACATTGCACCTCACCGCTAGCGCAACCATCACCCTGGAGAGCGCCGTCATCGGCCCCCCCTACGCGGCCCAGGTGCGCGACGGGCAAATTTCGCGGATTGACGTATATTTCGAGGGAGTAAGGAGCATAGAGTCAGGAGTAAGTCAGAGCCCGGCGTAGCGTGCCAGAACCGCGGATCTGGCGATCCGCTTCAAGCGGCGATCCGCTCCAAGCAGTGATCCGCTTCGAGCAATGGCTAACGGGTGTGGAATTTCTGCCCCGATGGACTAGTGTTCATTCAAGGTATGAATGACGGGTATTTCCTTTGTGCATGAGCACGCTTTTGCCCGTCATATTAATGTTGAAAGGTATCTATTTAGGCTAGTAAACCTGACGAAGCCACTTATTCCCTATGCCAGGTTTGACGTAGACTTTGGTAGGCCAGGTGCTGCTGTATGACAAGATATTCGTGTTTCTATAAGCCCCTCCCCCCTGCCCCAGGGAAGGGGGATTTTGGGTGGGGGGTGTCGCCACACCCCCCTTTTGCCCCCTTCTTCCCCGCTGGCGGGGGAGAAGGGGGTTGGGGGATGAGAGGGTCATCACCTGCCGCAGGGGTAACCTATTATGTACTCTCCCCAAAGTCCCATTCGCCACCTGGCAAGGGTGGCTGAATAGTTACGTTGAAAGAACACTAGCCTGAATAGATACAATCCAGCAACAGATTCTCAAGACTGTGAACAATTTTGGAGGAAAACACAATGACGAAGGACCCCGTAACCGGCTGGCGTTTCGTAGACGATGAGGCAACGTTTGTGTTGCCCGACCCCCACAAGACGAACTACCTGTATTTTCCGCTGGTGAACGAAGCGGGGATGATCGCCGCGGTCACGCCGACGCTCCACGGCGATGTCAAAACCGGGCAGAATACCTTCGCCACCGCGCCGGTCTCTGTCGAAGACCTGCACAATACCCGCTCGGCGCGCAATTTCTGGGTGCACATTCACGGCGTGGGACCATGGTCCGCCACGGGAAACAGTGCCCCCCAGATCGCCCAGACGTTCACCGCTAACGCGGATACCGTCACGCTCGAAGCGGGCTTCCTCTGGCAGCGCGTCACCCGCGAGAACGCGCGCCTGGGTTTGCGCGCCGAAATCACGACGCTGGTTCCGCCCTCTGCTGATGCTGTGGAACTGCTGCAGGTGACGCTCACCAACACCGGCAACGCTCCCATGACCCTGACGCCTACAGCGGCCATCCCGCTCTACGGGCGCTCCGCCGACAATCTGCGCGATCACCGGCACGTCACCTCGTTACTGCACCGCATTCGCGTGCATCCCCACGGCGTCCTCGTCCGCCCTACCCTCTCCTTCGACGAACGCGGACATCAGCCCAACACCGTCACCTACGGCGTACTCGGCGCAGAGGATGATGGCGCGCCGCCGGTCCGCTTCTTTCCGGTTGTGGAAGACTTCATCGGCGAAGGCGGCAGCCTCGAATGGCCGCAGGCCGTCGTTGCGCCGGAACAGGCCAGGCCGGGCGTTCCTGCCGGCGCCACGGTGGCGGGCTATGAGGCCATCGGCGCCCTGCGCTTCCAGGACATCGAGCTAGAACCGGGCCGCGCCAAGTCTTACATCCTCATCACGGCGATTATGGACGGGGAAGAAAATCCCGCCGCGCTGCTTGCCGCGTATGGCAATGCTATCCAATTCGGGCAATGGTTTGAACACACGCTCGCCTATTGGCAGGCAAAACTCGCCCCGTTGCGCGTGCAAACCGCCGATCCCACCTTCGATCACTGGCTCAAGTGGGTGACGGTGCAGCCTATCCTGCGGCGGCTCATCGGCAACTCGTTCCTGCCGTACCACGATTACGGGCGCGGCGGACGCGGGTGGCGCGACCTGTGGCAGGATTGCCTGGCCCTACTGTTGATGGAACCGACGGACGTGCGCGACCTTTTGTTCAGCAGTTACGCCGGCGTGCGTAGCGACGGCAGCAACGCCACCATCATCGGTACGCAGCCGGGCGAGTTCAAGGCCGACCGCAACAACATCCCCCGCGTGTGGATGGATCACGGCGCGTGGCCGCTACTAACAACCCAACTCTACCTCGATGCCAGCGGCGACCTGGAGTTCCTGCTGCAAGAACAGGTCTACTTCAAGGACCAGTTCATCAGCCGCGCCCAGAAACTCGATCTGGCGTGGCAGGCGGAAGACGGCACACAACTGAAGACGGCGGGCGGCACCGTCTACCGTGGTTCCATCCTAGAACACCTGCTCATCCAGCACCTCACGGCGTTCTTTAATGTAGGGGAACACAACATCATCCGCCTCGAAGGCGCAGACTGGAACGACGGCATGGACATGGCGCGACACCGCGGCGAAAGCGTCGCTTTCACCGCGTTCTACGCGGGCAATCTGCGCACGTTGAGCGCACTGGCGTTAACCCTTCTCGCGGCGGGTATCACCGAAGTCGCTCTCGCCACCGAACTGCTGTTACTGCTCGACACGCTGGGTCAACCGGTCGATTATATGGACATCGCGGCAAAACAGGCGCGCCTGGCCGAATACTTTGCGGCGGTGCAGCCGGTGGTCTCCGGTGAAAAGGCCACCGTGGGCTTACGGACCCTCGCGGACGATCTCGCCGCCAAAGCCGCCTGGCTGACGGCGCATCTGCAAAAACAGGAGTGGATCGAGAACCAAGCGGGCTTTGGATGGTTCAACGGCTATTATGATGACGACGGCCAGCGGGTCGAGGGCGACCACCCCAACGGTGTGCGCATGACGCTGACCGGGCAAACCTTCGCCCTGCTCGGCGACGTGGCGACGGCGGAACAGGCGCAGGCCATCGTCGCGGCGGCGGACCGCTACCTCTACGCTGAAAACATGGGCGGCTACCGGCTCAACACCGACTTCGGGGACGTGCTGCTCAACCTGGGGCGCTGTTTCGGCTACGCCTACGGCCACAAGGAGAACGGCGCGATGTTCAGCCACATGGCCGTGATGTATGCCAACGCCCTCTACCGGCGTGGTTTGGTCCACGCCGGCTACAAAGTGTTGGACGGCATCTACCGGCATTGCCGCAACTTCGCCGTCAGCCGGATGTACCCCGGCATCCCCGAATACGTGAATCCCAGAGGACGCGGGATGTACCCGTATCTGACCGGTTCGGCCAGTTGGTATCTGCTCACACTGGTCAATGAGGTCTTCGGCGTCAAGGGGCAACTCGGCGCACTGCGGCTGGAGCCCAAATTGGTCGCGGCACAGTTCGACGAGAATGGCGCCGCCGCTATTCACACGTTGTTCGCCAACCGGCAGCTCGACATCATCTACCACAACCCGGCACGCATGGACTACGGTGATTATGCCATCGAGACGATCACGCTGAATGGCGAACCGGCAACGTTCGAGCCAGAGGATGCTGCCGTGATCATCCCGCGCGCCACACTCCTGGCGTTAGCGGAGGGGCAGACGCACCCGTTGGATGTGCATCTGGTCGCGCGTTGATGTTTTGTGTTAGAGCTGACAGGTCTGGTCTATGGACAACAATGCCACGTCTACTGCCTCGTTGACCGAACGGTACGTGGGAATGTCCAGCGCTGCCAGCGCCGTGGCCTTCGCGCCCGCCGCCGGAGCGATGCCGTAAGGTTGCCAGCGAATATCCACACCGGCCGCGTGCAAGCTGTCCACCGCACTGCGCACGGCCCCCATCCCGCCAACGGTATCTTCAAAGATGTGGACCGTCGTAGCCCCAAGATTTGCCAACGGTTCGCGCAGTTCACCTGTCCCGTGGAAAATCCACGCAGCTTCCAAAGCGGCGGGTTCTGCTCCTACTGCCGCGCCGACCGCCGCCAATGCCTGCACCGGCGATGGTTTGACCATTTGCGCCATCCGACCACCCCAGCGCGCTGCCAACCACTGCAATTGTCCCAAGCCGATAAGGGGCCAGCCTTCCAGGCCCACCAACGTCTGCGCCAGTTCTGCTTCCGGGGAGTAACCCCGGGGAGAGGTGGCGACTCCGTTGGGCGGGAGGCTTGGTCGCGCCGTGTAAATCGCCGGATAGATGCACCGGGCGTCTGCCGCCTCGCGCAGCCGCGCGGCGGTCTCCGGCGACAGTTCCGCTACGTCATAATCCAGCAGATAGGGCCGCGCCTCGAAGTGCGGCGCGATCCCATAGACTTGCATAACGCCGGCGCTACCGACGACCAGATGCTGAAAGTATCGCGTGATCGGCGCGCGGTTAAAGTCGTGGGTGTGTTCCAACAGTTCATCCAGGATCGCCCCCACGGCCTCGCGTTGTGCGACGGGCAAGGATTGCGCATCGTCCCACAAGGCCGCGCGCACCGCGTGGCCGGTCTCCTTGAAATCACGCCGGCGCGTCACAATCCGTTTCACAAGGGTCATGAATTCGGGACGCGGCAATGGGAGCGGATGCGCCGCCAGTAAATCCAGCGCCGCCTCCCAACGTGGCGGTATCGCCAGCGACGGCTCACGCCGCAGACGCTCGAGGAACAGCGTCAGGATATAGGCCGGCGCGGAGTCCCACTCGGAGGTCAGACCGTGCGCTTCGCCGGCGCGGACTTCGTCTTCGGTGAGCGCAGGGTCGCCCACGCCCATGCGCCGGGCGAAGTGCGCCACCGTATCCTGCAATGCCCGCAGGTAACCGCGCGCTTCGACGAGCACACCGTCCACGTCGAAGAGGAACAGATGCCTCATCGCCGCCGCCGTACCAACTCGGCGCGCACATCGTCCAGAGTCAATCCACGGACAGCCAGCACCACCCACAGGTGATAGATCAAGTCGGCAGCTTCGGAAACCAGGCGTTCATCGCTCTGGCCCTTGCCTGCCAGCACAACCTCGATGGCTTCCTCGCCTACTTTCTTCAGCGCCTCGTCCACGTCCGTGAGCAAGGTCACGGTGTATGATTCCGGCGTGGGATGCGCCTGGCGATCCAGAATCACGGAAAACAGTTCGTCGAAAATATCGGTCACGTAGATAACTCCTGTTCGTTACTGGATAATCTGCCGAAAAATTGTACAAAACACCAAGAATCTTGGTATCTATTCAGGCTCGTAAACCTGACGAAGCCACTTATTCCCTATGCCAGGTTTGGCGTAGACTTTGGTAGGCCAGGTGCTTCTGTATGACAAGATAGGCGTGTTTCTATAAGCCCATCCCCCCTGCCCCCCTTCCCTCCAGGAAGGGGGATTTTGGGTGTGGGTGTCGCCACACCCCCTTTTGCCCCCTTCTTCCCCGCTGGCGGGGGAGAAGGGGGTTGGGGAATGAGAGGGTCAGCACCTGCCGAAGGGGTCACCTATTATGTGCCCTCCCCAAAGTCCCGTTCGCCACCTGGCAAAGGTGGCTGAATAGTTACGAATCTTGTACGGGTCAACAAGATGGCGGACACGCGGCTCAATTCGTTTCCACAGACGAAACCGTCGAAAAACCGGATAAAAATCTGCTTCATCTGCTCAATCTGCTGACGAAGAATCGTTCTCGAACGGCAACAGACGATAGAAACAACTCCGCTCCCCCGTGTGACACGCCGGCCCAGCCGGATCCACCTTGAGCAACAGCACATCCGCGTCGCAGTCCACCCGGATTTCACGCACGCGCTGCACATTACCCGACGTTGCGCCTTTGTGCCACAATGCCTGGCGACTGCGGCTCCAAAAGTGCGCCTCGCCCGTCGCTTGCGTCAGGTGTAGTGCCTCGGCGTTCATCCAGGCCACCATCAACACCTCGCCTGTCGTCGCATCCTGCACCACCGCGGGAATCAGTCCGCGGTCATCATAGTTCAGTTCGATGCTCATTTTGCTCCTATGAAAATAGCCCCAGAGCACCCAGAATTCACAGAGAAAAACTCAAATTCTTTTAGACTCTCACCACAATTCCCTGCTCCGCCAGATACGCCTTCAAATCCCGAATGTCCAACACCTTGTCGTGGAACAACGAGGCCGCAAGCGCCGCGTCGGCCTTGCCCGCGGTGAGGACTTCGGCGAAATGGGCCGGCGTGCCCGCGCCACCACTGGCGATGACGGGAACGGAGACCGCCTCCGCAACGGTGCGCGTGAGCGTCACGTCATACCCGGCGAGCGTGCCGTCGGCATCCATGCTGGTGAGCAGGATTTCGCCCGCGCCCAGTTCCACGCCGCGCGCGCACCATTCGACCGCGTCCAGGCCGGTGGGGATGCGCCCCCCGTTGATGTAGACCTCCCACCCGCCCGCGGCACGGCGTTTAGCATCCACCGCCAGCACGATGCACTGACTGCCGAACCGCTCCGCGCCCTGGGTGAGGATCGCCGGCGTGCGCACCGCCGCCGAGTTGATGCTCACCTTATCCGCTCCAGCGAGCAACAGAGCGCGCACATCGTCCATTGTCCGCACGCCGCCGCCGACGGTGAACGGCATGAAGACCTCCACGGCGACCTGGCGCACGACCTGGATCATCGTCTGACGGCCTTCGTGCGTGGCGGAGATGTCGAGGAACACCAGCTCATCGGCCCCTTGCGCGTCGTAGACCCGCGCCTGCTCCACCGGATCGCCGGCGTCACGCAGATTGACGAAGTTCACACCCTTGACGACGCGCCCTTCTTTCACATCCAGACAGGAAATAATTCGTTTGGCTAACATCGGTCCTCCAGTAGTCAAATAGTCGTTAGTCTGGTAGTCGGATCGTCATTGCAAATCTATGACATTTCCTCGATTTCCAGAAGCGCTTCGAGAATCTCGGCGGCGTCGCGCACCAAGTCTGCGCAAATCGTCTCGTATAGGCGCTCATCGTGCGCTAACGCACGGCCTTCCGGTGTGCCGATATGACAACCGAGTAAATCCGGGCAGGTCAACGCGCCGTGACGCGCTTCGAAGCGACGGATGAACTCCGCGGCAACGGCGTAACACGTTTCGCGCGTGGCGTTATCTTCGGCCCGCGTTTTGCCATATTTGAGACCGATGACGATGATCGCGCCCGTCACCACACCACACGTCTGCCCAGAGCGTCCCATCCCACCGCCAAACGCGCCCGCTGCGCGCAGCGCCATCTCGCGTTCCATTCCGAAGAGCGGCGCGTAGGCCGCGCAGACGGATTGCGCACAACTGAATCCTTCCGAGAAATATGCTAATGCTTCTTCAATTCTGCTCATCATAACCTTTCTTTCAAAGTCTGATAGTCATCAGTCCGGTAGTCGCTGCTGTAGCTGGGTCAGATTGTCAACACCACTTCCAGATTGATCTGTCTCTCATACAAGGCGCGCCCGATGATGACGCCGCGCAGTCCGGCTTCCTTCACCCGCTGTACATCGTCAAGCGTGGTGACGCCGCCGGAGGCGATCACCGACAAACCGGTCGCCTGGGCCAGCGCCGCGGTCGCTTCCACGTTGACGCCGTCGCTCATCCCGTCACGGGCGATGTCGGTGAAGATCACCCAGCGCCCGCCCCACGCCTCCCACTGTTGCGCCAACTCAAGCGCCGTCAGCGGGGCGGCTTCGCGCCAGCCGCGCGTGCGAACGTAGCCATCCCGCGCGTCGATGCCCACCGCCAAACGCTCCGGGCCGAAATCCGCCAGCGCCTGCTCGACCACCGCCGGATTCTCCACCGCAACCGTCCCCAGCACGACGCGCGCCACGCCCATATCGAGCACGCGGCGTACTGTCTCCAGGTCGCGCACGCCGCCGCCGAACTGCACCTTTAGCCCCGTCGTGAGAATCCGCGCCAGTGCCGTGACGTTCTTGCGCCCGCCCTCACCGAATGCTCCGTCGAGGTTGACAACATGTAACCACGTCGCACCGGCAGTCTGCCAACGTCGGGCTACGGCCAACGGCTGATCGTCGTAGGCCGTCTCGCGGTCGGGATCGCCCTGCGCCAGCCGCACCACGCGCCCTTCACGCAGGTCAATCGCCGGATAGATCGTGAAATCGTTCATAAGTCCTCCTTCGAAGTCTCGTAGTCAGTTAGTCAAGTAGTCAAGTAGTCGGACCAACACCATGACTACCTGACTACACGACTATCCGACTACAAAGTTTCGTAAAATGTGCAGACCAACGTGCTGGCTCTTCTCCGGGTGAAACTGGATGCCGTAGACATTGTCGCGTCCAACAACACACGGAAACACTCCTCCATAATCAGTGACAGCAAGCGTATGTTCTGCTGCGGCCTGACAATAGTAGCTGTGGTTAAAGTAAGCCCACGCGCCGGCAGGTAAACCGGCAAACAGCGGCATCTTGACGAGCGGAACGACCTGGTTCCAGCCGGTGTGCGGCACTTTTAACCTCATCCCCGCTCCCGCTCCGGCGAGGGGGGAGGAGAAATCGAATCGAACGACGCACCCCGGCAGCAGACCCAACCCGGCGCGCCGCCCCATCTCCGTCCCCTCGTCGAAGAGCACCTGCATCCCCACACAAATGCCCAGGAACGGCGTTCCGCGCGCGACGACCTCACGAATCGGAGTCACAAGGTCGAGCCGTTCCAGACTTGCCATACAGTCGCCAAACGCGCCCACACCCGGCAACACAACCTTGTCCGCCGCCAGCACAACATCCGCCGCCTGCGTCACCTGCACCTCCGCGCCCACGGCCATCAGCGCCTTGTGCACCGAGCGCACGTTCCCCGCGCCATAGTCGATCAATGCGATCATAGAACACCTTTTTCTGTCAGCAAATTGAGCAGATCAAGCAGATTTTGCTTTAGCCATTGAACAATCTGCTCAATGTGCTTCATCTGCTGATTATATCATTCCCTTGGTGGACGGAACGCGGTCTGCGCGGCGGGGATCGCGTTGGGTGGCGATATCCAACGCACGGGCAAATGCTTTGAAGAGCGCCTCGGCTTTGTGGTGATCGTCGCGCCCGTAAAGCACGCGCGCATGGACGTTGGCACGCGCGGTCACAGCGAAGGATTCAAAGAAGTGCTCCCATAGCGTGGTCGGGATGCCGCCGACTTCGGGCGCGGTCCACGCCCCATCGACCACCGCGTAGGGTCGCCCGGAAAAATCCACGGCGACAAACGCTAGCGCCTCGTCCATCGGCACATAAGCGTGCGCCATGCGCACGAGGCCCGTACGGTCGCCGAGCGCCTGATCGAAGGCGCTGCCCAACGCCAACGCTGTATCCTCGACGGTATGATGGGGATCGACATGCAGGTCGCCGGTGGCGCGCACCGTCAGATCGAACAGCCCGTGCACCGCGATGTGCGTCAGCATGTGATCGAGAAAGCCCAGGCCGGTGGCAATGTCATACAGTCCGCTGCCATCCAGGTTTAGACTGATCTCGATTTTCGTTTCTTTCGTTTCGCGTTTAATCGTACTTCTGCGCATTTCTCCCCCTAAAGTCGTCAGCAGATTTCTATTTCTCAATCTGCTGAGCAATCATACTCAGAGCCATCGCAAAACCTCAATCACCCGATCCATTTGCTCTGGGCGGCCCACGGTGATGCGGATATGATCGCTCAACCCGGCGCTGCTGTAGTAGCGGACGAGGATGCCTTCCCCTTCCAGTGCCAGCTTGAGCGCGTAGGCGTCGCGCCCCACCACCTTGCACAAGATGAAATTGGCCTGCGACGGATAGGGTTGCAAATACGGGATGCCCGCCAGCAAATCGAAGAAGCGCGCGCGTTCCGCGACGATGCGCGCGACTTTATCGTCGAGCCAGTCCAGATCATCCAGCGCCGCCAGCGCCGCCGTCGATGCCGCCACAGAGACATTATACGGCTGCTTGATTTTCCACAAGTGCGGCATCAGTCCGGCAGGAAACGCTCCGTATCCCACACGCAACCCGGCCAAACCTGCCAGCTTGCTGAACGTGCGCAAGACAATGAGGTTATCGCGCTCCGGGACCTGGCGGATGCGGCTCCGCACCATCCCAGGAATGCCATTTTCGCCCGCAAATTCGACGTAGGCCTCATCCAACACGACGACAAGTGGCAACGCGAGCAGGCGCTCCAGATCGGTGTCCGGCAGCCACGTGCCGCTTGGGTTGTTCGGTGCAGCGAGGAAGAACAACTTGGGGCGATACTGTTCGACGGCAGCTTCGATCACGTCCATATCCAGCGAAAAATCGGGGCGACGCGGTACAGGGATCACCTCGGCGGCGTGCAATGCCGCGTCGAAGGCATACATCCCAAACGTCGGCGGGCAGTTGAGGATCGCGTCGCCCGGCAAGAGGAACAGTCGCATGATCAGGTCCAGCAACTCATCGGAGCCGGCGCTCGCCATCAAAAACTCAGCCGGGACGCCGGTAAACGCCGCCAGGCTGGCGCGCAATGCCTCACTTCCAGGATCAGGGTAAATGTTGATGTCGTGCAAATCCGCCAGCGCCGCCCGCACCTGCGGCGAAGGGCCGTAGGGGTTCTCGTTCGCATCGAGCTTGATGATGTCTTCGGGCGCCCGTCCCAACCGCGCCGCCAACACATTAAACGGAAAAATCGGCGTATATGGCTCCATCGTCGCAATGTCCGGTCGGATTAAGTTTATGGAGTTCATGGTTTCTCCTATCAGCAGATTAAGCAGATTGAGCAGATTTTTGTTTCTGCACCCAGGCGGGCTTCCACAGATTGCGGCGCGCTTGATAAGCAGCATTGTTCTGAACAGCTAGGAGAGGAATATAGCGTGAATGATCTAAACTGCCCTTACCGAAATTTAACAGCAGACCTATTTCACGCCCGCTCGCGGCCAGATACATAAAGAGTTGTTGTTCACAATGCTTAGGTAAGCTCTCTAAAGCCTTCAGTTCCAGGATCACGGCCTCATCAACCAAAACATCCACGCGAAATTCACCCACAAGCTGTCCGTGAAACTCTACGGCGAACCCGACTTCTTTGACCGCTGTGATGCTTCGTTCCTTCAAGGCAATGAGCAACGCTTCTTGATACACCCTTTCCGGGAATCCCGGCCCTAAATCCCGATGCCCCTCCATTGCTGCGCCGATAATGGCATAAGTGAGTTTATCATACAAACTGATATCTATCATCATAACTCCTTACCTTGCCGGCAACTTGCACGAATTTAGCAGATCGCCCAAAAAGAAGACAAAATCTGCTTAATCTGCTAAATCTGCTGACGGAACCTTGCCGCCATACGATGCGCCGTCAATGACTCCGCGTCGGCGATGCGGGCCGCGGTTGGAGCGAGGCGGCGGGCACTATCCGCGTCCAGGCCGATGATGTTGATGACTTTCACGAAATCCAGCACATTGACCGGTCCTGTAAAGCGCGCGGTGCCGCCGGTGGGCATGATGTGACTCGGCCCGGCGACGTAATCACCGAGCACCTCGAACGAGTATTCCCCCACGAAGATACCACCCGCGTTGCGGATTGTGTCCACCCACACCTCCGGCTCGGCAACGGAGAGACACAGGTGCTCCGGCGCGAACTGATCCGCCAGACGTACCGCCGTTGCCAGATCGGGTGTGAGGACGATGCCGCCCTGCCCCGCCAGCGATGTGCGGATGACGTCCGCACGACTGAGCGACGCGGTCTGCCGCTCGACTTCCGCCTGCACTGCCTCCGCCAGCACGCGCGACGGGGTGAACAAGATCGCCGTCGCCAGCACATCGTGCTCTGCCTGCGCCAGCAAATCGGCAGCGACCCACGCCGGATTTGCCGAATCGTCGGCCACCACAACGGTTTCCGTCGGCCCGTACAGCCCGTCGAGACCTACACTGCCGTAAACCTGGCGCTTAGCCAGCGTCGTGAACAGTCCGCCCGCGCCCACGACCTTATCCACCCGCGGCACGCTCTCCGTCCCGAAAGCCAATGCTGCTACCGCCAGCGCTCCACCGAGCGCGAACACCCGATCCACGGCGGCGATGGACGCCGCGGCCAGCGTCAACGGCGAAATACGTTCGGTGTGTTTGTCGGCGGGTGTGCAGACGATGACCTCATCCACACCCGCCACTCGCGCCGGGATCGCCGCCATCAACAGCGACGAGGGCAGCGGCGCCGTCCCGCCCGGCACATAGACGCCCACCCGTTCCAACGGTACAAGCCGTTGGCCGAGCACGCCGCCCAGCGCGTCCGTCGTCCAGTTGGGGATAGGTTGCCGGGCGTGGAAATCGCGGATGCGACCGGCGGAAGTCTCCAACGCAGCGCGTAAATCGGCATCGAGCGCCTGATAAGCTGCCTCCCATTCCACGCGGGGAACTTCCGGCACGTCCAACGTTACCCCATCGATGCGCGCCGTCCACTCGCGCAACGCCGCGTCGCCGCGAGTGCGCACGTCCGCCAACAGCCGCGCCACCGCCGCCGCCGGCGTCAGCGCCTCGCCAAAGGCCCGCCGGATGCCGTTGAGTACCACCTCCGGCACATCCTCCACGGTGGACATCGTTCGCCGGTGCAAAATTGCGTTTGCTTCCGCTGAGTTTTCATAAATGCGTATTGTCATATCTCCCAGACCTCTGCCAAAATCGGTTCTTCAGAATTTCGTGGGGTCGAAATAAGAAACCGGCCACGGATTGACACGCCAAGTATAAAAAATCAGTGCAATCCGTGTCATCCCAAAAACTAAAGCCATCTTTCCATCACCACGCCAAGCCCCCCAGAATCCCCAAATCTAAACTCCCTTCACCGCTTCCATCATCGCCTTATACCGCGCCGGTTCTTCCTCGAAGATATACGTGACCGGCGTAACGACGACGCCGCTGCCGCCAATGGCGCGCAGTTCGGCGATAGCTTGAATGAGCTTGTCGCGCCGTACAACGATTTGCACAGCATGCCAATGCAGATCGCCAGCGACCGCGCCATCGGTTGCCGCCATGTCCGCGCGTACTATGACAGGTGCAATCGTCGGCCCTTGCAAGCCGCCCAGCACGTGCTGCGCGAAAATCTGCCGGGCGATGTCCTGCAGCGATTCCCCACGCATGTTGGCGACAACGAGGTAATGCTCCTCGGCGCGCAAATGCGCTTCGATGAACTCCAGGAGCGTGCGGGCCACACCGAGCACGGCGGCGCGCTCACGCAGGGCACTACGATTGGCGATGAGCGCCGCTTCCGAGTGCATCACCACGCCGTCCACAAGCGCACGGAGGCGATTGTCGAGCAACGTCTGGCCTGACGCCACAAGGTCCACGATACAATCCGCGTAACCAATGGCCGGGGCGATTTCCAGCGTGCCTTCGGATTGGACGAGTGCTACCGGCGCAACGCCGTTCCGCACGAGGAACTCGCCGGCGAGGTTGGGGAACTGCGTGGCAACGCGCAATGGTTGTCTCAACTCCCCGGCATAAGCCGCCAGGTCCGCCAGCGTCGTCACCGTCCAGGTCTCCGGCACCGCTACCGCCAGGCGGCAACTCCCAAAACCCAATGCCTCGTGCAGTACGAGCACTTTGCCATCGCCGCCGCCGTGTTCGGCGGTTACATCCAGGCCGGTGATGCCAAAATCCACACTGCCATCGCGCACGCTGACGACGATGTCCGTCGGACGCTGAAACAATACGGTGACATTGGGCAACGCCGGGATCGTCGCCGCATACTGACGCGGGTTTGGCTTGTCGATGTGCAGACCGCACGCCGCGAAGAAATTCACCGCCTCCTCGGCCAGGCGGCCTTTACTCGGTAGCGAGAGACGAATTTCGGTTCGTTCGGGCATAAGTCCTCCATAGTCTCGTAATATCTATTCAGGCTAGTAAACCTGACGAAGCCACTTATTCCCTATACCAGGTTTGGCGTAGACTTTGGTAGGCCAGGTGCTTCTGTATAACATTTCTATAAGCCCATCCCCCCTGCCCCCCTTCCCCTCAGGAAGGGGGATTTTGGGAGGGGTGTGGCGGGCGGCTTCGCCGCCCGCCACACCCCTCTTTTTCGCCCCCTTCTTCCCCGCTTGCGGGGGAGAAGGGGGTTGGGGGATGAGAGGGTCAGCACCTGCCGAAGGGGTAACCTATTATGTGCCCTCCCCAAAGTCCCGTTCGCCACCTGGCAAAGGTGGCTGAATAGATACGTCTCGTAATCGTTAGTCGGATAGTCATGAGTCGGATAGTCGTTAGTCAAGAATCCTCATCCGTTAAAATCCCTTCAATCCTCTACTGGTCAACAAGATGTTGGACACGTGGCTAAATTCGTTTCCATTTTCTTCAGTAAGGTAGCAACAGCAACTTGAGTTACTTTCTTGAGCTACTTTATGGCGAACCAACCTCCAGCGCCTGGTTAAACGTGAAAGCATCCCCCCCACGCTGCCAAGAGACGCGCGCGCCGGTTGTTGCATCATACAGGCCCAGGCGCAATGTTGCCGGGCCATGGTAATCACCCTGCCAGGTCAACACGTGCGGATCGACGAGGATTTCACCGGGCAGCCAGCCTGCCGTCGGACGCTCGCCATTCCCCGGCTTGCCATCGTGCTGGGCGACGATACGACCATCCGCCCCGATCAGGTGGGTGAAGATAGTGAGGTCAGTGTCCACGGCTCCGACTTCGGCACGCCAGATCAACGTGACGGTGAAGGGGACGCCGGAATGCAGCGTAAGACCCGGCTCCACATCTAGCCCCAGGAGCGTCGCTGCTGCCCCGGCTTGCACGTCAACGGGATACGCCGTCGGCGGGGTGACGAAGGTGTGTTCACCTGCACGCAATGTCACCGCGCCGACCGCCACCTGCTGCTCACCACAGATCAATACCACGTCTGCTGCTCCATCACCGGCGTCTGGAGGAATGGTCAAGGCGCTGTGTTCCAATAGCGGGCGGCCCGAAGGCCATGCCGGCAGTCCATCCAACAACCCCACAGACGCCAGTTCACGTTCTCCCTGCCGCAGGGCGAGGCGCAGTCCCGTCGTAGCGACACCGTCGGCCGTTGTCTGCCAGCGCGAGGTGATGTAGAGGACCTGCCCCGGATAAAGATTGTCGTTGTGTAGCGTCGCGCTCTGCAAACGTAGGCCGGGAAATGTCGCTATCTCCGTCATGGCAAGCGGGGCGTCATCCACCCACGGAGCGACGACGGGCGCGACCTCCCCCAGAATAAGCGCCGGGACCGGAGGCGCCTCCGGTTGCACCAGCGACAAGGGTGCGGCGACGTCCGCCACGGAATAGACACCCACTTCCAGGCGATAAGCGCGCGGCAGCAGACCGGCAGGCAGGGCAACGAGATGGTACGTCGTCACCGGCCCGCCGGACCACAGATCGGTAGTTCGCAGCGCTGCATCCAACAACAGCGTATCCACGCCACTCACCAACGCGCCGTTTGACGCATAAAGTCGCAACGCCGCTGCATAGCGATCCGGCGCAGGCGCGCCGTCCCAGCACAAAATCACCGGCAGGGCTGCGCCGCTCACGGGGGTCGTGAGAAACACCGCGCCGGTCAAACATGGCGACTGCCCTTGAACACACGCTGCGGGTAGCGGTGTACAATCCGGCAGTACGGGCGGGGCGGAGATAGCGTACTGGTCGACAAACACGCCGTGAAATTCGTGGCGCGACTCGAACCATCCCCCCCACGCCAGGCTGGCGCGCACCTGCCCGCGCGGATCGAGAGCGTTGCGTTGGTAGTCCAGCAGGTAAACGTGGGAAGCCGGCTGAACATTGGAAGCCAATGCAGTAGCAAGGACTTTATCATCTGCCGGAGAGGGCCATGTGATCAGATGCGCCGTGCCCACGTCGTACTGCGCCAGAGACCAGTCGGTGTACGGCGCGAGGACGACATCGCCGGGCACAGCCGCGGCGCGAATGAAGGCCGCCGCCCCGCGAACGTCACTGCGCGCGTAAGCCGGCTCGGTCAGGTAAGCGCGCAGTCCCACCAGGCACGTCGTCAGCACGGCGGCCAGGAGCGCGCCGCGCAGCCAACGTGGAACGTCACGTGCGGTCGTCAGCGTCGCCGCAAGCAGCCACCCCGCCGTCACAAAAGGCAGCACGTAACGTGGATGCGCCTGCGGGCTAAGAATCCATATCGCCGTTGCGGTGAACAGGGGCAACAGCCACACGCAAAGCCAACGGAAAACCGGCGCAGAGAATGGCGACGCGCGCCGGAGATGACGCCGGGCAACTGCCGTCAACGCCAACAAGAGTAACAGGCCCAGCAAAGCCGAGGGGCGCGTCAGAAGCGGGTCCGTCATGGCCTCCGGAAGGCCGACGGTGTGAAAAACGCCTAACAGCTTCACCAGGTAATCGAGCGGCACCGGTTCGGCGAGAATGTTGCCGAGTCCGGCCTCGGTTTTCAGCCCCGTCGCGCCGGCGAGCAGCACCGCCACCGCCCACGGCAACGTCAAAAGCACCGTCAGACCCACGCTCAACAGCCAGCGGCGCCGCGCGCGCCGATCCTTGCCGCGCACAACCCGAATCAGCCAGACGAGATTCGCCCACGCCACGGCTATGACGCCGGTATAGTGCGTGAGGACGAAGGCGGCCTGGATCAACGCCAGGAGCGCCGGATGCTCAACCGTCGCCGGCAGAGGCCGGCGTTCCGCAGCAGATTCCCCGGTCGAGGAGATGGGCCAGATTTGCGCCAGCAACGCTATTGCCAACAGCGGCAAGAAAGCATAAGCGCGCACTTCCTGTCCATAGATGACAAACGGCGGCGCCAGCGCTGTGAGCAACGCCGCACTCCGCCCTGTGCGAGGATCTACCCGACGACGGACGCCGGTATAGACCATCGCCGGCAGTAACGTCGCGGCTAACGTGGAAAGATAGCGCGCCGCGAAAGGTGTATGTCCTGCTAACCCCACCCATACTTTGAGAGCGAAGAAATACAGCGGCGGGTGGATGTTCGCGGCGCGATCCGCGACAATCTCGCTCCACGATGACGTTGCCAGATGCAGGCTGATGCCCTCATCCCACCAGAGCGATTGCCCGTCCAGCGTGAGGACGAGCAGCGCGAAGAGAAGCCAACATGGCAGCATGGGACGTAGGACGTGAAACGTAAAACGTGAGCCGTGAGCTGTGAGGCGTGTCATGGGTAGTTCAAAGGGGCGACGCACGGCGGAAAGTGCATCACCCCTGATGCCTATGATTTTCCCAAACGGGCGAGTTCTTCGTCAATGACGGCAGCGTCGAGTTTCTTGAACAACGGACTTGGTTTGTTCAGGACGCGACCGGCAGGCAAGTTCTCGAACGCCCATTGGCCACGCGCGGGACCTTCGTCATAGCGCAGCACAGGATAGCGTCGGCCTTCGGCTTCAACTTCTTCGATGTACGAGTTGCCGAAGAGTTGATCTTCGTAACCGAGGGTTTTGTGCAGTTGCTCCGCCGAGAAGGGCAGGAAAGGTGCCAGAAGAATCTTCAGCGCGTTGATGACTTGCAACGCCACGTAAAGGCTCGTCGCCGCCGCTGCGCGATCATGTTTGATCTGCGCCCACGGCGATTTGATTTCCAGGTAACGGTTGGCCTCGCGCGCCAGGTTCAACGCCTCCGCCAACGCCGCGCGGAAGCGCCGTCCCGCCAGATGCGCGCCCACCGTATCAAACGCTGCTTGGGCTTGCGCCAACAATTCACGATCCACAGCGGCCAGTTCGCCGGGTTCCGGCACCACGCCGAAGTGCTTATAGGTGAACGACAACACGCGATGCGCCAGGTTGCCCCACACGCCGACCAATTCGCCGTTGTTCCGCTGGACAAAATCATCCCAGTAGAAATCGCTGTCGCTGGTTTCGGGCATCACGACGGTGAGGTAATAACGAATGGCGTCCGCATCGTAACGTTGCAATAGATCAATGACGGCAATCATCCGCCCCCGGCTCTTGGAGAACTGCGCGCCCGACAGGTTCATGAACTCGTTCGCGGGCACGTCGTAGGGCAGATTGAGGCGTCGCGTCGGGTCATCCTCGTACAATCGCTCCACGCCGATGAGTTCCGCCGGCCAGATAATGGTATGGAAGGGGATGTTGTCTTTGCCGATGAAGTACACCGGCAACGCCTGAGGGTCGTACCACCAGGCTTTCCAGGCTTCGGGATCGCCGGTCAGTTTGGACCATTCGATGCTAGCAGAAAGGTAACCGATCACTGCCTCAAACCAGACATAGAGGCATTTCCCCGCATAGCCTTCCAACGGTACCGGAATGCCCCATTCAATATCGCGGGTGATGGGACGGCCTTTGAGTCCACTTTTGACGTAGTTCAGTGAAAACTTGAGGACATTGGGGCGCCATTCCTCTTTGCCGCTTTCCAGGTAGGCGCGGACATACGGTTCCAGTTTCGGCAGGTCGATGAAAAAATGCTCCGTCTCACGGATGACAGGGGTCGCGCCGTCGATCTTGCTGCGCGGGTTCTTCAGTTCCAGGGCATCCAGCAGTCGTCCGCAGTTGTCACATTGATCGCCGCGGGCTTCGGGATAATCGCAGTATGGACATGTGCCCTCAACGTAACGGTCCGGCAGGAACTGCTGCGACACTTCGGAGTAGTATTGCTGCTGTTTTGCCAGGTACAGATAGCCGTTGCGCAGCAATGCCAGGAAAATGTCCTGCGATACGCGATGGTGATTGGGTGTATCGGTATGCGTGAACAGGTTGTACGAAATGCCGATGTCGCGTTGGGTTTCGAGGAAACGTTTGTGGTAGCGCTCGAAGACTTCGCGCGGACTCACGCCGTCCTGATCAGCGCGCACGGTAATCGGGGTGCCGTGCGCATCCGATCCTGAGACTACCAGCACGTCGTTGCCGGCCAGGCGATGATAACGGGCGAAAATATCGGCAGGCAGGTAGGCGCCGGCAAGGTGGCCGACATGCAAATCGCCGTTGGCATAAGGCCAGGCTATGGAAACAAGGACTTTCTTTTTATCACTCATCGCGCTCCTCCTTCAAGGATTTTTGTAGGGGATGTGGCGGGCGGCGAAGCTGCCCGCCACATCCCCATTTTCCGGCCCCCCTTGCCGGCGGTGGCCCGGTCTGGAGAACTCGGTTGAAAAACTCAGAACGTACCCCCCCCCGGTCCTGGAACCCCGAACTTGTTCGGGGTCGCTCCACTTAAGTGAAAAGTATAACTGAAAACAAGAATAACAAAAACCCGCCAGCGAGGCTGGCGGGTTATGGCCGTGTTCCGTGCATCACGGACCGTCGGCGCTTAGGGGGCCTCGCTTTCCCGGCGCCATGACGTGGGACGCATCATCATCACGCTAACAATCACGTTAACAGCACAAACGGTCATCGCAAATAATCCTTCAAATCACGGCTACGGCTTGGATGGCGCAAGCGGCGCAATGCCTGTCCTTCGATCTGGCGGATGCGCTCGCGGGTCAGGCCGAACTTCTGCCCGACCTCTTCCAGGGTATAGCTTCTCCCGTTATACAACCCAAAGCGCATGCGCAAAATGCGCACTTCGCGTGGGCTGAGGGTGGTCAAAACCTCTTCTATTCGGTCGCGCAGCATCCCCTGATAGGCGGTATCGGGCGGCGTGGGCGTGTGCTCGTCCTCGATGAAGTTGCTCAACTCGCTGTCTTCATCCTCGCCCACCGGACGCTCCAGGCTCAACGGCTGCCAGGAAACACGCATCATCCACTGGACTTTGCGCGGTTCCAGCCCCATCTCTTCCGCCAATTCTTCGGGCGTGGGACGTGTGCCGCGTTCCTGCTCGATTTCCTGCGCCCGACGGTACAACCGGCGAATCCGGTCGCTCATGTGCACCGGCACACGGATGGTGCGCCCCTGGTCGGCAATCGCGCGGGTGATCGTCTGACGAATCCACCACGTAGCATAGGTGCTGAAGCGATACCCCCGCTGGTACTCGAACTTCTCGACCGCCTTCATCAATCCCAGGTTGCCCTCCTGGATCAAGTCCAGGAACGGCACACCGCGTCCGATATACTTCTTGGCGATGCTCACGACCAGACGAGTGTTGGCGCGGATCAGGTGATCACGCGCATCGATGCCTGCGTGGAGAACTTCTTCCAGACATGCCCGTTCATCAGCGCTATGATGTCCATTGTTCTGCAAGGCGACTTTGGCCGCACGCCCCTCTTCGATCTTTCTAGCCAAAGTCACTTCTTCATCATTAGAGAGCAACGGCACGCGCGCCATTTCCCGTAAATAGAGCGCTACCGTGTCATCGACCCCGATCCCGTCGAGGCCGTACATGTCCCCATCCCAGGCTTCTACTTCCTCATCAACAATTTCATCGAGTGAAGGCCCTTCTTCGTCCTCTTCGCCGCTCTCCTCTTCGTCGTCCGCTTCTTCTGCTACATCTTCAACGGTCTCAATCTCGATCCCGGCTGCACGCAATTCACCCAGTACCGTATCCAATGATTCTTCTTCATCCACCGTTCCCAGCGCTTCCAATACATCCTCTATAGCCAGATACCCTTGTATGGCAGCCTTTTCTAACAGTTCATTAACAACGTTCATAGGCCTCCTTGAGTTCGGGAACATGGGTGACCCAAGTTCGTTGACTGACCGAAACCTGTTCCATAGAAATAGCTAAGAAATAGCTAAGAAATAGCTAAGGTTTGTCAGTCTGTTCAACCAAAGTGCGCAATACTTCCCAGCGTGGATCCATAGGAGCTACATTATCACACGTGCATTCACCCAGGTTGATATTTCCACCGCAGTGAGGGCAAATCCCTTTACAAGTCGGAGAGCACAGCGGATTAACGGGCAATCCAATCCAGGCATATTCACCGACAAGCGGGGCCAAATCGGCCCAGCCATCCTCGGCCACACGTACAGGACGTTCGGGAGTCAGGTCTGAGCCGGGGAGGCTGATGGTATCCTCCAACTCCATCACCACAGGGGCATAAAAGGGTGTTAAGCAGCGGGTACACTCCGTCTTGACTTCAGTATTGAGCTTACCCTCAACCAAAATCCCATAAGCAACGCGAGTAAAGTGGAGTTTGCCTTGTAGATAACGCAGGTCGAGGTCGTCGATAGTGATGTTGCCCAAATCAAAAGTAATTGTTTCGCGGCTGCCCGGCTTGGCATGAATAAATTCGGCAAGGTTAACCTTTATCATCGCACGGGTTCCTCCGATGACCCGCCAACAGCATCATTATAACACAGCTAACCATCCGCGTCAAGCATTTTGTTGTAATTTTTGTATCTATGCAGGCCAGTCAACCTGGCGCAGTAACCTATTCTCCCAGGTTGGGCGCAGGTTTTGGCATGCAAAGTGCTCTCGGATGACGAGATTGCGTGTTTCTTATAAGCCTATCCCCTCTGCCCCAGGGAGAGAGGCAGGGGGTGTGAGGGTATTTCCACACGGATTTCGATTACTTGCGGCGGTTTCCCCGGCTCGAGAATTAAATGGGCCACTGAAGGTATGTTCGGAGCATTGAAGTACGAGGTGCGCAAGGCAGCACCCGGATTGACCAGCAATGTTTTGCCCCAGTATGCCTGGTAAAAGCGATGCGTGTGGCCGAAAACGATAATGTCGGCGCGAGGAAACTGGCGCACCAGGGCGCGGGCACGGGCGCGATCACCGGCAGGTGACGTCCAACGGCCCGCCATGTTCTGCAACAGTATGGAGATTTTCCAGAACCAGGTTGATAATCCCAGCTTATGACCGTGGACCAGGCCAATGTGGAAGCCGGCCACGTCGATTTCAACGGCCTCTGGCAGAGAAGCGCCGCCGGAGGAACGATCCAGCAGGTGGTAATTGCCACGGACGGCGTAGACAGGCGCCAGGTCCCCTAAAACATCCAAGGCCCACGGTTCATCCACATCGCCCGCGTGCAGGATAAGGTCGACGCCGGACAAAGCGTTCAAGACCGATGCCGGAATTTCAGTCGCCCGATAAGGGATGTGGGTGTCTGCGATTAAACCGATGCGCATAATAAAAGGCCACCGGAAGACGGTGGCCTTCGTGCAGTTCAAAAGGGCAATTACTCTCCTGCGGCCATCCGCTTCTCGACGTAGTCCACGGCGGCTTGAACAGTGGTGATACTGCGCGCATCGTCGTCAGAGATACGCCCACCAAATTCATCCTCAAAAGCCATGATCAACTCAACCAGGTCCAGGGAATCAGCTCCCAGATCATCCCGAAAGCTGGCCTGGGGGGTGACTTTCGCCGGATCGCATGCTAATATCTCGACGATAATATTCTTAATGCGGTCAAACATATCGCTCATCGTATCTACCTCCTCAAGATTGTTGATTTGACTGATTCTGGGTGTCTTTTTTCACAGTCATTGTATTCTATCCCTTGCATAGTAAAAGTCAAGAATCCCCCGCGGGTATAGTGCCAATGTAACTATTCAGCCACCCGCCGCTCTTCAGTCACCATGATCATGAGTCGCTTCTGCTCTAAAAACGACCGGAGTTCGTCACGCCCCCCCCCGTTCGATGGCACCACCGCGCCTCCTCGCATTGACGCGCGGCGGCTTTACAGTATAGTAAGGCCGTCAGTAGACTCTCCAGGCAACAGCAACCGAGACAAAGGAAAGTGTCATGTCCAGCCGACCCACCAGTTTACGCAAAGACGAACATGTGCGCATCAACCTGGAAGAAGATGTTTCTTTTGACCAGATGACGACGGGTTTGGAACATTACCGGTTTATCCATCAAGCTGTGCCGGAATGTGACCTCGCCGATGTCCACACAGCTACCGATTTCCTGGGTCACCACCTGGCGTTCCCGCTGTTGATCGCCTCCATGACCGGCGGAACACCGTGGACAGGCGACATCAACCGGATACTGGCCGAGGCGGCACAAGCGGCGGGCATCGGTATGGGATTAGGATCGATGCGGGTGATACTGGAAGAGCCAGACACGGCGCCCACGTTCCAGGTCCGCCGCTATGCCCCCGACATCCTGCTCCTGGCAAATCTCGGTGCCATCCAACTGAATTACGGTTACGGGCCTGACGAGTGTCGCCGCCTTGTGGAACTCGTGGAAGCCGACGGCCTGTTTCTACATCTCAATCCCCTCCAGGAAGCGTTGCAACCTGAGGGAAACACACGCTTCGCCGGCATAGTGCGGCGGATTGCGACCGTGTGCCAAGCCCTTGAAGTTCCCGTCATTGTCAAAGAAGTCGGAGCAGGCTTATCGGCACAAGCGGCGCGGCAACTCGTCGACGCCGGCGTCGCAGCGCTGGACGTTTCTGGCGCTGGGGGAACCTCGTGGAGTCAGGTCGAAATGCACCGCGGACGGGATGCTGTGCAGCGCGAAGTCGCCGCCGCATTTCGCAACTGGGGTATTCCCACCGCCCAATCTCTGCAAATGGTGCACCAGGCTGCGCCGGACATCCCCCTCATCGCCAGCGGAGGATTGCAGACCGGGCTGGATATCGCCAAGGTTCTCGCCCTCGGGGCGGATGCTACCACGATGGCCGGGGTACTGCTGGAGGCTGCGGCTACATCACCACAGGCGCTCTATGAACGGCTCGAAATCATCCGCCGCCAACTGGCTATCACCATGTTCGTCTCAGGCGCGCCGACCATCACGCGCTTGAAACAAACCCCTTTAGTCACAGTCGGATCATCATCAGTCTGATAGTCGGAGGTATCATGATGGACCCTTTTACCCGTTATTTACCGGCGCTCGAAACAACGATGCGGCAGGCTATCCCAGAGACCGGGCCGGAAGCGCTTTACGGCATGCTGCGCTATCACCTCGGCTGGGCCGATACGGCGTTTCGGCCTGCCGCGCACAAGGCCGGCAAACGCCTGCGTCCCCTCTTTTTGCTCCTGGCCTGTGAAGCGCAGGGCGGCGACTGGTCACAGGCGCTTCCGGCAGCAGCCGCCATCGAACTGCTCCACAACTTCACGTTGATCCACGATGACATCGAAGACCGTGACGACACCCGCCGTGGACGCCCCACGCTGTGGGCGGTGTGGGGTGAACCGCAGGCCATCAACGCCGGCGATGCGCTGTTCACCCTCGCTTATCGCAGCTTGGCCCATTTGCAGACCACCGGCTTGTCGCCAGAGCTTGTCCTGCGCGTCGTGGCCCGCTACACAGACACCATCCTGAAAATTACGGAAGGCCAGTGTCTCGATATCTCTTTTGAGACAGAAACGGAAATCGCCGAGACGACCTACCTGACGATGATCCGACACAAAACGGCAGTGCTGATCGGCCTGGCATGCGAACTCGGCGGCATGATCGCCAATGCCCCCCCCGCGTCCATCGCTGCCCTACGGGAGTTCGGCGAGAGTCTGGGAATGGCTTTTCAAATGCAGGATGACCTGTTGGGGCTATGGGGAGAACCTGCGCAAACCGGCAAACCTGTCGGCTCCGATCTACGCCATCACAAGAAGACATTGCCTATTCTCCACGGGATGACCCATAGCGCGGATTTCAAAGCGCTGTTGACGACCCCCACCTCCCTCGATGACGCCGCCGTCGTCAGAGGACTGGCGCTACTCGAGGCCGCCGGAAGTCGAGAATATGTTCAATCCCAGGCGCACCTCCATCACCAGGCAGCTCTCATGGCCCTGGAACAGTCGCAGGGCGGGGGCGAGGCGCAGACGGCGCTCTACACGCTGGCCGCACAACTTATAGGCCGCGACACGTGAGATTTTAATCCATCACCTCGGACAAACCCAGGAGTGTCAAATTCAAAGGTTTGAGCGTTTTGACCGCTTCTGCCAGAGGAAACGATTCCAATACGTTGCCATGCATAGCCACCATCTGCCCACTCTCACCCTCGATAAGGTGGTCGGCGGCAAAAGCGCCCATCCGCGTCGCCAGGAGGCGATCATACGCCGAAGGCCGTCCACCGCGCTGGACGTGACCCAACACTGTCACCCGCACGTCGAAGCCTAGCTCTTCTTTACGCGCGCTCAGATATTCGGCTACGGCCTGCGTCCCGGGCTTCCAGCCTTCAGCGATCACCAGAATGCAGTGCGACTTGCCCTTGATGTACGCCTCGACCACGGTAGCGGCGATTTCCTCCAGGGGCGGGCCGGCGTGTTCAGGGACCAAAATCAGTTCCGCGCCGCCGGCGAGGCCGCTGGCTAAAGCCAGGTAACCGCAATCGCGTCCCATCACCTCGACCAGGAAAGCGCGTTGGTGCGAGGCCGCCGTATCCTTGATGCGGTCGATGGCGTCCAGGATCGTGTTCAGCGTCGTGTCCACGCCGATGGCCATATCCGTGCCATTGATGTCATTATCAATCGAAGCAGGGATGCCATAGGTGGGGAAACCCATCTCGTGCAAGGCCAACGCGCCTGTCAGGGAGCCGTTGCCGCCGATCACGATCAGCCCTTCGATGCCGAGCTGGTTCATCTGGCGCAGGGCGGTGCGGCGCACCCGGATTTCTTTGAACTCCGGGCAGCGTGCCGTCCCCAAGAATGTCCCGCCGCGCGCCATGATCCCGCCCACATCCCGGCCGGTCAGCTCATCGATCTCTCCATTGACCATGCCCTTGTATCCCCAGCGCACTCCGTAAACCTGCACGTCGTGCCGCAAAGCATCCCGTGTCACCGCGCGAATACACGCATTCAACGCCGGGCCATCCCCACCACTGGTCAAAACAGCCATTTTACGCATAGATTAACCTCCTGGAATCGTCAGATAGTCGCCAGTCGTCAGTTTTTAGTCGTCCGGATGGGTCATCCGGTAAGGATCCAGCAAACTGGCGAGTACGTCCGCGGGCAGAACATCCCATGCTTGAGCGACTTCACGGACGGTTTTGCCGGTGGACTGTGCTTCTTGAGCTATCTCGGCCGCTTTGTCATAGCCGAGCACCGGCGCCAGCGCCGTCGCCAGCGCCAGGTTGCGCTCGACGGTCTCGCGGCAACGGTCGGCATCGGCTTCCAGACCATCGACGCAGCGGTCGGCGAAAACCTGTGCCGCGTTCGTCAACAGGGCGATGGCGGTGAGGGTGTTATGGGCGATGAGCGGCAGCATCAAGTTCAGCTCGAAATAGCCGCCCAACCCGCCCAACGTCAGCGCCGCATCGTAGCCGATGACCTGCGCGCAGGCCATAATCACCGCCTCCGGGATCACCGGGTTGACCTTGCCCGGCATGATCGATGAACCGGGCTGGACGGCAGGCAGGCGCAGTTCCCCCAGGCCATTGCGCGGCCCCGAAGCCAGCCAGCGGATGTCGTTGGCGATTTTGTGCAGACTCACGGCCATCGTTTTGAGCACGCCGGAGGTTTCGACCAGCGCGTCGCGGGCGGCGTTGGCTTCCACGTGGTTGGACGCTTCGACGAAGTCTGTCCCCAACGCCGCGTTGAGATGGGCAATTGCGCGGGCCGCAAAGCCCGCCGGACAGTTGACACCGGTGCCGACCGCCGTCCCGCCCAACGGCAGTGCTCGCAACGTCTCCATCGCATGCCGCGCGCGGCCTATCGCCTGTTCGATCTGCGCCGCATAGCCGCCGAAGACCTGTCCCAGGCGAATGGGGGTTGCGTCCTGTAAGTGTGTGCGACCGGTTTTGACGATAGCGTCGAAGGCATCCGCTTTGGCCGTCAATGCAGTGTGCAAATGCGTCAACGCCGGAACGAGATCATCGCGCAACGCCAGCGTCGCGGCCACGTGGATCGCCGTGGGGATCACGTCGTTGCTGGATTGACTCATGTTGACGTGATCGTTGGGGTGCACCGGTGCTTTGCTCCCCACTACACCGCCGAGAAGTTGGATGGCGCGGTTGGCAATCACCTCGTTGGCATTCATATTCGTCGATGTGCCGGAGCCGGTCTGGAACACGTCGATGGGAAAATGCGCCTCGAGATCGCCGGCGATGACTTCGGCGCAGGCTTGCACGATGGCGTTCCCCCGATATGTATCGAGCCGTCCCAGGTCCATGTTGGCGCGTGCACCGGCCTGTTTGACCTGACCCAAGGCGGCGATAAACCGCCGTCCAAAACGCTGCCCGGAGAGGGTGAAGTTTTCGATGGCGCGCTGCGTCTGTGCGCCCCACAGGGCGCCGGCCGGAACACGGATTTCGCCCATAGCATCACGCTCCATACGGTCACACTCAATCGGTAACATCCGTTGCTATCTCCCTATAGATTGGATCAAAACGTGTACTCTTTGTTCTGCTTGAGTTGACGGAATAACAAGACCAGAAAGGCCATCAACGCCACGCCGAGAACGATTAACACCGGGGTCAGGGGAATCCAGATCAACAATATACCGGCATCGATCAACGCCAAAACGCCCAACAGGATGATATCCGCCCGCGTTGTCCCCTTTTCGAGCACGGCATTCTCAGGGTGTAGCGGGTCGTAGTAGACGGTCACGGCGTAATTTTGGGCATACTTTGCCGCCAGTTTGTGCAGGTCGCCGAAGAGCCACGTATAACTTTTGTATGACCAGCGGTGTCCCTCACGGCCAACGTCATCGACCCGATAGCTGTAGGATAGTTGAAACAGTTCTCTGGCCACGTCTCGACCACGATAATACTGCTCCACTTTAGAGAAGAGAATCTCGCCGGAGGTTTCATGCCAGTTGACACTGCGCAATCCGCGTAAAATTCCCCGCGCTACATAGAACGTTCCATAAAGAAACACCGGCAAGGTCATGGTCAACAGAACTAACAAGATGACAAGCATGGGTACCCCTTAATCGTCGCATCGTCCTAAGTCGTGAAGCCACATAGTCACTTTGGCCTCACATCCCCTATTATAACCCAAGTTGCCAGGGATGATTCATAGGCGGGTATAGTGCCAATTATGGGGAGACGCTGTGGCCGGTCTCTGACTGCGCCCGCCCCGTGCCCGGCGGTGGCTCGGGTGGAGACCGACCACCGCTCTTCAGGTAAAATTATCAGATGAGCCGAGGGCCGAAGGCCGCAGCTCATTGCGCTTTGGCCCATCGACGGTATGATGAAGAGGTATGGACGCACAACGCTACACCCCGAAGAGCATTGGGCTGCGCGCCGGCGGCGTCGCGCTCCTGCTGGCGCTCCTTTTCGCCCAGATGGCGTCGAGCAGCATCCGCCAATCCGCCGCTTTCGATGAGACATACCACCTTATCTCCGGTTACGCCTATCTCCATACCGGCAGTCCGCGCCTCAGTTGGGAACATCCGCCCCTACCGCAGATTCTCGCGGCGCTCCCCTTGCTGACAAAGGAGCTGGCCCCTTTCCCTACCGCTCACCCGGGCTGGCAGGAAGGCAATGCCGAGGCTTTTGTCGACGATTATCTCTGGGTCGATAACGGCACCCTTGCTCCGTCGTTGATCTGGGCCGGGCGCGTCCCGTTGATGCTGTTGACGGTGGGCTTTGGGGCGGCGCTGTTCGCCGCGCTCTTCACGCTGGTCGGTGAACCTGCTGCGTGGATCGGGTTGACGCTATTTGTACTCGATCCCAATATCATCGCCAACGGGCATATCATCGGCAACGATTTGGCCGTAGCAGGATTCATGTTCGTCGCCGTGTGGCGTTTGGGAGCGTACTTCCGGCGGCCCACGGCCCTCAATCTGGTGCTGACCGGCATCGCTGCCGGATTAGCCCTCTCCAGCAAACTCACCGCCGTTCTCCTGGCCCCCTTCTTCCTGCTTCTGGCGTGCATTGATCCGGCAAGTTCGACCTTCACCCACCGCCTTCGGGCGATGCCTGCCATGGCCTTCGTCGCCGCCCTCACCGTTTGGGCCGTTTTCGGCTTCGAGATCGGCCCGTTGACCGTGGGTGGCATCGCCGTGCCCGCGCCTACTTATCTGCGCGGCCTGCCACGGATGTTCCAACGTGTCGCGCGCGGAACGCCCACTTTCTTGCTGGGGCGCGTCAGCGATAGCGGATGGTGGTACTACTTCAGCGTGACCTTCATTCTTAAAACGCCACTGCCGACGCTGATTCTACTCGGAATGGGGTTGGCGCGCGCGATCCGCCACTGGCGCGAGACGGCGCTGTGGTGGCTGCCTGCCGGATTGTCCATGCTGGTCGCCTCGGCGAGCACACTGCAAATCGGCTATCGCTACATCCTGCCGGTACTGTTTTTCAGTATCGCACTGGCGGCGAGTGGCTTCCGTGAATGGCCCCGCACGCGCCGGCAGTCCATTGCGTTGGCAGTACTCGGTCTGTGGCTTGCCGTCGATGCCGTCCGCGTCTTCCCCGATCATCTGGCATACAGCAACGCCCTCGCCGGCGGCCCGGACAACACCTGGCGGCATTTCGCCGACATGAACGTGGACTGGGGTACGGACCTTGTGGCATTGCGCCGCTATATCACCGCCCATCCGGAGGAAGAAGTGTACCTGTCGTACTTCGGCAGTGCGGTGCCGGCAACTTACGGGGTGACGGCGCGCCTGTTGCCCGGCTTCTCGCGGATGCTCAGCGGAGCGGAATATGCCGGTTTCAACCCCTACACACCGGAGCCGGGAACGTATGCTATCAGCGTCACCAGTCTGCACCTGGGGCTGGTCTACGAAGGGCAGGATATGTACGCCTATTTTCGCGCCCGCGCGCCGGATGCGCGCGCCGGACGTTCCATCCTCATCTACCGGGTAGCGTATCCGGCGGAGACGCCTCTCGACCGCGCCGTTGTCATCGGGACGCCGGTCTGGCAACACTCGCCGGCATCGCTGGGGTGGATTGCGGGGCGCCGTCTCATCACCAAATGGGCGAGCGCCGGCGCGTTTGTGCTGCCCGCCAACGGGCCGGCGCGTTTCATCGTACAAGCCGCCGTCCCGGAGACGGCGTTAATCCGTACTGCCATCGCCGGCGGGGATGCGCGTCCACTGCTGGCGAACATCCCCGCCGGCACACCCACCACGCCGGAAGGACGGCCGGTGGCGCTGCCTGCGGTTTTCGAGAACGGCCCGGCCCTGGTTGGATGGGAGTTGAGCGCCAAGCAGGTCGCGCCGGGAGAAACGCTGCGGCTGATCACGTACTGGCAGGTCAAGGAGGCACTCATCCCACCGTTGGCCGTGTTCGTCCATGGGGTCAACGCCGAAGGGCAGCCGATCGCGCAGTGGGACGGCTGGCCTGTCGCCACGATGGGCCTGGAATCAGGAGACATCATTGTGCTGGAACATACACTGACGCTACCTGCCGACACGCCTGCAGGCGCGTATCCACTGCAAATCGGCCTCTACCGTCCTCCGTCCGGCGCACGCTTTTCCATCGCCGGGACGGATCGGTTATTCCTGGCTGAAATCACAACGCATTGAAACGGGGTCCGCCAGTATCACCCACAGGTAGGTATAAGACAGATTATTAGAAAAGCGATTTCTGCACACTCTTATGGGGGCACAGTGCGTTCCACCTGAGCACACTGCGTAACTACTGTTTCGACCCCATCTCCTCCCAGTTGTTTCCCACCTCGATATCTACTTTGAGGGGGACGATCAACGGCAGCGCCTGGCCCATCGCCTCATGCAGCAGGGCGATGACGGCAGCGCGCTCATCCTCAGGCGCTTCCAACACCAACTCGTCGTGGACCTGGAGGATCATGCGTGCGCGTAGCTGGCGCTCCCGCACCATACGATGGGTGCGCAACATTGCCAGCTTCATAATATCCGCCGCACTGCCCTGGATAGGTGTGTTGATCGCCATGCGCACCGCGGCCTGGCGCGCCTGCGCCGAAAGCTGGCTATCGGGAGCCAGTTCCGGGAAGAAACGCCGCCGCTGGAGCAGGGTTTCCACATAACCTTGCTCCACAACCTCCCGTTGCACGCGCTCCATGTACTCGCGGGCGCGAGGGAAACGCTCGAAATAACGCTTGATGAATGCCTCGGCCTCTTCTACGGAAATCCCGATCTGCCGCGAGAGGCCATACGCGCTTTGCCCGTAGATCAGGCCAAAGTTGACCGCTTTAGCAATGCGCCGTTGGTCATAGGTAACTTCGGCCAGCGGGACGCCGTAAATGGCCGCCGCCGTCGTCGCATGGATGTCCTCGCCGCGCTCGAAGGCGCCGATCAGCCCTTCGTCGTGGGAAACGTGCGCCATCACCCGCAGCTCGATCTGGGAATAGTCCGCGCTGATCAAGAGCCGGCCCGGTTCGGCGATGAAAGCCCGTCGCACACGCCGTCCCTCCGGCGAGCGGATAGGGATGTTTTGCAGGTTGGGATTGGAGGACGAAAGCCGCCCCGTGACCGTGCCGGTCTGGTTGTAGGAAGTATGCACACGTCCGGTCTGGGGATTGATCAGTTGCGGCAGTGCCTCCACATAGGTCGATTTGAGTTTAGATAGCTCGCGATGCGCCAAAATCGCATCCACGACAGGATGGGCCCCCGCCAGGTCCTCCAAAACGCCGGCGCGGGTGGAATAGTGTCCGGATTTAGTTTTGCCGATCCCGCGCGTCGGCAATCCCAGGCGCTTGAAGAGCACATCAGATAACTGCTGCGTCGAGTTGATGTTGAATTCGACCCCGGCCTGATGGTAAATCTCCTGCTCCAGGTTTCTCAGGCGCTCGGTCAAATCAGCCGACAACGTTGCCAGCCAGTCTACGTCCAGCTTGACACCGGTCATTTCCATATCCACCAACACCGGCAGTAAGGGCATTTCCAGATCGGTGAAAAGTTGAGTCTGCCGGCGCTTCTCCAGTTCGGGACGCAGTCCATGCACGAGACGGAAGGCCACATCGGCATCGGCGCAGGCGTAAGGGACCACCTGCGCCAGAGGTACCTGATCCATCGTTTTCTGATTACGGCCCGTGCCGATTAAAGCGCTGATTTCGGTCATCTGTAACCCCAACCGCGCCCAGGCCTGGTTTTTGAGACCCAGGTTGCCCGAATCAGGATTGAGCACCCATTCGGCGACCATCGTGTCGAAAAGCGGGCCGGCGATGTCGAAACCGTGACGTTTGAGCACTTCGATGTCATATTTGAGATTGTGCCCCAGCTTGGTGCTGGCCGGGTTCGCCAGCAACGGACCGAGGTGGTGTACCACGGTCTCCAGACAGATGACCGCTTCGCCCTCAGGCGCGCGCACGGGTATATACCACGCCGCGCCTTCACGGTCGGTGATGGAGATACCTACCAGGTCGGCCAGCAGTGCATCGGTACCCGTGGTTTCGGTATCCACGGCCACGGCAGAAGCCGCCTCCAGTTGGGCTGCCAACTGCGCCAGGGCGTTCTCATCCGCTACCAGGTGGTAATCACCCAGGCCGGGAATGATGGCAGGAGATCGAAGCGGCGCCGGCTCCATCGCGCCAAAGAGGGGAAGCTGTTGTCCTTCTGCCGGCATAGACGCCGTCGTGGTCGTCGGGGCCGCCGCCATGCCGGGTAAACGCCGGAGCAAGGAGCGAAATTCCAGTTGTTGCAGCAGGGACAGCACCCGCTCGCGGTCGTAGTCCCACGTCGTGCGCGCCGCCGTCAGGTTCGGCGTGACCGGTACGTCGCGCACAATACGTCCCAGGCGTTGGCTGAGGTAAGCCAGGTCGCGGTTCTCGGCCAAGGCGCTTCGGTAACGGGGCGGCAGCTCATCCAGGTGGGCGTAGATGCCGTCCAGCGATCCGTATTTTTGCAGCAGGGCGATGCCGCCTTTCTCCCCCACGCCGGGCACACCGGGGATGTTGTCGGAGGGATCGCCCGTAAGCGCTTTAAGGTCGATGAGCTGGTGGGGTTCCAGTCCGTATTTCTCGCGCACCATCTCCGGCGTGTAGCGTAGGGTATCGGAAAAACGTCGCCCGGAGGTAAGGACGGTCGTGCGCTCGTCCACCAACTGCAAGGCATCGCGGTCGCCGGTGACGATGACCACGTCAAGCCCGGCCTGGGTTGCCTGAAGCGCAAGTGTACCGAGAAGATCGTCGGCCTCATAGTCCTCCAGTTCGACAATGGGGATGCCCAGCGCCGTTACAATCTCACGAATGCGCTCCATCTGCCCGCGCATTTCGGGAGGCATCTTCTCGCGGTGGGCTTTGTACTCCGCATAATCCCGCGTGCGGAATGACGGGCCTTTGTCAAAGGTCACTATGACGTAATCAGGGTTTTCGTCGGCGAGGACGTTGAATAACATCGCAGCAAAGCCATAGGAAGCGTTGGTCAGTTCCCCCGTCGAGGTTTTCATTTCCGGCGGCAGCGCATGAAAGGCGCGGTAGGCCAGCGAGTGACCGTCTACAAGAACAAGCTTCTGCGTCATAAGGTCCTCCTTGAAAATAGCCACAGAGCACCCAGAATTCACGAAGGGGGCTTTTTATAGGGGGTGTGGCGGGCGGCTTCGCCGCCCGCCACACCCCGGCCACCTGGTGCCAGGATTAGTGTTTGGCGATAATCAGGCCGGAAGCCGTGCGGTTCTCCGCCGCGGGCGGGGTTGACGGCGGCGTGGAAGGCTGTTGCGGACGCGCTCCCGCCACCGGCGTTTCCGGTTGTGGAGCATACTGCAACGCCAGGGCGTGAATCTTCGTCAACTGGTTTGCCGTCTGCGCTTCGTTCTGTTCCCGCGCGGCTGCCTCAAGCCCTTCGAGGAACTGGAAAAACTCCGGTTGAAGCAGTTTCTGATTTTTCTGAAGCATTTCTTGCATCTGTTCATCCGTCGGCGACATCAACAAGCGTCGCACCAGCACAATTTCCGGTGGCATATTCTCTTCCGTCACCTGGTTGACGACGGTAGCCACGCGCTGCAAGGCTTCGGTCCTCTGTTTGTCACCCCGGTTGCGCGCCGCTGTCATCTCGGAGCGCAGGACCATCACCAACATGTCATCCAATTCCGAGAGATAACTGCGCGCCATCTTGAGGGGGTCTTCGGTGTTGAGGAGTTTCTCCAAAAGTTCGGCGCGGGCACGCGCTACATCTTCACTGGCTTCCGTCATGACGTCGCGGATTTTCAGGATGGTGCGACGCAGTTCGGTCAAACGCGCCTTCTCGCCGGGATCCTCCGCCGACTCTATCCGTTGGGCCAACATCTGGAAAAACGTGTAGTCCATCAACGCTATGCCCGACTGCACTAAAACCGCGACCGTTTCTTCATCCGGGGCAGCGATCAGCGCCTCAAGCAATGAGTTTTGATCGGGGTTAGCGGTAAAAGCCTGCAAAACCTCATTGCGTTGGCTGAGCAGTTTCCCCATGGCCGTATTCTCCACAAGATAAGTATAAGCCTTTTGCACTGTGTTGAAATCGCCCTCCTGAGCGCCGGCCATGGCGACCACCTGCATCATGTACTGCACAAGTCGGAAAAAGTCCTCGTTGAGTAACGCTTCGTTTTCAGCGATCAGTTGCGGCCAGTCTTCTTCCAACGCCGACATGAAAGTATCCAGAAACGCGCGCTGTTTCTGGCTATAGGCGATGTCTTCTTCGGTCACACCTTCCAACTCAAGGACGCGCTTAACGATATTTTCCATGGTGAGGAAGACCTCCGGTTGGAAAAGATAGCCCTTGCGCTCTTCCTGCGGCATGGCGTCCATCAACTGGCGGGTCAGCCGTCCGGCAGCCTGCTGACGTTGCACCTCGGTATCTCCGGCCCCCACGGGAAGGTAAAGTAACGCGATTTCCTTCTCCGGGTCATGGTAGATGAACGGCAAATTCAACGCCCCGCCGGTCCCGCAAGACGGGCATACGGCTACATTAATGGCGCCGCTGAGGAGGCGATTCTTGGCCTCAGGGTTGACGCGCACATCCAATATCTGCTCGATCGGCGTCTGAAAACGGGTGCCGCATGCCGGACAAGCGACGGTAGCATAGTATCTTTGTAACATGGTATTGACTCCTTGTATAAAATAGTCTATTTTGTAGGACAAATGGGGCATTCGCCCTGCGCCGCGAGTGCTCCACTCGCGCTACGTCTTCTGGTGAACCACCGGTTACAGGTAGGGTCCATGAGTCATTCGCTCTGCGCCTCGCCGCGCCATAGCGCCAGTCCCGTCTCTCTGGGCAACGCGACATAAAAGGTCGCACCCTGTCCGGGAATACTATCCACCCAGCACCGCCCGCCATGCGCGCGCACAATCGCACGGGTCAGATAAAGTCCCAGTCCCGTTCCCGAAGCGGCGCGGGTGTCCGGATTTTCGACGCGATAGAAACGGTCAAAAATGCGTTCCTGATCTTCCAGTGGGATGCCCACCCCCTGGTCGCTTACAGAGATGATCACTTCTACCGGCGTGGCTTCCCCCTTGATCCGCACCTCACCGCCACGCGGGGAATACTTGATGGCGTTCGAGACCAGGTTATCGAGCACCTGCTCCAAACGCTGCGGATCGCCGCGGATGGTCGGGAATTCGCCTGAGGGGCTTGTGGCAAAGTCCAATATCAAAGTGTGCTGCGCCGACTGCGAACGATAACGCTCGACAACACGACGGGCAATGAAACGCAAATCCACGTCCTCTACATCGTGGAAGGGCAATCCACCGGCCTGCAACCGCGACGCATCCAACAAGTCATCCACCAGGCGCGCCAGGCGATCCGATTCTTCGGTGATCGACGCCAGCATCTCCTCCACCAGCGCCGGGTTGCGACGTGCCTCCGGACGACGCAATGTCTCGGCGTAGCCCTTGATAATCGCCACCGGCGTCTTCAACTCGTGCGAGACGACCGAAATAAAGGTGTCTTTGAGCACATCCGCCTCGCGGAAACGGGTGATGTCACGCACGCTACTGATGATATTCAGCATCCGCCCATGGTGGCGCGCGAACAGCGGTGCATAGGTGATGCCCACCGAGACCACACTGCCGTTACGCCGTCGTAGGTCCCCCTCGACGTAGAGAGTGCGGCTTTCTCGCGTCGGCCATCCCTGCGCGATGGCCTGGCTCAGGGTGGTGTCGGAGCTTTGCCGCGCCCAGACGATGACATCGTCGTGTTGCCGTCCCACCGCTTCCTCGGCGCTCCAGCCGGTGAGGGAAGCCAACGCGCGATTGAGACGTTCGATACTCAAATCGGGGCGCAAAACCATGATACCATCACCGCTGGATTCCAACAGGGCGTCCAGTCGCCCGCGTTCGGTGACGGCCGCTTCGTACAACTGCGCGTTGTTGACGGCGATGGCAGCATAGTCGGCGAAACTCTTGAGGATCTGGTAATCGTCCTGTGAAAAGCTCAAGCTGTGCGAGCGGAAGATGAAGAGAACCCCTAGAAAATCCTGCTCAACGAACATCGGTAGCGCCACCACCTGCCGCAGCAACAAGCCCGTTTCACCAGCGATCCTGGTCAGCTTCTCGGAAAGGTCCGGGATGGTGAAATCTTCGACTTGCGTCACGACGGGCACATCTTCAACCAACGGCTGAAAGGCATCCACCAGCGCCGGCGGAAGGCCGTAACTGGCCCAAAAAGCGAAGGGCGCATCGGCGTTGCGCAGGGCGATCAAACCCGCCTGGCCTTGTAACATATCCACCGAGGCCTGGAGAATCAAGCGCAAAACGGCCCGCACATTCAGGCGCGAGACCATCGCCTGAGCAATGCTCAACAAATAGTCACGCTGCCGAATGCGAAAGTCTAAAAGATTTAATGCCATACCTCACGCTCTCATCTATTCTCTATGAGGTGAAAAAAGTGAACCCTGTAGCCATCTCTGCCACGATTCGACTGATGGATTGCGGAAAAATTCCCGATAAAAGGGTAGCCCCGATCAACAACACAATCAAAATAAGGACCACCGGATCTTCTGGCGAATGTTCTCGGCTCGCATTCTGAGGAAGCGGCGCGAGCAACACCCGCCCAACGCCGAGAACCCCCATCATCACGCCGGCACATCCTGCCAGGGCCAGGACGGCCTGAAACACACTGGCGGCCGATAGCACCCGGTAAAGCCCCCAATGCGCGGCAAAACTCAACGAAAGAGGGAAACCGGCCAAAGCAATCCCGCCGACGACAAAGGCCATCGTGCGCCACGGCGCGCGCCAGGCGGCGCCGGCCAGGGTTTCGACGGCATCATCGCCACTGCCCAGGCGCCGCAAGCCGTCCAGGCCCATCGTCATCAGCCCCAGCGCCAAAGGCCGCGCCAGCAACAGCATCACGGCCAGCGTCACGCCGGAGACTTGCCACGTCCCCAAAGCCACGAACATCGCGCCGTTATCGACCAGGGTCGCATAGCCCACCAGACGCCCCAGGTGGCGCTGCGAAGCCGCTAACAAGCCACCGATGACCATCATCAGCAATCCCACGGTGGTAAAAAGCGGGGCAAACGATGCCTGCGTTACTAGCCAGGCATAGGATTCCAGGTAAGCCAGCAGCATGAACCACACCGTCCCCAGATTCACCGTAAAGAGGAACGTGACCACCGGTGGCGAGCCGTTGGTTGCCACCGTCGATAGCCACGTCTGGAAGGGAACGGCGCCCAGTAAGATCGCAAAAGACAATCCCAGCAATATCGTCGCCGCCTGGAGGTAGGTGGTGTCGTTGGGGAAGATGGCGAACAGATCCAACAACAACTGGGTCACCATGAGGCCGGGAAGCGCCAGGGTCATATACACGATGTAACGCGCTCCCCCTTTCGTATGCCGTCCGTAGTGCGCACCTACCGGCTCGTGCAGCGGGAAGACGGCCAGGATTGCAGCCATCTCGACCAACAGGGCAGTGTAGACGACCTGTTTGACCATCAACGCGCCAGCCAGCATAGCCACCATCATCAATCCCACGGGGAAAAAGTTGGAATGGGGCAGCAAGCGCCACGCAATGACGAACAGGATGGCGGCGGTGATGAAGATGAAGGTCAAAGGCAACCTGTCGGCCGGCTCGACCACCACCACACGCCCTAAAATACTCAACGGCTCCTCCAGCGCAATCTGCCATGCGCCGGACGAGAGGATGTCGAGCAGGGGAGGAAACGATACCAGCAATCCACAGAACAAAGTGGTGAGCGTCGCCAGGAGAGCCATAAACATCGTCCAGCGGCGCAATAGCTGAAGCACCACGGCCATCGCCAGCGGCGCGCCGATCAACACCAGCGGGGCAGGAATCGTCATTCGGCTACCTCAACCACGGCGAGATACGACGCCGCCAGGCCGATGAGCAGGTTGACCATCACTAACAGTCCTGTCACCAGCAAGCCGGGGTCCTGCGACGAATAAAAAATGTCGAGCGCCGACAGCAAATTGAGCACTCCCACCCCCGTCACCAGCGCGTCGTCTTCCTCTGTGCCGATGAAAAGGATCGCCAGGACGATCAAGATGAAGCACGCCAGCGCCAGGTCGGCAGAGATAAAAGGTAAGGGATATTTCTGCGAGGCCAGATAAGCTACCACCGTCATCGTCAGCAGAGAAAGGATGCGAAAGGGCAGGTTCGACGACCAGCGCCAGCGCGGACCGACCTGGGGTGTCGTCTGCCCCCGGACGCGTGCACTGATCAAGAAAGCGCCACAGATCAGCCATCCCACCAGGGTTTTGAGCAGGGCCATCTCCGGGCGTGTGTCAAAGATACGCGCAAACAAAATTCCGACAAAGAAATACTGGGCGCCCCACATCAGAAAGCGAATACGCCATTCATTGATCAGATAGATTCCCGCGCCGGTCAGAAATATCCCCCAGGCCGCCGGCGTGGAAATGAGCGACGGGAGTTGACTTAACCAGTTAATGAAAGGGGTCATAGATTTCCCACCACCAGTAAAACCAAGAGCAAAATCAACAGAGACCACAGCAATGAGCCACTGCCTTCCACCACATCGGCGGAGACGCGCAGGATGCTTAATAAATGTTCGGCGCCGCGCCACATGGAGCGGTAAATCCACTGTAAATCGAAAAACTCCAGCAGCGGTTGACTGTAGCTCAAGCGCTCACGCCAGGGTTTGCCCCAGCGAACCAACGCCGCCGCGCCGAGTAGCGCCAAAAACCAGAGGACAAACCCCGGCCATGAGAAGGCACCGGCCTCCATCGACACCGCCGGGGCTATCAACATTCCGGTGACGACCATCATCCCCGCGCCGAGCGCCACACGCTGCCACATCATCGGCGGTGTCCCGGCGCCGCGCGCCACGCGGCCTCCCTGCTGAAGGAAGACGGCGCTGATCAAGATCATCCCCACCCACAGCGCAAGGCGCAAAGCCCCCGGCAGAACGTCGAGCAACGTCCACAGCACCGTCCCCACAGGCGAGGGCGGGCTTCCCAGGAGGAACAACACGGCCAGCCACACCGGCCAGATCCAACCGGGCGCGCTGCGGTCGCGTCCGCGCGCCAGCATCAACAGAGCGCCGGCAGCCACCCATAGCCCCGCCACCCGCAATAACAGCGAGCCCGAGTGCATCACCCCGGCCCCGGTCACCAGGCCGAGGAACAAAGCGTGGCAAGCCCCTATCCCGCTCCGCTGCCGATGGCCGGCCCAGGCCATGATCCCCTCCCATAGCAACGACAGAATCCCCCACACCGTCACCCACGTCGGCAGTTGTTGCAGTCCTGGCAGCAACAAAAGACGATAAAGCAGCGCCACGCCTGTCAGCGGCCCCATAAAATAGAGCAAACTCAGAGAACGGGTGCTCCTCATCGTTGTCGGGAAGACAATTTGAAAGGGATAAAAGCCCACGCGCATCAACGCAGCCACCAAAAGTAGCACGAGCACCGGCGTGCTGGGCCACATCAGCCACCATAACTCGCTCCCCCCACTTTGCAACAAGAGCAGCGATACCACCCACAACAGCAGGGAGGCAACGCCATGCAGCGTCAGTCCAAAAATCACCCGGTCGGCATCCGCGCCGGATATCAGCCCCGCGATTCCCCATGCCAGATCAAAGACCGCCCACATAGCCAGCATGGTGAGCAACGACCCGGCAGCCAGGGTCAGCCACGTCGCAGTCAGCAGCACCAATATCAGCACGCCGGTCAGAAGCGGCGTATCCCGGTGCTGCGCGACCTCGACCCATGCCACACCGCCAAAAATCACCGTCAGACTCAAGCCAAGCCACCATACGGCAGGGGTCATGTCTAACAATATCTGACCGCCCAGGACGGAGCCAGGCGACCACACGGATAACACCCAGCGCCCTTGTTGGAGCAGCATCAGCCAGAGGAAAGCCAGCAGCGTCAGCCAACCGGCAGTCACAGGTTTGTGCAGAGGGCGTAAGCGCGGAATCGCTGCCATCCCCAGCAACAGCAAACCACCCCCCAGGCTGGTATAAAGCAAAAGTGGGAAAATACTTGCCATAGATTCAAACCCCAACAGAGGATTCTAACACACAAAATCCCGATGACAAGCCTTTATTACCACCCTCACCCCATAGGGAAATCCCCTAATCCGATTAAGGGTAAATTCCTATAGGAGAGGGTTGTTTTCCGGGCCATTTTATGGTTTTATAAAGCATACAGGATTTATGCGGCGGAGGATCGGTAGTGATGCCTTTAGGCATCTCTTGGGGGCTAAGCGTGGCTGAAGCCACCACTACAAAAATCTCTCCATTCCCATCCCAAAGCACACCGAGTTTTTGTTTTCGCTGTGAACTCTGTGTCCTTGGTAGTTATTCATTAAGGAGGTGAACAGACAAATCGTAGTGAATAAAGTGGTATCCCATACTCCCAGATTGCAGTTCGTATTAACCCAATTTTCATACTTATGAAGGAGGAAAAAACGATGTTTAAAAAGAATTTGCCTTTGGCGCTGGTAAGTCTGTTGGTCGCAGCAAGTATGTTGTTGTCGGCCTGCGGCGGGACCAAAGCGCCCGAAGCAACTCAGGCCCCAGAAGCCACCAAGGCCACAGAAACCAAGCTGGCCGTGGGTATTGTGCTGCCCACCAAGGATGAGCCGCGCTGGATTCAGGACGAAACGCGCTTCCGCGACGCGCTCAACGCCGCTGGCTATGATGTCGAGATTCTCTTCAGCCAGGGCGATTCCGCCAAGGAAAAGGCCAACGTCGAGGCTCTGATTACCAAGGGCGTCAAAGTCATCATCATCTGCCCCCAGGACGGCACCGCTGCAGCCGCAGCCGCCGAAGCCGCACACAATGCGGGCGTCAAGGTCATCTCCTATGACCGCCTCATCCGCGACACCGACGCCGTGGACTACTACGTGACCTTCGACAGTATCGCCGTGGGCGCCGCCTGGAGTCAGTACCTCATCGACCACGCCAGCGGCACCGGCAATCCCCTCTACCTCTACGCCGGCGCAGCCTCCGACAACAACGCCTTCATCTTCTTCCAGGGCGCCTGGGAAACCATCCAGCCTAAGATCGCCGACGGTACCTTCGTCATCAAGAACTCCAGCGAAGCGATCGCCCTGCAGAACAAGAAGGAACTGACCCGCGACGAGATGGCGAAGATCATCGGGCAGGTCACCACCAACTGGAACTTCAATGACGCCAAGAACCTGGCCGAGGCCAACCTCACCGCCACGACCGCGGCGGACAAGGGCAAGGTCTACATCCTCGCCCCTAACGACGGCACCGCCCGCGCCATCGCCGACGCCTTCGCCGCCGACAAGGACGTGACCGAATACTTCATCACCGGTCAAGACGCCGAGAAAGCCTCCGTCCAGTACATCATCGACGGCAAGCAGTCCATGACCGTCTTCAAGGACGTGCGCATGCTGGTCGATGATGCCATCGCCGCCGCCGTCGCCCTGCTCCAGGGCAAGACGCCGGCCGCCAAAGGCTCCTACAACAACGGCAAGATTGATGTCCCGGCCATTCAGTCCGCCGTCATCACCGTCGACAAGAGCAACGTCAAAGCAGCGCTCATCGACTCCGGCTACTACAGCGCCAGCGACTTCACCGGCCTGGAAAGCAGCGCCCCCGTAGAAACCAAGTTGGCCGTAGGTATTGTGCTGCCCACCAAGGACGAGCCGCGCTGGATTCAGGACGAAACGCGCTTCCGCGACGCGCTCAACGCCGCTGGCTATGATGTCGAGATTCTCTTCAGCCAGGGCGACTCCGCCAAGGAAAAGGCCAACGTCGAGGCTCTGATTACCAAGGGCGTCAAAGTCATCATCATCTGCCCCCAGGACGGAACCGCTGCAGCCGCAGCCGCCGAAGCCGCGCACAATGCGGGCGTCAAGGTCATCTCCTATGACCGCCTCATCCGCGACACCGACGCCGTGGACTACTACGTGACCTTCGACAGTATCGCCGTGGGCGCCGCCTGGAGTCAGTACCTCATCGACCACGCCAGCGGCACCGGCAATCCCCTCTACCTCTACGCCGGCGCAGCCTCCGACAACAACGCCTTCATCTTCTTCCAGGGCGCCTGGGAAACCATCCAGCCTAAGATCGCCGACGGTACCTTCGTCATCAAGAACTCCAGCGAAGCGATCGCCCTGCAGAACAAGAAGGAACTGACCCGCGACGAGATGGCGAAGATCATCGGGCAGGTCACCACCAACTGGAACTTCAATGACGCCAAGAACCTGGCCGAGGCCAACCTCACCGCCACGACCGCGGCGGACAAGGGCAAGGTCTACATCCTCGCCCCTAACGACGGCACCGCCCGCGCCATCGCCGACGCCTTCGCCGCCGACAAGGACGTGACCGAATACTTCATCACCGGTCAAGACGCCGAGAAAGCCTCCGTCCAGTACATCATCGACGGCAAGCAGTCCATGACCGTCTTCAAGGACGTGCGCATGCTGGTCGATGATGCCATCGCCGCCGCCGTCGCCCTGCTCCAGGGCAAGGCGCCCGCTTCCAAGGGTTCCTACAACAACGGCAAGATCGATGTCCCGGCCATCCAGTCCGCCGTCATCACCGTCGATAAGGACAACGTCAAAGAGGCCCTTATCGACTCCGGCTACTACAGCGCCAGCGACTTCAAGAATCTGCCCTAAGCGAAGCCCCAGAGAACCGAAAATGGGCTTGCACACCCCTCTGGAAACACTATAATATCCACGGTGATCGGCTTATAACCTGTGCAGGAACAGCGGTGACGCTGTTCCTGCACCCCTGTACTTTTTGGTAAGCGGAGGTGCTATGATCCCCCTGTTAGAGATGCGCAACATTACCAAAGAATTCCCCGGCGTTAGAGCATTGGACAATGTCAGCTTCAGCGTATACGAGGGTGAGATTCACGGTCTGGTGGGAGAAAACGGCGCGGGCAAGTCGACGCTGATGAAGGTGCTGAGTGGGGTTTACCCTCACGGGACCTATAGCGGCGACATCCTGCTCCATGAGACATTGCAAGAGTTCAAAGGGATCAGCGACAGTGAGCGCGCAGGCATCGCCATCATCTACCAGGAACTGGCGTTGGTGCCTGAGATGACGGTATACGAAAACATCTTTCTCGGCCATGAGATTCATCGTGGTCTGGTAGTCGATTGGAATGAGACGATCAAACGGGCCAATGAAATGCTCCAAAGGGTCAGGCTTGACGTCAACCCGGAAACCAAGGTCAAGGATTTGGGCGTGGGCAAGCAGCAGTTGGTCGAAATTGCCAAGGCGCTGAATCGCGATGTCAAAATACTCATTATGGATGAGCCGACGGCGGCTTTGAACGAAGATGACAGCGCCAACCTGTTGAATTTGCTGCGCGAGCAACGGAGTCACGGCGTCACGTGCATCCTGATCTCGCACAAATTGCGCGAAGTGATTGCCATCGCCGATTCGATCACCGTCTTGCGCGATGGAAAAACGATTTGTACGCTGGACAACCGCACGAGCAGGGTCCCTGAACCGGTCCTCATCAAGTCTATGGTCGGGCGCGAAATCACCAACATCTATCCGCCGCGGGAACGCCATCCCTTGGACGAAATTGTGCTGGAGGTGAAGAACTGGAACGCCTATCATCCCCAACTGGGTCGCGACATCCTCAAAGATATCCATTTCAACGTCAAAAAGGGCGAGATTGTGGGATTCGCCGGTTTGATGGGATCGGGGCGCACCGAACTGGCTTTGAGCATGTTTGGGAATCCAGACGGCTACCATGTTTCCGGGGAGATATATCTCTACGGAAATCAAGTACACCTGGGCCACCCTAAAGACGCCATCAAGGCTGGCGTGGCCTATTTGAGTGAAGACAGGAAAAGCAAAGGCTTGATCCTCATTCAGGATGTGAAACAAAACCTCACCCTCGCCAACTTGCGCGAAATTGCACGGCGCGGCGTCATCGATGGCAACGCTGAAATTCAAGTCGCCACTGAGTACAAAGATTCGCTCAACATTCGTACCCCCAGCATCGAGCAAGTCGTGAGTCATTTGAGCGGCGGCAATCAGCAAAAAGTCTATCTGGGGAAGTGGTTGTTCGTCAAACCGGATGTGTTGATCCTCGACGAACCCACGCGGGGCATTGACGTGGGCGCAAAATACGAGATCTACACCATTATGAACCGGCTGATCCAGCAGGGGATGAGCATCATTATGATCTCATCCGAACTGCCTGAGATATTGGGAATGAGCGACCGGGTGTACGTCGTTTCCGGCGGCAAAATCGTCAGCGAATTACCCATCGAAGAAGCTTCGCAAGAAATCATTATGGATCTGGCAACTGACTACTGAGGAGGCTCCATGTATCTTAAAGATTTGTTACGGAAAAACATCCGCGAATACGGCATGTTTATTGCCCTGTTCGTGATTATCGTGATCTTTACCATCATGACGAAGGGCATCTTTATTTCCTCGCGGAATATCAGCAACCTGTTGAATCAAACCGGTTACATCGCCGTGCTGGCCGTGGGGATGACGTTGGTCATTGTGATCCGGCACATCGACCTGTCTGTAGGCTTCCTGGCCGGCTTTCTGGGAGCGGTGGCCGCGATTGCACTGGAATTCTGGCATCTGCCGGTGTATGTCGTCATCCCGATGATCATGGGCTTTGGCATCCTGGCCGGCTTGCTCACCGCCTACCCCGTGGCGAAACTGGGTATCCCCGCTTTTGTCGCTTCCCTGGCCGGCTGGCTGATATACCGCGGCGCTTTGCTCCTGGTGACAGCCGGCACAGGCACCATCATCATCCAGGACAAAACCTTTAACGCCATCGGCAATGGCTACATCCCCGACATCTTCCCCAACAGCAACTTTTTGCCCAAGGTCCACAAACTGACGTTGCTCATCGGCTTGGTCGGCATCATCTTGTACATCATCAGCGCGATTAACAGCCGCAAGAAGAAACAGGCCTACCACTTCGAGGTCCTGCCGACCAATATCTTCATTCTCCAACTGGTCTTTGTGTCAGTCCTGATCGGCCTCATCACCTGGGTGCTCTCAGGGTATAACGGCCTCTCGTGGACGGTCGTGATCGTCCTCATCGTGGTCGCCGTCTACCACTTCATCACCACGCAAACCGTCCTCGGTCGGCACATCTACGCCATTGGCGGCAATCCCGAAGCGGCCGAATTAAGTGGCATCAGCGTCAAGAACTTAACCTTCGTCGTCTTTGGCTCCATGGGCATGCTTTCGGCTTTGTCAGGCATTCTGTTTGCTTCACGACTGCAATCGGCCACGACGACAGCCGGTCAGCTCTTTGAGATGGATGCCATCGCGGCAGCGTACATCGGCGGCGTGTCGGCGGCCGGCGGCGTGGGCAAGGTGACAGGCTCCCTCATCGGCGCACTGGTGTATATGTCGCTGACCAGCGGCATGAACTTGATGAATGTGGACATCGCCTACCAATATGTCGTCCGCGGAGCGGTGCTGGCTCTCGCCGTGATTTTTGATGTCGCTACGCGAAGAAGCGCAAAATAATAGTGGGACATCGGTGCAAGGTCCAACCCTGCGGACTTAACCCGTATGGAATTGTTGAGCGTTCACAATCTGGCGTACTGTTTTGGCGCCGTGCCGGCCCTGCTCGACGTCAACTTTGCCATTGAACCGGGCGAAGTGATCGGCGTCGTCGGTCAACGCGGCGCAGGAAAGTCAACGCTGTTTCACCTGCTCAGCGGCGCTTTGAGCCCGTCAGAGGGCGAAATCAAAGTCGATGGCAGGCGCGTGACCCCCAAGACGGTCGCGCACGCGCAGCATCTGGGCATTGTCGCCGTGCACCAACAATTCCAACTGGTCGATGACCTGGACGTTTTGCACAATGTCTTTCTGGGCCGCGAGCTATGCGGCCCAGATTGGTTTCCGATCTTACCACGGGAAGGTCACATGATGCAGGCGGCGCGCGCTATGCTGACCACCTTCGATTTGCCTCTCGACCTCATCGAGCAGCGCGCCGCCGTGCTCTCCACCGAACAGCGACAAATCGTCGCGCTAGCGCGAGCATTCAGCCATCCATGTCGCTTGTTGTTGCTCGACGATGCTCTGGCGGTGTTGAGCTTTGCCCGGCAGCAGATCTTGCTCGACCAGATTAAAGACCTCGCCGCCCGCAATGTCGCCATCATAATGAGCAGCGACGATTTGAAGCAAATTTTTGCCGTCACCGACCGCGTCCTGGTGCTATATCAGGGTCGCCAGGTCGCCCTCCGCCGCACCTCCGAATCCACACCGCGCGAAATTGTGGAACTCATCGTAGGCTCCAATCGCCAGGAACGCATCACGCCGGTGATCTGGGCCTTCGAGAACTACTACGCCGCTCAACAACAAGCCGAGGAATTGCGCCAGGCGCAGTTGGAATTGCAGCAGAACCTGGAAGAACAGGATTCCCTCAACCGCCAATTGATCGAGCGTCTGCACAACCAGGTGGAGGCATTGGATCAATTAAACCTGGCCCTCCAACAGGCCAGTCGCCGCCTGATCACCGAGCGCGAAGCCGAGCGCAAAGCGTTGGCGCGTGAATTGCACGATCAAATCATCCAGGACCTGTTGAGCTACAACTATCAGTTAGAAGAGGCCGAGGGTGAGACCGCGGACGAGAGCCTGCGCCAAAAGTTAGCCGAAATTCGCGAGGGGATTCGGCAAGTCGTGGGGAGTTTGCGTCTGGTGTGTAGCGACTTGCGTCCACCCACTATCGATCACCACGGCCTCTCGGCGGCCATTCGCTCGTTGGTCAGCCAGTGGTCGGAACAGACCGGCATCGCGGTAGAACTGCAAATCGACCCGGCGTTGGGACGTTTGCCGGAAACCATCGAACTGTCGGTCTTTCGGATCATCCAGGAAGGGCTGAGCAACGTGCGCAAACACGCCAACGCCACGCGCGTCAACCTGGGCTTACGTCGCACATCCACGGCCAGTCTGATCGTGGACCTGATCGATAATGGTCAGGGGATGGGCAGGCCGCTCAACCTGGCAGACCTGACCGAACAAAAGCATTTCGGATTGGTGGGCATCAGCGAACGTGTGTCGCTGCTAGGGGGCACCCTGCAAGTGACGTCGCCTCCCGGTGGCGGATTGACATTGCAGATTGAAATCCCCAGCCCCTACCCTTCCATCAGCGACAGTTGACAAAAACAGCGGGTCTTCAAGATTTCGTGGGATCGAAATAAGAAACCAGTCAGGGATTGACACGCAGAGTATAAAAAATCAGTGCAATCCGTGTCATCCGTGGCAAAAACTAAAGCCGTTTTCCCATCACCACGCCAAGTCCCAGAGAACCCAAACAGCTTACGAACTCCTGGCGCGGCTGTTGAGCACATCCTCGACAACATGGTAGACGGTAGCGGCGTCGAGGTCGCGTTTATCCAAAAAGGCCACCGCCCCGCTGTCCAGTCCCATGCGGCGAAATTCTCGATCCGGGTAAGCGCTGATCAAAATGAGGCGGGTGGCCGGAGAAATAGCCTTGATCTGCCGCGAGCACCAAATGCCCCCTTTTTCCGGTAAAACCACATCCATAAAAGCCAACTGTGGCCGCACACGTTCGATCCATTGCAACGCCTCAGTACAGTCTTCGGCCTCGTAGAGTAGCGCCGACGGGTAGGCCTTGACGATCAACTTACCGAGTTGCGCACGGTAACGCGCGTTATCGTCGACCACCAGCACGGACAGGCGCGCCTCAACGGGCGCGTCGACCTCTACGTTCTGAGGGGCAGCCTGGCTATCCACCCTCCCATAACCCGGCGTCGACAACAATTCCGGGTGGCTCAAGGCGTAATTGTTGGCCTCCAGGCGGCTTCCCACGCCGATAACCCGGTAAAGAGCTGTGAGGTGATTCTCGACCGTCTTGACACTCAACCCCAGCTCGTAAGCGATTTTCCGGTTGCTGTAGCCCAGCGTCAGCAAGCGCAGCAGCTCACGCTGACGCCCGGTCAACAGGGGCGCCGGAGCGTGACCGCTGGCCGTGTTTTGATCGAGCAAGCGGTTGATCAACGGGCCGGATATCCAGCGATCTCCGCTCAAAATTTTCCGTACCGCAAATTGCAGATCGGAAAGCGGCTGATCTTTGAGATGATACCCATCCACGCCTGCCGACAGCAAGCCCACCACGTAGGCCTGATCGTCATAAGCGCTGACCACCAGAATTTTGAGGGCCGGACGTTCCAGGTGAATCTGACGGATGGCGACCACCGGATCAAATTCGGGCATATTGACATCCACCACCAGAAAATCCGGCCGGAGCCTCTCGAGCGCCTGGGCCAGTTCAGGGCCGTTGCTCACCTCGCCCACAATTTCTAACTCAGGGAGGTTCGCCAACGCATTGCGCAATCCCGCCCGTACAATGGCATGGTCATCGGCTAACAAGACACGGATAGATGCCATAAATTCCTCGTCTTTTCGTCTCTATACCCCTATCAGGCTTTCCACTTCCTTCAGAAGAGGCTGCCGGGATGAGGGAACACCCCTTCACCAGCAACAAACACCAGACAGTATAACACGTAACGAGGTCGCTACAACAGACAGGATTGGGTATAGGACAAATGATGGGGAGACGCTCGCCAGCTCTTCAGGCATAAGAGAACTATCATCAAGAATAGCACTTTTATAGCACTTTGGGTTCATGACAGTCTCCCCCGCCGTCAGTATACTGGATGTAGGCGGGCAAGGCGGCGAACGGGTGGCGCTCATCAGGGCGGGCGCCCTACAACTCGCGCGTGAAATTTGTGCTCGGAACGCTGATTGAAGATGATTGAAAGAGAGATGCGCGGAAATAAGGAGAGAGAATGTCATCTCAAAAGTTATATTACGAGGATTTGAATCCCGGTCTGAGCCTGGAGACTGCCAAACGCACCATCACGCAGGAAGACCTGGAAACATTTACCAGGCTCTCCGGGGACTACAACCCTTTGCACACCGATGCCGACTACGCTGCTACCACCGCCTTTGGCGGACTGATTGTGCAGGGCGCACTGGTTCTCTCCATCGCTACCGGACTCGCCAGCAGTCTGGGCTATCTGAACGGCACTGTCGAGGCTTTCGTCGGACTGGACTGGAAATATCGCGGCCCGGTGAAAGTGGGCGACACGATCTGGGCCACGCTCAGAGTAGACAAAAAGCATCCCATGCCGGGTTACAACGGGGGTTTGGTCACAGTGTATGTGACTATTTTCAATCAAGACCATAAAGCCGTCCAGAAAGGCACATGGACGCTGCTGGTACGCAGTCAGAATAGGGATGCCTCCCCCACATTGGCGTCGGTGACCAGGCCGTGAGCATAAGCAGCCGGTTTCCCCTTCCTCCTCCAGCCCCAAGGATGGACAACACTCTCTTCATGACCAGGCTATGGAATACCCCATCGCTTATTTTGTTATATTATTTTGTGTTTTATGCTATTCTGCCACACAATAAATGGTGGCAGCGTGGCCGTTCTTACAGTCGAAATCATCTTTATCCTTATGGAGGGCATAATTATGGCAATGATACCTATTTTTGTAGACAGTACCTCGGACCTTAGTCCCGCGCTATTGGAGCGTTACCAACTGCAAGTCATCCCCCTCAACGTACACCTGAACGGTCAGAGTTATCAGGATGGAATTGATCTAACCCCTGAACAGCTCTTCACCTTGATCGAGGCCAACGGCGTATTGCCTACCACGTCGGCACCCACGATCGGGGATTTTGTGCAGGCATTCTCTGACCACACGGAGGGTATTTTCATTGGCATCTCGTCCCAACTTTCCGGCACCGTCAACAATGCACGCTTGGCGGCAGAGTCCCTACCGGAGAATCACATCCGCGTCATTGACTCCTTGACGCTGTCCTCGGCCATTGGCCTGCTGGCGCTCAAAGCTGCCGATTGGCGTAACAGCGGCGCCAGTGCGGCCGAGATTCAAACTGCCGTCGAGGCCGCGCGGGCCAACGTGCGGATGTCCTTTGCCCTGGAAACGATGAAGTATCTCCAGATGGGCGGACGCTGCACAGCGCTCCAAAGCCTGGCGGCCGGCATGCTGAAGATCCGGCCCATCATCGCCGGAATGCCCGACGGGACGCTGGGTCTCAAAGCCAAAATCCGGGGCCATCGTGCCCATGCCCTCGAGGCGCTCCTTCAGGATTTTGAACAAGCCTTACCCAACGTCGATTTGCGACGGGTCTTCGTCACCCACGCTGCGGCAGCAGAAGATGCCACTTACCTGGCGGACCAACTCGCCGCCCTGGCGCCAGTCCAGGAAATCCACATCACAACGGCGGGCGCAGTCATCTCCAGTCATTGCGGGCCTGGAACAGTAGGGATTTTATATTTGATGCAATAAGCGTGTCATTATATAATAGACAGTAGGAGTCGTCGTGCATAACTGGGTTTAGCGGTCATTGAATGGGGGCCTGACCGGCAAAGTGGATTGCAATAAACGCCCAGCCTGGTCAAGGCCCCCTTACAGCCATTCAAAAGAAGGGGTGAAATGTTCCCTAGCCTGGAAGCAGAATTAGAGCTCCCGCTCCTCAAAACCAAACTCTCCATTCCCCTGCTTCCGCAAGGGTTTGTTCATCGCTTCCGCCTGATAGAGCAAATCGAACAAGGAGTCCGGGGACCGCTCACTTTGGTCTGTGCACCCGCCGGTTTTGGCAAGACCCTCCTTCTGGCCGAATGGGCCACGCAGCACGACATACAAAGTCAGCGCCTGGTGGTCTGGCTAACCCTGGACCGGCAAGACAACGACCTGGACCGCTTCTTTCGCTATCTCATTAGCGCCTTTCAAGCCCTGCAAGCCCGGCTTGGTGAAGAGACTCTCGATTTTATCCAATCCACCAAAAGCGGCGGCATAGAAATGGGGCTGACGTTGCTGATCAACGAAGTGGCGGCCCTTCCCCACGACGTCATCCTGGTGCTAGATGAATTTCACGTTTTGGAAGAACCGGTCATTCTCCAAAGTTTCAACTTTCTTCTCAAACACCTGCCCCCTACCCTACACCTCGTACTCGCCGGCCGGCGCGAGCCGGCGCTGGACATTGCCTTTTTGCGCGCCAAAGGGCAGATCACGGAATTGGGGGCGGATGCGCTGCGCTTTACGAACGCGGAAATATCCCTGTTTTTCAAGCAGACCCTGGAGCTGGAACTCCCGGTCGAGGCAGTGGCCGCCCTGCAAGAACGCACCGAAGGGTGGATCACCGCCCTGCAACTGGCAGCGATTTCCCTGCGCAACCAATCAGATCCGCTCCGTCTCTTAAAAGAACTGCGCGGCGATACGCACTACCTGGTGGATTTCTTGTCTGAAGAGGTACTGTCTCGACAAACGGAAGAAGTCCGTCAGTTCTTGCTCAAGAGTGCCATCTTGGATATCCTTTGCGGCCCGCTGTGCGAAGCGGTGGTGGAGCCTACAGCGCCACCCGGCTACGGGGCAACTATGCTGGAACAGTTGGAACATGCCAACCTGTTCCTTTCGCCCCTCGACCCCCAACACGAATGGTTTCGCTATCATCACCTGTTTGCCGATTTCCTGCGTCATGTTCAAAGCGAGACCCACGCCGAGGAAATCCCGGCGCTTCACCGACGCGCTGCCACCTGGTTTGAGGCGCATGGCAATCTCGACGAAGCCTTCAAGCATGCACTGGCGAGTGCAGACGCGGAATGGGCTGCCCGGCTGATCGAGCGCCACGTTGAAACCCTGATCAAAGTGGGGAATCTGCAGACCCTCACCCATTGGATCGGGCAACTGCCCGGTGAGGTCGTGCATCGGCACCCCACCCTCGGCCTGACTTATGTCTGGGGCTCCATTGCAGCGTACCAGCTCGATAACGCGCGGTATTGGCTCGACGACGTTCAACGTTCCATTGAAAGTTTGCCCCAACGCCCCGCCGAAGCGTCTGACACCCTCCCCAACGACGACCCTACACTGCGCAGTCTCTATGGCAGCCTGGCGATTTGCCGTTCGACGCTGGCACTCATGAGCGGGGACGTTCAACAGGCCGCCGCCCATTCACGTGAGGCTGTTCAGTATCTCCATGGGGAAGAAAACCCCTTCGTGCACAGTCTGCTGGCGCTCGAGGACAGCTTGTATTTGATCCTATCTGGAGATACCGTCAAGGCCGTTAAGAGGCTCCAAGAGACGGCGCGCATTGCGCGTGCCTCCAATAACCTGCTGGCCCTGGTCGTGGCCTATTGCCAGTTAGCCGAAACCCAGGCTATGCAGGGGCGCTTGAGCCAGGCATTGGTGACGTTACAAAAAGCGCAATTCGTAGTCCCCGCACCCGATGAAAACCCCTTGATGGGCATCGTGGATATCGAAGTGGGTGAGATCCTCCATGAACGCGGCCTTTTGGCGGAAGCCAGGGAACACCTGGAACGAGGAATTTGGCTGACGAAATCATGGTGGGCATGGAGCAGTATGGACGGGATAGCGGCGCTGGCCTGCCTGCTCCAGAGCCAAGGCGACTTAGACGGCGCGCAAAGACTGATTGCCGAAGCCTATCAACTGGCTCTGAGTACCGAGTCCAGCCAGTGGGACGATGTTCTCTTTTCCGCGCTAGCTGCCCGTATGGCATTACAGCGGCATGACCTGCCTGCTGCCATCCGCTGGTTACGTCACAGCGGCGTTGAAAGCGTCGAAAATATCAGCCGTGAGGCCTACCCATACCATATTTGGGAATACATCAAACTCACCCAGGCCAGGTTCTATCTCGTCTGGGGTCAGGAGACCGGGAATGTACAGTATTTACAGCAGGCGCGCGACCTGCTGCGCTCCCTTCTACCGCAAATGCAACAATTCCAACGGCTGACCTCGCAAATCGAAACCCTGGTGCTCCAGGCGCTGGTGGAAGACACAGCAGGAGAGACGACCCAGGCGGTCGTCTTCTTGCTTCATGCCTTGGCCCTGGGCGAACCGGAGAATTACCGGCGCATCTTTGTGGACGAAGGCCCGTCGCTGACAGAACTCCTGACACAGTGCCGACAGGTTCAACAAGACGCCGGCAGTTACCTCCCTTCCCTGGACTATATCGAGGGCTTGCTCACAGCGCTCAACCCCGCCGCAACAACTGCCGCAGCGGCCTCCTCGGGCAACGCGAAGCCGGCAGCTCCCCTCACCGTCATTGCCGACGAAACCGGGCCGATTACCCTCTCGGCCCGTGAGATCGAGGTACTGACGCTGATGGCCGAGGGGAAGTCCAATCAAGAAATCGCCTCCGAGTTGTATCTGACGCTCAACACCGTCAAACGTCATGCCTACAACATTTACGCCAAACTCGACGTGCACAAACGCACCCACGCCATTGCCAAGGCACGGCAATGGGCGCTGATTCCCTAATTCGTAACCGTTTACAATACCTTCGCCAAAATTCTAAATGGCGATTTTTCACAACTGCATCTAGTGGCTGAATTACGCATTTAACACTAGATGTGGAGGTAAAATTCAGGTCACTCCAAATTGGCGAAGGTATTGCGTTTAGTAAAGTTGTATCTATTCAGGCCAGTCAACCTGACGAAGCCACTTATTCCCTATGCCAGGTTTGGTGTAGACTTTGGTAGGCCAGGTGCTTCTGTATGACAAGATATGCGTGTTTCTATAAGCCCATCTCCCCTGCCCCCCCCAGGAAGGAAGATTTTGGGTGGGGGTGTCGCCACACCCCCCTTTTGCCCCCTTCTTCCCCGCTTGCGGGGGAGAAGGGAGTGCAAGAGGGGGCAAAATAGCACTTTTATAACACTTTGGATTCATGACAGCCAACCTCCAACCCGCTACACTATAGATAAGCATGAACTGGCTTTGGCGTAAGATTTCAGACTGAAAAGGAAGGTGCTGTCATGCGCGCGCTGGCTGATACATTGACCGCTTCACGGTTGCTCTTGTCCATGATGATCGTGTGGCTGGGCCTTACAGGCGGAAGCGAAACCCTGGACAACGTCACCGTGCTCATTCTGTTGGGCTGGACGACCGACACATTGGATGGGCACATCGCTCGCCGCGACCGCAGTGGTCGACAGACGTGGTTCAGCCACAACGATTTGACGGTGGACATCATTTTTGCGCTCTCGAGTCTGTTTTATTTGACACGGACCGGTCTGGTGTCGTGGGCTTTTTCCCTGTTTTACATAGGTGCCGGCGGGCTTGTACTGCTCTTTTTCTATTCCCGCTCGCTCCTCATCGCCCTGGAAGTTCCCTTATGCCTTCTCCCGGCCATCATCGCCTTTGTCGAAAGGCCACAGTTAGGATGGGCCTACATTATCTGGGCGGGCGCCGCCTTGATTCTCGACCACCGGCGTTTCTTTGTGCGCGTGCGTCTCTTCTTCGAAGGCTGGCACGCGGATGAGCAGACTGCACTTCCCAATTCCAACACTCTCCATGCATCACACTAGCAGTCTGTCGGAGAGAAACCCCATAACCGAATACACCGGATTCAATTGGTGCTAAAATGCAAAGCATGACTAGACAATTCAAAACCGTCGATTACGAAGCGTCGCTGCAACAGACAGTGACCATAGCGGAGTGCCTGCCGGCGGAGCATCTGGCA
>Ga0208940_1000045_pt1 | contig 157124 bp, 119 predicted proteins | sample AD_JPNNA6_MetaG_FD_184445 | JGI IMG/M metagenome (GOLD analysis project Ga0208940, IMG submission 184445) | Active sludge microbial communities of municipal wastewater-treating anaerobic digesters from Japan - AD_JPNNA6_MetaG (SPAdes) (version 2) | ecosystem: Engineered > Bioreactor >... | reverse complement strand
GGTGCGCTCATTTTGAGTGCCGAAAATCTTGATTAAAGGACTTTTCCACATTTATTATTTTTTAACAGAAAGCAGCCCTAAAGTCAATGAAAGCAGCCTTTTTGGGGTAAGAATCTTACCTGAAAGTACAAGGATGAAAAATGAAACGACAAAGAAAATAACACTCGGCACGTTTGTGCTGATTTTTTCTTTTTTAAGAAAAGCGAAGGCGCTTGGCCTGTCAAATGGGTTTATCTGGATAAGGTTCTACCGCCGGCTGTGATCCTTAACCGGCCAATAAGAAGCCTACGGTCAAAAGGAATCAGCTGAGCTGGTAGAAAATTGATTTTGGAAAGATGGTCGTCAGGTTAAAAATCTTGAGTTCTCTCTAATTTTTATGGTAAGTTAATAAATAATCTCAAAAGAGTTAAAAGCAAGAGGAAGACAAGATGAAACTAAGAAATTGCCTGCTTTTAACCATGCTGATCTCTTTTATTCTGGTCGCCGTAGCTTGCCGTCAGGAAAAGGCTACCTGGCGGGGAACGATCAGTGAGCAAAATGGAGTGACCATTATTAAAAATCCCGCCAAGCCGATGTACACAGAGCAGGTCCTGACCCTGGAAAAGGAACTAACGGTGGGGGGTGCCAGCAGCGGCGGAGATGCTGCTTTCTCTTCCCTGGAAGGCGTTGACATTGACGAGGATGAGAACATTTTCATTCTGTCGGCAAAGGATGCCGCTGTTTTTGTTTATGATCGCTCCGGGATGTTTATGAGGAAATTCGGCCGCCGCGGTCAGGGACCGGGTGAGTTGCTAACTCCTGCGGCTATATCTATTCGTGCTGACAGGGTAATGATCTCTGATCTGGCCAGGAAAATTTCATTTTTTAATCTTGACGGAAGTTTCACACACTCGTTTTCTATCGGGCAATATTCGCTGCCGGGAACGAGCCTGGATTCCAGTGGCAACATCTACGGTCTGGAAGCAGGGATGACCGGAGATATTCCGGCTGTTAAGTTGCTTAAATTTGATCAGGAAATGAAACTGAAAGGGGAACTGGCCAGATATTTAATACCTGAGCCACAAAAAGGGCTGGACCCTTTTATGGTTTTGCCGTCCTTTCAAATTGGTCCGGAAGATACTGTAATATTTTCGCATCCAGAAGACTATATTTTTGAATATTATGATGCTGATGGAAAACTTATCCGGCGAGTTAAAAAGGCCTTTAAGCCGGTCAGGATCACAGATGAAGAAAAAAATGAAATGAAACAAAAGCTTCCCAGTCATCAGGGTTCCCGGTTTGCATATCATCCTGGCTGCGAAAGATTTGTCTGTAGTGATGAAGGCTGGCTGCTTGTCCAAACCTTCGAAAAATCAGCGGAGGGCTATTATATTTTTGATGTTTTTGATGAGCAGGGCAGGTTTTTAACAAGAATCCCGCTTCCAGGTGAACCTAAAATCTGGAAAAAGGGCAAGCTTTACTGTCGAGAGGAGGATGAAGCAGGCTTCCAGCTTCTTGTCATATATTCGCTTAAATCGAAGTTAGAATAAAATTGTTTCGCCGATCGGCCATACTAAGATATCGGCTCAAGAAATATATTGCGAAAAGGACCGAATTCATTATAATTAAGATTATGATAGTGATTGCCGGTATCCTAGCTTTTTCACACTGAAGACATTACCTGCTAACTTTTCATGGAATAAAACGTGTCAATTATATTTGCCTGTCACTCTGGCGGCTGAGGCCGGACCATCAGTGAAAGCACGTTGGCGGTGTTTGGCCAAAGAGCCGGGCAGAAAATACAGCCAGAGCCGATGAGCTAATCTAACGAAAAATTTGGCCGAATCTAAGTTGAAAGGAGGAGGTGGTGAATAAAAACAAGAAAGACAGGAATCAAACTGTTGCCTATTTCTCAATGGAGATCGGGATCGACAACAATCTGCATACTTACAGTGGTGGCTTGGGTGTGCTGGCCGGTGATACTTTGAGAGCGGCAGCTGACTTGAATGTTCCGCTGGTAGGCCTAACGCTTATCCACCGTCAGGGCTATTTGAGACAGAAGCTATCTGCGGACGGCTGGCAAACTGAAGAACCTGACCCGTGGGAAATTGAACAATTTCTGCAGGCAGAGTCGCCGAGAATATCGGTAATCATCGAAGGTCGTCAGGTTCAGGTCAGAGCCTGGAGGTATGATGTCAGGGGAATCAGGGGATTTGAGGTCCCTGTTTATTTTCTGGATACCAATCTTCCGGAAAATACCGAATTTGACCGGAGTCTGACAGATTTTCTTTATGGCGGTGATGAGCATTACCGGCTCTGTCAGGAGATTATTCTGGGCGTGGGCGGAGTCAGAATGCTGCGGGCTCTTGGTTATGAGCATCTAAAAATATTTCATTTGAATGAAGGGCACTCAGCCCTGTTGATCCTTGAGCTTCTGGATGAGGAAGCGAGAAGAAATCTCAGGGAAGCAATAGCAGATTCGGATAAAGAAACAGTTCGCAATAAATGTGTGTTTACCACCCATACTCCTGTGCCTGCTGGCCATGACCAATTTCCAATTGACCTGGTCAAAAGAGTCCTGGGAGATCGAAATGATTTCTTTGCTCTGGATGGAGTCCTTTATGAGGGCAGAATTCTCAACATGACCGGGTTGGCTCTTAATTTCAGCCGCTATGTTAATGGCGTAGCCAGGAAACATGGAGAGATCTCAAGGTTAATGTATGCAGGTTATGAAATTGAGTCCATAACTAATGGAGTGCATGCTGCTACCTGGGTCTCAGAGCCTTTCCGGGAGCTCTTTGATCGTTACATGCCGATATGGCGGCAGGATAATTTCAGCCTGAGATATGCGTTAAGCATTCCTAAAATGGAAATCTGGCTGGCTCATCTTCGAGCCAAAAGAAAGCTCCTGGCTTATGTCAGAGAAAAAACTGGAGTCGCTCTGGATGAAAACACCCTGACCATAGGCTTTGCCCGAAGGGCGACAGCCTATAAAAGGGCCAATCTGTTATTCTCAGATATTGACCGGCTGAGAAAGATAAGCCAGGAATCAGGTGCTTTGCAAATCATTTATGCGGGTAAAGCTCATCCACGGGATATCCCGGGTAAGGAACTGATAAAACAAATATTTCAGGCTAAAATGAAACTGGCCGGAGACATAGAAGTAATTTATCTTGAAAATTATGACCTGCATCTCGGTGCCTTAATGACGGCGGGTGTAGATCTCTGGTTGAATACCCCCCAGCCTCCTCTGGAAGCTTCGGGAACAAGTGGAATGAAAGCCTGCCTGAATGGGGTACCAAATTTAAGTGTCCTTGATGGCTGGTGGGTAGAAGGACACCTGGAAGGGCTGACTGGCTGGGCAATTGAAGAAAACACGTCTAATCAAAAGGACGAGGTCAAACCAGGCGAGGCCGAAGTTATATATGAAAAATTAGAGACGAAGATTATCCCCATCTATTATAAAAGAAAGAGTCAGTTCATTGATATTATGGCTCACTGTATTGCTATCAATGGCTCGTTTTTCAATACACAGAGAATGATGCAGGAATATGTCCTGAATGCCTATTTCACCGACTGAATGCCAACAACTGTGCCAGTTCGGCTGACTTCTTCTGTCAACAGGTCAAAAGCTCTGGTCAACCTGTTTTATTCACCAATGATTTTAATCAGTACCCGTTTTCTTCTCTGACCATCGAATTCCCCATAAAAAATCTGTTCCCAGGGGCCGAGATCCAGTTTCCCATTTGTTATGGCTATCACCACCTCCCGACCCATGATGGTTCTTTTCAGATGAGCATCAGCATTAGTTTCGCCGCTCAAATTGTGTTGATAAGATCGGGGGGAGTAGGGTGCCAGCCTTTCCAGCCAGGCACTAAAATCATGGTGGAGGCCTTGTTCGTCGTCATTGATGAAAACGCTCGCTGTAATGTGCATGGCATTAACCAGGCATAAGCCTTCCTTGACTCCACTTTTGATGACCGCTTCTTCTACACGGTCGGTTATATTAATAAACTCCTGCCTTTTTTTGGTTTGAAACCAGAGGTAATCAGTCCAGCTTTTCATTGCTTTGGTTAGCACAGAGAAAAAAGCCGGGCTCAGTTCTGCTTATTAATCTTTTCAGACTGAAGCCCGGCCTCATTTCAATCTATTGTCTTAATATGTTGACTCTTGAACCAGAGCCGTTCATCTGGTCGGCAATCTTCCCAGTAGTTCATCAGCCAGAGGTTTGGCATCATAGATCTTAAGCAGGGCTTCGATCAAAGCCTGGCCATCGACCATAACAGAACGTGCAACTTTCTCTTCATAAACAAATCTGGTTGGCAGCGACTGGATATTGCCATCGAAAAGGGTACCAACAAATTCACCTTTTCTATTGACGACCGGCGATCCGGAATTGCCTCCGATGGAATCAATCGTAGCGACGAAATTCAAAGGTGTATTCAGATTAAGAGCTGCTTTTTTCTTTAACCAGATTTCCGGCAGGCTGTAAGGTGGCTTAAAATTGAATCTTTGAGCTTTCTCATAGAGACCGGCAAAAGTTGTGTGGAAGGGAATTTTCTTACCGTTTTCCATATAACCCTTGACGACACCAAAACTCAGGCGCAAAGTGCCTGTAGCATCAGGTGGGATAGAAGTGCCTTTTATCTTGAAGAGAGCTCTGGCCACCAGAGTCCCATTTTTAACTTCCACTGCCCGCACTTTATTCTCATAACGTTCTCTCAAACCGCGAGCGACAGGTTCAATCATCAAAGCCAGTTTGATCATAGGATCATCTGACATGTAAATTGCCTCGGAACCACCCTCCATCAATTCTTTTCTGTATTCCGGATCTTTGAGTCTGGTTTTGGTAATTAATTCGCTGGCTACTTCTTCTGGTGACCGACAGCCAAGCAGCCATTTAGTTTCCTGCTGGTCAGGTAATTGTTCCTTCAGCTGTTTAAGAGAATCGGTCAGTTTTAAGATTTCAAAATCATCAGGAACAGGCCTTGATTCGCCCATCATCCGGCCGGCACCGGCGCCGGTGGCCCGGCCCTGAGCGTCTCTCATGCTTGCCATTCGTACCATTGATCTGGCCATATTGAAATACACAGTATTAAAGGCATTCCCTCTTTCAAAAAATTGATATTGTTTGAAAAAGGAAGCAAATTCTTTCTGGGCCTGCGCAATTTCATCCCAGGCCTGGCCATATTCTTTAGCCAGTTCTGGATTGGCTGTTACCGCCTGGCGAATCTGCTGTTCTTCGGCCAGCTTTCTGGCCATCAGGTCCTTATCCAGCAAACCGGACTGATAGCCAATGGTCGCTTTCAGGCTATTTTCAATGCCAAAAATTGTATTGCGGGCTATTCTTTCCTGCTCTGGACCACGGCTGGCATATTCGTGGAGAATGGCCTGCCTTCGCTTTAAATTGTCAATAGTAAAGGGGTAGCTAACGTCGCGCAAAAAAAGCAGCTGATCATAGGTGAGCAGTCTGCCGGTTGAACCGGGATTGCCCGAACAGAAAACAAGGTCTCCTTCTTTGAGCGGGGTAGTTGACCATTTTAAATAATCTTTGGTTTTCAGGGGCTTACCATTTTCATAAATTCTGAAAATAGAAACATCCAGGTCATAACGTGGATAGGTGAAATTATCAGGGTCGCCACCAAAAAAGGCGATGTCATTCTCGACGGCAAAAACCAGCCTGACATCGTTATAGGTCTTATATTTGTACAGGTTATACATACTGCCAGAATAAAGCGATACGACCTGACATCTCAGTCCTGATTTTTCTGTTGCTTCTTTTTGAATTTCAGCAATTGCTTTGTCACGGGCAGCCATGACTTCCTGCGGGCTCATCCCGGGTTTTTCAGCTGCTAGCACTCGCTCTGTTACATCTTCAATTTCCTGAAGCACTGACAGCACCATTCCCGGGCATTTGAGTTCTTCGTCTCTGGTTCTGGCATAAAAACCATTCTTGATGAGGTCTCTTTCGGGAGTGGAAAGGTTCTGGATGGCACCACGCCCAACGTGGTGATTGGTGAGGACCAGACCATCGGGAGATACAAAGGAACCTGAGGCGCCTCCAAAGGCGACTGAAGCCAGACGCAGATGATTTAACCAGTCATCGGTTACCTTAAAATTGTATTTTTTGGCCAGATAATCCTTAGGAACCAGATTATAGGGCCACATACCCTCGTCAGCGGCTACCGGTAAAATCAGCCAGACGAAGAGGGCTAGCAGGCTTAAAGATAACTTTAAGCGATTGGAACGAAACTTATTCATAATAACCTCCTGAGGCCAAAATTATCTCAGAATTCTGGATGAATTAAAAGCAAAATTAACGGAATATGGTCGGGCTCAGGTAACTAGATGATAATATTAGAGATTGGCTGGCCCGACCCCATTTCATAAGAAGCGGCTGGTAGGCCGGGAAGGGTGTACTGGCTCAGGCTGTGATTATGCGCATTTAAGGCCGTAAAAGTTGAAAAAAACTAAAAATATGATTTAATTGTTTAACAAGCCTGAGATAGATAAACATGTTTGGCAAAAAGAATAACAACCAGAGAATAGACCCGGTACCTCCTGGTGGTTTGTGTTCATTAACAGAGGTTCCAGAGGGCGAAGTATTAAAGATTGTAGAAATAAGAGGCAGTCAGGGGCTTCACCGCCGGCTGCTGGCTCTTGGTTTTCATCCTGGTGACCTTGTTACTCTGGAAAATGAGGCTCTGATGAACGGGCCGGTCCTGGTTAAAAATTTGACCATGGGCAGCAGAGTAGCCCTTGGTCGGGGTATAGCCCAGAAAATAATGGTGGAAGTCGCCGCTGGCGATGAATGATGGAGTTCCGGTTATCGTTTTTATCGGGCAGCCCAACTGCGGGAAATCAACTCTTTTTAATTCCATTGCCGGTTATAAGGCTCAGACTTCTAATTTTCCGGGCACAACTGTAACCCATGTCCATAGCGAGGTGCTCTGGAAAGGGGAAATTTATTCGATTGTTGATCTGCCCGGAACCTATTCTTTATCTCCCCATGAACCTCAGGAAAAAGTTGTTCTAACCCACATTTTCAAGGAAAAACCTGACCTGATCGTCAACGTCATTGACGCTTCTCTTTTAAGCCGCAGTTTGGAGCTCACCCTGGAACTTCTCGAGCTGGAATATCCAATGATTGTTGTCCTCAATATGATGGACCTGGCCAGAAAAAAAGGGATAGTCATTAACGTCGAGGAGCTGGAAAGAAAACTTGGTGTGCCGGTGGTAAAAACCGTGGCCACCCGTGGCTTTGGAACAGACAATTTAATGGCAACGATAGAAAAGGCCCTGAAATTGAAAATTCGCCCGACTGCCCCCCATTATTCCAGGGAGGTGGAAAAAAGAATAGCAGAGGTCATGGACATTCTGCCAGAAGATTTTCCTGTGGTGGCCAACAAGCGCTTTACAGCTATTAAGGCCATTGAGGGCGAAATGCTGGCGGTTGATAAATTTATTTCTGAACATAATCTGGCCTTCAAGCGGGAACTGGATCGGCGGCGTCAGGAGATTTCGGCTCTGAGGGATGCCCCTGCTTATGAAGTCATTTCGGCTGAGCGTCATCATTTAGCCCTGAAGATATTCGAAGATTGCTGTCGGGTAACCCGTCCTAAAATCAGTGCGATTGATAAACTGGACAATTTAATTATGGATCCAGTGCTGGGCTATTTCTTTTTGCTGCTCATTTTTGCCGGGATGTTTTATCTGATTTTTAAGGTCGGCAGTCCTCTGGAGAGCTGGTTGCTCCAGCCCTGGGAAACCATCAAATCGACCATCGAGAACCAGTTCGGTCACAGCCTGCTGGCTGAATTATTGATCGGACTGGTGCAGGGGATTGGCGGTGGAATAGCTATCGTTTTCCCTTATTTTATTCCGCTTCTTTTCCTGATGGGGTTTCTCGAGGATGCTGGCTATCTGGCCCGGGCCAGTTTTCTTCTGGACGCTTTTATGCACCGGCTTGGTCTTCATGGCAAGTCGGTCCCGATGTTTATTCTTGGCTTTGGCTGCAATGTGCCAGCGATCATGGCTACCCGCATTCTGGAGTCACGCCGGGACCGAATTGTGACTGCTCTGCTGATTCCGTTTGTTCCCTGTGCTGCTCGAACGACCATCATTCTGGCTCTGATTGCTTTTCTGCTGGGTCCGTGGTGGGCTCTTGGCTTTTATTTCTTTAATTTTTTTGTCATCGCTATTTTAGCTTTGATTCTTAAAAGGTGGTTTAAATATGATTCTCCTGGTCTGATCCTGGAGATACCTTCTTTAAAAGTTCCTTCTCTGAAAAGCATCTGGCAGAAAATTTATTTTAATCTGAAGGAATTCGTCAGCTTTGCCTGGCCGATTTTGATTGCGGGCAGTGTTTTGCTCAGCTTCTTGAGCTATCTCCGGTTTGATCGGGTCATTAATGCTGTTCTGTCCCCGCTGGTTACCGGTCTGCTCGGACTGCCCCAGAGCCTGGGGGTCACTCTGATTTTTGGTTTCCTGCGAAAAGAGCTGTCACTGTTGATGATGTTTCAGGCTCTCGGTGTGGGCTATGGCCAGTTAATGGCTGTTATCACCAAAACGCAGCTTTTGACTTTCGTCACTTTCGTCACTTTTTTTATTCCCTGCCTGTCTACCCTGAGTATACTCTGGAAAGAGCTGGGGAAAAAAGTAGCAATAATGTCCGTAGCCTTGAACCTCAGTGCGGCCGTGGTGGTCAGCTGGCTCATTCGCCTGGTTTCTTCTTTATTCTGATCATTGAATTCAACTCTGGCCTGCTCTGATTTCTGAACAGGGAAGTAGCAGTTCGGCTTTAACCAGAAGTTCCGGATAGCTAAAGTCGATCGAAAAATTTTTACTGAAGTCAGAACAAAGATTTATTTAGTGAACGTCGTTTAAGAACTGTTTTATGTCCTTAGCCAGTTTTGAGCCAACCACCGCGGCCAGCTCTTCTTCTGATGCCTTTTTAAGGTCTTCCACCGTCTCAAAAGCCAGCCTTAACTTTTTCTTGCTGGCCGGTCCCAGCCCTGGGATGTCATCCAGTTCTGAAGAAAAACTCTTTCTGGCCCGCCGCTGACGGTGAAAACCGATGGCAAAACGGTGAGCCTCATCCCGGATTTGCTGCAGAAGTTTGAGCGCCTCTGAGGTCGGATCAAGTCGTAGGCCATCAGGATGAGCTGGAGAAAAAACTATTTCTTCTTTTTTAGCCAGAGAGCAGACCGGGATTGAATTGAGATTTAATTCTGACAGTACTCTCAGGGCAACCCCCAGCTGTCCTTTACCGCCATCAATAAAGATAAGGTCGGGTAAGGGCTTATTTTCTGCTATCAGTCGTTTTAACCGCCGGCTAAGCACCTCGTGAATAGAAGCAAAATCGTCCGGGCCGGACACGGTTTTAATCAGGTATTTCCGATACTCTGCCTTGTTTGGCTGGCCATGGTCAAAAACCACCAGCGAGCCGACTGACTCCTCCCCGGCCGTGTTGGAAATATCTATTCCTTCTATCCGTTCTACAGGCCGATCCAGACCAAGGGCCCTGGCCAGCTCAACAGTTGGACTGGCTTGCTCCTCTTTTTCCAGCAGGAGGAAAGCATTCTGTTCGGCCAGCTCCAGTAAAACTTTTCTTTTTTTATTGTCAGGATAAAGGAGTTTAACATTTGTGTTACGTTTTTTAAATTCGTAACAAAGAATCTCAGCTTCTTCTTTTTTGAGCTGAAACGGTAGAAGGATTTTATCCGGCAGCTCCTGGCCATCGTAAAAAGCCAGTAAGCCCTGGTTAAGAGCCTGCCTCTGTTGTTGTTCATCTTCAGCCGAAATATTAAGAAGCCGTCCGGAGGAAGAGCGAATCCGACCAGCCCGCATATGGAAAACAAATAGCGCGCCCTTCTTTCCCTCCCGGGCATAACCAACGATATCCATATTATCTTTACCGGTCGAAATAACTCGCTGGGTTTCTTTAAATCTTTCCAGTGACTTCAGGGTGTCTCGCCAGTGAGCGGCCTCTTCAAATTTTAGCTCGCGGGCAGCTTGATCCATCTTCTGACGAAGCTGTCGCTCGAGTTCGGTTTTCCTTCCTTCCAGCAGGAGCAGGGCCCGATTAACTTCCTGACGGTAGGCTTCCTGGCTGATCAGGCCAACACAGGGGGCACTGCACATTTTTAGGTCATATTCCAGGCAGGGGCGGCGGCGGCCCTTGAATACCGGGTTCTGGCAGGTTCTGAGCTGGAAGGCTCTGGTTAGAAAGGACATCATCTTTCTGGCGTCATCGGCTGGACTGAATGGCCCGAAATATTTTGCTCCGTCGTCTTCCACCCGGCGGGTGAGGGACAGACCGGGGAAATCATCATTAACTGTTAATTTCAGGAAGGGAAAGCTCTTATCATCCTTAAGCCGTAAATTGAATTTTGGCTGATAGAATTGAATATAATTATTTTCTATAAAGCTGGCTTCTTTTTCTGAGCTGACCAGAAGGTAATCGATATCGTCAGTTTCACTTAATATATTCTGGACTTTAAGGTCAGGCTGAGGCAAGAAATAACTTTTTACCCGGTTACGAAGAGATCGGGCTTTGCCGATATAAATTACCTCACCCTGTGAATTTTTAAAAAAATAGATGCCAGGGCGGTCAGGAAAGTCTTTTACTTTTTGTTTGAGTCCCTTGTATTGCATGATCTGTTATTTGTATAAGCTTAATATTTATACCAATGGTTTTGCAGGGGCAGATGAACCTCTTTAGATTTAGCTCTCAACTCATCAACTCCAGTTCCCGTTTTTTTAGCCTCTGGAGCTCATCCCGATATTTAGCGGCTTTTTCAAATTCGAGATTTCGGGCTGCTTCTTTCATTAGAGTTTCCAGCTCAGCCATTCTCTTCTGCCGTTTTTCGGGTGAGAGATAAATGTCCTTCTCTTCGGCCAGGCCGGTATAATCAACATAATCACGTTCATAAACACTGGTCAGCACTTCGTCAATATTTTTCTGGATGGATTGAGGAGTAATGCCATGTTCTTCATTGTATTTTCGCTGTATCTGGCGCCGCCGGTTGGTTTCTTCTATCGCTTTTTTCATTGAATCAGTCACTGTATCAGCATAAAGAATGGCCCTGCCGGCTAAATTTCTGGAAGCCCGACCAAAAGTCTGAATAAGACTGGAAGTGGAACGCAGAAAGCCCTCTTTGTCAGCATCAAGAATCGCCACCAGAGAAACCTCTGGTAAATCAAGGCCTTCTCGCAGGAGATTAATCCCGATTAAAGCATCAAATTTACCCTTTCTCAGGTCACGCAAAATCTTAACCCGTTCCAGAGTTTCAATATCAGAGTGAAGATAGCGAACCTTCAAACCGAGTTCATGATAGTAACGGGTCAGATCTTCAGCCATTTTTTTGGTCAGGGTGGTAACCAGAGTTCGTTCATTGCGCCTGGCTCGTTCTTTAATCTCTTTCATCAGATCGTCAATCTGACCTTTGACCGGTCTGATTTCCACTTCGGGATCAATTAAACCTGTCGGTCGGATAATCTGTTCGACCACCTGGCCGCCGGCCTTTTTCATTTCATATGGCCCTGGTGTAGCTGAAACATAAATGACCTGTCCAACTCGTTGCTCGAATTCGCGGAAATTAAGGGGCCGGTTATCCAGGGCCGAAGGCAGGCGAAAACCATGTTCGATGAGAGTCAGCTTACGGGAACGATCACCATGATACATGCCGCCAATTTGAGGAACGGCGATATGTGATTCATCTATGATGGTCAGAAAATCTTCGGGAAAATAATCAAGCAGGGTGTAAGGAGGCTGGCCTGGACGACGCTGACTTAAATAAAGTGAGTAATTCTCAATACCAGGGCAATAACCGAATTCCCTGAGCATCTCAAGATCGAACAGAGTCCTTTCCTCGATTCGCTGAGCTTCAATATACTTTCCCTGAGAGGTGAAGAACTCTACCTGTTTTTTTAATTCCTGCTCGATGCCGGCAATGGCCTGCTCGAGTAAAGAGCGTGGGGTGGAAAAAAACGTCCTGGGGTAGATGACGATTCGGTCGAGATATTGTTTTTTGACGCCGAGTAACGGGTCAAAAATCGAAATTTCTCGCAGCTGACCATTCTCTATTTCCAGGCGATAGGTAAAGTCTTCGTAAGGTGGAAAGACATCAATGATATCTCCCCGCACTCTGAATGTACCCCTCTTAAGGTCGTCATCGGAACGTTCATACTGAATGCCAACCAGCCGGTCGAGTAACTCTTTCCTGGTGAGATTCTGGCCCGTTTCGAGAGGAAAGCTCTGTGAATAATAAGTGTCTGGAGCGCCGATGCCATAAATACAGGATACCGAGGCGACGATAATTACATCCCGCCGCGCATACAGAGCATTGGTTGCAGCCAGACGCAACCGGTCAATTTCTTCATTGATGGTTGCTTCTTTGGCAATATAAGTATTGGTAGCGGGAATATAGGCTTCAGGCTGGTAATAATCATAATAGCTGACAAAATATTCAACAGCGTTTTCCGGAAAAAAGCGACGGAATTCCTGGTAAAGCTGGGCAGCCAGAGTTTTGTTGGGGCTGATGACCAGAACCGGGCGATTGATCCTGGCTATTAAGTTAGCCATGGTAAAAGTCTTGCCTGAACCGGTTACGCCCAGCAGCACTTGATGCTTTTTGCCGCTCAGGACACCTTCGGTCAGCTGATCAATAGCTTGAACCTGGTCACCCTGTGGAGAAAAATCTGAATGGAGGTGGAATGTTTTCATCTTTATCCAGTTTATTCAGCGCCGTTAAACCTGACCTGGCGGCCTCTTTTCAATTTAGGCTTTTCATCTGACCGGGGCACGAGTCGTTCTGATAGCAGTAGTGGTAATTTCCTGTTTATTTTATTAAAATACGCAACCATAATATGCTTTTTTAATATTATAGCAGAAAAATTTAAGGCCTGAATCTGGTTGGAGATGACCAGGCTGTCAAGGCTGATAATCCTTGGAGATTTTTACTGTCCCCTTGAATTTAGCTCCGCTCTGAACGGAGAGTTTACTGGCGATGATGTCGCCATTAAAAACGGCTGTTTCACTGATGATAATTCGCTCGGCTTGAACCTGGCCCTCGAGCTGGCCATGGACAAAAAGATTTTTCGCCTTAATGCTTTCAGCTTTAACCCGCCCTGATTTCTGAATAACCAGATCGTGGAGCGGTAGATCAATTGAGCCGCTGACCTGACCGGAAATATCAAGATCTTCGTGGCCGGTTAATTTTCCTTCAAAAGCAAGGTTAGTGCCGACCCGGCTGGAAATTTTTGCCGACACTGGTTCGTTCATTGGCTTTTTTTCATCTGGACTCATACTAGCTTCTCCCATTTTTCTCCATTATTATATTTTATTATCGGCTTGAGTCAATCCAATAGCTGCTGCCTTTTCATATTTTAGGTTATTTGTTAAGTCAGACCGGGAAAAAAGCTTTATTGACAGAGTAAATCTATTTGATAAAATTCTTTTGTTTGGCAACCTCTTAATCTACAGAAAGATTGTTAAGCTCTTCCAACGGAGCGAGCGGGCATAACTCAATGGTAGAGTACGAGCTTCCCAAGCTCGGAGTTGCGGGTTCGAGTCCCGTTGCCCGCTCTTTTTTTTACTGGTGTCAACATGTCTGACTGGTTTCTTTTATCTGAATCTGAACCGCTGGCGGGCAGCTGGAATATGGCGGTGGATGAATATCTTTTTGAACAGGCACAGCAAAAACGGGCTACTTATGTTCGTTTTTACACCTGGCTGCGGCCGACGGCTTCTTTAGGTTGCAGTCAGGAGATCAGCCGGGTGGTCAATCTGGATGAATGCCGGCGGCGGGGAGTCGATGTCGTCCGAAGAATGACTGGAGGGAAAATGGTCCTTCATCATCTGGAGGTCACTTATTCCGTCTCTTCTGGTGACATTGATTTTTTCACCCCGACCCTGGAAGGTTCTTACCGGCTCATATCAGGGGCCCTGATGAAGGGACTCGAATTGATGGGACTTGAGCCTTCTCTGGCCTCCTCCACTTCCCGCCTTTATGCCCGCAGTGATTTACCCTGTTTTGCCTATCCGGCCAGAAACGAAGTCGAAATCAGAGGAAAAAAGATTATCGGCAGTGCCCAGAAGAGGTCGGGCAATTTTTTTATCCAGCACGGGTCAATTCCTCTGGTATCGGAGCTGGACCTCCTGCTGGCTATCTCTTTCGGCCTTCCACCAGCCCGTCAGGACTGTTTGACTTCTATCGCCGACGAACTGGGAAGAAATATCAGCTACAGGGAAGCGGTCGAATATTTTATTGACGGATGCAGATCCTATTTTAACTGCAATTTTAAGCAGCTGATTTTAACGACCGCTGACCTGGACCGGATTAAGACGCTGGAATCTTCAAAATATGCTAATCCTGATTGGACTTTTCATAAACTGGCTCCTGTCTCAATTTGATTTTTCATCCCAGGGGTGTTAAGATTCAAATCGAGGACATGAGAAGGAGCTGGCTATGAACGAAATTGAAGAATTGATTGGACTGGATGTAGCCAATCTGCCGCCGCTCCAGCCTATGCTCTACGATGACCTTCACCAGAATGTCTTAAAAAACCTTCATCTTGAACTGGGCAGCGGTCCCGTTTTATATCTGATTTCTCCTTCTTATTCTGTTTTGAATACTGTCCCGAACGAGACCGTCATCGAATTTTTAAACAAAAAAGAAAACCTCCTTAATTATCTCAAAGAATATGTCATTCAAAATCTGGCTCTATATACGGTTATTCTGGAAATGAGCAGCTATTTTATTGAGCAGAATAATTATCTGGTTCTGGCCAGGTTCAGAGAAAAGGGAAGCGACGGCCGTAAGTTTGAAATTAAGTTCTATACCCATGAGCCCAAGGAGTTGCTCTCCAGCTATAAAGACAAGATTTACATTGGCCGGGATTTCATTGACCTTTTTAATTTCAAAAGAAAATACTGGGGAATAAAGGATTTTATAGTCTCGGTTAAAGAGCAGTATGACCGGCTGCTGGACCGAGCCGAAGCCCGTCTCGAAAATCCCATGGAATATAAATCATTTTTTCAGGAAATTAAAGAATCAATAAATGAGACTTACACTGAAAGCATGCTCATTCTTCAGTCTCTGCCACCTTATCCTGATCTTGATAAGATGTCAGGTAAAGAGTTGATTGAAATCAACAGTCAGTATCGCGGCATCACTCATTTTCTGGTGGAATTGAGAGATGAGGTGGATGAATTTGAAAATTTGTTGAGGTATAAAAAAGAGACTGAATTTGTTCGTTATGTGACTAAATTCAAAAAAGATTTAACCAATTTAATTTCTTACCTCAATATCAAAATCAATGGTGTGCTGAGTTACAGGATTACCAATTTCCGCTTCAAGCATTCATGACGGCCGGGTTGGTAACACGCCATAGATAGACTACCTGTATTGCAAATAACTTGAAGGAAACTGTTTCCTCCTGCTTAAAGCCAGATTATCATGACTCCTTTAAGATCAAAACAAAACCAAAGTTGGAAAGGAAACAGCCAGAACAGCCATTGATTTTGAACTCTTAGTTGTAAGCTGTGAATTTTAAATTGCGGATTCCAGAAATCTAAAGTCCAGGCTCATCCTCAGCCGGGAAGGTCCCAGACTCAGGCTGAACTATTTTAATATCCCCATAAGTGGTGCTGAGTTTTATCTCGGGGAAGGGTGGAGCTGATTGGAAAGCCCTGACCAGACTGACTCCATTACTGGAATTTTCGTCGGGCAGAAGAGGCAATCGCCAGTCTATTGTTCCTCCTTTGGACCTGGCTTCGAGTCGAGCCAGCTGGCCGGCTGGCCAGAAAAAGCTCAGATCTCCGTACTGCAGGTTAGCATAAATATTGTCTTCAAGGCTGGCCGGAGATAAAGAAGCATCGCCATGAGCCAGGCTCAAATCTAAACTTCCTGTGAAGTTTTCGAGTTTAACCTCTTCATAAGACGTTTCTATAATGATCTTGCCGGTCTTGACTGAGCTCAGATCGATTTTAGTCCCTTTGCCTTTGATGGTGATGTCTCCGTTAATTCTTTTTAAACTGATTGGCTCATAGCTGGACACTATTTCGACTTGTCCGTTTAAATTATCTATTTCGACCTCAGAATGATGTCCTCGGATGACGGTTGGTCCCGAATCGCTGATGTAGACAGGTTCATAGCTGTTTTCCAGCTCAATCGGGCCTGCTACCCTCAGGGCTTTGACCGGCGAATGCCTGGCAGTGACCTTCAATGAGTCTTTAAGGTCTATGAACTCTATCTCCTCAAAACTGGCCTTGAGGCTGACCGGACCACCGATTCTGACCAGCGAGACAGGAGAATGACTGGTCGCAATCTGACATGCTCCTTCAATATCCAGGCAGGACAGTTTTTCAAAGGAATTGCTGGCTTTAACCCCGCCGCGGATATCCAGCAGGTCGACCTGACCATGGTCATTATGGACCTCAACTTGCTTAACTCCGCTTATCCTGGCCTGACCAAATGAGTTGGAAACCGTTATAACGGTTGAGGCTGGTACTTTAAGCATGAAATCAACGGAAAATGCTTTCCGACGGAAATCGTTACGATTAGTTGAGAGGATAAGTTTTGGACCATCTCGCTTTGTTTGCAGCTTGAGCTCGGTAGCCAGTTGAGCCGCCTGTTTTTCGCTCTTCTCCCGGATGGTCTTTTTTAGGGTTAAACTGATGTCCTGATAGTCGCCGCCTTCAATCTGGACCTGACCATGGCTGTTAATCACTTCCAGGATGTCAGCAGGTTCCAGGTTCTGGTTTTCTTCGAATTCATAGGATCTGTTACCCAATTTAAAAGCAAAAGAATCATCTAACCAGGTGTCTTTTAAAGTCGAATCCCAATCCTCGAGATAGTGGAGACCTACTCCAGCTAGAATAATGAGGAGCAGAATTATAACTTCCTTAGCTTTCATCTTTTTTATCCAGGTTTTGGTCCTTAATTACTTCCGCTTTTACTTCCTGATGTCCCTTCAGCCCATAATACAATTTATAGGCGCCCCAGATGATCAGGATTAAAGGCCAGAGTTTAAAAAGAAATCTCCAGGCATCAAAACCAAGATTGTCCAGCAGAAACAGCAGACCCAGAACAATCAGAATGATGCCCCAGATTAAGTTGTCTCTTTGTTTTTTAGACATCGTTGCCTCTCTTTTTAAGATTTTTTAGTGGAAAAGTGATCAACAACCAGCTTTAGACCCAGTCCGACCAGGATTAACGGCCAGTAATCTATAAATGATTCATAGCTGATGATATCGAAATTGGCCAGAAGAAAAAGACTACCCAGTAGAATCAAAATGATTCCCCAGGAAATTGAACCGGAGGCAGCTGCAACTTCATTATCGCCACCTGTTTTAGCCGGGCTGGAGGCCCCGGCTGTAGTCGTTTCAGTCAGAATTCTTGTGCTTTTAGCCTCATTGATGGCATCAATAATCTGGAAAATATAGAAACCAGCCAGGAGCAGGGCAACGAATGGCTGGCCGCCGCGGCCCTGAATCGAGACCAGTCCGGCAAAGACGATGATCATGATTATTCCCTTAAGGTAATTGCCGTTATAGAGGGCGCCTGCCCCGGGGAATATAACCGACAATATACCGGCCAGGGCCGGTGATTTGACAGGTTTTTTTTCAATCTTAATTTTTTCCTCCACTTTAAACCTCCAGTTTAGTTTTGATCAGACTTTGGCAGCTGATCAGATCTGATAGAAGCCAAAAAGCTCTCCCGGTATCCATTTAGCCGGTCAGTTATCACTCCTGCTTTGACCAGAACTCTTTGCACCTGGCTGTAAGTCCGATGAATCCTTAAAGACACCGACTTTTGAACACTGTGACCCGGCTGAGTAAAAAATAACAATGAGGCTACAATCAATATAACCGTCAGGGAGACCAGAACTGGCTGAAAAGCCGGGCTCAACCAGAATTTACGGCTGAAAACGCTCACTCGTTTCCGTTCTTCTATCACCGGCCTGGACTCCAGTTCAACCTGGCCGGGAATAGAGTAAAGTTTGCTCAGCAGGGCAGGTGAAGGCTCAACTGCTGGCAGACTGGCCAGGGATTGGCTGATGGATTTTAACTCTTCAGCTAGCTGCCGGCATTGCTGGCATTCAGCCAGGTGAGCCTCGATTTTTGTGGCTCTGGCCTGACTTAACTCTCCCTCCAGATAGGCTGAAAGATTTTTTCTAACTTGGTGGCAATTCATCCCTTGCCTCCGGTTTTATTAATAATAATTTGAGCCAGCTGGAGCCTGGCTCGATTTACCCGGCTCTTAACGGTCCCCAGGGGAACTTTGATCTCTCTGGCCATCTCCTCATAACTCAAGCCTTCCATCTCTCTCAGCACCAGAACGAGTCTTAAGTCAGGTGGAAGCTGCTGGAGAGCCTGTCTGACTGCGGCTGCCTTTTCCTCACTTAAATACCTGGTCTCCGGGTTATCACTATCGGCGGCAGGCAGATCTGGTTGGTCAGCTTCAAAACGTTGAGATTTTTCCAGCTTTGTTCTCCGGAATTCATCAATTAAGTAGTTTCTGGCTAAAGTCAAGAGCCAGGCAGTGAAATCATGTTCAAAATCATATTTAGCCAGTGAATGATAGAGTTTGAGAAAAATGTCCTGGGTCAGGTCTTCGGCTTCCTGCCGGCTGCCTGCAAACTGATAGGCCAGGTTAAAAATTTTTTTGGAATAACAATCAACAAGCATTTTCCAGGCTCCTGCTTCTCCTTGGAGGCATCCTTGGATTAATTCTTTCACTTCCACTCACGTCATCCTGGTAGACGAATAATTGGTCCGAAAAGTTCCCTCGGCCAGGCTGAAAAAGCCCGTTTAGCCTCTTCCGGCCACCCGGGCGGGATGGCCGGCAGCCAGTTGCTTGCCAGGCCGGGTATAATTAATGAAAATAATATATAAGAGCGAATACCGGATGCAACTTTTTACCTGGGTGCGGGTTTATGAATAAGAGAATGGATGACCAGGAGCTGATGGAAAAGATTAAAAAAGGTGATGAACTGGCCTTTTCTGAGCTGATGACCATGTATAAAGACCGAGTGGTAAACTTCCTTTATCAATTCACCGGCGATTATCAGGTGGCGGTTGATCTGTCCCAGGAAACCTTCTTGAGAGTTTTTTTTAAGGCTAAAAAGTATCGACCAATAGCTCCTGTTTCCTCCTGGATATATGCTATCGCTGCCAATCTGGCCCGCACCGAGCGAAAAAAAATTAATCGGAAAGCAGCTATCTCGCTCGATGAAATAGCTAATTCCTATTCTGCTGGCAGTTATTCTCTGGACCATAACGATCCTGGATTAATGAGAAATGTAAAGCAGGCTCTGAAGCAGCTTCATCCTCGTTATCGGCTTCCTGTTATTTTAAAGGATGTGGAGGGTTTTTCTCAAGAAGAAATTGCCAGAATGCTCAAGTTGCCGGTGGGGACAGTCAAAGCCAGAATCAGCCGCGGTCGGGAATATCTAAGGAGGTGGCTGGAAGAGGGGCGTGAAATTAAAAACAGGGGAGAAGAGGATGAGAGTTACGGTTTGAAATTACCCGACGATTAAACTGGATGGAGAGTGGAAATGGAAGAAAAAAATTATATTAGCCAGCTGCCCAGAGTTAAGGCACCGGAAGACTTTGAAAACCAGGTATTAAATAGGCTTAAAAAGGAAAAAGTCAGGGTTGTCCGCCAACGCCGCTGGGCCTGGGGACTGGGCGGCGTAGCTGCCGCTGTCTTGATGGCGATTATTTTAATTAAGCCTGGGGCTAAACAGCCATCCTACACTGCGCAGCAGCTTGAGCAGGAAAGGTCTCCCCTCGAGGTCATCCAGGTAGTTGAGCCCCTTAATCTCGAAAACGAAATAAAAACAGCAACTGATGATCCTCAAACCGTGTTTATTCTGGAGCAGGTATCTGACCGGCCGCTAATCCAGCAGGTCAGATATTAGTCGGAGTATAAGGAGAAAAGAGATGAAAAACAGCAAGTTAGCCTGTAGCCTCCTGATACTGACAGTTACTATTCTGGGCTTAACCTCTATCTGCCTGGCTGGGGCCGCTCCTGCCGCCGGCAATGTCAGGGAAATTGTCAAGAAGGCTTCGCCTTCAGTCGTCAGAGTGGAAGTGAGAGACGGTTTGAGGCGGGTCGCGACTGGCGTCGTTATAGACAAAGATGGCTATGTAGCCACCACGGCTTTAATTTCTCCCCGGGAGGAAGAACTTAAAGTTATTGATTATGAAGGCAATCAGGCTGAAGCCGATTTTCTTGGTTTTGATCCTGAAAGCAGGATTGCTTTTCTTCATGTTAAGAATAAAAAATTGCCGGCTATCTCCATGGGCAGCAGTGCCGGCCTGGCTCCGGGGAGCTGGGTTTGTGCCCTGGGGATTTCTCCTGAGTCTCAAATTCAGGTGACTCAGGGGATTGTTAGTTCGGTGACGGCGGATAGGTTCAGATTGAATATCACCATTACACCTGGCATGAGCGGTGGCCCGGTGTTAAATGAAAAGGGACAGCTGATTGGTTTGCTTCGAGGTGTCTATGCGGGAGACAGATCATATTTCCCGGGGCCCAGACAGACACCTCCCCTTGGTTATCCTTTTGAACAGATGGAAACTCCGCCGCTGGGTATGGCCATGGCTATCCCGGTCGAAATGCTTAATGACATATTTAAAGAAATTAAGACAAAGGGAAAGGTGGAAAGAGGCTGGCTGGGGGTGTCCATAAGAGAAGATGCTGACCAACGGGTCATTATTTCTGAAGTCGAAGATGAAAGCCCGGCTTCTCTGGCCAGAATACAGCCAGGTGATCGGGTACTGAAGATAAACGGGAAAGAGATCAAGAATGCTGATCAGTTTGCTTCCGAAATTAGAAGGCATCATCCTGGCCAGCAAATAACTCTCACCATAGATAGGCAGGGGAAAATGCTGGAGATAGAAGCCAGGTTAGGCAACCTGCCGGAGGAAGAAGCTTTCCGAGAACTGGAACTTCGATTCCCGGATATTTTCCGTCAGTTTCCACGGGATCTGCCTTTAACGCCCAGGCCCGGCGGGCAGAACTTTGAATTTGGTGTCCAGAATTATGGTTTTCTGGGAATCTTTTTGGAACAATTAACTCCAGAATTATCTAAATACTTTGGTGTACCTGAGGGCCGGGGTCTGCTGGTAGCCAGACTGATACGGGGCGGACCGGCCGAAAAGGCAGGTCTAAAAATTGGTGATGTCATTGTTGGTGCAGATGGAAAAAGAGTTGAAACTCTGACCGATCTATCCAGGATCCTTCAAAATAAGAAAAAGGTAGAAAAATTAGCTCTGGAAATAATCAGAGACAGGAAAAAAATGGAACTGGAAGTAGACGTTTCTGGCTCCATTCTCGAGGAAGGGCGGGATTAATTTCCCGCTCTTCTTTTTACTTTATAGCTATTTCTTTTCAGAAAAAGGGTGTCGCTGTCGGTCATTAGCCAGCCAGATTTTTAGCAATTCCTCAAACTCGGAGTCAGGCAGTCTTCTTTTTTCGTACCAGCCATGGGCCTGTCTTTGACGGAAGGCTTCATAGAGAATGATAGCGGCGGAGACCGAAAGATTAAGGCTCTGCACCAGACCTACCATGGGAATATGGATTTTATAATCTGACAGACTAAGGGCTTCGGTCGAAATTCCTTCGGCTTCATTACCAAAAACCAGAGCCAGTGGCTGGCAATAGTTCAGGGCAGTATAGGGTAAAGCCTGAGGAGAAAGAGTGGTCACGGCGATCTTTAGCCCCTGGCCTTTTAAAATACTTAAGGCTTCAGTCGTAGTTTGATGGAAATGGATTAAAAGCCATTTTTCAGCTCGGGTGGTAATGGCCTCATTGAAAATAACCTTTTCTGGATGCGGGGAGATAATATGTAGATTTAATGCACCCACCGCTTCGCAGGTGCGGGCGACGGCACTGGCGTTGTGAGCAATAGTTACGCCTTCCAGTACTACCTGGAGGTCAGGCTGTCTTCTGGACAATACTCTTGTCAATTTTTCTTTTCTAGCGGCAGTTGGCACAGGACATTTATAGCAAAGCTATCAACGGTTGACAACCAACCGGCCAGAAAAATATCTCGTGGCCTTGAAAAAACAACACAAATTTTTTATAGTTTAATGGTTAATTGGTAACAGGGCCGTCAAAAAGAGGGCGATCCGCGGCCTGGTAGATTTCTCAATGATATGAAACTATGGCATATATAATATAGAATCAATAATTTGCCGGAGTGGCGGAACAGGCAGACGCGCTGGACTCAAAATCCAGTCCGATTCACTTCGGGTGTGGGTTCGACTCCCTCCTCCGGCACTTTCAATCTAAACCAGCAGAAAATTCAAAGAGCGTTCTGGTTTGTATCTGTTTCAGTCCCATCACTGCTTTAAGCACCGGTTAAAAATGGTCGGATTTATTAAGGTTTGCTTCTGAAACTAATCAGGGCATTCTCGTTTAATTATTGCATCAGATGAATATCAGTAAGTTTCCAATTAAGTGAACCAGACTAAAATTCCTGCTTTATATCCTGGATTCTACCCTAATCTAATCGGCGAGTTAGTCTGGACATTAAATATTTTTCTTGACAGACACGATAATTAAGTTTTATCTATAAAGGGAGGAGAGAGGATATCGTTCAATTTTATTTCAGAAGATAGTTATTATTTTTTTAAATTTTCATCAGGAGGTGTAATGACTGCCAAAACAGAGTTTGAAGGTTTATCGGTTGGGGAAGGAAAATTTATTCTTCTCCAGGGGTCAAGAGGTATTTTAGGAGAAAAAAGATGGAAAAAAGTAAGTTATGTGTAACAGCAATCATTCTGATCATTTTCTTATTATCCGGTATCTCCCTCTTTGCCCAGATCATGCCAGAAGGTAAGATTACCGGGCGAGTGGTTGACGATCAGGGCAATCCACTGCCCGGAGTAGCGGTTGAGGCTACCAGCCCGAAACTGGTTGGTAAGGCAGCTACGGTGACCGATGTCAACGGTACTTTCCGCTTAATGGCTTTACCTTCAGGTACTTATGAAGTCACTTTTACACTGCCTGGATTTAAGAAACTGGTTAGAAAAAACATTTATCTGGAGTTATCTCAAACTCTAGTCTTAAACGTGACCATGGAACCGGCTGCGATAGAAGAAGAAGTAACAGTCGTTGGGCAGAGCCCGTTGATTGATGTGAAAAGTACTGTTAAGGGCCAGGTCATGACCAAGGAAACTTTTTTAAGCCTGCCCCGTGGCCGGACTTTTGATTCCTTGATCAATGTCGTGCCCGGTGTTCAGAGTGAAAGCATCGCCGGTGGTTTTTCTATGGATGGGGCCACTGGTGCAGAGAACATGTGGTATCTGGATGGTGCAGATATAACTAATCTGCATTATGGGACCAAAGCCCAGAATGTGGTTCTTGAACTGCTGGATGAAGTCAAAGTCGTCGCCTCCGGTTATAATGCCGAGTTTGGTGGCTCAATGGGTGGTGTGGTCAATGTTATAACCAGATCTGGCGGAAATACTTTTCACGGCGATGTTATGGGCTTTTATGAAAATAATAAGCTCTATATGCAGGGCAAGTCGCGTGATTATCTACGGCAAAATCCCTATGATGACGATTTGTACGAGTATGTCAACAATGATGATATTTATTTTGATGGCGGCCATAAGCGTGATCCTTATTATCGAGCAGAGGGAGTATTCAGTCTTGGCGGCTATATTATAAAAGACAAAATCTGGTTCTTTGGCTCTATTAACCCGATTTATTATCAGACTAAAGCTCTGCGTGATTTTAATGCCCGGCAGGGACCCTTTTACGAATTCAAAAACAAGAATACTTATTACAATGGCTCGATTAAACTGACAGCAGCGCCACTAACCGGTTTGAGACTCAGTGCCAGTTTCGTTAACAATTTCTATAAGTATCGTGGGGAGATCCCTGATATTGATGGCGTAGATGATCCGGATATTCCGTGGCAACAGCAGGGCTTTGATTATCCAAACTGGACAGCGGCTTTTACGGCAGATTATGCTGGCAGCAATAATCTTCTCATCAGCTTGAGAGCTGGCTGGCACCGCCAGAATGAAACCAATCAGCAGGTTAAGCCACCGGACAGTTCAACTTACTGGTTTGTCTATTCTAATAGTCGTTATGCCAGCGATCCATTTTATGTAGAGCATCCTGAACTTATTCGTTATTCTGGCTGGGATAGCTGTCCCAATTATTTTCAGACGGACAGAAGAATATATGAGAAAATCTCTTCTAACCTGGATGTCACTTATTATCTGAACTGGATGGGCGAGCACGCCATTAAAGGCGGCATCCAGTATATCAGGCTTCATGAAGATGTGTCCGATATCGCACCTCATCCGCGGGTAGCAATATATTGGGGCAGAACCTATAATGGCCTGGGCTATCCGGTTGGGGCCGGAGCCGATCCTTCCAGCCCTTACTATGGACCCTATGGTTATTATTACATTCGAAGCGGCTGGACTTCTGTTTATGGCGGTTTGTGGAATATACACAGTGATAACTGGGCCCTGTACCTGCAGGATTCCTGGACAATCGCCAATAGATTAACCCTGAACTTCGGGCTGAGAGCGGAAAGCGAGTATGTGCCTTCGATGGCCACTGATCCCGAATGGTCTGATCCGAAATACCAGAAGCCTATAAAGTTTAATTTCACCGATAAGCTGGCTCCAAGATTTGGGCTGGTTTATGATGTTTTCGGTGATTCCAGCTTAAAGATTTTCGGTAGCTTTGGCATCTATTATGATGTCATGAAGCTCTATATGGCTGAACTGACCTTTGGTGGCTGGAAGCATAAGAGAGATTATTATGCGATCCTTGATCCTGATTGGACCAAGATAGCAGCCAGCGGCCTGATTAATGATCGGGCCAGCCAGGAAAATGGCAATGTTTACGCCGGAACACTCGATTTCTTACCCCCCAGCTTTGACCGGGTTGATCCTGATTTAAAACCGGTTGCTCAAAGGGAAATTTCTTTCGGTGTCGAAAAAAAGCTGCTGGAGGATGTCTCGTTATCCGTCAGATTTGTCCAGAAGCATTTGATCAGGACGATTGACGACGTTGGTGCTCTCGAGTGGGTGACTGATCCAGTTACGGGGGAAAGCACTCTCCAGGAAATATTTTACATTACCAATCCTGGTTATGGATATTCACGTCCGCAGAGCCAGGGAGGAAAATTTGCTGATTTTCTGGTCACCTTTGACCCTGACTGGGTAGCAGATCCGGCCGGTTGGGCCGAAGCGCACCCCGGAGCTAATCCTATGCAATTTAACTGGTATTGGTCTTGCCCGAAAGCTAAAAGAGAATATTATGCGATGAATGTTACCTTGGAAAAAAGATTCAGCCATAACTGGCAGGGCGGGATTAACTACACGTTGAGCCGGGTGGCTGGCAATTACTCTGGCTTGGCCAGTTCGGATGAAGGTGGGCGATTGGCTCCCAATGTTGAGCTCTATTATGATGACTGGTTCATGATGTATGATCTATATGGTAATGAGCTAAAAGGCCCTCTCCCTCACGATAGAACTCATTATATCAAGGCCTATGGTTCTTATAGCTTCCCCTTTGGTCTAACAGTGGGTTTGACTGCCTATGGACGCAGTGGTTTACCTTTGAGTACCAGGTTGAATATGAATAACAGATATATTTATCCTGAAAATCGAGCTGACTTGGGGCGTTTACCTTTTACTGTTTGGGCTGATCTGTACCTCGAATATGCTTTAAGATTTGGTGGTAAATATACAGCCGCTATCAACGTCCAGATAAATAATTTCACCAATACCAAAACTGTCCAGAATAAGGTAACCGACCTTAACCGCACTGCTATCTGGCTTGATGATGTGGATATTCTTAATGGCACGGCTGCTGCCAATTATCTGACCATGGTAGAAGAAGATGGCGATCCTCATCCGGCTTTTGGCTGGTGGTCTAGTAGATATGGTGCCTGGTCAGCCAGAGTTGGCTTCAAATTTTCTTTCTGATTTAGTAACAAGAAGAAGCTGTTCAAAGAGCCTGCCCGGCAAAAGGGCAGGCTCTTTTTTTTATTGCCATCAACTGAATTATAATGCTGGGCGAGCAGTGTCAGGATTTGTTAAGATAAAACAGGTTATTAACCTGGTCCTGGAGTTCAAGACGCAGGATACAAAAAGCGGATAAACCTGGATAAACAGGGATAAAAAAATAAACATAAGAAAGGGAAAATAAAGAAATGAAAAGAAGAACCTGGCTTTTAATTGGAAGCCTGATCGGTTTTGCTGTATTCTCTGGCTGCCAGGGCCGTCCGGAGCAGTATGATCTGGCGATAGTTAATGGGCGGATTATTGACGGGAGCGGTAACCCCTGGTTTCGAGCTGACTTAGGCATAAGAAATCAAAAAATTGTGGCTATAAAAAATAAAATTCCTGTAGAGCAAGCCAAAAGGGTTATTGATGCTTCGGGTTTGATTGTCGCTCCCGGTTTTATTGATATCCATACTCATGCTGATGAAGACGTGGTTCGGATTCCAGGTTGCGAAAATTATCTTTCTCAGGGGGTAACTACTCTAATTGGAGGCAATTGTGGCGGTCATGAATTTCCATTGACTAAGCTATTTGATGAAATAAAAAAGACCGGAATTGCCTGCAATTTTGCCTCGCTGGCCGGTCATAACACGATCCGCCGCCAGGTGATGGGTATGAAAATGGGAGAGCCAGACGCGGAGGAAATGGCCAGAATGAAGGACTTACTTCGACAGGAAATGGCTGCCGGAGCGATTGGACTGTCGACCGGTCTTGCTTATCTTCCCGGGACTTATTCTAAAACGGAAGAACTGGTGGAGCTGGCCTCGGTGGTGGCTGAAACTGGCGGTTTTTATGCTTCTCATATTCGTAATCAAGGCAAGAACATTACTGTTGCTATTGAAGAGGCGATAAAAATCGGGGAAGAAAACCACCTGCCCGTTGAGATTTCTCATATCAAGCTGGCCGATGAAGATGTCTGGAATCAGCTCGAACTGATTATTCGCCCGGTGGAAGCAGCTAGAGCCAGGGGAGTGGAGGTGACGCTCGACCAGTATCCTTATACTGCTACCAGTTCTGGCTTTGCCAGTAGCTTTCCCCAGGATGTTTTTGAAGGAGGCCATGAAAAATTTCTGGAAAGGCTTAAGGATCCAGAGATTTATAACCGGGTAAAACAAACAATCATCGCCAATCGGCTGACCTCCCGTCGGGGAATAGACAAACTAGAAGCTATTCTTATTGCGAGATGTCAGAAGTTCCCTGAATATGAGGGGAAAAATTTAAAGGAAATCCTGGCCCGGCAGGGCAAGACGGCCAGTGCCGAAGCCGGTGCTGACCTGATCATTGAGCTGGTCAAAGAAGGAGATGCCTCGGCTATTTTCTTCCAGATGGATGAAAAAGATGTCGAGGCCTTAATGAAGCTGCCCTATGTCATGATCGGTTCGGACGGCGGATTGGAAAAAGTGGGAGTTGGCCATCCCCATCCCAGAAGCTATGGAACCTTTACCAGAGTTCTGGGAGAATATGTCAGAGAGCGGCAGCTTCTCAGCCTGGAAGAAGCTATAAGAAAAATGACTTCTCTCCCGGCTCAAACTCTCAGGCTGGTAGATCGGGGTCTGATCAAAACTGGCTTTTTTGCTGATGTGGTGATTTTTAATCCAGAAGAGGTCAAGGATCTGGCTACATTCACCCATCCACACCAATACAGTCGCGGCATTATCAGCGTAATTGTTAATGGACAGGAGGTACTGGCTGACGGTCAGTTTACCAATCGAAGGCCGGGCCAGATTCTCTATGGACAGGGGTACAGGCCAGATTAAACGTTGACTGGATTTCTGACTGTCAGGGGGGTGTAAACCGCCTATTGACAAAATTATTTCTATATATATAAACTTACATCAGCAAATGAAGGCGTTATAAATAAAGAAGAGGGAAAGGAGGTCCTCATGCCAAAGCAATTAAAATTATTGTCATGCCTGTTGTTTAGCCTTTTTTTACTGGCTTCTATCGGGTTGGCTCAGGAGAGAGGCTCGGTTAGAGGTCTGGTCAAGAGTGATGCCGGCCAGGCTCTGGAAAATGCTACCGTAGTTATTTCTGGTCCGGCCCTTCCTATGGGGAGAGAGTACTTAACAGGAAAAGACGGGAGCTTTATCTTCCAGGCTCTGCCTCCCGGTAAATATACTCTGGTTGTTACTCACCCTGAAATGATTGATTTTACTGCCGAGGTCATTGTAGCCGTAGCCAGAGAAACCTTTGTCAATGCCGTTATGCATCCCCTGGGTAAAATCCAGGAAGAAGTGACGGTGGTAGCGGCTACCCCTGTGGTTGATCTTAAATCCACTGAGGTTTCATCTAACTGGGTATCAGAGGTTGTTCAGAAATTACCTCTGGGGCGTTCTTATTCATCACTGTTCCAGCTGGCGCCTGGTGTAGCCGACAACCGTGACTTTGCACCTAATGCCGGTGGTAACAAGCAGGATAACGTCTATCTTTATGATGGCTCCAATATTACCAATCCTTTTTATGGTTTTCTGGGCGCCAATTTCTCCGAACTGGACATTCAGGAAGTAAATATAAAAAGAGGAGGGATTAGTGCTGAGTTTGGCCGGGCGGCAGGTATGGTAACCAATGCTATTACTAAATCCGGTTCTAACCACATCTCTGGAACTTTTCGCTTTATATTTGCTCCTTCTGATTTTACCTGGAAAAGCCACGATCCCAATCTGGTGACCAAGTACGATCAGTATACTCCCTCTATCGGGCTTGGTGGTCCGATATTGAAGGATAAAGTCTGGTGGTATGTTTCAGCTAATTTACCCTATTCCAAGACGACCGGCCGGATCAATAATCTTGGACCGGTTCCGGATGCTAAAAACACTGCCACTGAATTATTTGCCAAAATTACGGCTAACCCCTGGCGCTCTCACCTGTTTGCAGTCAGCATTAGAAACAATGATTATACAGAAAAAAATGCCGGTATCGGGGTCAATGACCATCCATCTGTGGCGGTCAATGGAGACGGTTTATCAAGAATTATCTATGCCTCCTGGGTCTGGACAATTAATCAATCAACTCTGCTGGAAGTCAAATATGATCATGTCAATGAAAATTATTCAAGCCTTCCGATTAATGAACTTGGTTATCTACCAACTCCGTTCAACTATGTTGAACCCTGGACTATGGGTTATTTCAGGACAGCAGCCGGTTTTATTGGTGGGGGGGCGACTGCTTCCGGACAGTATGTCGGGGCAGCTTCAGAATATAATACGCAGAACTTTTATCGGGATGAATTCAAACTGGTTCTGACCAAATATCTGGATTTTACCGGCCATTCCCATGTAATTAAAGTTGGCTTCAGTTATGATAATGGCGGCGAATATCTGGAAAGACTGGCCAATGGCTGGGGAAGCATTATCACTACCACCTACAGCGGGCAGCCCGCCTTTAGAGCCCGCTATTACTCGGAACAGCCTGCTCAGGATTCCAGCGGTCGGACCTATGGCCTTTTCATTCAGGATAATATTACCATCGGCGAACGATTCACTCTAACCCTTGGCCTGCTGGCCAACCGGGATGAGTTTAGCAGTAAAACTGACGAGAAACACACTTTCTTGACCTTCAATTTTGATGAAGAGATCCAGCCAAGAATAGGGTTTACTTTTACCCCCAGCTTGAAAGTTCGAGATAAGATATTTGCCAGTTTCGGACGCTACAATAATATGGATAACCGCTCGATTGCCAGAGCAGCTGCTCCCATCCGAATTTACAGAACAGATGCTTACATCGCTCAGGCTGATGGAACTGTTCTGGCCACAGTCATTCAGGGTAATGAAACAGGCAAGATAATTTTGCCTGATTTAAAACCGACTTATACTGATGAGTTCGTCGGTGGCTATAGCCGACCCTTGAATAATCACTGGAGTTTTGAAATCTGGGGTGACTATCGCTATGTTAAACATGTTATAGAAGATTTCCCGACTCGCAACCGTGAGACCAGCCCTTCGAGCTATGTCTATGGTAACCTGGACGGCCAGCTAATGTCCTGGGGAAATCTACCGCCAGAAATACAGGCTCTTATTCCGCAGACTGGTTTTACCGATTTTTATACCGGTAAAGCCAAAAGAACCTATAAAGCCGTAACTCTTGAATTGAAAAGGCAGTATGCTGATCGCTGGTCATTTAACCTGTCTTATACCTGGAGCCGTCTGGAAGGCAACTGGGACCTTGACTATCAGGCCGGAACAGCTCTGTTTTATGCTTCCTCTTATATTGAAGATGCGCCAGGATTATATCTAAGTGATCCCAACCGGGAAGGGATTCTATCTGGAGATAGAACCCATGTATTAAAAGTCTTCGGTACCTGGGAATTTGCCCGGCATTTTGTCCTTGGCGGCTATTTAAGAGTACAGAGCGGTGCTCCCTGGGAAAAACGCGGACTTGATTATTATGGTAACTATTTTGCCTACCTCGAACCGGCCGGTTCACATCGGACGAAAACCTGGGTTAATTGTGATTTGCAGTTAAGCTATGAGATTCCTCTGGGCAAATTCAGGAGCACTATTGAAGCCAGGATGATGAATCTCTTTGATACCCAGACTGCTTTAAGAGTAGATGTACGTGGCGATCAGCCGACCTACATGATGCCAACTTCCTTTGCTCCACCCAGGACCTTTGCCCTGACTTTATATGTGTCCTTCTGAGTCCAGAATTCAGAGATGGTCTAGAGCTCGGAAAAAGTCAGTCAGAAAAAAGATTAATTGCGGACAGGGGGTGCTAAGGAGCGCCCCCTTTTTATTGGCTTCTGCTGGTTTGCTTTTTTTCTGAAGCCAGAATGCCCGCCGACATGTACTCATCCGGTGGAAACTCTTGAATCCAGACTTTAATCGTGTCGAGGGGGGCATTAATTGATTGCTGGACAGCGGCTGTTACCGCTTCCAGTAAGGCCTTTTTTTGTTCTTTGCTTCTGCCGGCCAGCAGATGAATTTCAACCAGGGGCATAATTATTCTCCTTTTCCTAACTAAGATTTCTATGATCAGCCAGTCCAGCTGGCTTTTCTTTTTCGTTCAACAGGTCAATGAGTTCAGCCAGGACCATAGCAGTTGCTCCCCAGATTCTATAGCCATTAAATTCAAAAAAAGGCACCAGCACTGTCTGCCCGCGCAGCCACTGCCACTCTTCCTTCCTGTTTTTTGAATCGAGGAGGTGCGCCAGAGGAAGCTCAATAATCTCCGTCACTTCTTGAGGGTTCGGCCGAAAGTCCGGCCTCAGATGAGTGATGGCCACCATTGGATACAGGCAGTACTTACTGATTTCGATATAAAGAGGAGTTAATCGGCCGACCAGCTTGACCCGGGCCGGATCAACATTGATTTCTTCCTCTGCTTCTCTAATTGCTGCCTGTTCTAATGACTCGTTTTCTTCTTGCTGACCACCGGGAAATGAGATCTGATGCTGATGGTGTCGGACCTGACCGCTCCTTTTAATGAGAACCAGATAAATATCTTCCTGGTGAGGATAAAACAGAACAAGGACAGCTGCTGGCCAGGCCGACCGGCTTTTCCCCTGATCGTTAATAAAGGCGGATACCGGCCTGACGCTCATTTTTAGCTGGGAACTGAGCCCCGGCAGGGGGCGCTGCAGCCGGTCATTTAGATATCTTTCCAAATCAGTAATGGAATTAAAAATGTTTTTTTCTCGATTCATCTGGTAGCTGTCTGATCAAAAATATCCTCAATTATTTTCTCTATCTGAGGTAGACCAGAGTCTTTAATAACTGTTCTGCCAGTCCAATCTGGTAACCTTCCGAATGAAAAATAATTTCACCATTTTTCCTGACAGCAGCCACCAGCGGTAGTTCTTGTCGATCAATTTTCAGAGCCTGACTTAAGGCCGAAAATAGTTGATCTTCAAAATCGTAAATCACCACCGTATTAGTTGGTAGGCCAGGGTAAATGTCTGGCTTGAAACCAGCCGGGGCTCTGTCCCTGGCCACAGCCAGTACACAGCGGCCGGACCACTCTGAGAATGAAGAGCTAAAAGTCTGAAGTTCGTCCATTAAATGCTTGGTCGGTTCCTGCTCAGGTGCGATTAACAGCAGTATAAAATTCTTCTGGCCGACCAGACTTCCAAGATCCGTCAGACTTTTATCTTCGGCTTTAATTATTTGAAGATTGGTCATCAATGTTCCAGCCACTAACGGTGGAGCTGGTTTCTCTCTCAGGATCAAATTGATTTCTTTCTTTTCTCCAGGCTTGAGTCTAAAATGCAGTAAATGACAGAGGACACTACCGTCCGCTTGCCGGTTGCCGGAGATGAGCCTGTATTGACCCGCTTCGAGCTGGAGCTCGGCCGGGAATGAAGCCAGGGCTGGATCATTTTCAAAGTTGAGTGTCTGGTAACGATGTCCGTCAAACCGACCCAGCGTAAAATGGGTATAATAGACTGGCTTTTTGATGCCTGCTATTGTCTGGTAAAACAACTTTAAACTGGCCTTTTCTGAAGCTGAAGGAGCAACTGGATTGAATTCTACCCACTTATTTTCTTGAAGAAAAGCAGGCTGTCCCGTGACCTGGTCAATTCTGGCCGGACGACCAGCGGTTCTGGCCAGAGCCACCAGAAGAACCTTTTTAGAATAATCATCAGCCCGACCCAGCTCAATAACACGGTCGGGGAAAAGTGGAACATTATAGTAGTTACTATCATCTGGCCTGATATTTTTTTCCAGCCAGTCATCTATCAGCCGGGGATTAGCCCGGAACTTGTCCCACTGGTTCTGGCTGAATTTCAGCTGGAGAGCTGAACGCCAGGAGGTCAGCAGTTCGCGCCCGATGCGGGGTGAGATGACATAGTGCACATAGGTTTCATCATCCAGGCCAGCCATTTTTGCCGGTCTGAATCTCAGGTGATGGAGCAGGACTTCGGCTGGGGTATCTCTCAGATCCTTTTCAGTTATAGCCCCAAGCAAAGCCAGTCCATAATCTTTTTCTTCTGGTTTTAAACTTTCCAGAAATTTTATAATCTCTGGCCAGTTACCTCGGCTTTTTTGCAGGTAAGTCCAGGCTATCTCGGACGGAAAGCCTTTTTCTTCGGCCCACTGACGGGCTTTGTCTTCACTTATAAAAGTCGCTTCATAAGCCTGCCTGATCGCATCTTCCTGGCGCAGACGACGGTTATTTTCCTCAACTTTAGCCGGATCTAATGGCGGAACATTTCTGGCGGCTGGCGGGATGAGATCGAGATCAGCTTCTTCGCCAGACAGTTCGGTGCTGGAAAGAACCAGCTCTACCGGGCCCGTCTGACCGCCAGACACCTGTCTCCAGGCCATCCGCCCATCTTTTTCTGCCCAGATAACTAAATCGCCAAAACCGGTAGTCAGGCTGGCCTCTCCTTTTTCATCAGTGAGGTGGCTGACAAGAGGATAAAATTCAGCATAATTATAAAGGCAGAAATCGACACTGGCGGCAGGTACTGGTTGACCTTCAGTATCTTTAACCTGAACCTTTAGTTTAGCCGTCGGAGCATAAAAAGTCAGCAGATTAAGGCGAGTGAAAAGCTCTGATCTGGTAATTATTTCTTCCGGACCCTGGTACTGGCCATAAACGGTGGTATGGACCAGCATGGCTCTACTGGCCGGCCCGCTAAACCAGCCCCGATTCAGCTCTGGCTCAGGCTCACAGGCTCCGAGATAGTGCCAGCGCCCATTGACCCAGACTTCCACCCAGGCATGATTATCGTCGGTATGAGCCCAGCGTGGGGTATAAACCTGACGGGCAGGCAGACTGACCGCTCTCAAGGCGGCAACAGTAAAAGTAGACTCTTCACCACATCGACCAAAAGCGGTTTTAACAGTAGCCAGGGGAGCAGAAGTCCTCTCATCTGTAGCCTTATAGGTGACTTTTTCATGACACCAGTGGTTAACTTCCAGGGCGGCCTGATACATATCTAAATTTTTGATTCTCTCTTTGAGTTCTTGAAAAAAAACCTGCCTGGCTTCATCTGGGTTTTCATTATTCACCCGATAGGGCAGGACAAAATGGCGGAAAATATCTTCGGGGATGGTTTTCCCCCAGGAGAAGAACTCCCTGGCCTTCAGGGCCGATCTAACCTGATTCAAGAAATACTGTCCATCCAGATTAGCCAGATCACTGAGCGGCATAAAAGCGTACAAAAATTCCAGAGCTTCCTTTTCCTCTGGTGATAAAGGCTCCTTGAAGACACCAAGCAGGGCCTCTTGCCGGCCGGCGGCTACTGCCAGGCGCTTCTCAAATTGCTGCTGGACAAGTTGGCGGTAGGCCTGGTCGGAGATAAAGTGCCCTGATTGACGGCAGGAGATGATAAGTGCCGATGAAATGATTAAAACTAAAACTGAGACAAAAATTAAAATGGAATGTTTTCCTGACCATGTTTTTCCCATGATTGGTATACCCGTAAATTTATTTAAATGACTTAAATTGATATCTTTTCCATTCTATTCTGACCTCAGTTTGGATTCAAGTTTTATCTAGTGGCAAGTGTCGGCTCAGGCCTTTAACTCCGGTTGTCAACAGAAGCTTCTAGCAGCTAAAATTGTTTCTCAAAACCGATGAATAGTTTATAATCTAAGTGTTGAAGAAAATTGAGATCCAGAAATAAATCATCCCGGGGAGAAAGAGAATTATGAACAAAGTTCAAGGCAGGGCGAAGTATTATAAAAACTTCAAAAGAGACGTCAGACAAGTTTTACTGGTTAGCATTCTTCTGGTTGTCAGCCTGTGGACGAGCTGTCGATCAGGTGGCCCTCCGGCCTCAAAGTCAGCAGGAGCAGGGCTAAAAGTTAAGCCTGGTGTAGAGGTTTTTCTGGAAAAACATCTCGCCCTGGTCAGGGGGAAAAAAGTAGGACTGGTGACCAATCCTTCCGGTGTTGATTCCAGGCTGCACAGCACCGCCTGGCTGTTTAAAAATAATTCAGCCATTAATCTGGTTGCTCTTTATGGGCCAGAACATGGAGTCAGAGGTGAGGCCCAGGCGGGAGAATATGTTCCGTTTTATTATGATGAAAAATTCGGCCTACCAGTTTTTAGCCTTTATGGAGAATCATTTAAACCTGCTCCTGGTATGCTCAACAATATAGACGAACTGATGAGAACTTTTGATACCCAGTTGGCAGGTAAGATCCCGGAAGAAAAAATGATTAAAGAGATAGATGTACTGGTTTTTGATCTGCAGGATATCGGGACAAGGGTTTATACTTACGTAGCAACTATGGCCCTGGCTATGGAAAGTTGTGCTGAACTGGGGCTGGATTTTATTGTTCTCGATCGACCCAATCCGATTGGAGGGCAGATTGTAGAAGGCGCAATTTTAAAATATCCTGAATTCAGTTCCTTTGTTGGCCTTTATCCAATTCCGCAAAGGCACGGGTTGACTGTTGGTGAGCTGGCTAGATTATTCAATGATAACTTCCTGTCTAAAAAGGCCAGGCTGACGGTCATTCCGATGGAAGGTTGGAAAAGGGACAAGTGGTTTGACGAGACAGGTTTGCCCTGGGTCATGCCTTCGCCCAATATGCCAACTCTGGAGACGGCTACTGTTTACCCCGGTCAGGTTTATCTGGAAGGGACGAATATCTCAGAGGGAAGGGGAACCACCCGGCCCTTCGAGCTTTTCGGCGCTCCCTGGATTGATGGCTGGGATCTGGCTAAGAACCTTAACAGTCTGAACCTGGCGGGGGTCACCTTCAGGGAAGCCTGGTTTACCCCTACTTTTTCCAAATACCAGGGAGAAAGATGCGGTGGCTGCCAGCTGCATGTAATTGATCGTGAAGCTTTTAGGCCATTTCTAACCAGTTTGTGGATTATAAAGACAATCATGGACATGTATCCTGAGAAATTTGAATTTCATGTGGATTATTTTGATAAAATTATGGGCAATTCTGATATTAGATTGGCTCTTGAGTCAGGCCAAAGCCCGGAAAAAATTGTCATGGAGCTGCAACCGGATCTAAAAGAATTCGACAAACTGAGAGAGAAATATCTGCTGTACTGAGTTCTTAAAGGAAATTAAGATTGCTACCAATTCTGGTTTTTCCTTAAAATAAGGCTTAAATTTTTTCAATAATAATAAAATATGAGGGAGGTCAAGGAAGATATGAGTGAACGAGAGAAATTAGCCCTGAGCCATCCAGTTTCAGTTATGCTGGATAAGGAGCCAGCGGATTTCAAGCGTCAGGATTTCTTGAGGCTGATTGAATCAAAGCAACTGGAGAGAATCTCTTTTCATTATCTGGGGCTTGATGGGAAAATGAGAGAGTTAAAAATTCCAGTATCAGGCCGGTATCAAGTTGAAACTATTCTGGCGGAAGGAGAACGAGTCGACGGTTCTTCTATCTATAAAGGTCTGGTTGATATGGGACTGTCTGATTTATATGTGGTTCCAGTTTATAAATCGGCTTTTTTCAATCCTTTTGATGATCGAAGTCTGGATTTCGTCTGCCGTTATTTTGATGCCCAGGGCCGGCCAGCTCCTTTTACTCTTGATAATATTCTGGCTCAAGCCCACCGTTTATTCCGGAAGAATTCGGGTTTAGAGTTAAGAGCTCTGGGTGAACTGGAATTTTTTCTCATCGGCAATTTTGAACCTAAGTTGTATTTACCTGAAAAGAAAAGAAGTTATCAGGCCATGTCTCCTTTTATCAAAAGCGGTCAGATTCTGGATGAGATGATGCGCTATGTTACCCAGATCACCGGGGCTGTTAAATATGCCCACACCGAGGCCGGGTATGTTGATTCTGTCAGAAGTGATTTCGAAGAAATTGATGGCAAGCAGGCAGAACAGCTGGAAATAGAGTTTTTACCACGGCCGATTGAAGATATGGCCGATTATCTGGTGCTGGCCCGCTGGCTGATCAGAAATGTAGCTTACAAATATGGTCTGATTGCCACCTTTACACCAAAAATAGAAGAAGGAGTGGCAGGTAGCGGTCTGCATTTTCATCTGGAGATGACCAGGGATGGGAAAAATATCATGGTTGAGCAGAATGGTCAGCTCAGTCAGGAGGCCAGGAGGCTGATTGGCGGGCTCTGCTATTATGCTGATTCCTTAACCGCTTTTGGCAATACAGTTTCTTCTTCTTATTTGCGGCTGGTACCAAACCTGGAAGCACCGACCAGAATTTGCTGGAGTGATCTCAATCGCTCTGCCTTGATCAGAGTCCCACTGGGCTGGACCGGGGTCGAAAACCTGGCCCGACTGATCAATCCTTCTGATCAGACCGATTTTACACGCCCTGAAAGCCGCCAGACGGTCGAGCTTCGATCTCCTGATGGCAGCGCCCTTATCCATCTTCTACTGGCTGGCATGGCCATGGCAGCTGATTGGGCTTTCAGGCCTGAACAGACCATATCGGGGGAAAATCAGCCACTAGAACTGGCCAGGAAGTTATATGTAAAAGGCAATATCTTCGAGGACAGGGAGCTGCTGGAAAGCCTGCCCCGTCTTCCGGGTAGTTGTGTCGAATCGGCCCGGATTCTCCGGGACAAAAGAGAATTATATGAGCGGGATGGAGCTTTTCCGCCCAGCATCATTGATTATACTGTCAGAATGCTGGAGGCTGAGGATGATGAATTTATGGCTAAAAAGCTGGCCGACCTTCCGGCTGATGAACGGTTGCGGGAGATTAGAAAAATTATGCATAAAGATTTACACAAACATTGAGCCAGCCAGAAAAAGGCTTGGTAAATTATGAGTTTATGAGGCTGGCTCTGCCTCCAGATCGAGTTAACTGCTCGTGTCTTTTCGGTTGAAAGTATTGGAATTCAGCCACTGACGGTGCAGGCTGAACTCGGGGGAGAGTCTTGTCCGGAGTGAATCATACCGTTGATAAAGTTCATGGTAAAGTTCGAGTTGGGCCGGTTCAGGCTGAGCAGTCAGATCGCCTGGTTTTACCAGTCTGGAAACGATTTCTCGAAGTTCTATTTTTTGTCCGTTCTGGCGGTAGTAGCACCAGATAGCCTGCAAAGCAGCACCAAAAGCAGCCGATTCTGGTTCCTTGAGTGTAATAACCGGTGTTTCCAGCATGGTTGAAATAATCTGCAGCCAGCTCTGACTTCTGGCCCCGCCTCCGGTAGCTCTGATTTCTTCGGGCTGAAGGCCAATCTTCTTCATCCGCGTAAACCCATAGTTTAAGTTCAGGCTCGTACCTTCCAGGATAGCCCTGGCCAGGCAGGGGGCATTGAAATTCTGATGGGTCAGACCAAAGAAAACAGCTGAAGCCTCCGGCAGAGCTGGAGTTCTTTCGCCATTAAGAAAAGGCAGAAAAATAAGGCCACTGGCCCCAGCCGGCGTACTTTTAACCAGATCTTCCAGCCCCTGGTTATCAGTTTTCAGAAGCTCCTTAAATAGCTCAGTAGCGTTGGTCACATTCATGGTGCAAACCAACGGCAGCCAGCCGCCGGTACTGTCACAAAAAGTAGCAATTTCTCCCTCCGGGTCGAGAACCGGTCTTGAGCTGTAAGCAAAAATTGTCCCTGAGGTACCCAGGCTAAGGGTAAAAATCCCTTCTTCTACATTGCCGGTACCAATGGCGGCCATCATGTTATCGCCACCTCCGGCCGCCACCAGAACATGCTTAAAGCCAAATTCGCGGGCAATTTCATTTTTCATATAGCCAACAGGCTCTTCGGAAGGTGTCAGTGGGGGCAGCTTGTTAATAAGCTCTGGATCAATAAGGTTGATTACGTCTTGCTGCCAGCAACGTCTCCTGATATCCATCAGGCCAGTTCCGGAAGCATCTCCAAACTCTATATGGAGTTTGCCGGTCAGATAAAAATTTAAATAATTATGGGGCAAAAGAAGACAAAAAAGGCGACTATAGTTTTCCGGCTCGTGCTTTTTTAGCCAGAGGATTTTGGAGGCCGTGTAGCCTACGGCCAGACCGAGTCCGATTTTGTCGATAAAGGCCTTTTTGCCACCTGCTGCCTCTATTATTTCTTCTGTTTCCCTGACTGTTGAGGTGTCATTCCAGAGTTTAGCCGGTCTGATGGGCCTGAGTTGATTGTCCAGCGGTACCAACCCATGCTGCTGACCTGAAACTCCCACGCAGACAACGTCAGCCGGATCAATTTTCGAATTCTTAAGGGCTTCTCTGATAGCTTGATTCAAAGCTTTAACCCAGGTCTCCGGACATTGCTCTGATTCACCTGGTTTGAGGCTTTTTATCATCTCATGACGGCTGTAGCCGCGGCCCACGACCAGGCCACTGTCCATTTCCACCACCAGGGCTTTAGTTCCTTGTGTTCCTGAATCAAGCCCAAGAGCATACATGTTACCTTGTCTCCATGCCTCTAAACAGGTTATTTATTAACTTTTTTCAAACCTTTGACCTCTGGCTCCGCTCCAGAGTTTTGATATAATCTTAATAAGGGCCAGAGTGCTGATGACAAACAATACGGTCCAGAAAACACCCAGGCTGAGGCGGCCATAAATATAAGCTCCTGTTCCGAAGAGAGCAGCATAAACAAAAACGCAACCAGACACCCAGCCGGCCAGACACAGTGTTAAGCTATCCGATGATGGTTCAAGATTTGCTTCCTGTCTGATTTTGTTCCAGCCCGGACCAGCCGGCTTAACCAGCTGATAAAAAGAAATTAATTTGCTCTTTTCTACCGGCCTGGTGAGGAAGGTGACCACTAGCCAGACAACAGTCGTAAAGGCAATGGTAATCAAGAGAGAGATATGCTGGGGGACAGGATGACCGAGTTTGCCGCGAACAAAGAATATAATAGCCACCCCGAAAGAACTGGCCATGGCGGCTATTTCTGACCAGGCATTTATTCGCCACCAGAACCAGCGCAAAAGATAGATTAAACCAGTTCCAGCTCCAATCGACAGCATCAAATCGAAGCTGGCCTTAGCTGATTCCAGAATGAAAGTCAGCAGGCTGGCCAGGATCATCAGAACAACTGTTGTCAGCCGAGCTACACTCACATAATGTTTTTCTGAAGCACCGGGATGAAGAAAGCGGCGGTAAAAGTCGTGAACAAGATAAGAACTCCCCCAGTTTAAATGGGTGACGAGAGTAGAGACATAAGCGGCCAGCAGGCCGGCGACCATTATGCCCAGGAAGCCGTGGGGCAAAAAACGCAGCATCGCTGGATAGGCCATATCATGGCCGATAAGCTTCGGGTCAACGTTGGGGAAAGCCAGATGAATATCATTGAGGCTGGGGTAAATGATAAAAGAACAAAGAGCAACCAGGATCCAGGGCCAGGGCCTTATGGCATAATGAACAAAATTAAAAAAGAGTGTTCCTGACAGAGCATCTTTTTCACTTTTAGCTGCCAGCATTCTCTGGGCAATATAACTACCACCCCCGGGCTCTGCTCCCGGATACCAGACTGACCACCATTGAATGAAAACGGGAATAATGAAGATGGATAAGGCCAGAGACCAGTCACCGAAATCGGGGAGAAAGTTAATCGCCTGCGGGTGGAGGACTTCCAGCTTCTGGAAAAGGCCGGTCAGACCACCAATTTCTGGTTGTTTTAGAGCAAAAATTGCAGCTGCGAAGGCTCCTGTCATGGCAATGCCGAACTGAATTAAATCAACTACCAGCACCCCCCACAGACCGGCCGTCGCAGCAAAAATCACATTGATAATACTGCAAATAATCAGGGTTTTGCTCATTGGCCAGCCCAGGATGACATTGGCAATTTTGGCTGCAGCCAGGTTGACCGAAGCCATGATGACACAATTAAAAAAGAGCCCAAGGTAAATGGCTCTAAAACCACGGACAAAAGAAGCCGGCTTACCTGAATAACGTAACTCATAGAATTCAAGGTCAGTCAAAACCTGAGAGCGGCGCCATAACCTGGCGTAGAAAAAGACGGTCATCATGCCCGTCAGAAGGAAAGCCCACCAGACCCAGTTGCCGGCTACACCGCCGTTATTTCTGACAATATTGGCGATCAGATTGGGCGTGTCAGTGCTGAAGGTCGTAGCCACCATGGATATCCCGATCAGCCACCAGGGTGCGGCCCGACCCGAAGTGAAAAATTCAGCAGTGTTTTTTCCAGCCCGGCGGCTCAGAATAACCGGCGGTAAAAAGCAAATGGAAATCGATAGAATGACGATCAGCCAATCAATGCTATTGAGCTGCATTCCCTGATCCTTTCCATCTTACTTAATTGTTAAGCGAAAATTTATATCACGAGCTCTGAAATCAAGTCAAAATAGTTGCTCAGTATCTATTAAAATTATACTTTTTGCCATTCTGGCTTATGGTCATAAACCCATTGATAATAATTAGCCAGACGCAGTTCTGAAGCGGCTTCTTCATCCACCACGATAATAGCTTTAGGATGAAACTGGAGAGCCGAAGCCGGTACCATGGAAGTTACCGGTCCCTCCACCGTCCGGGCTATAGCTGTGGCCTTTTTTTTACCAAAGGCTATTAAGAGGCAAACTTTAGCCTCCAGGATAGTACCTATTCCCATAGTAATAGCATGATAGGGTACGTTTTCTTCAGCGCCAAAAAAAAGGGCATTGTCTTTTCTGGTTTGCTCGGTCAGCGTTTTAATTCTGGTACGAGATTTAAGAGAGGAGGTTGGTTCATTAAAACCAATGTGGCCGTCTGTGCCCAGGCCTAAGATCTGTATGTCCAGACCACCAGCGGCCTTGATCTCTTCTTCATATTGCCGGCAATACGCTTCCACGTCGCTGGCCAGACCATCAGGGATATGAACATTTTCTGGCCTTATATTGACCTGGCTGAAGAGATTTTTCCACATAAAATAGTGAAATGAGGCCGGGTGATCAGGGGAAAGGCCAACATATTCATCAAGATTGAAGGTTACCACCTGGCTGAAATCCAGGCCTTCTTCCCGATGCATTTTAACCAGATGACGGTAGAGGGGCAAAGGGGTATTGCCGGTGGGTAGACCTAAAACTGGCTTTTTCTTTTCCATAATTATTTTTTTAACCAGCCTGGCAGCCAGCAGGCTGGCCTGTTCGCTATTGGGCTGAATGATAACTTCCATAGCTCTTTCTAACTCCTCATCTCTTTATTTCAGGCAGTGTCGCGGCAGCAACAGCCTGACCGATCCGACGGCTTTTTTCGTCTGACAGATGAATCGAAATGCTTTCTGCCAGTTGAGGAAAATCTGTCTTCAAGACAACTTCTGCCTGTTTTTTGATCAATTCTCCCCCTCGTCCAGAGGTTACCCGTCCCAGAATCAGGAAATGGTGATAATCATAGAAAAGCGAGTAGAGCTGGGCTGTGTAGCCAAGATAAGTACCTATATCCTTAAAAATCTGGCAGGCTGTTGCCTGGCCCTTCTCGGCCAGCGACTGGATTTCCTTAAGCCGCTCAGGTAGCTTTATCTCCTCTGGAAAATTGAAGCCAGCCGTTCTGGCCAGTTTGTTTACAGCTTGCTGAGAAAAATACATAGCACCAACACCCCGATCGCCAGACCAATCGTCTCTGGCTGCTTCTGGATTGAGATCAACCGGGGCGAAAGCCAGCTCGTCTAGCCAGCCAGGCAAATGGCCGGAAGGGTCAATGTAACCTCCAGCTTCGCTTGAACCCATGGCCACTCCCAGAATAGCTGGCTGATTCAAGCTGAGATAACCAGCCAGAGCAGTCACTTCTCCATCATTAATGACCACCAGCGGTACTCCCCATTGGCGTTGTAAATCGAGGAAGAAATTTTTTACCTTTTGATCAAACAGCTCTCTGGGAACCGAGCGAAAAAGAGAAGCAATTCTGACCTGGTTATTGATATAAATACCTGCGGCGCTCCCACCTATGGCCTCAACCCTGGGTAGTCTGGCCGCCGCCCTTTTGAGGCCGGCCTGCAGCTGTTCATAATGATAGGCTGTATCAGCTTCCTCCTGGGGATTCCAGGGAATTTCTTCACTAAAGACTACCTGCCCATCTTGAAGAGCAGCTACCTTAAAATCGCTGGCTCCCAGGTCAAAACCCAGCCGGCAGCCATCAAAATGACCGCCGAGGGAAATAGGACTCTGCCGTTCTTCGGGCAATTCTTCTTTTCTGATTTTAATGACAGAAAACGGTTGCTGATAAACCGTACTCATCAGATCAACATCGAAGGCTCGCTCACCTTGGAGGGAATATTGCTTTTTAATCTGTTGATAAATAATCTCCGGTCCATAGAAATAAATCTTGAAGGCACCCTTTTGCCATAAAAGGAATTTAACCAGCCTGTCTGCAAAACTGATAGTCAGAGGCAGAGTTTTTTCGTCTAGAGGAAGAATCTTTGTCTTCCAGGTCGAGATTAACCCGTTTTCCCGCTCCAGAGCCAGTCCCATCTCTTCCTGGCTATTCTCTGCCTGCCGTTTGTACCATTGGAAAAAGAGCCCAAGGGGAAGAAACTCCTGATCATAAACAGGAGATATCGATGGCGTAAAATAAGTCTTCAGGTCTTTTAACCAGTCCATGGCTCCTGACCTCAACTTTAATTATTTTAGAAAATTATACCAGAAATTAAGATTCTGGAGACATAATTTAAACGCGGCTAAAGCTTTTGGTCTGGACAATTATTCTGTTTGACATCTCGTTGTTTCTAAAATAGCATTGAATTAACTTTTTAAGCTTTTTATTTTTTGGGACTGTTCAATGAAAAAAGGTTTCCTTAAATCAAACATTATCCGCTATCTGATTCTAGTTCTTATAAGTATTTTGAGCTGGACACTGCCGGGTCAGCTGGCTTCTCAAGAAAAGACGCCAGCAGGTCTTAAAGCAGGTCAGGAAAAAGCCGGGCGCTGGTGGATGAAGCAGACTGCTATGTCTGCTGACGGCAAGCTGGCCAGCCTCAAATCAAAAAAATGGTGGAAGGAGGCTTTGAGACTGAAGACAGGGGAGGGCTTTCTCATCCCGGAAAGAGGTGAGGCCAAGGACAAAATGCTGGTCAGGGCTGAAAGTTACAGGGGCCAGGACGATTATCAGATTACAGCTCTGGTCTGGGTGATCGATGATGATGGCAATGACAGTCTGGCCGCAGGGGGTGACTTCAGTCAGGACTGCTACCTTTATGATCTTAACCGGGATGGATTAATTGATCTTATGGTTGATTATGCTGATGAAGACGGGGATGGGCAGGCCGACTGGATGGAGATTAGGTTTTATGAAAATGGATATCTAGCCAGAATCTGGGGTGGCTTTGACTATGATAAGATCGGAGAAATTTTTAAATTCAAAAGCCCGCTGGATTTACTTGACGGCAGTTTCATCAAGAATCTAGCCGGCCAAAAATTATATTATAAAAATGTCTTTAATCCCCAGACCGGTACTTTCTGGCCAGCTGATATCTGCCCGGAAGCCAGCTACGATCTAAATCAGGATGGGCTGAGTGATCTGCTGATTCGCAGCCAGGTCCAACCGGCTGGAAGCAAAGAAAGCTTTATTAAACCTCTTGATGTCTGGTCGAAGGAACTTCAAAACCCGGTGATTAGAAGTCTGGAGGTGAGTTTTGACCTGTCCGGCGAAAATAATCATAAAAAAATTTTTAATTATGACTTCGGCCTGTTACTGGCGGGCCAGCTGCCATTTGATCTGGAAAAAACAAAGAGTTTTTCCGCCTGGAGGAGACCTCCTCAGGAGGTTTATTTTGTATCCAGGGAAGATCTGAAAGAATTGATCTACTCTTATCAATCGGAGGACGCCGGTTTTTCCTGGCGGGAGTATCCGGCTGACGAGCAGGTTGGATCAGCCTCAGTGGAAGCCAAAAAGGGAGAAGGAATTGGCTGGTTAGCAGAAAGAGTCGTGCTGCCTGGGACTTCCTCTTACCTTCAGAAATGGAATATAAGACGGGAAATTGCCCGGCATTTAAATGGTCCGGTCGAATTCTATTATAGTGGTCTTGATCGGAGGATTCATCTGTTTGGTTCGGAGGAAGGCTGGTGCCAGATCGGAAATATGGCTGGTTGTCCTGCTGTGGGAGAGGTTCGGTATTTTGACACTGATCATGACGGATTTTACGATCGTCTTGAGGTCTATCTTGTTAATAGCGCCAGACCTGTTCTGATTGTTGCCCCAGCTAAGGTTGAAGCCAGAAAAATCCCTTTTGATCTAAAAAAACTGCAGGACTATTACCAAACTCAGGTTCTCCCTTCAGCCTTTGAACGGGATAACAGGTTGCTTCAGGCTATGAAAGGAATATATGACTTTGAACCTCCGGCTGGTTTACTGGAAGAAATCGACAGGGCTGCCGGTAGCGAAAAGCGTTATTTGCTGGATGTCTATTGTCTTATGTATTTCATAAATCTCAGGGATCACTTTTTAGCTCAGGCCAATCAGGTGCTTTTCCGACCAGGACCGGGCACTAGCCCGGGGCAACTGGCAGGTGATCTTGACCCCTTCCAGGTGCGCAGTCCAAGAGAGGTTGGTTCTTCTTTAAGATCTGATACAGCCTGGAAGCTGGCCGGCCTGCTCAGTCGCCTGGATAAGGCCTGGAGTCAGGTTGATCTGGAATCAGTCATCCAGGTTTTACAGGAGATCAAGAAACTGAAGCTTTAAGTGAGCAACCCTGGAAGGGAAAACCTGAGGGGATAGTCTGCTGTGTAGAATTGCGCTGAACAGCAGCCAGGTCTGTTGTTAGACGGAGTGGTTGGCTTTAAAACCCTTGCCAAGGACTTCATAAGTGTCATTGACAATAACAAAGGCGCCCGGGTCAGTCCTTTTTATAAAGGCCTTGAGTTCGGATAGCTGTTTCCTATGGATGACGGTGATAATAATTTCACCTTCTCGATTGAGGTAAAGTGAACGTGATTTAAGAGCGCTGCCGCTCCGCTCCAGCCGGTGTAATATATAATCAGCAATTTTTTCTGGCTCACTGGAAGTAATGATAACCATTTTGGAAAAATTCCAGCCTTCCAGTACAAGATCAATTACCCTGCTGGAGATAAAAAGTACAATATATCCATAAAGTGGTGCCTCCAGCTGCCTGAAAACCAGACCGGAAGCCGAGATGATAATAAAATCAGTCACCATAATACCCATGCCCACTGATACGCCCAGATATTTGTTGAGGATGAGACCGATGACATCAGAACCACCAGTTGACGCCTCTCCTCTGAAAACCAGCCCGAGCCCCAGACCGAGAAGCAGTCCGCCATAAATGGCAGCCAGCAGCATATTTTCTGTGCCCTTGGGCCATTTAAGAATCTGATTAAAAAAATCAATAAAGAGGGAAGAGCAGAGCATGCCGACCAGAGTCGTAAAGACATATTTACGGCTAAGGAATCTATAACTGATCAGAAGAATCGGGACGTTCAAGATGATTATGACCAGACCTACGGGCAGAGAAAGCAGGTAGTTAATCATTATGGAAATACCTGAGAGGCCGCCCGGCACCAGATGAAAAGGAATCAAAAAAAGGGCATAGCCAATGCCCATAATGATTGAGCCAGCAATGATTAATAAAGCATCCACCCACAATCTTTTTAAGGTTACCCTATCTGTCAAAGCTATTTTTTTCATATAAGCTATCCTGCCGCGAGACAATTTGATGATTTTTATCACTTTAGCTGTGGTCTGTCAAACGGACCTCGGACGACAGAAGTGGAGCAATTGTTGTTTACAAGGCCGATGATTTAAGCTATTTAAATAACTTAATACTGGCCTGGTTTGAGCGACAATGGTAGAACCGAATCGTCTCAGGGAAACAGACAAGTTATGGACCCTGGACTTTGTTCTTGGAATTTTAGCTTATTTTTTCCTTTATCTTTCTATCAGCCTGTTTTTTATACTCCCGCTTTTTCTAAAGCAGTTTAATCCCAGGGCCAGCCAGGTCGGCCTGATCATGGGAATTCACAGTGTAACCGCCATCTTAATCCGGCCCTTTTTCGGTCGCCTGATTGACAGACGTGGCGGCAAGAAAATCTCGGTTCTCGGGCTTCTGATTTTAATTAGCGTCATGCCTTTTTTCCATCTGGTCAGAGATGCCGGGCACCTGCCCGTTATCCTCCGGGCTATCACCGGTCTGGGATGGGGAATCAGTATGACGGCCAATATTGCCATGTGCACGGATCTGGCTCCGGTGGAAAGTGTGGCCAGATCAATCGGGCTGGTTGGAGTGGCCGGCTTGATAGCCAATGCTGTCGGGCCCTCACTTGGTGAGGAAATCATCAATCGGTGGGGATTTCCCTGGTTGGTTAATTCTGCCCTTTTTTTTCTGGTCCTGTCTTTAATACTGGTTCTGATTATTAAAGAGTTGCCCAGAGATGTGCCAGATGAGGAAGTTTCTTCTGGCCGGGAGAAAAGCTGGAAGAATACCGCCTGGTTTGTTTTGATTTTCATTGGCTTGATGCCAGTAGTCCATGGCTCGGTTAGAGGAGCCATGATTTATTTTATGCCATTGCTGGTTAGTTCTCTGCAGCTCGGCCGGGTTGGGCCTTTCTTTATTGCGTTTTCGGTGGCAGCTATTCTGTCCCGCTTCCGACTGGGCGGGGTGTCTGATCAATATGGACGAAAAAAAATTGTCTTTATCTCCGCGCTGTTAATTGGATTTAATTTAATTTTGATTTCCAGAATCAACAGCCAGTGGTTGCTGCTGACGACCGGTTTTCTCGGTGGTTTCGGTCAGGGCTTAATCTTTCCAGCCCTGAGTGCTTATTTGATAGATTTCATGGGCCGCGGCAATAAAGGCCTGGCCATCAGTCTTTATAATTCTCTATTTGACGTAGGCATGGGACTTGGTTCAATATTTTATGGCTGGGTTTCAGAGATAATTGGCCTCAAACAGATGTATCTGGCGGCTGGCCTCTTATTGCTGTTAGTCAATTTTATTTTTAATTTTATAGCACCAGAACCAGGCCTGACTGGGAAAAAACGCCGTCAGGAATGAATAATTAAAGGAGAGGAGGTATCTGAGATGGAGGATTTTATAAGCTTGATCAGAAAAAGAAGGACAATCCGCCAGTTTCAGCCTCAAGAGGTGCCACTTGAGCTTCTTTTTCAGCTGGCGGACCTGGGAAGGCTGGCTCCGTCTGCCTCTAATCTTCAGCCTCTGGAATTTCTGGTGGTGAATGACGATAAGATAAAAAAGGAAGTTTTCTCCTGCCTGCGCTGGGCGGCCTATATAAATCCGGCCGGTGATCCCAAGCCAGGTCAAGAACCGGCTGCGTATATTATCATTCTGGTCAATACCAGAATCAGAAATAAGGGTTTTGAGTATGATGTAGGAGCGGCTGCCGAAAACATTATCCTTGGTGCCCTTTCGGTTGGGGTCGGTAGCTGCTGGCTGATCTCAGTTGACCGTGAACGGCTTCAGCCAGCCCTCAGGCTGCCTGACAGCCATCGGATTGATTCGGTTATTGCTCTTGGTTATCCAGCCGAGCAACCGGTAGTCGAAGAGTTTTCAGGTTCGGTTAAGTACTGGAAGGATGACAAAGGATGTCTCCATGTCCCGAAGAGAAATCTGCAACAGGTTACCCACTGGAATTTTTTTGGTCAGAAGTTTCCTCCAGACCTTAAAGTTTAAAGACCAGCTACTGTCATTTCCGCTATTTTGACAGATGGGCCGCAGATCTGGCTTGAAAAATCAAGATCAGAACCAATCATTTCTATCGAGTTCAAGACATTATTTAAATTGCCTGATATGGTTATTTCAGACACGGGAAAGACAATCTCGCCCTCCTCAATCCACAGGCCAAAGGCACCCCGGGAAATATCGCCTGTTACCGGGTTTAGCCCCTGGCCAATTGTTCTGGTCAGTAACAAGCCCTTTCGGGTTGACCTGATCATTTCTTCTGGCGTGGACTCACCACGTTCCAGATAAAAATTGTTGGGCCCGATACCTTCTGGCTCAGCGTTGCCGGTGGAGGCCAGCCCGAGCTTTCGTCCAGCGTAGGTATCGCAAAGAAAATTCTTTAAAACTCCGGCTTCTATAACCCTGGTGGTCTGGGTTGGGACCCCTTCAGCATCGAATGGCCTGGAGCCAAGTTTTCCTGGTAGCAGACCATCGTCCATAACCATCAGCTTATCGTTGCCTATCTTTTCGCCCAGTCGATCAGCCAGAAAGGTTGTCCTCTGATAAACAGCCTGGCCGGAGACGCACTGAAAAAGAAAAGCTAGAAGCCAGGAGGTCATCATAGGTTCAAAAATCACAGGTACCTGCTGGGTTTTTATTTTTCGTGGATTTAGCTGACGGACGGTTCTTTCTATAGCTTTCCTGGCCACTTCCTGTGGCGAAGATAAATCCTTCCAACGGCGGGCCGACGAAAACCAGTAATCTTCCACCCGCTGATCACCTCGTCCAGCCTGCAGCCCAAGACTCAGGCTGGCTTCGGTCTCGACGTAGTCGCCGCTAAACCCATTGGAATTGACCAGGATTGTTTTAAGTTCACTGCTTTCAAAACTGGCTCCAAAAGAGTTGACAATCCGGTGGTCAGACAGGCCTATTCTTTCTGTTTCCAGGGCCAGCTTTATTTTTTCTTCAGGTCTTAAGACAATTAGAGCCGGGTCGGCCAGTTTTAAAGATAATTCGTCAACTTTGTACCTGGCAGCTGGCCCCAGCCCGGCCAGTTCATCGGGTTGAGTCCGGCTCGCTCTGATGATAGCTTTCTTGGTCAATGAATAAAGAGTTGACCAGCTCAGGTCTGAGCTGCTGAAGGTAGCTTTTCTTTTATCTTTAAAAATCCGGACAGAACAATACCTGGGATCAGCTTCTACCAGATGTTCTATCTGTTGCTGCCTGACCTGAACTTCGAAGCGATGGCCATCATAAATGGTAACTTCAATTTCATCTGCTCCTGCTTTCAACCCGGCACCAACCAACCTGTCGGCCAGAAGCCTGAGATCCTGATGGCGGCTTTTTCTGGCTTTCATAAGCGCCCTCCAATTGTCATCCCGGCAATTTTCATTGTCGGGCAGCCATCGTTAACGGGGACTTCCTGACTATCTTTGCCACAGGTTGCCGTCTGCAGCCCAAAGTCCAGATCATGACCGACCATTTCTATTTTTTGCAGTATATCCAGATTGGTTCCAATTAAAGTGGCCTGTTTGACCGGTCTGGTCAACCGCCCATTCTCAACCAGAAACCCCAGGGTGACTGAAAAAGTAAACTGGCCTGAATCTTCTACCTGGCCTCCAGATAAGCGGCTGACATAAAATCCTTTTTTGACCGAATGAATTATTTCTTCAGGTGAATACTCACCTGGAGCCAGATAAGTGTTGCTCATTCTCGGCAGGGGCCAGTGAGAAAAATCCTCCCTCCGGCCGTGTCCATTAGCCTTTTTTCCCATCAGTCTGGCTGATAGTTTATCCTGAAGAAACTCTTTGATAAGGCCTCGGTCAATTAAGAGGGTCCTCTCTGGCCTGGTTCCTTCATCGTCAATGTTATAGGAACCGCGGAAGCCGGGAATGGTTGGGTCATCATAAATAGTGACCTGTTCTGAAGCCACTTTCTGGCCCAGTTTATCCCAGAAAATAGAAGTTTTTTTCCGGATAAAGTCAGCTTCGAGCAGATGTCCGACTGCCTCATGAATAAGAACGCCGCTGTGTCCCGGTGACAGAATGACCGGCCAGGACCCGGCCGGAGCTTCAGATGCCTCCAGCAATAAGCACGCTTCCCGGGCTGATTCTCTGCCTAAAGTTTCTGGTGTCATTGAATTCTTGAAATATTCCAGACCAACTCGACCGCCACCGCCATAATAGCCAGATTCCCGGTGACCCTGTCTTTCAGCGAGTGAATGGATGGTCAGTCTGATCATCGGGCGGCAGTCCTTAACTGATATTCCCTCTGAATTTAATATCCAGATATACTGGGTCGACTCGCCATAAACTACCTGAACCTTTTTGATAGCTGGATCAAAATTTAAGGCAGCTTGATAGGCCCGTCTGACCAGATCGACTTTTTCATCCAGAGGGGAAGACGTCGCCAATTTTTTTACTGGAGCTACGCGATTTTTTACTCTGATGGAGCGGAAGATGAAAGGTTCGGGTCGCCTGATTCTTTGGTCAGCAATAACAGCTGCTGCTCTGGCTGCCTCAATTAACTTTTCCTCACCTAAATCATTGGCATAGGCATAGCCTGTCCTGTCTTTTTTAATCACCCTTATTCCCAGTCCGGCGGTCAGTGTTTCTTCGCTCTCCTTTATAATGTCATCTTCCATTAAAATTGAAAGAGACGTCCGGTATTCCAAAAATAAATCAGCGAAATCACCGCCCCGACTTAAAGCCGTCATTAAAATCTTTTTCAAAACAGAGGTGTTTAGTTCGAAAGGGGCAGGGCAGACAGAATTCATCACGAGCTGCTTGGTCATGGTATTGATATCCAGAACAAAAATTAAAGAAGATTCTGGCACAAATTGGGCAGATAATCAAGAGCAACGGGTAAATAGTATCCGATCAGGAGTTTCATTGACTCACCAGCTGACAATTTCTATAATCAATCTATTATGGATGTAAACGAACAAAAACTTGATAATTTGATTGCTCTGGCTCTTGAAGAAGATTTACCTGCTGGCGATATAACCACAGAGGCCATTGTGCCGGCCAGTCTTGAGGCTTCAGCTGTTTTTCTGGCCAAAGAGGAGGGCGTGCTGGCTGGTCTGGAAATTGCCGTCAGGGTTCTGGCCGCGGTTGATGCAGAAGTCAAATTGGCCGCAGCCAGGCAGGATGGCTATCAATTTTCTCCCGGGGACATTCTGGCTCAAATTTCGGGTCGAGCCAGCTCCATTCTGAAAGCCGAAAGAACAGCCCTGAATTTTCTCCAGCGATTATCGGGCATCGCCACCCTGACCCGAGCTTTTGTGGAGGAAGTGAGGGGAACAAAAACCGTTATCCTTGACACGAGAAAAACAACTCCTGGCTGGCGAGAGCTGGAAAAATATGCAGTAAGAACTGGTGGCGGCAAAAACCACCGTCTGAGTTTGTCTGATATGATGCTGATTAAAGATAACCATATCAGGATAGCCGGCGGGATCAGGCCTGCCCTGAAAAAGGCTAGAGAAAAGGCCGTCCCAGGCCTGAAAATAGAAATTGAAGCCACTAATCTTCAGGAAGTCAAGGAAGCACTGGAGGGAGGAGCTGATCTTATCATGCTTGATAACATGGAACTGGAGGAAATCAGAAAGGCGGTCGAACTGGTGTCTGGCCGGGTTCCGCTGGAAGTTTCGGGCAAAGTTAATTTAAAGACGGTCAGGGAAATTGCTCTGACCGGAGTCGATTTTATTTCAGTTGGGGCACTGACTCATTCTTTTCGTTCAGTTGATATTTCCCTTGAATTTACATGAAAAAGTCAACTATGAATAAGACAACTGAAGAAGAAGTATATTCAGATGTTCTGGTAATTGGCAGCGGAATAGCCGGAGGAATTACTGCTCTGGAAGCAGCTAAACAGGGGCTGGAAGTAAATATAGTGGTCAAATCCCCCGGTATTGAAGGTTCTAATACCTACTGGGCTCAGGGTGGAATAGTCTCCTTTGGCCAGGATGATAAGCCGGAACTACTAAAAGAGGACATTCTTAAGGCTGGCGATTATATTAACAATCCGGAAGCAGTTGATCTGCTGGTAGCTGAGGGGAAAAAAGCTATAGATAGAATCCTGATTCAAGAACTAAAGATACCATTTGCCCGTTCTTCGCCTGATAAGCTGGATTATGCTCTGGAAGGTGGGCATTCTCGACGGCGGATCCTTCATGTAGCAGATGCTACCGGTCGAACGATTGCTATGGCCTTACATAAGCGCCTGCAGGATTTTCCCAATATTCATCTTTATTTTGATCACACTGCTGTTGATTTACTGACCAGTCCTCATCATCTGACTGATCCCTTAGCTTCATACCGGGAGCCATTTTGCCTGGGGGCTTACATTCTTGATAATAAATCTCGTCTGGTTAAAAAGTTTATAGCCAATTATACTGTTCTGGCCACAGGTGGTTGTGGAGCCGTTTTTGAATTTACTTCCAACCCGAAAACAGCTATCGGTTCGGGCTATGCTATGGCTCAAAGGGCCGGGGCCAGAATTGTCAACATGGAATATATTCAGTTTCACCCGACGGCTCTCTATCACCGGGAGGCTGATAATTTCCTGATCTCGGAGTCGGTCAGAGGGGAAGGGGCCAGACTGAAGACCAGAGATGGTCGAGCCTTTATGGACAAATACAGCCCTCTTAAAGACCTTGCCCCCCGTGATGAAGTTACCAGGGCTATCTATCAAGAGATGATTAATACCAGATCAAAGTTTGTGCTGCTTGATCTGGCCGGACATACCAGAGTCGATATTAAGAAAAGATTTCCCTATATTTACCGGACCTGCCTCAGTTATGGCCTTGATATTACCAGAGAGCCAATCCCGGTGGTCCCGGCTGCTCATTTTTCCTGTGGAGGGGTGCTGGTAGATACCTGGGGACGCTCCTCACTCTCTGGACTTTATGCAGTGGGTGAGGTATCCTGCACCGGGCTCCATGGAGCCAACCGTCTCGGTTCGACTTCTCTTCTGGAAGGACTGGTCTGGGGAATCAGAGCGGCCAGAGATATAAGTGAAAATTTTCAACCCCAGCTGAGGTGCAGGCCTGGCCTGATTCGTTCCTGGCGTTATCCCGAAAGGGAAGAAGCCATTGATCCAGCCTTAATATATCAGGACTGGGCAACTATCCGTTCAACTATGTGGAATTATGCCGGTATTATAAGAACTACGAAGCGTCTGGAAAGAGCCAGAGCCGACCTGGAATATCTGCAACACCGTGTGGATAAATTTTATCAAGAGGCACCCATGGACCCCGAGCTGGTAGATCTGCGGCATGGACTGCAGGTGGCTTTACTGATAACCAGGGCCGCCCTGGCCAATCCAGAGAGCCGGGGGGCCCATTTTCGTCTGAACTAAACCCAGGCAGCAGGCCGCTTTCCAACTTCTTCCAAAAAGTCCCTTTGGGATATAGCAGTTTCAATTAACCTGTTTTATAATAGAAAAAATTTAGTAACCGCTGGAGAGAAGCCAATGGCTGACAAAAATGATCTGAAAAAGACACTTAATCTGCCTCAGACTGATTTTGCTATGAAAGCTCAGCTGGTTCAAAAAGAGCCTGAGATTCAAAAAAAATGGGATGCTCTGAATTTATATGATAAAATTATAGCCAGCCGAAAGGGCCAACCGGTTTTTATTCTTCATGATGGGCCACCTTATGCCAATGGGCATATACATTTAGGTACAGCTCTAAACAAAATTCTTAAAGATTTTATCGTCAAATCTAAAAGCATGCGGGGTTATTTATCACCCTATATTCCTGGCTGGGATTGTCATGGCTTGCCCATTGAAATTAGAGTGGACCAGCTGCTGGGACCTAAAAAGAAAGACATGTCAATTATTGAAATAAGAGAGGAATGCCGGAAATATGCCCTTAAATTTATTGACATCCAGAGAGAAGAATTCAAACGGCTGGGTGTTTTTGGAGAATGGTCAAAGCCATATCTGACCATGAATCCTGAATATGAAGCCGACATTCTTCGCCTGTTATCTGCTTTTTTTGCTTCCGGTAACATTTACAAAGGGAAAAGACCGGTTCACTGGTGCTTACACTGTCAGACTGCCCTGGCTGAAGCCGAGATTGAATATAAAGAAAAAAAATCACCCTCTATCTATGTCAAGTTCCCTTTGCTTTCTGATCTGTCCGGGGAGTTTCCGGTTCTTAAAGGGAAAAAGGTTTCCATCGTTATCTGGACAACTACCCCCTGGACTCTGCCGGCCAATCTGGCTATTGCTTTTCATCCTGAATACGAGTATGTGGCAGCCCAGGTGAACAAGGGTGATGAGGTCTATATTGTTGCTCGGCGATTGCTGCCGGTTGTAGCCCAGCAGCTCGGTCTTGAAGGCTATCAGGAACTGGCTGTTTTCCCTGGCCGGAAGTTAGAAGGCCTTAAGGCGAAGCACCCTTTCCTGGAGCGCGAATCCAGACTGGTCCTGGCTGATTATGTAACACTCGAGGAAGGTACCGGCTGCGTCCATACTGCTCCTGGTCATGGATATGATGATTATTTAACCGGGCTGGCTTACGGGCTCGATATTTATACACCTGTCGATGAAGAAGGAAAATTTCTGCCCCAGGTGGAAAGATATGGTGGGTTAAATGTCTTTGAGGCTAACCTCAGGATTGTTGAAGATATGAAGAGGGATGGCAGCCTGCTTAAGGCTGATGAAATCAGCCATTCTTACCCGCATTGCTGGCGGTGCAAAAACCCGGTCATTTTTAGAGCAACCGAACAATGGTTCATTTCGATGGATAAGAATGAACTTCGAAAGAAAGTTCTGGACGAGATTAAAAAGGTCAGATGGATTCCTTATTGGGGTGAAGAGAGAATTGCTAATATGATGTCCGGTCGTCCAGACTGGTGCATTTCCAGACAAAGATCCTGGGGGGTACCCATTCCAGCTTTTTATTGTGAGAATTGCGGTCATATTCTGGCTGATGAACAAACTACGAACTATGTTGCCGATATTTTTGAAAAGGAGGGCTCAAACGCCTGGTTTAAGAGAGGAGTAGGTGATTTACTGCCTCCCGGGACTAAATGTCCCGTTTGCCAGTCGAACCACTTTAAAAAAGAAAATAATATTCTTGATGTCTGGTTCGAGTCTGGGGCCAGTCACAGCTTGCTGGGCAAAAGCCCGGAGCTGCCCTGGCCGGCTGATCTATATGTTGAAGGCCATGACCAGTATCGGGGCTGGTTCAACAGTTCGCTGGTCATCGGAGTAGGAGCCCGCCACGGCTCACCGTTTAAGACCTGCCTGACCCATGGTTTTGTTCTTGACGAGCAGGGAAGGGCTATGTCCAAATCTCTCGGGAATGTTATTGAGCCAGAGCAAATTATCAAGCAACATGGGGCAGAGATTTTAAGACTGTGGGTAGCTATGCTCAATTATAAGGAAGATGCTCGTTTTGGGCAGGAAATACTGCAGCGGTTGGTTGAAGCTTATCGGAAAATTCGAAATACCTGGCGTTTTCTCCTCGGCAATTTATTTGATTTTAACCCTGCGATTGATCTCGTTCCTGTTGACGATCTTCACTGGCTTGATCGCTGGATTCTGGAAAGAGGACGTCAGGTAGCGATCCGGGCCATTGAAGCTTATGATGAATATGAATTTCATATTGTCTTCCATTCACTTTATAACTTTTTCACTGTTGACCTGAGTGCCTTTTACCTTGATGTGATCAAAGACAGGATGTATTGTTCAGCTGCCAGTTCGCGGGAAAGAAGGTCGGGACAAACAGCTATTTTTCGGGTTCTTAATAATACTCTTCGTCTAATGGCTCCCATCCTGCCTTTTACCAGCGAAGAGGCCTGGGAAGCTATGCCAGATTACCCGGGCAAAGAGGAATCTATCCATCTCTGCACTTTCCCGGAAGAAAAGGAAGCCTGGCTAACTGAAGACAAATTAAAAAAAGTTGAAAGGGTACTGCAAATAAGAACCGAAGTTCAAAAAGAGCTGGAAAAAGCCAGGGAGACCAAGTTGGTCGGCAACTCACTGGAAGCCCAGCTCATAATCGAATCGTCCCCTGAAGATTTTGATCTGCTGGCCGAGTTCCGCTCTGACCTGGCGACGATTTTCATTGTTTCGGCGGTCAGAGTTGAGCCTTCTGCCAGTTCTGAACTGAAGATCAGGGTGGAAAGAGCCGAAGGCAAGAAGTGTGAACGTTGCTGGAATTATTCGACGAGTGTCGGTCAGAATTCTGATTACCCCCAGGTCTGCGCCCGCTGTCTTGAAGTCCTCCAGGCGGATAGTAATAAATGAAATTAAAAAATCATTTCTATTATCTGTTCATCTTAGCCTGGATTATACTGGATCAGCTGAGCAAATACTTGATAGCCAGATCTATTTCTCTTTACCAGGTGGTGACGGTCATTCCTGGTTTTTTTAATTTAACCCGGGTCCACAATCGTGGCGCAATTTTTGGTTTTCTGAGCAACAGTCAGTATCCTGCGGCCAGGATTCTGCTTAATCTCGGGGCTGTTCTGGCCCTGGGGATCGTTGCTTATTATTTCTTTAAAACCCCGGCTGAGATGGTTCTTTCCCGTCTATCACTTTCTTTAATTATTGGCGGAGCGGTTGGTAATATCCTGGACCGCCTTTTTCGTGGTTATGTTATTGATTTTCTTGATTTTTATGTCGGCAATTTTCACTGGCCGTTTTTTAATCTGGCCGATAGCTGCATCACAGTCGGTGTTATTCTCTTATTGTTCGATCTCTTAAGGAGTAAAGGGCGTGTATCCGATCCTGCTTAAAATTGGGCCACTGACCATCCATACCTATGGTTTTTTTATGGCTTTAGGAGTGGCAGCCGGGCTGTGGTTTGTCTATGTTCAGGGGAAGAAAGCCGGTTTCGATCCTGGCCAGCTCATTGATGCTGCCTTCTGGATAATTCTGGTTTCATTGATCGGAGCCAAGCTATTTCTTCTTTTCGGTCATTTCTCTTTTTATATCCATAATCCGTCAGAGCTTATCAGCCTGGCTCGCTCGGGTGGCGTCTTTCAAGGTGGCCTGACTTTTGGAGTAATCTTTGCCATTCTTTATTTCAGGAAAAAAAAGATTTCTCTCTGGCCGGTGTCTGATCTTATTGCCCCGGCTATCGCTCTGGGGCATGGCTTTGGCCGGCTGGGCTGTTTTTCAGCTGGATGTTGTTATGGCCGCGCTTGCTCGCTGCCCTGGGCTACAGTTTTTAAAAACACCTATGCCCACGAGCTAACCGGAATTCCTCTTAATGTGCCTTTGCATCCAGTTCAGCTTTATGAGGCTGTTTTAAATTTTTTAAATTTTCTGGTCTTGCTGGCCATCTACAAGAAGAAAAAATTTAACGGTCAGGTCTTTTGCTTTTATATTATCAATTATTCTATCATCAGGTTTTTTACAGAATATTTCCGAGGGGATCATGATGTCAGTACTTATCTTATACTCGGGGAAAGCGCTCTGACCAGCCTGTCGTTATCTCAGCTTTATTGTCTGATTGGCCTGGCGGTGGGGCTGGCTTTGTATCTTATTCTAAAACAGAGAAAGAATGATCAAGTCTAGATTTCAGGTCACTGCTGATGAAATAAAGAGATTGGATCTATATCTTAAAGAGAAAATACCCGAGCTCAGTCGATCCAGAATTCAGGCGGCTATCAAAGATGGCCAGATAAAGGTCAACGGTTTAACCGCCCGGCCAGGGCAGAAGTTAAAGGCGGGGGAAGTGGTAGAAGTTCTGGTTGAAGAAGAGGCCCCCGTCGGCCAGCTTCAACCACAGCCGATCGAACTTAAGGTCGTTTATGAGGATGGACAGATTCTGGTTATAGATAAACCAGCTGGTCTGGTGGTCCATCCGGGAGCGGGCCTGACTGGCGGAACGCTGGTTAATGGTCTTATTTTTTATTATCCTGAGATTAAAAAGGTTGGCTCTCCGCTGAGACCGGGCATCGTTCATCGCCTCGATAAGGAAACTTCTGGCTTGATGGTCGTGGCCAGAACTCAAACTGCTTATAATTCCTTAAGGCAACAATTTGAGGATCGAACAGTGGAAAAGACCTATTTAGGTCTGGCCAGAGGACGGTTTAAAGAAAAAGAGGGGATAATTGCCCTGCCAGTTGGGCGTCATCCATCTGAGCGCCAAAAAATGTCGGTTAAAAGCAACAAGCCCCGGGTGGCTTTAACCAGATATGAAGTCATCCAGGAATTCCAGCATTCGACCTTTTTAGCCCTGAAACCTTTGACCGGCAGAACTCATCAAATCAGGGTTCATCTGGCTGCCATCGGCCATCCTCTGGTTGGTGATAGCCGCTATGGTCAGCCTGAAGAGAAAAGGCTAAAATCGGAGAGCCGGCTATTTCTTCATGCCTTTAGATTATCGTTCAGACATCCAGTTAGCGACGAACGGCTAGCCTTCGAAAGTCCTTTGCCTCCTGCTCTCCAGTCAAGACTGGAAAGGGAAAAGCGGGAAAAATAATCGGCCCTTATCCTTGAGTCTCTTAGCTATTTTTACTATTATATATGCCTGTAAGCCAAGAATTGCTTCTTGAGCTCGGAAAGCCAATCACTGGAGGAACTAGGATGAAGGATTATAGCCCGGAACAGCTAAGAAATGTTGCTATCATCGGACATGGATCTTCCGGTAAAACGTCTATGACCGCAGCCATGCTCTTTGAGGCCGGGGTGACGAGCCGGCTGACCAAAGTAGATAAGGGTAATACGATTACTGACTATGACCCGGAAGAGATAGAGCGGAAAATTTCCATTAATTCTACCGCCTGTTTTGTGGAGTGGAAAGATCGCAAAATCAATATTATTGACACCCCTGGCTATTCCAGTTTTCTCTGGGATACGCGAGCCAGTTTAAGGGCAGTAGACTCAGCTTTGCTGGTGGTCTGCGGTGTGGCCGGGGTTGAGGTTGGCACTGAAAAGGTCTGGGAAATGCTGGAAGAACTGAAACTTCCCAGGCTTATAGTCATTAATAAACTTGATCGTGAAAATTCGAGTTTTAATCGAACAGTAGAACAAATTCAGCAATTTTTTGGCCGTCAGGCTATCCCGGTACAGATTCCAATTGGGGAAGAAAAGAATTTTAGGGGGGTTATAGATCTGTTGCAGCAGAAGGCTTACATCTTTGAAAAAGATGAAAGCGGTCAATTTAAAGAAAGTGAGATTCCAGCTGAACTTCAGGCTGAAGCCCAAAAACGTTATACCCAGCTGCTGGAAACGGTGGCCGAAAGTGACGAACAGTTAATGGAAAAATATTTTGAACAAGGTGAACTAAGTCACGAAGAGCTCGTCCAGGGATTGAAGAAAAGCGTTTTCCAGCAGCAGCTTTTTCCAATTTTTGCCGTTTCTGCCCTGACCAATATCGGCATCCAGCTTATCATGGATGGGGTAGTCAATTATCTGCCCTCTCCGCTCGACAAAGGCAAAATAAAAGCCCTGATTAATGGTCAGGAAGGAGAATTAGATTTGTCGCCGGAGGGACCACTGGCTGCTCTGGTCTTTAAAACATTATCGGATCCTTATACCGGTCGTATTACTTTGATGAGAATCTTTTCGGGCAAGATCAGTTCAGATGCCACCGTATATAATCCAAATAAAGAGATCGAAGAAAAATTAGGTGGGCTATTTTATCTGCAGGGTAAAGAGCAAATTCCAGCTGGTCAGGCCAAGGCCGGCGACATTGTGGCTACTGCTAAGCTCAAAGCGACGCTAACTGGCGATACTTTGTGTGCTAAGGGTGCGAATATTGAATTTGAGCCGATTAAGTTTCCCGAGCCTTCGATTTCTTTTGCCATCGAGCCTAAAACCAGAGCTGATGAGGATAAGATATCGCAGGCCACCCACCGGATAACAGAAGAAGATCCAACCATCAGGATAGAAAGAGATCCTGAAACCAATCAACTGCTGATTTCAGGTAATGGCGAATTACATGTCAGGATCGTGACAGAAAAATTAAAAAAACGTTACAATGTGGACGTCGAGCTAAAACCGCCTAAAATTCCTTATCGAGAAACGATTAAGGGGAGATCAGATGTTCAGGGCAAGTATAAAAAGCAGACAGGCGGGCGCGGGCAGTATGGTGATGTCAAAATTAAAATGGAGCCTTTGCCGCGTGGTAAGGATTTTGAATTCGAAGATAAGATTTTCGGTGGGGCAATTCCCAAAAACTATATTCCTTCAATTGAAAAAGGAATTCAGGAGGCCAGAAAGAAGGGAGTCCTGGCTGGCTATCCGGTAGTTGATTTTAAGGTCATTCTCTATGACGGGTCCTACCATGAGGTGGACTCCTCTGATATTGCCTTTAAAATTGCGGCCTCTATGGCTTTTAAAAAAGCCATGAAAGAAGCCAGGCCGACCATCCTCGAGCCCATTATGAATGTTGAAATCTATACTCCAGAAGCCTATATGGGTGATATTATGGGGGCTTTGAACGGCCGTCGTGGGAAAGTTCAAGGTATGGAGCAAAAGGGAAATATGAGGATTTTAAAGGCACAGGTGCCGATGTCGGAAATGCTGGATTTCGAGCCGACGCTAACTTCCATTACCGGTGGGCGCGGGTCTTTTTTGATGGAATTTTCCCATTATGAAGAAGTTCCGGCCCAGATTCAGCAAAAAATTATTGCTGAGGCGGTAAAAGAAGGGCGGATAAGACCCGAAGAAGAATAAGGCAGGAGCTGCTGGCCTCTCGCCCCAGCTGGCCAGAGGCTGGAGACGTAGCTGCTGGAAGCAGGTGGGTTTCTCTGCTTTCTGTATCTGGCTTTAAGAAGAGATGGGAGTTCTTCCGTCGATCTATTTTTGTTCAGGAATTCTCCTCATAAGAACTCTTCCCCTAACAGAATTAAGTCTCTGGCTTTAGTATCTTTTTTTCTGGCTCTGACCCTGTTAATAATGTTATGATGGCTTAAAAAACAGGAGTAAGTACTATGAGGAGAAGAAAGGCTTTACTTTTCGTATTCTTGTCTCTGGTGATTTTCATTATTCAGCCGGTCGGGGAGAGGGCTTCTGCCTGCACCCTGATCGTAGCTTCCGGCCGGGCAACAGCCAGTGGACGACCATTGCTCTGGAAAAATCGCGATGCTTCCAATGTCCTGAATAAATTGATGTATTTCAACGGTAAAAAGTATAACTTTATTGGTCTGATCAATTCCACTGATGCCTCTGGCCAGGAAATCTGGGGAGGGTTAAATGAAAAAGGACTGGCTATTATTAATTCTCAGGCTGATGACCTGGCACTCCGGCAAAAGAAGTTTGACGGGGCCGATAATGGAGTCTTGATGAAGATGGCTCTGGGAGAATGTGCTACAGTTGATGAGGTTGAAAAGCTACTGCAGCGGGAAAAAGGCCGTCACGATCTGTCCGCTAATTTTGGTGTGATTGATGCTCTGGGCGGGGCTGTGTTTTTTGAGACTTCCAGTGAATATTATACCCGCTTTGATACTGCCGATAAGAAAGTTGCCCCTTTTGGCTATCTGGTCAGAACAAATTTTGCTTATAGTTCACCTGATTATCTGGAAGGTGGAGGATTCATCAGAGCAGAGAGAATGTCACATCTGGCTGAGATGGCTCAGGCTACAGGCCAGCTGGATGTCCGTTTTATACTGCAGCAAGCAGCCAGAGACCTGAATCATGAAAAACTTCACTCTTATCCTCTGGCAATTAATTTGCCTCAGGATCCAGCCAGACCGTTGTACATCAATACCAATGACACCATAAATCGTAACAGTTCGGTGGCGGCTATTGTTTTCTCCGGTGCTCCTTCCCCGGAAAGAACTGATCTGGCCACCATGTGGGTTATTCTTGGCCAGCCAATCACTTCGGTCGCCATTCCTGTCTGGCCCTATGCTGGTCAGGTCCCGACGTTAGCTTCTGGCCCAGGCCAGGAAACCTGTCAGTTGAATGCTCACTCCCGACAACTGGTGAAGTATCTCTATCCTGATATAAGAGGGCGGATGCCTCAGTATTTGAATGTGACTCGTTTGAGGACTTATGGAGGGGAAGGGCTGCTGACTAAAATTTTGCGGATCGAAGATCAGGTACTGGAGCGAACAGCGGCTCAACTGGCCTTTTGGGAAAAAAAGAAAGAACCGGCTGAAAAAGTTGCCCGGTTTCAGGAAGAAATAGCCGATTTTGTCTGGCAATCTTTACTGCTGGAATTTTCAGATTTAAAATGAGTGTAGGCTTATTATTAGTCGGAAATATTTCAGCCCCAAACAGAGAAAATAATTGAACCAAATTATGATTATGAGCGGAGGGAAGCAAGCATGAATCTTAAAAAGCAAGCGATCTTTGGCTTTATTTTTGTTTTGCACCTGGTTGCTTTTCTGGGAGCTGCTGACATCAAAACGCCGGCCGAGGAAGTAAGATATGCCAGCTACAGTCAGAACGAGGATATTGCCAGGTTTCTTTCCAGACTGCAGAGTCAATCAGAAGTAGTGAAAGTCAGGCTGGTCGGTCGAACAAAAGAGGTGGACGATTATGCTTCTAAAGATCTTTACCTTTGTTTACTGACGGAGGAAGGCGCTGCCGAGCCTCAGGCCCTGAATCGCCAGAAACCCACTATTCTTTACATAGCTTCGCAGCATGGCAATGAGCAATCGGCTAAGGAAGCAGCCTTGCGTCTGATCAGAGACCTGGCTGTTGGCGACTTAAAGCCGCTTCTCAAAAAGGTAAATATACTGGTCATGCCGCAGGCCAATCCCTACGGCAATTTTTTTAATGTGAGGCAAAATGAGATTGACCTTGATCTTAACCGTGACCACGTAAAGCTGGAGGGGGAAAGCACCAGGGCCATTCACCGCCTTTTTAATCTGTATCAGCCTGAGATCACGATGGATATTCATGAAAAAGGTGACGATTATTATCGTGTTTCTGTCGGTTGTGTTTCTAACCTCAATATCAGTCAATCGCTTCAGGATTATTCCCGGCGAGTAATATTAGCCGGAATCGAGCGCAAGCTTCAATCTAAGAATATTACCTTTCACGAATACCTGGTTAGCGATTATATCGGCCTTGATACTTCATCTGGCGCCAGAATAGCTCCAGGACAGGAACAGGAACTCATGTGGCGTTACAGCACAACTGACCTGAATGATGGCCGAAATAGCCTGGGCATTTATGAAACGTTAGCTTTTATTCAGGAAGGAGCCTCGCGACATGATCTGGAAACCCTGGAAGCGAGAACCAACTGGCAATATCAGGGAATCAGGGCTCTGGCCGAGGTGGTGGCTGAGCGGGCCGGTGAGATGCTTAACCTGGTTCGGGAATTAAGGGCCAACCTACAAAAGAGAGCTGAGATTAGAGCGGCTGACGACCCGGTTCATCTAAAAATGGACTATGTCCGTGACCCGGAACAGCCTCAACTGATTATTAAATCCTTCGCTCGCTCTGAATCCCCGATCAGGGGTATCCTGAAGGTGGACAAAAAGGCAGGTGATTTTTTGACAGCTGAGGACATTAGTCCTTATCGTGGCCCGTCCAATCTAAAGGTTATCACCAGAGTGGAGAAAAACTGGTTCCCCCGGGTGGAATCGAGGCTGGCAGTCAGTCGGCCGATTGCTTATATTATTCCCGGTAATCGGCAGGAGGTAATAGATGTGCTTCTGGCCCATGGCATCAGGGTTCAGATGATAGATAAAGCTACGCCGGTCAAAGTAGCAGCTTACCACATCACTGATCTGGTGCCGGCCAGAGCTGATTACCTTGCACCTGAAAAAATCGAAGTACAAAAAGAAGAGCAAAGCCTGGTATTAAAAAGAGGAGACTTTTTTGTTTCCTGCCTTCAACCGGCAGCCAACCTGATTCCCTGCTTGCTGGAGCCGCAATCTGATTATGGTTTGATTCGCTACTTTAAGTTCAAACTGGTGCCTGAAACCGGAGATTACTTCTCTTTTTACCGTCTGGAAAATCCTTATCCTCTGGAGCTGGTGGATTATAAGCCCTGGAAATAATTTCGGGCCTTATAGTAGTTTTTCGAGTTGAGGCCTGAACTCCTCGGGCAGTCGTGGTGTTTCTTTAAGAAGATCAGTCTGGCTCTTCTGGCCAATTTTGACCAGGGCATAAACATGAAAACAGGCATAGGTCCCTTGTGGGTACTTCTGGCTGAATTTGATGATATCAAGGTATTTTTGACGGGCCTGTTCTTTTTGACCGAGATGTTCAAAACAGATGGCTTCCAGATAATCCTGGAATCTCTCATCAGGGGCAAAAGGCCGCCCCGTTCCCAGCTGCACTGGATACTCTCTGGAGCGGGCTATTTCTTTTAAAGCTATTTCCCAGTTGCCTTCCAGCATATGATCAAGAGCCAGGTGCAGGTGAGTTCTGGCAAATAAATCATGGACCTCACTCGCTCCTTCATAAGGCAGGACATTCATCCGATCCAGGAGCTCTGAGGCTGACTGAAATTCCTGGCTGGCCAGCAAAGCCTTAACCGCATCAGATTGAAGATAAATATTTTCAGGGAATCTTTCCAGTCCGGCCAGAGAGTGATGCACAGCTTCTTTTCCCAGCTGATTGGCTAGTTCGAAGTTTATCAGATGATGCCAGGTTCGCCAGGCTTCCGGAGAAAGAGCATTGGCCCGTTTAAAGTCGCGATAGGATTTTTCCTTCCCGTCAGGATTAAGGTAGGCCCGAGCAATAAACACCGGATAATAATCAGCTTCATCCAGAGTCTCGAATAACTCTCTGGCTTCTTTCAGCCTGCTTTTATGCCAGAAAATCAAGCCTAGATAGTAGCGAAATTTCCAGCAGTCTGGTCTCTGGCTGACGGCCCATTCAAAAACAGGAATCGATTCTTCCCGGAAGGGAAACACCAGGTAGGGCGAGGCAGAAGCAGCTTTTTCCAGAAAACCCTGGCTTTGTTCTCTGGATTTTCCACGGTTAAGATAAGCCAGCCAGGCTAAAATTTCAGGATTAGATGGAGACAGCTGAAGAAGTTCCAGGGCATTTTCTTCCAGGCCAATTCTCAGATAATGGAGGGCCAGCTCAAGATAAGTTTCATTGGGAAACTCGTTTTTAATTGACGACACAAAATTTTGGAGATGACGCCTGGAAGGTTCCAGAAGATAAGATTCATAGTGGGCGAGATGATTGAGTGGATCGAGGGCTAACAGTCGCTCTATAAAACTTTTGGCTTCTTGCTTTTTACCATTTATTCGGTGGATAGTAGCCAGAAGCTCAAAGGGCAGGGGATTATCCTGTGCATAACCCCAGGCCCGCTCAGCATATTCTTGGGCCAGGGTATAATCTTTTTCAGCCAGAGCTAGTTCAGCCAGCTGCAAGTAAGCTGGCCGGGCATAGTCAGCTCGGCGGGCAGCCCAGCCCAGGGCTTCTCTGGCTCCAGTTGGATTGTTTAATGTTCTAAGGGCCAGGCCATAGATAAAATTAGCTTCAGGGTCATACATGGAAATTTTCAGAGCCTGCTGGCTGTATTCCAGGGCCTTTTCTGGCTCGCCTCGCCACAGGTAGAGCCCAGATAGCCGGCTTAAAGCCCGAACATGCTGTGGCTCTTTTTTAATAGCCTCAAGGTATTTTCCCAAGGCCACAGCTGGTTCTCGTTCATTTTGAAATAACTCACCCGCCAGATAGAGGGACTCGGCTGAATCCCCTTCTGGACGATGAAAGTTAAAAGGACGGCTTAAGGCTTTTAATTTTTGATCATTTTGATGAATTATTTTTTTGCCCAGAAGTATCACCAGTTTTTCTGGCTCAGCAATGTTGTTGAGCTCGAAGAGTATCTTTTCGGTTGGGTTGAGATGTATAGTGTCGTTCAGAATCTCTTTGTTACCTTCTCTGACCAGCAGGCTGTCCTTGAGCTTTTCCAGGGCATAAATACCCAGCTGGTAACAATGGCCTTTCTTTTGTAGGCTAAGCACAGCCTGGGGACTGGCCCCGGTCATTTCACCTATTCCATTATATGGAAACCAGATTTCTGACCAGCGCTCAGAAGACGCCGGACTAAAAGTCCCGTGATCAGACTGATTGAAAAGCCGCCCGGCCTGGGGCTCACTATACTGACCATCATTATCGGTCAAAAGGTTAACCCAGATTTCACCGGCCTGACTCAAATCCCAGATCCAGATTTTTTTTCCGGGCATATCAGAATATGGAGACCAGTGGCCGTAACCGGCGTCCGAATTAAGATAATATGCACCGAAAAAATTATCATACTGACCGACTACAAAATAACTCTTTGAACCATCAAAGTCGTTATTTTTGTACCAGGCCAGGTCCCGGCCCTGGCGGTCGACTGGCCAGGTATCCAGAGGAACTGAGTAATCATGGCCGAGATGATAGAGCCCGGGAACGACATAATGTAAATCCTCAGCGACCGGTATAGCAGCGTTCATCCAGACATAATAGGATTGATGAAAAGGGCCCGGATTGGTCCAGCGCGTTTTTGTCTCAAAATAGGCCCGGTCAGGGTAAACGATGATGGTCACTTCCCATCGGCTGCGGGAAGGCCAATCATAGTTGCCAACAGTGCAGGCCACACTGCCATCTGACCTTTCCTCGAGATGATAATCAACGGGCGTAGCCGTGGCTGGCGAATGTCCGATCACTCCAAAATTAAACTCAATTCCGCCTGAGGTCCAGGGACCACGCAGGGCTATTTCCCGGAATTTTAAAACCTTATTGGTATAGATGAATTCTCGCCCGGTCTTTAAATCTTTAGCTCCCCAGACTTTCCCGCCGACTTCGGGGAGAATCGAGACTTCAAGATATTTATTCCTCAGACGAATGACGGTCCACTCCTCTGGCCTGGATTCATGGCTGAAGCCATTAAAAACAAAATAGGGATAAATTTTAGCTCCTGCTCCCCAGTTTGAGGAGCGAGCAAAGACCGGAATGGGATCGGGATCGGAAAAAGGGTAGGTGATGATGCTTTCTTTTTTTATTGAATAGGTTGCCTCATTCGGTCTGGAACAGGCCGAAGTGAAAATTAAAAACAGAATAATGGCTGAAACCATTCTGATCAGTGAGCTTTGCTCCCTGACTTCATTTAATACTCCTGACATGTTATTTCTCCAGAATTATTATTTTAAAAATCCCACCCTTATCATTTATTTCGGCCTGTTTTCCATCTCTGATCTCAAAAGGCAATCTCGCCTGTTTATTATTGCCAAGTCAAATTTAAATCCGACGAGATTAAAAAAGCCATTGAGTTATCCAGGGAATGGAGCAGTCCCAACTCTAGCTTGCCCGTTTAATTGCCCTTCTTTTCAGTCATCAGCTCTCTAACTGTTTGACCGATCCAGGCCGGGTTTTCAATTATTTTGGCGCCGGCCGCAGCCAGGCATTTAACCTTATCCTGGGCTGAACCCTCATTGCCCTCGATAATAGCCCCAGCATGTCCCAGCCTTTTGCCCCTGGGAGCGGTCAGTCCGGCCACATAGGCTGCTACCGGCTTGGGATAATTTGATTGCCTTAAATATTCGGCTGCCTCTTCTTCTGCCTGTCCGCCTATTTCCCCGATCATGAGTACTGCCTCTGTTTGGGAATCAGACTTAAACATTTCCAGCAACTCTACAAATTTTAGGCCGACTATCGGATCTCCGCCTATACCGATGGCGGTTGATTGTCCGAGTCCGAGCTGGCTGAGCTGGTACACAGCTTCATAAGTCAATGTGCCTGATCTTGATATCAGGCCAACTGGCCCTGGCCGGTGGATGCTGGCTGGCATAATCCCCGCTTTGCCCTGGCCCGGTGAGATTAGACCAGGAGTGTTCGGGCCTATTAAAAACGACCCCTGCTCTGCCAGAAATCTTTTCGCCTTAAGCATATCCAGGTTGGGTATGCCCTCCGTTATGCAAACTATCAGTTTAAGTCCACCAGCGGCCGCTTCCATAACGGCATCTGCCGCCGCCAGCGGTGGTACAAAGACAATGGAGATATTCGGGGCTTCCTGCCTGATCGCTTGTTCAACTGTATTGAAAACGGGAAGACCCAGATGCAGCCGGCCCCCTTTTCCTGGCGTTACACCAGCGACGACCTTAGTGCCATATTCAAGCATGCGCTCAGTGTGAAAGGAAGCCTGCTGGCCCGTTATACCCTGGATTAAAATTCTTGAATTCCGGTCAAGAAGGATACTCATCTCTGCCTCTTTGGTAAAATTCAGGGCTGGCTCAAATTGACGACCAATCTGGCTGCTTGTTCAAAATCCTCCACAAAATAAAAAGGAAGATTGGCTTCTCCTAAAATCTTTCTTCCTTCTGCTTCGTTTGTACCCTGGAGCCTGACCACCACCGGTTTATTAAGAGCAATCTTTCTGGCTGAAGATACCAGGCCTCTGGCGACCAGATCGCAGCGGACAATACCTCCAAAAATGTTGACCAGGCAGGCCTTAACCTCCTGGTCGCAGGCCAGAATTTCAAAAGCCTGGCCGACTGCTTCCTCAGTTACTCCACCCCCGATGTCCAGGAAGTTCGCCGGTTCACCGCCAAAAAGCTTGATAATATCCATGGTGGCCATGGCCAGACCGGCCCCATTCACCAGACAGCCGATATGACCTGCCATTTTTACATAGTTCAGCTTAAAGCTTCTGGCTCTTTTTTCTTCGGCGGAGAGCTCCGACCAGTCTTCTAAGCTGCTGATTTCAGGCTGACGGGCGAGGCCACTGTCATCAAAGTCCATTTTGATATCGGCTGCCACCAGCTGGTTATCTGCTTTTATTATCAGAGGGTTTATTTCCAGAAGCTTCATATCCCTGGCTAAAAAGAATTTGCTGAGTTTTTTTAGATAATCGAGAAATGTCTTATAAGCTGCATCAGGAAGATCAAGAAAATAAGCCAGATTCCTGGCTTGAAAGGGCATAAGTCCCCGTTCTGGATAAAAATATTCTTTTTTTATGGCCTGAGGGCCTGACTTCGCCAGTTCCTCAATTTCCACTCCTCCTCGAACGCTAACCAGCGCAGCCAATTTTTCATTTTTACGATCAACTACCAGGCTCAGATAAATTTCCCTGGCTGGAGGTACAAGTTCCTCAACCAGAAGTTTTTTGACGACCAGACCACGCCCCCCACTTTGAGCAGTAATAAGCTTTCTACCCAGTAGGCGGGTAGCAGCCAATCCTGCCTGATCCGAAGAATCAGCCACCACAATGCCGCCTGCTTTTCCCCGTCCACCAGAAAGAATCTGGGCTTTAAGAATGACCTGGCCTCCCAGCTTTTCAGCCGCCAGCCTGACTTCGTCAGCCGTTTCGGCCAGATAGCCAGCTGGCACGGCCACTCCCAGCTCTTTCAACAGAGCCTTAGCCTGAAATTCATGGATAAGCATGATGCACTACTTTTAGTTTTCCGACTTTAAAAAGAAGGCAGAGTCAATTTTCCTGACTCCGCCTTCTTATGCCCTAGAGCTTTCTATTCTTCAGATATTCTGAAGTCTGCTTAGCCTCAAGTTTATTCAGATTTTACACTCAGCTACCGTCTTGCTAACTGAGGCGATGGTTTTGGCAAATTGAGCCTTTTCTTCTTCGGTCAATTTGATTTCATAAATCTTTTCCATGCCTTTAGCACTGATCAGGCAGGGGACACCGATGAACAAACCCTGGACGCCATATTCCCCTTCACACAAAGCCGCACAGGGCAGAATTCGACGTTTGTCTTTGAGGTGGGATTCAGCAATGACGATGGCGCTCCAGGCCGGACTGAAGAAGGCCGAACCTTTGCCAAATAGTTTGACGATCTCGGTTCCAGCTTCTCTCGTTCTGTTAATCAGCCGCTCAATCTGCTCCTGGGTGGCTAACTCGGTTAGTGGTACTCCTCCTATCGTGGTCAAGCGGGGCAGGGGGACCATATCAGGACCGTGGCCTCCGAGCACTGTACCGGAGATATCAGCTACTGATACGCCGAGTTCCATCGCAATGAAAGCCCTCCAGCGGGCGGTATCCAGTGTCCCGGCCATCCCGACCACTTGATTCTTGGGGAAACCGGTTATTTTGTGAAAAACATAGACCATCGCATCAAGAGGATTGGTAACAATGATACAAAATGCCCGAGGCGCGTATTGTTTAACACCGTTTGCTACATCAGTTATGATTTTGATGTTGACGTTCAAGAGATCTTCCCTGGTCATACCGGCTTCTCTTGGCTTACCGGCGGTGACAATAACTACGTCAGCTCCTTCAATGTCTTTGTAATCAGAGGTGCCAATGATATTGGCATCATAATTACCATGAGGGGCCATCTCCATTAAATCAAGAGCCTTGCCCTTAGCGACATTAGCATACTCAGGTACATCCAGAATGACGATATCACCCAGCTCCTTTTGAGCAGCCAGCATGGCCAGAATCTGGCCAATCTGCCCGCCACCAATTAAAGCTATTTTTTTTCTCATGAGCAACTCCTTTTTATAATCTTTATATTCTAAAAACTTTTAACTATTAACGTAGCTTTCCCAGGTCTCTTTTAATTTCGGGTTTTTTAACCAGTCCAGCAGGTAATCAGTAAATTCTTTACCGGTAGCTCCGGTTGAACGACCCGTAATAACCAGCTTCTTTTCGTACTGGCCGCAGATATCGAGGGCCATTTCCAGTTGAGCAGCTTTTTCTTCAAAGCCAATATGACCAATGAGCATAGCTGCTGCCCTGATCATGCTGGCCGGATCAGCATATTGAGCCCGGCCTTCTTTAACCATCCTGGGAGCCGAGCCATGAATAGCCTCAAACATGGCATATTGTTTGCCGATATTGGCACTACCGGCGGTGCCCACTCCGCCCTGAAACTCAGCTGCTTCATCAGTCAGGATATCTCCATAGAGATTGGGCAAAACAAATACCTGGAATTCCCTCCGCCTCTTTTCATCCACGAGCTTGGCAGTCATGATATCAATATACCAATCATCCGCCTGAATTTCAGGATATTCTTTGGCCAGGCGATAAAAGTTCTCCAGAAAACGCCCATCGGTGGTTTTGACTACATTAGCCTTGGTCACACAGGTGATTCTATTCTTTTTATTCTTTCTGGCATGTTCAAAAGCCAGACGGCAAATTCGTTCTGAGCCCGGCCCAGTAATCAGCTTGAAATCAATAGAAATATCTTCGTCGACATCTATTCCATAAGGACCGAGGGCATACAGGTCTTCTGTATTTTCCCTGAAAAAGATCCAGTCAATACCCTGTTTGGGAACTCTAACTGGCCTGACATTGGCGAATAGATCAAGTTCTTTTCTCATGGCCACATTGCAGCTTTCAATATTTGGCCAGGGATCTCCTTTCCGTGGCGTGGTGGTGGGGCCCTTTAGAGTCACATGGAATTTTTTAATTTCCTCCAGGACATCGTCCGGTATAGCTTTATTATGGGCAGCGCGGTTTTCAATCGTTAAGCCTTCAATAGTCGCTATAAAGACTTTACCCTTCTTCAGTTCATCTTCCAGCATAAAGCGAAGTACGCGCTCAGCTTCAGTGGCAATGTAGGGCCCGATCCCATCTCCTGGCAAAATACCAATTTTAATCGGTGAGAGCTGTCGGTAATCGATCCAGTCCGGGGCAGACTTGATTTTCTCCATCCTTAACATTTGGTTTTCCAGCAGCCGACCAAAATGGTCTTTAGCCTTTTGAATAGCAGTTTGATTAATCATTTTGCCTCCTGATTAATTTTTTAACTTAAAAATTTTATTATTTCGACCTGACAAAAGCAAACACTTTTTATTAGCTTGATGACTTCTCTAATCCTGAAAAAAAGTTAAAAACTGAGGCCCCACTCGTCCAATAAGTTTTTGACAAACTTTTTTAGAATTCATAAGATTATAGCCGTAAGCTGTGGGAAGTAATCCCTCTAAATTTTTATTCAGGAGATAATCAAATGCTTGAGAGCTATTATCAAAAAGCTGAGGAAAGGAAAAAACTTGGCTTACCACCTCTACCTTTGACACCGGAAGAAACCAGCGAGTTATGTCAACTGCTCGAAGATCCACCTGCCGGTCATGAGGAGGAATTAGTTTATCTTATCGAACAGAGAATTTCTCCGGGAGTTGATCCAGCGGCCATGGTGAAAGCCAGCTGGCTTGAAGAAATAGCTCTACAGAAAAGACAATCTCCTCTTATCAACCCGTTAAGGGCGGTCTTCCTTCTGGGCACAATGCTCGGTGGTTATAATGTTGGGCCTCTTGTCTCTTTTCTTCAGAAGGAATCACTGGCTCCCGAAGCAGCCAGAGCCTTAGCCGGAATCATCCTGGTTTATGGTTCTTATCGCCAGGTTGTTGATCTTAGCTCTTCCAATCAATATGCTAGAGAAGTTCTACAGTCCTGGTCAGAAGCCGATTGGTTTCGGCATCGGCCCGAATTTCCTGAAAAAATTGTTCTTAAAGTTTTTAAGGTCGATGGAGAAATTAATACTGATGATCTGTCACCAGCTAAATATGCCTGGAGCCGTCCTGATATCCCTCTTCATGCCATGTCTATGGGTGAAACCCGTTTTCCTGGCGGTATTGAAACTATCCACAAATTCAGGGAAGAAGGTTATAAAGTAGCTTTTGTCGGTGATGTGGTCGGGACTGGCTCTTCCCGCAAATCTGCCTGTAATTCTCTTCTGTGGCATATAGGTGAGGATATCCCTTATGTTCCTAATAAAAGGCGAGGCGGAGTGGTTATCGGTGGATTAATTGCTCCCATTTTTTTCAATACGGTTGAAGACTCTGGTGGATTACCCATTCAGACGGATGTCAGCCAGTTAAGAACAGGTCAGGTCATAGTCATTGAAACCGGGGCAGGGGTTATTAAAGATGAAAATGGTCAGGTACTGAGCAAATTTGAATGGAAACCGGTAACCATTAAGGACGAATTCCGGGCTGGAGGCCGGCTTAATTTAATAATTGGACGCCAGTTGACGAGCCGGGCCAGGAAAGAATTAGGTCTGAAGGAGGCCGAGTTCTTTACCAGGGTTAAGAACCCTGAGATCAAACCCGGCCAGGGCTTTACCCTTGCTCAGAAAATTATTGGACTCGCCTGCGGGCAGGAAGGAGTCCTGCCGGGAACTGCCTGTGAACCAAAGATGACCACCGTTGGTTCGCAGGATACAACCGGACCAATGACAGCTGATGAGTTGAAAGAGCTGGCCTGTTTAGAGTTTCAAACTGACCTTTTTATGCAGTCTTTTTGCCACACCGCGGCTTATCCCAAGCTAACTGACGTTAAGATGCATAAAAGTCTGTCCTCTTTTGTCATTGAAAGAAAGGGAGTCGCTCTCAAGCCCGGAGACGGCATCATTCATTCCTGGCTGAATCGCCTTATTTTACCTGACACGGTCGGTACAGGTGGCGATTCTCATACCCGTTTTCCAGTCGGCCTGAGCTTTCCGGCTGGCTCCGGTCTGGTGGCTTTTGCCGGTGCCCTGGGTTTTATGCCTCTCGATGTACCAGAGTCAGTCCTGGTCAGATTTTCAGGAAAACTAAATCCGGGGATTACTCTGAGAGATGTGGTTAATGCCATTCCATTTTTTGCCATCAAAAATGGTTTGTTAACTGTAGCCAAGAAAGGCAAAAAGAATATTTTTAATGGTCGTATTCTGGAAATAGAGGGTCTGGAAGACCTGACTGTTGAGCAAGCCTATGAACTCACTGATGCCTCAGCCGAGAGATCAGCGGCAGCAGCGGTCATCTCACTTCGAGAGGATAGGGTCATTGAATATTTAAAAAGCAATATAGCCTTGATGAAAGAGATGATTAACGCTGGCTACCAGTATGCTGGGACTCTGGAGAAAAGAATTAAAGCCTGTGAAGACTGGTTAAAAAATCCGATTCTTTTAAAGCGTGATCAAAATGCCGACTATGCTGCCACACTTGAAATTGACCTGGCTGAAATCAAAGAGCCAATTCTGGCTTGTCCGAATGACCCGGATGATGTTAAATATCTGTCAGAGGTAGCGGGAGATAAGATTGATGAGGTTTTTATTGGTTCCTGCATGACCAATATCGGTCACTTTCGGGCAGCGGCCAGGTTGCTGGAGGGGGCTTCCTATCCGGCAACCAGGATCTGGATAACTCCGCCCACGAAAATGGACCAGATACAATTAAAAAAAGAGGGGCTGCTGGCTATTTTTGCCCAGGTAGGAGCCCGGCTGGAAATTCCCGGTTGTTCTCTGTGCATGGGAAATCAAGCCAGGGTCAAGCCAGGGAGTACAGTCATTTCGACTTCCACCAGAAATTTTGACAACCGATTGGGAGACGGAGCCAGAGTCTATCTGGGCTCGGCTGAATTAGCGGCCTTGACTGCCATTAAAGGAGAGTTGCCTTCCACTGCCGATTACCTGAGCATGATGGAAAAGAAAATTTTACCCTATGCCGCTGATATTTACCGCTATCTCGAATTCCACAAGATGGGCGATTTCAGCTTGACTGAGCTCTGAGAAAGAGGTAGGAGAGCCAATCGGTGAAAATTCTGGACTAAGGTGGGAATTATGAAGGCGATTGATTTAAGCGGGAAAAAGGCATTAATTACAGGGAGTTCAAGAGGAATTGGCCGGGCAACAGCTAATTTTCTGGCCGAGGCCGGAGCTGAAGTAACCATTCATTATAAAAAAAATGTTCAGGCGGCAGTTGAAGCCGGGCAGGAAATTGAGGCCAGAGGAGGTAAATATCTTCTGGTTCAAGCGGATCTGGCCAGCAAGAAGGATGTGGAAAGAATGGTCTCCAGGTGCCTGGAAGTCTGGGGCACAATAGATATTCTGGTTAACAACGCCGGGATCTGGACATACGGAGAAATGGGCAGTATGAGCGCAGAAACCTGGCGGGAAACAATGGCTATCAATCTTGACGGGATTTTTTATGCCACCAATGCCGTTGTCCCTGTTATGAAGAAAAACAGACGGGGCTGGATCGTTAATGTTGCTTCTACTGCTGCTATCAGGGGGGAGGCTTTTCATTCCCATTATGCAGCCAGCAAAGGTGCTCTGGTCGCACTGACCAAATCCCTGGCGGTAGAATTGGCTCCCTTTAACATTCTGGTCAATTGTGTTGCGCCCGGCTGGGTGGAAACCGAGATGAATACTGAAGTTTTTAGTGACGCCGAATTCAAGGAGAGAATCAGGCAATCAATACCGCTCAAAAGAATTCCTGATCCAGAAGACGTGGCCGGTCCAATACTGTTTCTCGTTTCCGAGCTGGCCAGGCACATAACCGGTGAAACTCTTAATGTCAATGGAGGGGCGGTCTTAATCGGTGGCTAAAATAGTTGCAAAAATTCAGTTTTTTTGCTATTTATAAGACAAAAATATAGGAGGGACGAAATGGAGGAGGTGGAAGTTGGCCGAATTAGCCATTATTTTTCGAAAATTCAGGTCGGAGTAGGCAAGATAACCAGCGGCGGCCTGAAGGTTGGAGATGTGGTTCACATCAAAGGACATAGTTCTAACTTTTTCCAGAAAATCGAATCAATGCAGATTGAGCACCAGCCGGTGGAAGAAGCCGGAGCAGGAGAAGAGGTTGCTTTCAAAGTCGATTTCCCGGTTAGGGAGAATGATGTGATCTATAAAGTGGTGGAATGAAGACTCCCGGCGGAGATCAGAGTCATTCTAACCCGGAGGTTGACAGCCGCTGGCTAAATGTGCTATTTAAAGAGGAAAGAAAATGGCTAAAAAGTTTATCTCGGTAGTGATAGTTCCTAACTGGAAGACGAATTTCAAGACAATAAATATCTCTCAAAAGGCAGTTCGCCTTGTTCTGGGAGCAGGACTGACCTTTGCTGTAATTTTTGTTTTCTTTCTGATTGATTATTTTTCGATGACTGTGACCAAGGCTAAATATAATGAACTGCTCAAAGAGGCAGCCGCTCAAAAAGAAACTTTAGCCGCTTACGAAACTACTATTGCTCAGATGAAAGACACTATCTCAAATTTCGAAAACTATGCCCGTAAGATCAACGTCCTGGCTGGCATTCAGTCTTCGGAAAATATAGGGGGAGAACCTGGTCTGGGTGGCGGGGAAAAAGTTGATCTTAATCTGGTGACCAGGACCAATAAAGAAGTTTCTCCAGGCGCTATTCAGTCTATCAAGCAGAGGGCCGAATCAGTTGAGAAGAACCTTAGCTACATGTATCAATTTTTTGAAAGTCAATCGACAAATCTGGCTACGACGCCAACCATCTGGCCAACTGTCGGTTGGGTCTCTTCGTCCTTTGGCTCCAGAATTGATCCTTACACCGGTAGAAATGCTTTCCATTCTGGCTTGGATATTGCTACCAACCTTAATAATCCGGTTATGGCTACTGCCAACGGAGTGGTCGCTCAAGTTGGGTTTGATAAGTACAAAGGGAATTTTGTCTGTATCAGTCACGGTAATGGGTTGTCAACTGAATACTGGCACCTGCAAAAATATACAGTCAAAGCTGGCCAGAAAATTAACCGGGGGCAAGTGGTGGGGTACGTTGGTCAGACTGGCAAGGCCCTTGGACCGCATCTTCATTATGAAGTTCATCTGAACGGCAAACCAATTAACCCGATCGATTATATAATTGAGGAATAGCATTAAGTCCAGGCTGAAGCGGTAAATGTCGTCAGTCTAACCTGGTGCCAACCTTGATTTTCCCGCCGAGGCTAAAGGCATAAGCTGGCATTTCTTTTTTGCTTTCCGGTTTTATTTTTTCTATCAGATAGACAGTATTCTGACCGCAGGCAACATACACACCAGATTTATCAATCTGGATTATTTCTCCAGGAGAAGAGTTAGGAAAAATCCCGGCGATAGGCTGACCGCTCAGTATATCTATTTTTTTTCCATCCAGGAAGCAAAAAGCTCCGGGCCAGGGGAAAAAGGCTCTAACTTTGAGGTCTATCACTCTAGCCGGCTCCTGCCAGTTAATCTTGCCCTGTTCTTTGGTCAACCTGGGTGCATAGGTAGCCAGTTCCGGCTTCTGTTCAACTCGTTCAACTTCATTAATTCTGGCTAGAGTCTCGATCAGAAGCTGGGCGCCCAGGTAAGACAGTCTGATCTCCAGTTCCCGGGCAGTTTCTCCAGGTAAAATTTCAACTTCCCGCTGAGCCAGAAGCGGTCCTTCATCCATCTTTTCATTGAGCTCCATAATAGTGATTCCAGTTTTCCTGTCTCCATTTAAAATAGCCCACTGGACCGGAGCCGCTCCACGGTATTTCGGCAAAAGAGAAAAATGTATATTAAGAGTCTTAAAGGGGGGCAAATAGATAATAGAAGCTGGAATTATCTGGCCATAGGCTACGACCACATTGACTTCTGGTTCAGCCTGCTTTAAGGCTTCCAGTACCTGTTCATCTCGTCTGATTTTTTCTGGTTGAAGACAGGGCAGCCCATGGTCGCGGGCAAAAACCTTAACCGGAGGCGGAGTTAATTTTTTTCCCCTGCCGGCCGGGCGGTCAGGCTGCGTGATGACCAGTCTTATTTCATGCCCAGCCTGAATTAAGCTATTTAAAGCGGGCAAAGCGACAGCCGGACTCCCAAAAAAGGCAACCTTCATCGGGTGGAGACTTTCTCCTGCTCCTTTTTGATTCGATTTTTGATCAGGCTTTTTTTGAGGGGAGATAGCCTGTCAATAAAAAGTTTGCCCTCAAGATGATCAATTTCGTGAGCAAAAGCCCTGGCCAGAAGATCACTGGCTTCAATCGTGATCTCTCGACCATTAAGGTCATAGCCTTTAACCACTACTCTTTCCGGGCGCTCAAGCTTCTCATATATTCCCGGCACAGATAGACAGCCTTCCTCAGCCGTTGTTTTGCCTGACTCCTCCACAATTTCAGGATTAATCAGAATAAAAAGTTCATCTTTATTTTCACCCACGGACAGGTCGACCGTAATTAGCCTGATTCCCCTGTTGACCTGAGGAGCGGCTAATCCCACTCCCGGTGCCCGGTACATGGTCTCTACCATATCCCTGGCCAGGTCCACTATTTCCTGATTAATATTTTCAACCGGGCGGGCTTTTTGAGCCAGCAGCGGATGGCCAACCTTTAGTATTTCTAGAATAGCCATAACGGGTTTATTTTAACCCAGAAGCCGGTCAGTGGCAAATTTTCGCTTATGGCCTACGAGCCCTTTTCCTCTGGTTTGCGGGCAGCACCCATCAGACTACGGCTGATGGTGGAGGCGGTTCATCAGGAGCACCAGCATTTCTGAGTGGAACGGCCACCAGATAAAGCCCGATCAGGACAAGGACCCCGAGCCCGAGCAAATAACTGGGATGAGCAAAAATAATCGGTATATCCTTGCCCACAACGCCCTGGAGATAGAAGAATTTCCAGCCGGCCCGAACCAACCCGGTCAGAGCTTCACCCGCAATTAGACCCGCTGCCAGAAGAATTCCAACATTTTCTGCTCTGGCTTTTTGAGCCGGGTTAAGGTTCTTCCTGGCTGTCTGACGATTGAGAATTCCCTTGATCATGCCACCAACAAAAATGGCGAAGGTCGTTTCAAGGGGGAGATACATACCTACTGAGACCAGCATGGGAGAACTGACTCTAACCAGGATCAGGGCAAAGCCCATCATCATGCCGACAATGACCAGTGGCCAGGCCATTTCACCGCCGACGATACCCTGTGTTATAACTGCCATTAAACCAGCCTGAGGCGCAGGTAATTCCTTGCTACCAAACGTAAAAGCTCCGTGGAGAATCATCAAAGGGAAATAAAGAACAAGGGAAGCCACCAGAACTCCGATAATATCACCAACCTGCATTTTCCAGGGTGTTCCTCCCAGAATATGTCCAACTTTTAGGTCCTGCAGCATTTCACCAGCGACAGCTGAGGAAACACAGACCACTGAAGCTACACCTAAAACAGCGATAATCCCGCTGGTTCCTCTTGCTCCAATAAGGACCATCAACAGGCCGGCAATAATCAGAGTGGCCAGGGTTAAGCCGGAAATTGGATTGTTAGAAGAGCCAATTGTCCCTACTAAGTTTCCAGAAACGGCGGCAAAAAAGAAGCCAAAAACAGCCATAACTATTGCGGCCAGAACAGCTGGTAAATAGCTTCCAATGAACATCCTGTAGACAAATACCATAAGGATAACTGTAAAAAGCAACAAAAAGAGGACCAGCCGCATATCCAGGTCTTTTTCCAGACGGCTGGTAGTTTCGACTTGACCTGAAGCCTTTTTGACATCGCTTATTGATCTCTTAATGCCAGTCATCAGGTTCTTTCTCATTTTAAAAAGAGTGTAGCCGGCGCCAACCAGCATGCCGCCGACCGCAATTGGCCTGATGATGAATTTCCAGACATTGCTGATCAGATCTGGCCAGGGGACATCAGTCATAGCCACAGTCGGTCCATAAAATTGGCTCACCAGTTGAGGCCCTAGAAAATACATTAAGAGGGGTGCAAAGAGACCCCAGGCCAGCACACCACCGGCAAAGTTCAAAGAAGCCAGACGAGGGCCAATAATATAGCCAACTCCAATATAGGCTGGAGAAATCCCGGGACCGGAAACACTCACCATCCCGCCTGTGCTGACAGTGCCGGCTTCCTGGGATGATCCCAGGCGAACAAAACTTGAGCCAATTTTGCCCAGCTTGATGACAAATTCCTTGCCAGCAGAAAATAACTGAACCACGCCAAGGGAATAGATCAGAGCGCCAACTCCCATTGCCTGGAACAAAAATTTTGCTCCAGCGCTGCCTTTTTGACCAGCTTTATGAATTTCAGCCGCTGCCACTGACTCAGGAAATGGCAATTCCGGGTCAGTCACCATGATCCGTCTAAGAAAGGTAACAAATAGAATTCCCAGTAAGCCGCCGACAAACATCAGGGCTGTCGACTGGAGATAAGCACTGACCGTATTGAATTTAGTCCAGACTCCAGTAATCAAAAAAGCTGGAATAGTAAAGATAGCCCCGGCTGCAACTGATTCGCCGATTGAACCAACGGTTCTGGCTATGTTTTCTTCCAGAATTGAGCCTCTCATCATTTTAAGGACTGCCATCCCAATGACTGCGGCTGGATAGGTAGCGGCAATAGTCATACCCGCTCTAAGGCCAAGATAAGCATTAGCTGCGCCGAGAATGATAGTCATGATAAGTCCAAGCAAGACCGCCCGCAGAGTAAATTCTCTCTGGTCAGTTTTTTCAGGGACAAATGGTTTTTCACTCATCGGCCTCTCCTTTCTAATCCAGGTCGTTATTCTTTATTTTATTTATGTATATTAAAAAGTTCCAGACTAAGTCAAGATAATTTTAATCACACCTCAGGCACTGAACAATTTGCCACGCCGGTCATTTTATGCTAAATATCTAATTATTCCTAATCTCTTGGATAAAAAGCGAGGATAAGCATGAGTCTCTGGAGCTGGGTGAAAGATAAGCTATTCTGCGACCTGGCAGTTGACCTGGGGACAGCCAATACACTGGTTTATTTAAAGGGAAGAGGTATTGTTGTTCAGGAACCTTCGATTGTGGTTATAAATGTTCAAACCGGTAAGATTGAAGCTGTTGGCGGACGAGCTAAGGAGATGCTGGGTAAGACTCCAAGTAACGTGGTGGCTATTAAGCCGATGAGGGATGGGGTCATAGCAGATTTTGAAATTGCAGAAAGGATGCTTGATTATTTTATCAGGCAGGCGATGAATAACCATGGTTTTTTGCTCAGGCCCAGAATTGTCATCGGTATTCCAACCGGAATTACCCAGGTGGAAAGAAGAGCGGTTAAAGATGTTGCTCTTAGAGCTAAAGCCTCTGAAGTTTACATCGTCGAACAGCCGATGGCGGCGGCAGTTGGAGCCAACCTGCCGATTTCTGAGCCTACGGGAAACATGATTGTTGACATTGGCGGCGGGACAACAGACATAGCTGTAATTTCATTAAATGGGGTAGTTTTTAATCATTCGATTAGAGTTGCCAGCAATGAGATGGACGACTCTATCATTCAATATTTAAAAAAGAAATACAATCTGCTTATCGGCGAAAAAACCGCTGAACAGGTTAAATGTCAGCTGGGCTCAGCTTATCCTCTGGATGAATCACTGACCATGGAGATTAAGGGCAGGGATTTAAGGGAAGGTATTCCCAGGACTATTGTTGTTGATGATCAGGAAATCAGAGAGGCAATTGAAGAAGTAGTAGCAAGCATTGTCAACGCGGTTAGAATCGCACTGGAAAGAACGCCACCTGAATTATCAGCTGATATTATCGACCGAGGAATTATTCTGACTGGCGGAGGTGCTTTGCTTAAAAATCTCGATAAGAGATTGAGAGAAGAAACGCAGCTACCTGTTTTTCTGACAGAAGATCCTCTGACCTCAGTGGTGATGGGAGCAGGGAAACTGCTGGATGACCTCGACCTCCTGAGGAAAATCTCCCTGGAGTAATAATAATTTATAAGAACGGATGTCACTTTCCAGACTGGCTAAAAATAAATATCTAGTAGGAATTCTGCTTGTTCTTTTTAATTTGATCTTGATTTCGGCCCAGATTCCGTTGGGCAGCCGTCAGACCTGGCTGGAAAAGATTATTTTTGCCACTTTTGCTCCATTACAAAAGGCTGCTGTTTCGACCTTCGACTATATTACTCAAGGCTGGCACAATTTCCTGTCTTTAAAGGAAGCTCAAAAGGAAAACCAGGAACTAAAGAAACAGATATTCTTTCTGAATCAGGAAAAAGAGCTTCTCCAGGAAAAATTGAAAATCAGCCTGGGTAAACAGGCTCTCCAGAATAACCTGAACTGGCTGGAAGCTTCTATCCTGCCGGCCAGAGTCATTGGCCTGGACACTGCCAACTATTTTCGTTCGGTGATCATAGATCGTGGCTCGGCCGACGGAATAACCAGAAATTTGCCTGTCTGCGATTATTATGGTCATCTGGTGGGAAAGACGACTGAACCCATTTCTAGCCGTGAAGCCAAAGTCATTCTTATCACGTCTGAAGAAAGTGGAGTGGCAGTGACGTCGGCCAGAGATAAGACGCCCGGCATCCTGACCGGGGATGGCCAGGGAAAGTGCCTGATAAAATATGTTATTGCCTCCTCACCGGGAGGGGAAGTTGGCGACGAAATTTTAACTTCTGGCTACGACCAGATCTTTCCACCAGGGCTAAAGGTGGGAAAAATAAGTTCAATTTCAGCTGAAGGTGGCCTTTTTAAAAAAATTATAGTTGAACCCTATTTTGACTTCAGACAGCTGGCTCTGGTGGCTGTTCTTAAAGACAGCCAAAATTTAGTGAGGTAAAGGCTGGTGAGAATAAGGAAAGGACTGATGATGCTTTTGATGCTTATTCTGGCTTTTGCTGTTTATAGCCTGTTGGGCAGACTGAGTCCTAACTTACTGGTTTTTATTAATACCTTTTGTGTGGCTGTCCTTTTGACTGCTATAACTTATGGCGAAATAGAGGGTGCAGCGATGGGCACCGTGGCTGGGCTCCTGGAGGATACTTTTTCCCATAGTGTTTTTGGCCTGTCCGGTTTAAGCTTGACTATTACTGGCTTTCTGGCGGGCTGGCTGACCCAGAAAATTAACCTTAATTCTCTACCCAAGCGGAGCCTGATTCTATTTTTTTTCAGTCTGTTGCAGCTGGTGCTCTGGATACTTTTATATAATGTCATTTTTAAAAGGAGTTTACTCTCCAGCCGTCCGGGTCTTTATCTTCAACCTATTGTGAATGCTATAATAACCAGTCTGCTGGCTGGTCTGTTAACGCCAGTTAGAAGAGCCGTGGATTGAGACCTGAAAACAGGAAAAAATGGCCAAAATTTATGAAGATTTAAGTCAGCTTATAAAAAGATCCAGGCTGACTCTTATTATTTTCAGTCTGATTCTTTTCCTCATTCTGGCTTTTTACTGGAAAATTCAGATTCTTGATCACCAGAAATACTGGAAAATGGCTGAAGCCAATCGTCTTCGTTCCTTGCCCCTCCCAGCTCCACGCGGACTGATTTATGACCGTCAGAGAATCATATTGGCTGATAATCAACCCAGCTTTAAGGTATCTTTACTCCGGGAATCAATTAAGAATGACAGCCAGACTATTGAGCGGGTCAGCCAGCTTTTAAATTTAAAGACTGAAGAATTGAAGGCCAGAATTGACCGATACCGCTGGCTTCAGACCTATGGACCGGTGATCATTAAAGATAATCTGAAACTGGAAGAAGTTGCCCTGATTGAAGCCAGAAGAGAGGAATTTCCTGAACTTCAGTTACAGGTGGAACCCCGGCGTTATTATCCTTTTGAAACTACCGCTGCTCATGTTCTTGGTTATTTACAAGAGGTCTCACCAGAAGAAATGAAGGGTAACCCTCATAAAAAGTGGCGCGGCGGAGAGATGATTGGCAAAGCAGCGGTAGAAAAACAGTATGATGATTATTTGACCGGTCAGGATGGTCAGCTGCTAGAAACTGTTGATAGCCTGGGCCGCTCTCTGGGCGAAGTAAACAGGATTGAGCCAATCAAGGGTCAGGATCTTGTGCTGTCAATTGACCTGGATTTGCAAAAAAAGGCAGAAGAACTACTCGAGGGTAAGGAAGGAGCCATTATTGTACTCGACTCCGGGAGCGGGGAATGTCTGGCCTGGGTCAGTTCTCCCTCCTATGATCCTAATCGATTTATTACCAGATTCTCTCCAGAAGAATGGCTGTCAATTATAAATGATCCAGCCCGGCCGCTGGAAAACCGGGTGATCCGTGGTCAGTATTCTCCTGGTTCGATTTTTAAAGTAGTTACAGCTTTAACCTCACTGGAAACTGGTTTAATCACCGACCGAACAGCTTTTTTTTGCTCTGGTTCGATTAACCTCTATGGAAAAGACTTTGCTTGCTGGTTCAAGCCAGGTCATGGTCTGCTCAGTTTGCCCGAAGCTCTAAAGAATTCCTGCAATATTTATTTCTATCAGCTGGGCCGGAGGCTTAACGTTGACACCATTGCTCGCTATGCCCGCACTCTTGGCCTGGGTCAAATTACCGGCGTGGATATGCCCGGGGAAAAAGAAGGATTAATCCCGTCCAGCGATTGGAAAAAGAAAACTCAGGGAGAAGCCTGGTATCCCGGTGAAACTATTTCAGTGGCTATTGGCCAGGGGCCGGTCCTGGTTACTCCCCTCCAGGTAGCTGCTCTAACTGCCTGCCTGGCCAACCGTGGAATAAGGGTCAAGCCCCGGGTGACCAGACTGGAGGGTAAAATGGGACCGGTAAAAGATAAAACCGGCATCAACCCTGAGACATTTGAAAAGATAATAGAAGGCATGTGGCGTTCAGTTAACGATGGTGGCACAGGTCATGGAGCCTATCAGCCAGGCTTTGATATCTGTGGCAAAACCGGTTCGACTCAGGTGATAAGCCGGGAAAAAGCTGAGAGAATGATCAAAAGAGGAGAAGAGCCAGCCAAAACCCATAGCTGGTTCACTGGCTTTGCTCCCCGCTATCAACCTCAAGTGGTGGTAACTGTCCTGGTTGAATTCGGTGGAATGGGAGGGCAGACAGCCGCTCCTATTGCTGGTGAAATGTTTAAACTCTATCGGGAAAAGTATGTTAGACAGACGAATCTTCAAGGAAATTGACTGGACGACCATTCTATTAATGGTTGTCATTTCAGTCATTGGCATCATCTTTGTTCACAGTGCTATTTATTCTCAGTCCAGTAAGTATGTCTGGAAGCAGTCAGTCTGGTTGCTGGTCAGCTTGCTGGCTTTGCTGATCTTACTTGTCATCGATTATAAGGTTCTATTATCCTTTGCTTTCCCCTTCTATATTCTGATGAACCTAATTCTGGCTGGACTTCTCATCTTCGGCAAACCGGTGGCCAATACGCGTAGCTGGCTGGTCTTCGGTCCTTTTCAATTTCAGCCTTCCGAGCTGACCAAGGTGGCCGTCATTCTCTTACTGGCCAGACTATTTTCAGATTACAAAGAAGACCAGATGTCTTTTAAGGCTTTCTTTTTAAGTTCAGCTCTAGTCGGACTGCCCTTTGTTTTAATCGCTCTTCAACCTGACCTGGGGACAGCCTTGACTTTGGTTCCGGTTTTGCTGGGAACTTATATCCTGGCCGGTTTGCCCAGGAGATATCTGGTGGTCATCTTAATTGTATCCTGTCTGGTAGGCTTTATCGGCTGGAATTATGGTTTGAAAGATTACCAGAAGAAAAGGATTGAAACATTGCTGGTGCCGGATCAAGACCCACGAGGAGCTGGCTATCAACTTAAGCAGTCCAGGATAGCCCTGGGTTCAGGCGGTTTGACTGGCAAAGGATATCATAAGGGAACCCAGAGTCAGCTGCGCTTTTTGCCTGCGCGCCACAACGATTTTATCCTGGCTGTAATTGGCGAAGATCTGGGCTTCCTGGGCATCCTGGCCGTCTTCCTTATTTATTTCATTTTCCTTTTCCGTCTGTTTTCGGCCGTTCAGGTTTCTCCGGACCGGGGCGGAGTTTATATTGCCTTCCTTTCAGCCATGCTGATCGGTTGCCAGTTTATGATCAATATCATGATGATCGTCGGGCTTTTTCCCATTACCGGTATACCAATACCATTTTTAAGCTATGGTGGGTCATCGCTTTTGACCAACTTCTTAATTGCTGGCCTGGTAATTAACGTCAAAATGCGAAGATTCGCCTATATCCGTTTCTAATCAGGATTAAATCGAAAGGAAATGAAACTACGATGAACGAGCCACCAGCCTCACTGTCAGCAGAAAAACTTGAACTGCTATGGCGGCAGGTACAGAAACCAGGCCGTTATACCGGAGGCGAATCTAATCAAATAAGAAAAGATCCAGCTGCGGTTAAAGTTCGAGTCGCCCTGGCTTTTCCTGAAGTCTATGAGCTGGGCATGTCTTATCTTGGCCAGAAAATTCTTTATTTTCTTCTTAATCAAAAGCCTGACATACTGGCGGAAAGAGTTTACGCTCCCTGGCCAGATTTTGAGCTTGAATTGAGGAAAAACCAGGTACCTCTTTATTCTCTGGAGAACAGGCTGCCCCTGGCCAGTTTTGACCTGGTCGGCTTTTCGCTTCTTTATGAACTTAACCATACGAATCTAATAAATATGCTGGAATTAGGCAGAATTCCCAGGCGATCAGCTGAGCGGCAATTATCCCAGCCCCTGGTGCTGGCCGGTGGGCCAGCTGCTTTTAACCCCGAGCCGCTGGCTGACTTTATAGATCTATTTGCCTTTGGCGATGGGGAAGAAGTTTTTTTGGAAATAATCAATAGATACCTTGAGATTAAAGCCGAGGTTAGAAATCGAGAAGAACTACTGCGAGCTTTTCTGCCTATTCGAGGAGTGTATATACCATACTTTTATCGGCCAGAAAAACAGGCCAAAAGCTTCCTGCTGGTACCGCGGCCAGCTCCCGGCCTACCCGAGACGATAGAAAAGAGATTGGTTTATCCTCTGGATAAAACAGGATCGGTGGAAAGAACACCTGTTCCCAATATTCAATCTGTCTTTGATCGCTGGCAGGTAGAGGTAGCCAGGGGCTGCCCTCAGCAGTGTCGGTTTTGCCAGGCGACCAACCTTTATTTCCCATATCGCTACCGGTCGAGGCAAAGGGTGGAACAGCTGGCGGGTGAGGGCTTAAAGCAGACTGGATATGAAGAATTATCGTTAATCGCTCTGTCGGTTGGTGATTATCCTTACCTTGAAGAATCAATAAGAAATTTGTTGCCCTTTTTAGAACCAAGAAAAATTTCAATTTCGCTGCCCTCTCTTCGGCCGGAGACTCTGTCAGGTGAGATAGTTGAATCCCTGGTAAAGATCAAAAAGACAGGTTTTACCCTTGTGCCGGAAGCCGGTAGTGAGCGTCTCCGCCGGGTTATAAACAAAAGGATAACTGACGAGCAATTAATGACGGCAGCCGGCTATGCCTTCAGCCATGGCTGGAGGTTGCTCAAGCTCTATTTTATGATCGGGCTGCCAACCGAGAAGCAGGAAGATCTGGAAGCAATTGTTGAGCTCATCTCACGCCTGATGGAAATGGGCCGAAGGATCAACAAAACTTTCCCCGCCATTAATCTGACACTTTCCTCTTTTATACCCAAACCACATACTCCTTTTCAATGGCTGCCGCTGGAAAGCGCAGACAGCCTGCTCCAGAAACAATATTATTTGAAAAATCAACTGCGACACTGGAAAAAGATTGAAATAAAAGAATCAAAAATCGAAACTACCATACTGGAAGCTGTATTTTCCAGAGGCGACCGCCGCTTAGGAAGGGTGCTGGAAGAAGCCCATCGCCTGGGAGCCAGATTTGATGGCTGGCGTGATCAGTTTAATTTTAATCTCTGGACTCAGGCTTTCGATCACTGCCAGCTTGATTTTCATCATTACCTTCAGGCTATTGAGCCTGAAGCTTCGCTACCCTGGGATATAGTTAAGACCGGGCTTAAAAAAGCTCATCTCTGGCAGGAATATCAGGCTTCATTGAGGGCCAGCTATACACCTCTTTGTGAAGAGAAAAGCTGCTCTGAGTGTCAGGCTTGCGATTGGCCTCAATTTAAGGCTATTCCTCCGGCTATTTGCAGTAAAAAACATGTAATGAAGTCACAACCTGACCTGGCTGAAAGAAATCAGCAAAATATAGAATTCGAAAAAACGGCCACTACTTTTCGCTATCGAGCCTTTTATTCCAAAGAAGGGCTGCTCCGTTTCATTTCTCATAACGATCTGTTGAATCAGATAGAAAGAAGTTTAAGGAGGGCGGATTTTAAAATAGCTTTTTCCCAGGGGTTTCACCCTAAAATGCTTATCAGCCATGGGCCAGCTTTGCCTCTTGGTCTGGCTGCTAAGGCTGAAGTCCTGGAATTTAAAGCTTATCAGGAACTTTCTTCTTCAGAGTTTTTGAATAAAATCAACAGCTCTACGCCCGACGGATTGTCCTTCCATGGCCTTAAGAAGTGCCAGCCCGAGACTCCATCGTTATTTCAGGATATTAAGGGACTGGTGTACTCTCTTGATCTCAAAGACCCACTGGTCAAAGCAGCCAGTCAACTGAGGGAAAAGCTGGCTCCAGATTATCTGACCACTTTTGCTGCCAGCTACCAGGGCCAATTAAAAATCGAATATAATCAGCAGGAAAATCGCCTGATTTTTTATCTCGCCTTTAATCCACAAAAACCACTAAGAATTCAGGATATAGTAGAAGAGATGCTGGAAATAAAAAATCCGGTTTATGCTCTAACCCGTGAATATCTGGTTTTCAGCCAGGACACTGATTCGAGAGGTGTGGCCTGACTTCAGGATCAGGGAGCAATAATTCTGGAACTTTTTTCGATGACCTGACGGGCTCCTGGCCCGCAGCAAAGATAAAGGTCAAGAGCTGACAGATCAGGCAAAAAGTTTCCCCAGAATTGGGGGTAGGGGAGTTGATTGTATTTTAAAAATAGTAGTTTTAAGCCGGCTGATTTAAAGGCCAGTGGATCAAAATGGCGATCGGCCAGGTAAGGAAAAACTATTTCAGACGCTTTCACCTTGCGGGCCAGCTCAATCAGAAGTTGTGGACCCCGGCCACTAAGCCCCAGTTCTGATTGTAAGAGTTGAGGGGTATCAATCTTCAACCAGCTTTTCAGGCTGTCCAGCGAAGAGAGAACCAGTTGCAGAAAATTATCCCGGACCGAGTCAAAGCTAGCTTTAAACTCAAGAGCAACCGGTGGATAATAAATCGAATGCCCATAATAATGCCTGATCAAAGCCAGAAACCTGGCTGAGAATTTTTCAGGCTGGTGCAGCCGTAATTGCCTTATGGTTTGCAGGCCCAGATGCTTCTTTTTAACGGGAACAGTCACCCAGACTTGTCCGGCTGGCCCTTTTAAACGATTGCGGTTAACGAAAGTAAATCCTCGTGCGAATTGACTGTTATCGAGAAGAATCATAAGATCAGAATTAAGCTGCCGGCCAAAAAAGCCTCCATAGGGAATAAAAGCTGGCTGGCCGAAACTAATCCTCATTGCTTTTGTCTTACCCTCTTTATTTTAATCCGGACAGGCAGCAATAAAAAGCGGTCAGTCTCTGTGAATTTAGTTACTGTATTTGCTCTCACCCTTTAATGAGAAATTTGATTGACAGAGTCAAGAGCATTTTTAATAATGAAAAAACAGCTCAAAACAGAATTACTTTAATGGAGGAATAAAAATGAGGTTTAAATCAGACAAGCGGCGGCTGCCTTTAATGCTGATTGTTATTGTCTGCTGCCTGCTGGTTAGCTGGCAGCTAACCGGAGCCGGCGCTCATCAGAAGGTAGCCCAGCTCGAGAGTGAGGAAGGCTCAGGCTGTACCAGCATCATGGTTGGACGCCTGGCTTCAGTTGATGGCTCGGTTATTACCTGCCATACCTGTGACGGCAATTACCGCCAGTGGTTAAACATTGTCCCACACCGTCAGAATAAACCTGGCTCAACGAATAAATTGTATGATGGCAAAATGCATACCGAGACTCCGGATGATATGAGGCGGGTCATTCTTAAGGGTGAGATTCCAGAAGTGGCTGAGACCTACGCTTTTCTGAACACGGCTTATCCGGCCTTGAACGAAAAAGGGCTGGCCATCGGTGAAACAACGATTGAAGGTCGGCCTGAACTATATAATCCGGAAGGCATGTTTATGATTGAAGAACTGGAAAGGGTCATGCTGGAAAGATGCCAGACGGCCCGGGAAGCGATAAAGTTAGCTGGCGAGCTGGTCAAACAGTACGGATATGGAGATTATGGTGAATGCCTGACCATCGCCGATGGAAAAGAAGTCTGGCAGTTTGAGATTTTTGGAGCAGGCCCGCTGGAAAAAGGCGCTGTCTGGGCAGCTGTTCGTATTCCCGACGATCATGTTGGTATTTCGGCTAATATTCCTCGGATTGCTGAAATTAATCTAAATGATCCTGATCACTACCTGGCTTCCGATAACGTATTTGAGCTGGCCCGGGAAATGGGTTGGTATTCACCGGAAAAAGATAAACCATTTAAATTCTGGCAAGCTTATAGCGGTCGAAAGCCTTTTGCCATCAGAGAATATTTCGTCTTCAGGGCGCTGGCTCCTTCTTTAAAGCTCGACTATAAGGCTGAAGAACTACCTTTTTCCATTAAACCTGATAAAAAAGTCTCGGTCAGGGATATCCTCAAGTTGTATCGTGAAACTTATGAAGGAACCGAATTTGATCAAAGCCGGAATTTACTGGTTAAAAAAAGAAATTCCGATGAACTGATCAAAAGTCCGGTGGCCAGCAATTGGCTTTCCCGCGATTGGATAAATTTAATTAATACTTTGAAACCAGGCACAATAGAGCCGCAACGGACAATTGCTATTATGGGTTGTTCCTATGCCACGGTCATTCAAATTAAAGGCTGGCTGCCACCGGCAGTTGGAGCTGTTTGCTGGTTTGCCTTCGATAATCCAGCTTTAAGCCCGAGGATTCCAATTTTTGCTGGAACCACTGAGTTGCCACCAGGCTTTGAGATCTGTGCTCAGCATCGCTACCGTGAAGATTCGGCCGCCTGGATGTTCAGAAGGACTAATCGACTGGCTGGCCTCAGGTGGGGCGATAACAGACAAATAATAGAGCAGACCATCAAAGAATTTGAGGAAAAAGGTTTTTCTGAACTGCCTCAGATAGAAAAAAAGGCGCTGGAGATTATGAACAGCAAAAACCCAGAAAAGGAGCCCTTTAGCGTCAATCAGTATCTGACCGGATATACAGGCGATTTTGCCCGGGCTGCTATCCAGAAGTATCGTGAATTATATGAACTGTTCTGGACCCGCTATGCTCGTGGTATTTGACTGTTGACCGGCGGCCAGAATTGGTCAGATAGTTTTTCTTTTTAGCTGGCGGTCAAGAAGATAAAAAAAGGTGGCAGCGGCCAGCTCACCAGCCACTGAAAAGATGACCAGGGTATTTATATTTTTTTGATAAAGAAAGCCCATCAGAGCACTGCCAGCAAACCAGGCCAGCCCGAAGAAGGCATTGAAAATACCATAGGCTGTGGCTCTTTTCTCTGGGCTGGTCAGACTGGCAATAACTGCTTTAACAATTGATTCCTGAGCTCCCATGCCAAGGCCCCAGCAAACCAGCCCAGCTATGACCGCAGTCCGGGAAGAAAACAAAAAGGCCAGAGGTGCAAAGGCTGATGACAGGATCGTTGACAGCAGCAGGGATTTGAGGCCAATCCTATCATATAATTTACCAAAAAACAGGGCAGCCAGAGCATCTATGGCCATGGCCAGACTGTAGATTAAAGGCAGACGGCTACCGGTCAGCAGATTGGTCTTAGCGAGGTGGTAGCTGATAAGAGGAAAATCAGCGAAGCCAGCGGCCAGAAATGAAACTCCTATGATATACAGGATGAAATTACGGTCAAATTTCTGACCCGAAGTCGGCTGACTTTTTGTAGCTTCAAATTCCTGAGGAGCCGGATATTTAAGCCGGCTGATAAACAAAACGATCATGGCCGCCAGGGCCGGAATCAGCAAAAAAGCAAAAGCCCGGCGGTAGCTGGTGAGCTGACCAGCTCCTCTGTTTAAATAAATGACCAGGGCTAAAAAGAGAGGCCCCAGGATGGCCCCCAGTTGATCAAGAAATTCTTCCAGAGCAAAACCATATCCAACACCAACCTGAGAGGCAGCATGGGACATCATGGCATCTCTGGCTGGTTTTCTGATAGCTTTGCCCAGTCTTTCGGCCACAATCAAGGCTGCAGCCAGTGGCCAGTTGCCGGTCAGAGCCAGAAGAGGCACAGCCAGAAGGTTGAGAGCATAGCCGATGATAGTCAGGAGCCAGTAATTTTTAGTTTTATCAGCGATAATGCCGGTTAGAAGCCTGAGAGCATAGCCAATGAATTCACCCAGCCCGGAAACCAGACCAACGACAAAGGCTGAAGCTCCCAGAAGCCCCAGGTAAGGCCCGGTCAGGCTGCGGGCTCCTTCATAGGTCATGTCACTGAATAGACTGACCACACCCATTAGAATAATGAAGGAAAGAGCCTGTCTTTGAAGAGCATTGTATTTATCGTTCATCCTGGCCACCTCGTCTCCTTAGAACCAGCGGACCGGCTGATCGCTATCCCCATTTGGTCTGAAATTATAATCCAAAGTCCCTGTCCGGGCAACCGGAGGAGCAGGCTAAAAGGCATTGCAGAAGTAACAGGAAACAAAGGTTTCGGGTTGGTAAAAAAGAAAATTTTTCTGTCTGAGCTACTTGACGACAGCAGGCAGCAGGTCTATATTAATCGGAGCATGGACAAGCCGGCTGTGATTAAAGCTGATCAATACCTGGATTTTTTTTCGGGTAATCCCAATAGGGTCGGAGTCCAGCTTCTTACCTCCTTCCTAAATCTTAATTCCATCATCAATAATGTCCCCTTTTAAGGGGACGTGTCTATTTCTGCCTGCCTGTTAATTTTTCGGGGGCTGTTGTCTAAAATTGCCCACCTTAAATTAAACAAAATTAAACAAAAGGAGAATAAAAATGATTGACATTGATAAATATCTTGAACAGCTTAGATCACCCCGCCTGCAACTGGCCATTTCTGTCCAGACCAGGTTAATTACTTATATCAGAGAATTTCTGCTCGCAGCCGGCTTTGAGGAGATTTTGCCGGTGATTATCTCGCCGGTCACCGATCCCCTGACTGACTACCGGGTTAGGGGAGAAGTTGAATGCTATGGTTTCAAATATCAAATTACTAAAAGCATGATCTTTCACAAGCAGCTGGCACTGCAGACGGCTCCCAGGATATTCTGTTTTTCGCCTAATGTCAGGATTGAAACGGCCGACAGGCAAAGTACCGGTCGCCATTTAATTGAGTTCGTCCAGCTGGATCTGGAAGTAAGACAGGCTAACCGCGAAGAAATTATCAAGCTGGGCGAAGACATGTTTTTTACAGTCATCAGCCGGATCAAACAGGACGCTCTGGCCGATTTGAAGACAATCAAAAGGGAGCTACCTTCTTTTGAGCCACCATTTAAAAGGATTACCTATGAGCAGGCAGTTAAAACCTATGGACAGAATTTTGAGCTGAAGCTATCGGAAGAACTGTCAGAACCAGCCTGGCTGGTTGATTTTCCACTCGAAGAAAGGGAATTTTATGATCGACAGGACGAAACAAGACCGGGCACCCTGGTCGATATGGACCTGATATATCCTGGCGGTTTTGGCGAGGCTTTGTCCGGCGGCGAAAGAGAATATGAGCTGGAAAAAATAAAAAGCAGAATCCGTTTAAAGGGCATAGACCTCGAGAGCTATGATCTCTATTTAAAGCTAGCCGGGCGGGGCCTTTATCCGTCAGCCGGTTTTGGCTTTGGACTGGAACGCCTGACCAGATTTGTCTGCGGCTTCCAGGATATTGCCGAGGTCAGGCTGTTTGCCAAGAAGCCAGGCGTTTATGGTCTTTAAATTGTCAGCCAGAGGACCTGACTTCTATTTTATTAACATCAGCTCGGTCTGGGGGTGACTGAGAAACTCTGCCCCGGTCTCAGTCACCACCACCATGTCTTCGATGGTGACCACCCCTCTGCCGGGAACTGTTAGCCTGGGCTCAATAGTAAAAACCATGCCTGGTTCCAGAGGATGCAAAGGTTTATCCGCATATTTTTCCCAGGTTGGTCCGAGAAGAGCTGTCCCGTCATGGGCAAATCGCCCTACCTGATGGCCGAGGGCATGAGGAAATTCTTCATAGCCTGCTTCGGTCACAATCTGTCTGGCCAGCTGGTCAATAACCAGCCCCAGGACTCCTGGTTTCATAGCTCTTCTGGCTTCTTCTACTGTCCTGACGATAGTTTCAAAGCCTCTCTTTACTTCGGGGGGAACGTCTTTTTCGTTCTCTTCCATAATATAAAAAGTTCTCTGGAGATCCGAACAATAGCCATCGACTTTAATTCCGAAATCCATATTGAGAAGATGGCCTCGTTTTACTTCTCGATCAGTCGGAGAATAATGAGCCTGAGCAGTTTCCGGTCCGGTAAAAACGGCTGGACAGGTGCTTTCCCCCCAGGCAGTCTGGAGCTGCCGCCTTTTAACCTCGTCCAGCATGAAGGCAGCGATTTGCTTTTCAGTTTTCCCCGGAGCGATAAACTCTTTAACCAGCTTAAATATTCTTTCGGTTTCTGAAATAGCTGCCTTAATAGCTTCGAGTTCGGATGGCGATTTTCTTTCTCTTAGGGCAGAAGTTATTTTTTCAGCTGAAAGGAGCCGGTCTTCATAACCAATAGCTTGGAGAAGATCATAAAGAACCAGATACATACCGTGAGTCAGCCCGTCGCTGATTTCGCTGGTCTTTGAATAATTAATGGCGATAGCCTGTGGTTGTAATTGCTTCATATAACGTTCAAATGGCTCTTTGATACCGGTCACATAACTATCAACGGCATCGTAAGCCCCGGTCTCTTCAATAGCTCTTTGATCGTAAAGGCCAACTATGGCCCTCTTCCTCCCGTCAGAGCTGATGATAAAAGCTGAATGCCAGGTGACATGGCCTGGAGCCAGAAAAACCAGCGTCGGGTCACCGCAAATTTCGCTCTCTCTGGTAAAAGTTAGCCAGCAATCAATTTCCTTTTCCTGAAGTATTTTGACTGCCTGCTCTGTTTTTTCCCTGATTAAAGCCTCTTTTTTGAGCATTGCTATCCTCCGTATCTTTATCACTGTCCGTATTTTTCCAGTTTTTTCATAGAAAGAAGAGCCAGCATGGCTGCTATTGCCAGTAAACCTGCCAGCAGCAGAAAATATTGATGGTGGGGGAATCGGCTGTAAAGTTTCCCCAGCAGTCCGCTGCCGTAACTGCCAATAGCGGTGGCCACAAACCAGCCGCCCATCATTAGACCTCTGATCTTCTCTGGAGCCACTTTGGAGACATAAGATTGTCCCATGGGTGAAATTAGAATCTCGGCTATGGTAACAACGAAATAGGTGCTGATTAGCCAGAGAGGCGACATAATATTCAGATCCTTGTTTCCGCCCTGAATACAGGCCAGGACCATAATCAGCATAGCCAAAATCATAAAATTCATACCATAAAAAATTTTTTTAGGAGTTGATGGCTCCCGGCCCTGCTGGTTGAGCCTGCTAAAAATTGACAGCAGAAGCGGGGTCAAAACCAGAATAAAAAATGGCTCAAAGAACTGATAGGTTTCAGGCCTCAGCCAGCTTTTTATGACGGTTGAGCGGGCCGCAAACAGGGTCAGGGCAAAACCGTTCTGGTAGAAAGCTACCCAGAATAAGATGACTATGGTGAAAAGAAGACAAAGAGTCAAAATACGATCGGAAAAATCTTGCTCTCTTCTTTCGCTGAGCACAGAACTATAGTCCCTTTGCCCGGGGTCCGAATCCCGACCAGAAGCTTCTTTCCCCTGAGCATCTTCTCGGGCCGCTGTCTCCTTATTATTTTGCTGCCCTTTTTCTGCCTCAAATGTTCCAGTCAGCCTGAGATTAGAATCATCAGCCGGGGCCAGCAGTGCTTTCCCTGCCTGGAAAATGATCAGAGCCAGAATCAGACCGCCAGCTGCTACCCAGAAGGACAGATGATAGCTGTGAAAAACAGCACTGTTCACGGTGGCGATGATCGGGGCAATCATGGCTCCAAGGTTGACCCCCATATAATAGATATTAAAGCCGGCATCCTTAAGTTCTGGTTGATTTTTGTAGATATTGCCGACCATGACCGCCATGTTGACTTTGAAAATACCGGTGCCAATAGCGATCAGAAAAAGTCCGATTAAGAAAGATGTAACCTGATTTGCCGATGATAAAGCCAGACCTACATAGCCAATAGCCATCAGAATGGCACCGGTTTGAATCGTCTTCATCCGGCCAAAAAGCCGGTCCCCCAGATAACCGCCGACCAGCGGGAAAAAATAACAAAGAGCCAGAAAAAGACCATACCAATCGCCTTTTTTCGAGTCAGGCCAGCCGAGGACTTTATCCATATAAAGAACAAGAATGGCCATCAGCGTATAAAACCCGACTCTTTCCCACATTTCGGTAAAGAAAATATAAATAAGAGCCCTCGGGTGTTTTTTAAGCATGACGGACAGCTCCTTTTTCTGGGCTTAAATAGCTTGAATAAACATTCAGCCGATTTCGTATCTAAAAATTTTCAACTCGGCCAGCGGTTCAGCTTTTCCCCGGTAAACATCCCAGTAATATTCGCGAATATTCTTTAGCTGCTCGTAAAGAGGATGGGTCTTTAGTGGCAGGTGTTCGCCGACAATATTTAAGTTGTTATCGACCAGGATCAGCTTTTCTGCCCGGTTAAGAATGCCGGCAGTTCCCACGCTGGCAATTGCTACCAGTTCGTTTCTTTTGACCCGCTCATAAAGTTCGCCAAAAGTAAAAGGTCTTTCTTCAACTTTAACGTTCTGATGTCTTAAGATGGCTACCATCCCTTTAATCGTCACCGAGGGCAGGATTAATTTGCTCTCCGGTATCTTGACGACTGTGCCGTCCTTCAAAGCTAACAGGCAGCAGGAAGAGTCCCACTCAGTAATCTCTCTTTGTTCAATTGGCAGATGGGGTTTATCATCCAGGAAAAGCACAGCGGCTGCTTCTGGTACCAGACTTTTAGCTTGATCGAGCGCTTTGATGCTCATTAAATAGTTAACTCCCAGTTTCAAGCAGCCTGTCCCGTTGGCCCCCAGGGCTCTGACCAGATTGGGAATAACGACTCCGACAAATGGTTCACCGAGATAACGATCATACATACAGGTTACGGCCCTGATTGCCGGGAAATTGGGGAAGCTCACACCCATTGAGTGTTCTTCGTCCAGAGTAAAAGGCCGCAGATAGCCCTGGACCCCTTTTTCTGCCATTTCTTCCAGGTAGGGCCGGAGGGCAGGATGAGAAAAATATTTATTAATGAAGATATCCTCGAGTTCTTCTCTGGTGGGCAGAAGATATTGCTGCTGGCGGCCGAGGTTAAAAGCCATACTCTGACGGAAACGCTCCAGATTCTGATCCCAGTTAACAAAGGTTAACTCAAGTTTGCCTTTTTCATTTCGGCGGCAGAAGTATCTAATTCCTTCAAAGCAGAGAAAACTGGCATAATAAGCAGACCTGGTGGCGGCATAGGTCTTGGCCTGGGCTTCAAACATCTCAAAGCTTTTGTCGTGTAGAAAATAACGCATTTGCCCGGGTGCCCATTTAGAATTTTCAAAGTTAGCCATTTCTTAACTCCTTTCTGGCTGATTATTTAATATAGGCTTAATTGAAATAAAGCCTAAAAATGTTAACTGTTTTGAAACCTCTCCGGCGGAGAGCTATCGTCCGGGTGATCAAAATTCTTCAGTACTGCCATCCGGGCAGACTCAAGGCCCGTTCTGACCGGGTAAGTTTCTGTCTGTTCATCAACTCTCTGGCTCACCTTGTGGCCAGAAAATTGCCTGCAGACAAACTTATAGATAGCCCGAGAATTTAATCTATCTTGTGGCTGTAGTCTATTTATAATATCGGGTTCAATCATGACCTTAAGGTATATTATTATAAATTTTTGAGAAAAAATTCAAACAAAAACTTAAGACATTAATCGCCTGTCAGATTGGCAGGCAGAAGACAGCTGGTTGGAAAGTCTTCTGGTTTTGAGTAAAATAACAGCCATATTAACTGACAGGATCGACGAAGTTTATTTGGTAATAACCTGAGTGGAGGACAATAGATGAAAAAAAGGTTAGCCCTGTTTCTGACTATTATGACCGGCTTGTTACCCCTGACCGGTTCTCTTAATTCCAGCCTTTTATATCGAGTAGAAGAACCTGCTATTTCGCCTCTGGCTCGCTATTATATGTGCTTTCGAACTTCCCAGCCGTTAAATATTGATGGCCGACTGGAAGAAGATGCCTGGAAAAAAGTTTACTGGTCGGAAGATTTTATGGATATCCAGGGTAAGAGCAAGCCAAAGCCGAGGTATAAAACCAGAGTAAAACTTCTCTGGGACGATGATTATTTTTATATCGGGGCCGAACTGGAAGAGCCTCACGTCTGGGCTACCCTGACCAAAAGGGACTCTATAATTTATCAGGATAACGATTTTGAAGTTTTCATTGATCCGGATGGAGACAGCCACCTCTATTATGAGCTCGAGATAAATGCTCTGAATACTGTCTGGGATTTGCTGCTGGTTAAGCCCTACCGCGATGGAGGGCCAGCTATTCACAGCTGGGATATTCAAGGGCTGAAAACAGCGGTAGCCGTCAATGGGACTCTCAATGATCCTAAAGATAAAGATAAGGGCTGGACGGTCGAACTAGCACTACCCTGGGAAGTACTGAAAGAGGCCAGTCCCTTAAAAAAAAGGCCAGAGCCTGGAGAGTCCTGGCGATTGAATTTCTCTAGAGTGGAATACCGGGTCAAAATAGTTGACGGCTCATACCAGAAAGAAAAGGATCCGACCACTGGCCGCGATCTGCCCGAAGACAACTGGACCTGGGCCCCTCAAGGCCTGATCAACATTCATTATCCTGAAATGTGGGGCTACGTTCAGTTTACAGCGACCGAAGCCGGCCGGGCCAAAGAATACTGTGATGAGGACCAGGAAGCTGAAGTCAAATGGGCTTTAAGGAAAATATATTATCGTCAAAGAAAATTATATTCAGAACAGGGAAAATGGGCAGAAAAATGGGAAGATCTTAATTTGACCAGGGAGAAGCAATTAAAGGTTAAAGATTTCAGTTATCCACCGATGATCATGGCTACAGATAGTTTATTTGAGGCCATTTATACCGGTAAAGATGGACAGAAATGGCATATCCGCCAGGATGGTTTAATCTGGAAAACCAACCCTGAGCAAAAATGACAGGGAGATCAAAGTGAGAAACAGATTAAAAGTTTTTTCGATTTTTTTATTACTGGTGTTGATTACGGGAACAGCCCTGGCTGAGCTTCCCTGGCCTCCGTCCAGGCCGGAGGAAGCGGGAATGGACTCGGGGCGGCTGGCGGCCCTGGATCGGCTGATGGCTGAAAGCTTAAATCGTCATGATTTCCCGGGTGCAGTCATCCTGGTTACCAGGCAGGGGAAAATTGTCTGGAGAAAGGCTTATGGTCAGAGCCAGCTTTTTCCGGCAGCCGAACCAATGAAAATTGATATGTTATTTGACCTGGCTTCTGTTACCAAGCCAGTGGCCACGGCTACAGCTATAATGATTCTCGTTGAGCAGGGCAAGTTAAGACTCTGGGATAGAGTTAGCACCTATATTCCTGAATTTGTTTCCTATATAAAAGAGGGTGGTTTGCCGGGTGAAGAAGCCAGGCTTTTTCACCTCTTAACTCATACTTCCGGCCTGCCTCCTTACACCGACCCGGACGAAGTAGCCTCAAAATACGGCCGGCCATGTTCCACCGAGGATCTGGTCAGGCATATTGCTACTCTTAGGAAGGAATTACCACCAGGTAAGAAGTTTGTTTATAGCTGTTTGAACTATATTACTCTAGCCCAGATTGTTAAACTGGTCTCAGGCGAGAACCTGGCTGATTTTTGCCAGAAGAATATTTTCTTACCCCTCAAGATGAAAGATACTATGTTTAATCCTCCGCCACAATTAAGACCGAGATGTGTTCCAACTGAAGTAATCGATGGGGAGCCACTGCGCGGCATTGTCCATGACCCACTGGCCCGTCTGCAAGGAGGGATCTCGGGCAACGCCGGCCTCTTTTCCACCGCTGATGACCTGGCCATTTTTGCCCAGATGATGCTTAATAAAGGTGAATTTAAGGGGACAAGGATACTGAGCCCCTTGGCGGTGGAGCGGATGACAGAAATTTTTCCGCTCTTAAACTCTTCCGGACGAGGTTTTGGCTGGGATCTTAATACCGATTATTCCACTGTTCGTGGTGACCTTTTCGGCTATAAATCATATGGTCACTCTGGCTATACCGGCACCTCTATCTGGATTGATCCTGAAACCCAGACAGTTGTTATCTTTTTGACTAACCGGGTTCACCCTGAAGATAAAGGCGAAATCATAGCGGTTAGAAGCAAGGTGGCCAATATCGTGGCTGGCTCTATTATTAAAAAATAATATTGGCTTTGAATTTGGTTAAAAAAATTGCTATCCTTATGAGAAATCGGGCTGCTGGAGGGAATGATGCCTGCAATGAACTTTAATTTCGAGGTCAAAGTTAAGTCTGCCTATGAAGCTCTATCCCAGGCTGTCAATTTATTTCAAATTTATCTAAATGACCGAACGCCAGCCTCTTCTTCCGAATATTATCGGGCCAAAGGGCTGCTGCGTGAAGGAAAACTTTTTTTTGAAGAAGCACTGAAAGAGGCCAAAAAGCTTCTGGGGCCCCTGCCGCCATATTCCACGCCTGAGTATGAGCACTGGCGGGAAGAAACAGCCAGAGATGTCAAGCTAATTCTGGGTGATAAAGTTGATTATGAGGAGATCAAAAAAATGATGCTGATGGATTCTTGCCTGCCCAGGCTTTTTTCTCCGGAAGAACTCGAAGCCTACCTGGCTAAATACTATGAGGACCAGCAAAAAGGAAAAAGAAAATTAGAAAACTTAAAATGTCGGCTGGCCATTGCCCGGCTGGATGACTTAATTCGCCAGGCCGAGGAGTTGCTTCTTCAAGCTCAGAAAAAGCTTCAGGCTTCTCTGCTTTAAGGCCAGAGAATCACTCCTTACGTTGGTTCACCTTTTTACTTTAATTCCTGGTTAACAGTCAGCCAGGATCAACCTGCCTTATTCAAAGACCTTCTTAAAGATCTCCACCACATCCAGAGCATAATCAACTTCAGTTAAAGGGATATTTTTCTTCCTGGCAATGTCTGTAAAACGGCCATCTTTATTTCCATCTTTGGTGACAATTAGATAATTGACATTGGGGGCTACGACTTCAATCATCCGTTCGTTATCACTGCCCGCTGCCCCTCTTTTTGACTCACCACCGATATGAACGCCAATGGTAAAGATCTTATTAGCCTGGCAGTATTCAAGCAATTTTTTGAGCCTTGCTTCTTCCGCTTCAACAGTCAGCCCGGAAGCACCCATGCCTTTTAAACTGGCACCAATAGCGAAGATAACTGTCCTATAAGGTGTCCCCTGAGGGAACCTGGTGAGGTCAGTATGCACTTCAGCATGAAAGCCCACACCTGATTCACGGCCACCAAGGCCAACGCCAGCCGCCAGAATCTCAACCGTAGGTACATCACAATAATCATAGCCAATTCCGGCTTCTTCCAGAATTATATTGACGGTGGTCACATCAGGGCTCTGGCCGGCCGAGGTGGTTAGAACCGGTAATTTGGCTTTAGGTAATGTCTGGCTATGGCCAGCCGGAATAATAAACAACATCAGCCCCAATGAAAGCAGCAATAAAGGAAAAAATTTAATTTTCATAGCAGGTCCTCCTTTATTTTTTCTCTTCTGGCTCAAGCATGATATCAATGGCTTGAACCGCTTTTTGCCAGATAGAGGGAAACGAGGGGAAGCGCCGGTTGTAGCTTCTTTTTTCAACATCGTACTGGTAAAGATGATTATACTTGACCAGTAATTGATCGCCCAGAGTCCACCAGGCCTTGACCACTGTCTGGGCGTTATTGAGACAAAAGCCAGTCAGGAATTTAGCCGCCTCTTTCGGATTTTTCTTATAGAGGTCAGCCGCCTGGCGATCAATCTCTGAAATTTGATCAATAATTGTCTTTTCATATTTTTGCTGAGCAGCCTGAACATCCTTGATAGCTTCAGAATAAATTACCTGAACGTGATAATCCACATAATCAAAAGCCCAGCGGGCGGAATCCCGATTTAAGACCCAGTGGTCACCAATCGAGAAAGATTTGGGTAGGTCGGTTATACCGGCATAAAAAGGCATGTAGCAGGCGGTATCCTGGGAGCCGAAAGAAATCCACACCAATCCGCCGACAGGATTGGGCAGCCAGCCCCGGCTCTGGGTGACTGTTGTGTATTCTGCCCGGCTATCACAGATAGTTCTGGTTTGACGGTAATAATTGGGATTTTTAAATGGACCACCGCGAATACCAGTCGTCGGGTCATAGGGGGTCCCATAGCTTTTATCCCTGGTAAAGTTGATAACATCTTCAACTGATAGCTTCCGGTCAGGTTTAACCGAAAAGGGAAGATCCATATTGGGAGTGGAAGGAGAAAGTTTCAAAGAAGGAGCTACCAGATCAAAAAATCTCCACAGGCGTTGATATCTTCCCTGCGAACTCTGGGCGCTGTCGTTAATAGGTGAATAAGCTCTTTTCCAGTTAAACGGTCGTCCGCTTTTGGGGTCATAGAGACCGTTCTCGACTGCACAGGAAATGACATTGGGAGAAGCCATAAAATAATCAGGTTGGTTGAGGTCAATCTCACCAATTCTCGATTCGTTGGGGCAAACGCTAACTTCATCGTCAGGAACTCGCTGGGCACACCAGACTGCTCCCGGTTTACCACTCTTCGGTGTCCAGAGCGGTCCAACTGGCATAATTTCAAAGAGCCAGACCTCATTGGGGTCAGCTACAGCCAGCATTTCGCCGCTATCATGAAAACCGTACCCATACTTCTCAGCCAGTTCTCCCATAATCTTGATTGCTTCTCGAGCGGTTGTAGCTCTTTCCATAGCTATTATGGTGAGCATGGTAATATCAAAAGCGGGAGTCGGCGTTTGATTTTCCAGCTTGCGCACCACTCCAATCGTCGATTCCCCAATTGCTACCTGGTTTTCATTCAGGTAGCCAAACATTCCGTGGTGATAGGCATAAGTGTGGGGCACTTGAGGGATTTCCAGGCCGGTAAAATCCTTTTGGTAAAGGTCCCATTTTAAGCCTTCCTGCGGTGGCCAGGTCTTGAACTGCGAGATATGATAGATTTTGCGCTTTTCTCCTGGTTTATGATCCGCGGCTGGCACATGTCTCCAGGTCCAATCACACAAGCCACAATCACAGGTATGAGTGGTCATGGTTGAACCATCGGTTGAGGCCAGTTTCCCGACCAGAATCGAAGTACAGTTATCAGCAGGTCGAGATGCCTCCAGTTCAGCCTGTCCCTTATTGACTGGGCCGGCTAGAAAAAGAGCCACCAGTCCAATTAACAAAACAGGCAGAATCATCAAAACAAAAGGCCTGTCTTTCTTTCGAATTAAATTCATGGTCTAAACCTCCGTCTTTTTTGAGGATATATTTATTTGTTTCATCCAGCTTCAAATTTAATCCAGCAGAGCATCAATTGCTCTGACTGCTTTCTTCCAGATAGCCGGAAATTCCATTGGTTTTCTTTCCACGGTTCGGCGTTCGGTATTATAATAGCCAAAGTGGTTAAATTTAACCAAGAGATCATCGCCTAACTGCCACCAGGCTTTAACCACCTGCTCGGCATTGTTCAGGCAAAAGGCTGTCAATAAATCAGCCATTCTGGACGGATTCTTTTTATAGAGTTCGAGAGCCTTCTGATCCAGGTCAGGAATTTCGTTTAAAGCTCCATCTTCCCATTTTGTCTGAGCCTTCTTAATTTCCTCCAGGGCAGGGGAGTAGCACACCTGAGCATGGAAATCGACATAATCAAAAGCCCAGCGGGCAGAATCGCGGTTGAGAACGAAATGATCTCCAACTCTAAAAGAACCGGGCATAGCCTTTATTCCGGCATAAAAAGGCATAAAACAGGAAGTGTCCTGGGCTCCCCAGGCCAACCAGACAATTCCACCAATCGGGGCGGGGAGCCAGCCTCGACATTGGGTGACGGTGGTGTATTCTGCCTGTTTGACACTGATCAGCCGAGCGGAAGAGTCGTAGTTAGGATTCTGATAAGGACCACCTCTTATCCCCCGGGTCGGATCAAAGAAGGTGCCGTAGCCCTTATCCCGGCAAAGGGTCATGACATCTTTAACTGAAAGCTTACGGTCAGGCTTAACTGAAAAGGGGAAATCCATATTAGGCAGGGATGGACTGAATTTGGAAGAAGGTGAGACCAGATCAAAAAAGCGCCACATTCTGGCCCGCCGCCAGTTAGAAGCAGCACTGCCCTCAGCCGGAGAATAGGCTTTTTTCCAGCTGAATGGCTGCCCGCTTTTTGGATCCCAGAGCCCATTATCTACGGCATAAGAAATAACATTGGGAGAAGCCATAAAATAATCAGGTTGGTTGAGGTCAATCTCACCAATTCTCGATTCGTTGGGGCAAACGCTAACTTCATCGTCAGGAACTCTCTGGGCACACCAGATAGCACCTGGCTGGCCGGTTCTGGGATTCCAGAGAGGACCAACCGGCATAATTTCAAAGACCCAGACCTCCTCTGGATCGGCCACAGCCAGCATTTCCCCACCATCCTCACCACCGTAGCCATATTGTTCGGCCAGAGATCCCATCAACTTGATCGCCTCTCTCGCTGTCCGGCACCTTTCCATGGCCAGAAGGGTAAGCATGGTCAGATTAAGAGCCGGGGTTGAAGTTGAGTTTGACAATTTAGGCCGGTTGCCAATAGTCGATTCGCCCATGGCCAGCTGCTGGTCGTTCATATAACCAAAGACCCCATGCATATAACCGAATGTATGGGCTACTTCCGGTATTTCGACGCCAGTGAAATCCTTTTTTATCAAATCCCATTTTAGCCCCTGATCTGGTGGCCAGGTTCTAATTTGTGAAATCCTGTATAACTTCCTCATTTCACCTGGCTTATGATCAGCTGGCGGTACATAACGCCAGGTCCAGTCACACATCCCGCAGTCAGCCGTGTGGGTAGTCATGGTGGAACCATCAACCGAAGCGTTTTTGCCCACCATGATAACCGTGCAATTATCTAAAGGGGATAGGTAATCATAAGCTGTTTGACCCACTGGCTCCTGTTGGCTGGCCGAGAAGATAACCAAGGAGAGAATAATAAGCCCCGCCAATCCCGCCCATCCTGATAGTTTCTTCATATTCATAAAAGTATTACTCCTTCTGAGTTTTCTGGCTCATATTTTTTAAAGATCAGATTCCATCTTTTTCCTTGGCTTAATTCTATCGGCTGCCTGTTTACCTGCTCTTTTTCGAATTTAATCTAAAATTATTTTACCTGGCTCTGCTTCAGCCGGGTTATGGAAATAGTAACCAACACCGTTCTGAACGACATCCCGATAACGGGGTATGTTCTGGATAACGATGGCTCTCTCCGGTGTTTTTCTGGAATATTGCCTGATAATCTCCAGGCTTACTGACAGGTGCTGCCCGACTCTTTTCTCCAGAGGCCAACCGGACTCGTCATAGGGAACAAACAGCTTTTTCTTTTTAGCCAGGCTCAAGAGGAAATCATCCTGACCGGTCAGGAACAATTTTTCTGTTTTTGGACCGGTTGGCTGATCAAGGAAAGGCATGGGAGCTTCCAGAAGAAAAGGAAGAGTATCAGAATAATCACCGATTTCCCGGTGTGACAGCCCGCGGAATTTTACTGGCGAAGGCTCGACATGATTTTCAAAACCTTCCATTGATTTGACTGTCAGTGAAGCTAAGGTAGCCAGGCGGATAGCTTTTTCTGGCGCAACAATGCAGTTGGTAACAGGAAACATGGTTTCTGCCCCATGGAGATCGATAGCCAGATCAACCTGGTTCTGTCGCAGTAGCTCCATGGCCGCATAGGTGACCTGCTCCATCGGCAAGCCGTTCTTTCGACCGGGCCAGGTGCGATTGGTATTTCTAATATCCAGATAGGAAAGAAGCTGCTTTTCCGGATAATGAATATAAACGTCAGGATCTGGCCACTGATCAAGAGGAGAGGCGTCTCTGTTGCCCATACGGAAAGTTTTTTGACCCCAAGGGGTGGAAACTGAAAAATAGAGTGGATATCCTTCTCCTGGCCTTGTATTCAGGCTGCCACTATGATTGAAGTATGGTATAAGGTAAAGAGTGCCTTTTTCAACTACTGCATTTTCAATCATAATGAGTACTGAGAGGAGGCCTTCGGGCTCATTGGAATGGGTGTTCCCCATGATTAAAGCTCGCCCGCCTGGCTCTTTGCCTTCCAAAACATAGACGCGCGTATCCGCTTGACTACCTCTGATTGCCGGGAAAAAATCACTCAGTTTTTTGACTTCAGTGACCCCTGGCCCCAGGACCAGTGGAACCTGATAATGACGTTGCTTCCAGAGGGGCCAACCTCCGGCTATAATCAAAATAACCAAAACTACCGTCGCCAGTAGTTTGAATTTGAATAGTCCTCTTTTCATTGCTTACCTTTCATTTTAAACGGAGCAGCCGAGCAATAAAGGGAATAAGAGTAATCAGGTACAGAACCACTTTATCCTTACTGGTCTTTTCTTCGATGAGATTTTTGATGGTGATGGCGGTAAAAAACAGGCAGATTAAATAATAAATAACCATAATGATTTTAGCTATCATTTTTTACCCTTTTAAAACCGATATCCATAAAAGTTTGCCCATCAAAATCTTCTAACCGATGACCAGAAAGCTCAATTTTGAACTAAAGATGACCATCAAAATGGCTACCGCTGTTATCATCACCCATGGCAACCAGGCTTTTTTAATCGATGACCAGTAACTGCCCTCATAACCAGTAACAATTAAACTCAATCGGCCAATGAGTGCAGTTGGAGGTAAGCCGTCGCCCAGTGGCCAGAGCAGGCTAAGTGCAGAGATGACTATGGTGGCATGATAACCAAGTGAATTAAGATACCAGACCAGCGGAATGCCAATGATAGCAGCTCCTCCATAGGTAAGAATGCCTTCAGAAAAGGGAATGATAATCGGCAAAAGACAGAATAAAAGGCCAAGCGGGATTATTAGCACAGAATAGGAAATAAGCCCCTTAACGCCAGAGGCCGCCATAATTTGCTGCAGCATACCAACTATGACCATTATTGAGAGTAGAGGCAGAAGTTTACTAACCGTGCTGCTGGCCACCTTGATCAGATTTATTTTCACCGGACTGATGAGATAAGCAGCCAGCGAGGCTATTATAAATTCCAAAGGTAAGCCCAGAATCGGAAAAGAAAAAGGCCACAGCCGGTAGGCTATGACCAGACCGAAGAAGACGGCGAAAGGCAACAGCAGGCGCCACCAGTTCATGCCAGGGACAAGCTCAATTTTATTGAGAAATTCATCTAATTCAGCTTTTTTGCCCTTCTGACGGCCCAGGATCAAAATAGTTGCTGTCCCCAGAAGGAGTACCGGGATACCCAGAGGCAATTCAAAACCGACGTAAGGAATAGCTGTACCGGCACATAAAATCATGGCCCAGATATTGACCGGCGGGGCAGCTGCTGCCAGGCCAGCCAGTATAAATAAAATAGCCGGAATTTTATTCTCCTCTACCCCCAGACCCTTAAGAGCGAGCGCAACTGGTGTCCCTACGACCAGAAGAGAAACACTACCGGCACCGGTGAGAGCACCAGGTATAAGAACAATGATCATCAGCAGGAAAAGCGCCAGAAATCTATAACGGGCAAAGCCTACAACCGTTTGCCTGACAGCAAAATTAATACCCCCTGATTCTTGAATGATGGTGATAAATAGTGTCGCGGTAAAAAAAACCAGAATAACATCAAGATAGGTAAAACTACCTTCGACCAGATGTCTGGGAATCTCAGCCAGGGGAGGGGTCCTGAAGATGGCGCCAGCCACCGCCCCGGCCAGAGTAGCCAGAAATAAACTCATCTCGATCGATAGCTTTCGCCACTGAGCAAGGGCATAGGCTACAACCAGAACTGCTGATATAACTATGGTTTGATATATCATTTGAACGAATCTTACTTTTTTATGCCCGGTAAGGCAATAAAAATTTTAAAAGACAATTTCCAATTCAAATTTATATTTCTGGCTGGCTGCCCGCAGCTCTCTTTTAACCTGCTCAAAATAATTATCAGAGGCATAGGCTTCAAGACCATGCTGTCGATAAAAATTGATGAAATAACCTGAATAGTTGAGTCTATCGATAAAAATTTTATCGACCAGACCAGAAAGGAGACTGATCAACCTGGTCGGGTCTTGAGGCAATATTGGTCCGATAAAGGCAAACGTCTTAAAACCTGATTTTTTTATGGTTTCCAGGGCCTTAATCCTGCGGCTGATAGGGGGTGCACCTGGTTCGAACAAGCTGGCCATCCGGTCACTATCTGTAGCGATAGAAAAGCCGATTTCCGCTTCCTTGATATCCCGCAGCAAATCCAGATCTCTCAGAACCAAATCTGATTTGGTTTGAATAAAAACAGGGAAGTCAAAACGTCTGATTTCTGCCAGGCATTTTCTGGTCAGCAGATAGTGAGCTTCGGCCGGCTGATAGGCATCACAGACTGAGGCGATCCAGATGGTTCCCCGCCTGGCCTTGACCAGTTGCCGGCTGAGTAACTCCGGGGCGTTGATTTTAGCTTCGATAAACTGGCCCCAGGGTTCAGTATGTCCTGAATAGCGCGGCATGAACAGGGCAGCATAACAATAGCGGCAGCTATGGCTGCAACCGGTATAAGGATTGAGGCAGTAATCAAAGACCTTTGATTTATTGAGAACACTTCTGGCTAATTTTTCTGTTATTTTCATTAAGATATATTTACCATAAGTGTCGTTTTTGTTTAATAATTGCCTCCTGTCCGGACCAAATTCTTGCCATAATTTTAACGCATCTTTTTTTTGAAAAAATAGTTTATAATAAAGGCAGAAATGGACATCTGATATGGACAAGGAGGCAAGGATGCTTTCTCTTAAAAATAAAAGGGCAGTGGTCTCTCTGCTGTTTTCCATCCTGATGATTTTCGGACTGGCTTCGGGGCTGCGGGCCCAGTATTTTGGCCGGAATAAGGTCCAATACAAGAAATTCGATTTTAAAATTATGAAGACCAAACATTTTGATATCTATTTTTATCAGCAGGAAACCGAGGTCGTCAAACAAGCAGCTCAGATGGCTGAACGCTGGTATGCCCGTTACAGCCGGATATTTAATCATGAGCTTAAAGGGCGTCAACCTCTTATTATCTACTCCAGTGGGCCTGAGTTCCAGCAGACAACAGTCATTCCTGAAACTATGGGTGAGGGAACAGGCGGAGTTACCGAGTCTTTTAAAAGGAGAATCATCCTGCCCTATGGTGTTACCCTGGCAGAGACTGACCACGTCATCGGACACGAGCTGGTTCATGCTTTTCAGTATGATCTGGCCGGTCAGGGTCACTCAGATGAAGCCAGATACACTGGAGCAGACCTGAGGATTCCGTTATTTCTGGTGGAAGGTCTGGCTGAATATCTGTCTATTGGCCCTTATGATCCCGAGACCTCGATGTGGATGAGAGATGCCTGGAAAAGAAAATTCTTACCGCCGATTAAAAAATTAGAAGATTACTACAAGTATTTCCCTTATCGCTACGGCCAGGCCATCTGGGCTTATATCGGTGGCCGCTATGGGGATGAAATGATTGGCAAGATCTGGCGGATGTTATCCAGAACTAATGATTATGAAGCAGTCTTGCAGGGGGTGCTGGGAGAGCCACTGAAAAAGATTTCGGAAGACTGGCATAAAGCTAATGAAGCTGCTTATAGTCCACTCGTTCCCTTGACTCAAACTCCTGATCAATATGGAAAACTACTGCTGAAAGGCACCGAGGAGAATGTCTATAATGTTTCACCAGTGCTCAGCCCTGACGGCCGTTATCTGGCGTTTCTTTCTTCGCGTGATCTTTTCTCAGTTGATCTTTATCTGGCCGAAGCCAGAACAGGTAAGGTGATTAAAAAGCTGACTTCAACCGCTATTGATCCTCACTTTGAAAGCATTCAATTTATCAGATCAGCGGGTTCCTGGGAAGCCAGTGGTCAGCGCTTTGTCCTCGGAACTATTTCCCGGGGCAGACCATATTTAACCATTATCAACGTCAATAAGGGGAAAATTGAAAAAGAAATTCCTTTTCCCGAGCTGGGTGAAATTCTCAATCCATCCTGGTCACCGTCTGGAAAGGAAATTGCTTTCTCTGCTCTGGCGGGTGGAGTTAGCGACCTGTATATTTATAACCTGGAAGACAATACGCTAAAGAAGATGACTGATGATGCCTATGGGGATCTTCATCCTGTCTGGTCGCCGGACGGCACAAGAATTGCCTTTGTGACGGAGAGATTCAGTGCCAATTTAAACTGGCTGGACAGCGGGCATTATGAACTGGCTCTGCTTGATGTCAGGTCAGGGGAAATCACCAGAGCTCTGGCTTTTCCATCCGGAAAAAATGTCAATCCGCAGTGGTCAGCCGACGGGCAAAGTCTATTTTTCCTATCTGATTACCAGGGAAAGACTGATCTGTTCCGGCTGAGTCTGGCTGATGGGAAAATTTATCAGGTAACCAATCTATTCACCGGCATTGGAGGTATAACCCAGCTCAGCCCGGCTATTTCTTATTCGCCTGAGGCTGGCACGCTGGCCATGTCAATTTATGAAAATGGTTGTTATTCAATTTATCTAATAGAATCAAGTGACAGGCTGGCCGGCCAGATGACTCTGGCTCAGTTGACCGACCGGCCGGTTGGCTTGCTACCGCCTCGAACCCAGCTGGAAGGGGCTCTGCTCGGTTTATTGCGTAACTCTCTCTATGGGCTGCCAAAAGAAACTGATTTCCCAGTAACCAATTACAAGCCAAAGCTCAGTCTGGACTATATTACTCAGCCCACAGTAGCAGTTGGGGTTGATCGCTATGGTACCTATGCCGGCGGGGGAATAGCTGCTATCTGGAGCGATATGCTGGGCTATCATACTCTGGTGACTATGGCCCAAACCGATAACCAGCTGACAGATAGTTATGTGATGGTTGGCTATCAGAATTCTAAAAACCGCTTAAACTGGGGTCTGGTTGGCCAGCGGGTTCCGTATATATATGGATCTTATGGTGGCTACTATGATGAAATAGACAATTACCCTGTCTATGTCCAGGATGAATACCTGGACCGTCAGATAAACTATGAAATTGGCGGCTTTGCTTATTATCCGCTTAACACTTTTCGCCGTCTGGAGTTCAGCGCTGGTTTTGATTATATAGACTTCAGCCGGCATGTTTACCGCTATATCTATGATGCTTACTATTATGAATTGATTGATTATTATAACTTTTCGCTACCCTCGGCCCCGAGCATCAAATATGGTTATGTGTCTGCTGCTCTGGTTTATGACAGTTCAATATTTGGCGCCTGCAGTCCCATTATTGGTAAAAGTTATGTTCTTCAGGCTGAGCCAACTTTTGGCAATTTAAATTTCATTTCTGTACTGGCTGATTTCCGGCGTTATTTTGTGCCCGCTAAACCCTTTACCCTGGCCTTCAGAATACTTCATTACGGACGGTACGGAAGTGGTTCAGATGATTCAAGGCTCTGGCCTTTATATCTTGGTTATGAGACTCTTGTCCGTGGCTATGATTATTATACTTTTGAATATAGTGAGGTTGACTCTTATAATCCCAACCTCTTTGATTTTAACCGTTTACTTGGAAGCAGAATGATAGTCGCTAATGCTGAATTGAGATTCCCCGTTTTTGGTTTGCTTGGAGTGGGGAAAGGATACTACGGTGTCTGGCCGCTGGAATTTCTGGCTTTTTATGACATCGGTACGGCCTGGTATAAAGGTGAAAAGCCATCAATATTTGGAGGCGACAAGAAGCCAGTAGCCAGTGCTGGAGTCGGGTTAAGAACCAATTTCTTTGGAGTCCTGGTTCTAGGCTTTGACTACGTTTATCCCTTTGACCGTCCGGTCAAAGGCTGGCACTGGCAGTTTACCATTTCGCCAGGCTTCTAAAAGGATGCTGCCGAAACCTGGACAGGTTTTTATTATTTAATCTCCTTTATATAAATATTCTTGAAATAAACCGGCGACCGACTGTCATGGTTCTGAAGGCCAATATAACCTTCTCGAGCAAAATCCTTCACTTTACCTCGTGGTTCGGCCCGCCAGTTAATAACTTCCTGGCCGTTTAATTCCACTTTGATCTGCTCCCCGATAAAAGAAATCTTCATATGGTTCCACTCACCGGCTGGTCTAAAAGCTGCAGCTGAAGGTGCCTGGGCATCATAGACAGCGCCGGTCTGGTGGATTCCCTGGCCGGCATCGTAAATCTGAATCTCAAATGAATGGTAGATATAATCATCGCTGGTGGGCACATCAGGGACTCGCAGAAATAGGCCTGAGTTGGTTTCGGGGTCAGAGCATTTATAATCAACTTCCAGAATGAAGTCTTTGAATTTCTTGCGGCTGTACCAGAAAAGACCCATTCCGCCCTGAGACTTTAATATGCCTGTCTTATTATCAAGCTCAAAGTAGCCCGGCCCATAATGATTCCAACCATGCTTTTCATACCAGCCATTTTCTCTTTTCAAAAGCTGTTCATAACCATCATAGTAGGTGACACTTTTGATATAAGCCAGCCCTTTTTTGAGGTCAGGTTCAGGATCAAGCACATTTTTCTCATTTTCATATTCAATAGTCAGATAGCCGTCATAATCCTGCCTGGTGAGTTCAGCCAGGATATCCTTTATTCTGCCTTTTCCACTGCCGAAGGCTACGTCTTCGGCCCTTTTTGTTCCGAAGTCGCTCCTGTCTTTAATGTGAACATCAATGATTCTGCCTTCCAGCAACCGCAGGCATTCGACCGGATCCAGACCGCAGCGCATCCAGTGCCCGGTATCGGCACAGACCCCGATCCTGGAATCCAGATTATTAAGGTGTTTTAAGGTGGTCAGGGGATAGGCGTAGGTGGCCGGTTCGGGGTGGTTATGAATAGCAATCCGAATATCATATTCTTTGACCAGCTTTTCCAGCAGAGGATAATCTTTGTCCTGAGGTTCAGTCACTATAGTCCTGATACCCATCTTCCTGGCAAAATCAAAGACCCGTCTCATCTGATTTTCAGTTCGGCCAGTATCAACCACGCCATAGGCAATGACTTTGATCCCGACAGCTCTAAGCTTTTCTTTAATCATCTCGATGTGTTCATCGTCAAGCTGATGATCGAAGACCACACTGGCCGGCAGTTCTTTAGAAATTCTCTGGCCAGGATAAGCCTGGATATAGCTCAGGCCAAGAGCCTTCGTTCTGTCCAGGGCCTCAAAAAAAGTATAACGGCGGTAAGTCCAGCTCTGCATGGCAATCGGGAAAGATTTAATCCTTATCTCATTAAAATTTGTTTCTCTGACTGCTTTTTTTATTGAATCTGGAATAACTTTTTCTTCGGGTGGGGTCTGGGAGAAAGCGGCCGTCAGCCAACAGCTCATAATGAGGCCTAAAATAAAAGTTCTTCTTAATTTCTTAGACAGCATTTTTCCCTCCCTGTCTAAACGGATATTTAAACATAACTTCTGGCCAGCCTGACCAGCAGGTCAGCAGTGGCCAGACTGTTGCCTTTATTATTTTTTTGGATTCCACTGGCCTCTGGCTACAGCTGGAATGAAATTTTCAAGGCCGGCCGGGGGGAAGGTCATAGTTTTGCCTTTCTCCATGCTCATGTAGGCTGCCATCAGCAATTCTGTTACATTAAGTCCATCGTCAAAATTTTCTTCTGGCCGTCGGCCCTCCAGAAAAGATTCAACCATGTGTCTGTTCTCACCTGTATAGCCATATTCAAATTCTTCGCAGGAGACAACTGGCATCTGCCCGACCTCGGCATTTTGTTTTTCTACCAGATCTTCTCCTGCTCGACCCTTCACCTGGCGGCTGAAAAAGACCTTTAACCCGGAATCGAGAGTATTATATTGAAGCGAGTATTCTGGACCGAGCAATTCCAGACTAAGACGCAGACCGGCCCCTACATAACACCAGGAAGTAGTTGTTTCGACGACTAGAATGTTACCTTTTCTATCTTCATATTCAATGATTGATCTGGCGAAATCCTCGGCCGGGCGATGTTCGTAATCAAGCTGGCCGCCGCTGATCATTTTTAGTTTTTTAACATAATCGGGCAATTGCCATTTAAGGCAGGTAGCATAGGCCGAGAGCTTAACGGGCTTTAACTCTTCCCGGCTGGCTCCGGGTGGAGTTAACATAAACCTGGCTTCTTCCACCGAATGACACATCATGTCATTCAGGACTCCGCCGCCCTGTAGCTCTCCTTCCCAGAACCAGGCACTGTGAGGTCCGCTATGTTCTTCAGCTGCCCTGGCCAGATAAGGACGGCCGGTCAAGCTGGCTCCTCTGGCCCAGATGATTTCTTTTCCACGCCTGACGGCCGGAGCAAAAAGCTGGTTTTCAAGATAGCCATCGAGCAAATTGGCTTTTCTGGCCAGGTCCACCAGGCGGCGAGCCTCTTTCACATTTCTGCCCAGAGGCTTCTCGCAGGTCACACCGATCAGCTCCCCTTTACCTTTAATAACGGCCTCCGCTATTTCTTCCATGACTTCGGTCCTGGTAAAATTGGGGGAACATATCCAGATAGCATCAATGGCCGGGTCAGCTACCATCTCGGTAATCGACTTATAAGCTCTAGCCTGACCAACTTTTAGTTTTCTGGCCAGCTGGGCAGCTTCAGCAGCCTTTTTCTGATCAGGGTCAAAAATACCCAGGACATCTGCTCCGCGCACCCCTACCCAGGATCTCAGGTGGAAACGGGTAATAAAACCTCCACCGACAAAGCCGATGCCCAGATTAGATTTCTTGCTTTTCATCTCAGACTCCTTTGCCTGATTTTTATTTAGCCGGTAACGGTCGAATTCTCGACCACTTTCTTCTCTCTAAAGGTAAAAACAAAAACGATGGCACAGACGATGGTAATAATTGTCGGGATCATAAAAACATTAAACCAGTTAGTGCCGGCCGGTGTGGTGAATATTTTTTCAATCCAGCCAGAAAACAAGCTGCCCACAAAATTTCCCAGCCCAAGAATGATGACCGAAATCAAGCTCTGAGCAGAAGCCCTTATATCCTTGGGAGCAATCATATCGACATAAATAAAAGAGGCAGTAAAGAAGAAAACATAACAGAAACCATGAAGGGCCAGCGAAGCAATCACCAGCCAGGCGGGATGCCCGACCATGAAAATAATATAGCGAATTGGCCAGGCCAGGACGCCAATGATCATGGTCTTTTTGATGCCATATTTCGGAAGAAAATAGGGAAGCAGCAAACCCATGACAAACATTTCAGCAAACTGGGCTATGGTCATGACCAGTGGTGTCTGGGCTTCCGTCAGTCCGATGACCGGAGACGTCAAGAAGGGAGCAGTCAGGACATAATAAAACTGGAGCTCAGTGGCTACAATAAAGGCAATTATTGAAAATATTAAGAAATCGCGGTCCTTTAGCATTTTTAACGCTTCAAGAAAAGCATAAGGATGGCCGGCTTCCTTCTTAGGTGGGGTATGGGGTAGCGAAAAAGCCTGGAGGCCCATGATGATGGAGAAAATACCAGCCAGAAACAAAGTATCCCCTTTAATAGCCAGACCCGGCGCGCTCTCTCCAAGCAACCTCCAGCCGGTCAGCCCCCAGCCAGCAGCAATCCAGCCGATTGTTCCCCAGACCCTGATTTTGCCGAAGTCTTTTTCTGAGTCCTTTAAATTGGCAAAAGCAATGGAATTGGTTAAGGCCAGAGTTGGGGCGAAAATCAGGCAGTAAATCAACATTAACCAGGCTAAAGATTCAAAAGAGGTCAGTCTGGCTCCGAACAAAAGAATAATCCCGCCAATGATCTGAAGCCAGGCAATAACTTTTTCAGTCGGAAAGTAACGGTCAGCCAGTTGTCCTCCAATAAAAGGGGCAATAATTGTGGCCAGAGGTAACAGGCTGTAAATCAAGCCAACCTGGGTCCCGGAAAAATGCAGGGTATTAATAAGATAAGAAGAAAGGACAGGTGCCCATGATCCCCAGATGGCATATTCCAGAAACATCATGGCGCTTAAGCTGGTTTTAACTGACATGCAGCCTCTCCTTTCAGGATTATAATCAGATATGGTTAGACAGCAGAATATTTTTTTTGTAGTTTTTTGTCAAATTATTGCGACCAGGCTTGTACCAGCAGATAAAAATAAAATATTTGCTATTTTTTCTGGTCTGTGTTATTGATAAGCAAAAGGAGGAGCGGGTGCTTATCTCAGCCATGGAGAAAAGACGGGAAAAAAGGCTTGATGAGGAAAACAAGGTCGTCCTCCGTGTTCTGGCAGAGGATGGCCAGGAGAAGCAGTCATTTTATTCGTTCTCCCGCGATATTTCGGTTGGCGGGTTGCGGATCATGACCGATTCTCCTTTGCCGGTCAAGACGAAGCTAAAAATAGAAATTGCCTTGTCTGAATCGAAAAAAGTGATTTCCGGTCTGGCTGAAGTTCGCTGGGTTAAAAGTCTATTCGAAGATGAAGTTTACGAAATGGGCCTGGAGTTTATTGATCTTGATCCCCAGAGCAAGGTTTTTCTACTCGAACATATATATAAGAGGACAATTGCTCGTTAAGCCTTTTAGCCTGCTAAATATTCAGTTCTATAAAAGCCTCCAGGGCCCAAATTTATCGGGGCTATGTTTAAACAAAGGAAACACAGGTAGATGACCTGCCCTGTGGGGGAGATCGGTTGGATGAAACAGAAGAGGTTAAGCAAGCCAAGAGTAGCTATTCCCCTCTCGATTTTTCTCTTTGTTGCTTTCTTTACTGGTCATTTACCAGCCAGAGAGAAAGATTTTTATTTCCCGTTGCTTAAAGCAGACCTGTTTATCCAGAAAGATGGCTCTTTTCTGATTGATGAGTACCTGACCTTTGAATTCCAGGGCAATTTCTCCTGGGCGTCTCTCTGGCTCCCTTTAGAGGCAAGAAAAGGAGTTTCAAGGTCGAATCAGATTGAAATTTCAGATTTTCAGGTCGCAGATGAGAGCGGCCAGATTTTGCCGGCTGAAACAAGAATTAGCGACGGGAGATTTGAAGCTCGCTGGTACTTTCGGGCGGCTGATGAACGTCGGACATTTCATCTCTCCTACCGGGTAAAAGGAGCCATTCTCAGTTATGATGATGTTTCCGAACTTTACTGGCAGATTATTGGCAGCGAGGTTGACCGCCCCACAGAGCGGGCCGAAATTCTGGTTCATTTACCTGAGGCTGTTAACCAAAAAGAAGAACTTTTAGTTTATGGCCACGGTCCACTATCGGGGAAATCAGAGATACTGGACGCCAGAACTGTCGGGTTTCAGGCCATATCTATCCCGGCTCATCAGTTTCTGGAAATCAGGGTTGTCTGGCCATCTGGATTGGTGGCCGGGTTGCCAACCAGCGGTCTTGCTCGAGATATTATTATAAAAGAGGAAGAAAAGCGGGTTCAAGAAACTATGGAGAGAGCCAGGCGGGCCAGAGAAGCTGCTCAAAAACAAGAAGAGATCTTCCATCGTCTGGGTTTGGCCTGGGCTGGCTGGCAGGCCCTGGGTCCTCTCATCTGGCTCCTTTTTTATTTTTATTTCTGGAAAAAAGTTGGCCAGGATTATCAGTTTGATGATATACCTGAATATTATCGTGAAATCCCATCCAATTTGCCTCCGGCTCTGGTGCAGGTCCTGAGGAAGCAGGGAGGTAAACCTGATCCGGTAGCTTTGACCGCTACCATCTTTGATCTGGCCCGACGGGGATATTTCGAAATCGCTGAAGAGAAAATAGAAGAAAAAGGGCTGTTTGGCCCCAAGATAAAAAATCAGGTGGTTTTTAATTTCAGGGCCGAAACTCCAATAGGAGACAAGCTCAAGCCGTTTGAACAAGAGGTCCTCAAGTTGCTGGCCAGTGCCGCTGGAAAAGAAAAAATAGATAAAGGTACCAGATTGAAGCTTGAAGACTTTTTAGATTATCTAAGGAATTCTGCCGCTAAGCTTCAATGGTTTGAAGGCTGGGCTAAAAGCTTAACCACTGAATCCAAAAAACTGGGCTTTATTGAACCTGCCAGTCAGCGAACTTCGCAGATCTTTTTATCAGTCTCTTTACCCCTGGCTTTTTTAACCCTGTCTCCAGTTTTGATCGTTATGGTCTGGCTGCTTTCACCAACCTTAAAAAGGCGACAAAGAGACTGGGCCAGGGAAAATGAATTATGGGAAGCACTGGAGAGATTTTTAAGAGACTTTTCTGATTTCAAGGAAATTCCGCCAGAAGCTTATAAACTCTGGGACCAGTATCTGGTGTTTGGCATTCTTTTTGGTCAGGCCAAAAAACTGGTTAAAATGATACCTCAGATTCTATCTGACGAGCGGGCAGTCAAACCTGCCTGGCTGGGAGGCTATCTGGCTTTAGCCGCTTCCCGTCCAGATATCAATTCAATTTCCAGAGCTATTAATTCTATTGACAGGGCAGCGGCGGCTATCAATCAGGCCAGCCTGTCAGCAGCTCATTATTCCTCTGGTCACGGTGGAGGGTTCAGCGGCGGGGTAGGGGGAGGAGGTGGCGGTGGCGGAGTTTCAGCTGGTTGAGATGTTTGAGATTTTATAAAAATAAAATTCTGATCAAAAACTAAACAAATCAAGGAGGAAAAAATGGATGAAAAAAGAACAAGAACCGAAGAATTTAAAGTTTCTGGTTCAGAAATTCTGGAAAAAATAAAAGAGATAATCAAACAGGGTAATGCTCTCCGGATTATTTTCAAAACAGAGGACGGGCGAACTTTTATGGAAATCCCCCTGACCGTGGGACTGGCTGGCACCTTGATTGCGCCGCTTTGGGCAGCTATCGGAGCGATAGCCGCCCTGGCCTCTAATTTGACCATTGTCGTGGAGAGAGAGGAGAAAAAGGAGGGAGAAGAACAAAAGGAATGAAAAGCCTGTTTAAGAAATCAGCACAATGAGCGAGCCTGATGAATGAGATAGAGGTATCTATCAAGCTGAGGTGTCGCTGTAGCTTAAAAAGGCAGCTAATTTGTTTGGTTTATGTATTAAAGAAATCGGGGTTGGGGGAGTGACAGCTGTTGATTAAAATTTAAAAGATGACCTAAAATGATAGAAGAGAACAATAGAAATAATGTTAAGGAGGGCAGTATGAAAAAAAACATGGGGGCGATGGACAGAACTATCCGTACAATTCTGGCTATAGTTCTGGCCGTTCTGGTTCTGACCAACGTGGTCAGGGGAGTCCTGGCTTATATTCTGGTTGTTCTGATTACCATCCTGCTTATCACCAGCCTGATTGGCTTTTGTCCTCTCTATGTTCCCTTTGGTATCTCTACCAATCGACGGGGAAAAACCGATAACAGGGCTTAAGACTCCAGGCTTCCTCTCCTGGATAAGTCAACAGCCTGGATGGGGAAATTATAAATGATCGTGACCGCGAAATCGGCTGTATTTTATAAATTTTAGTGTTCTTAAGCGGGAGGAAAGGAGAAGCTTAATGCTTTATAGAAAAGTCAGTCAAGATCAAGGGTCTTCAGCCGGTCATTATACCTGGCAGATTAGTATTCGGCTACAACTGCTGCTGTTGGTAATTGTTGCCTCTTTTTGCCTTCATCTAGGGGCGGCTGAGGAGGAACTAAAATCCACCAGCCTTAATCTTATGCCCTGGCCGGTCAAAGTGGAGATAACCAATGGACAATTTCGCCTGACTGAAAACTTCTATCTGGGAGGCGAGGTTAAGCCAGGACACAGGGTTTTTAAAGCCGGGGCCCGTTTTATGTCCAGGCTGGCTGGCCGCACCGGGCTGTTTTTTGAACAGGATTACCTCGTAACTCAGGAGATAAGCAACAGGACAAAGTTTTTCTACCATTTCGACCAACCCGGTCGACTGGTACCAGGTGAAGATGAATCATATCAACTTGAAATTTATCCAGAGAAAATTGAATTGAAAGCTAAGACTGATGTGGGCCTGCTGCGGGGCTTTGAAACCTTGCTTCAGCTGCTTTTTTCAGACGAGCAGGGATATTTTTTTCCCTGCCTGCGGATAGAAGATTTTCCTCGTTTTACCTGGCGTGGCCTGTTAATTGATTCCAGCCGGCATTTTATGCCGGTTGATGTTGTTAAAAGAAACTTGCTGGCGATGTCAGCGGTTAAACTTAACGTTTTACACTGGCATCTATCTGATGATCAGGGCTTTAGAGTCGAAAGCAAAGTTTTTCCGCGCCTCCATCAACTAGGTTCTGATGGCTGCTATTACAGTCAGGAAGAAATCAAGGAGATAATTCAGCTGGCTTCAGAACTGGGAATCAGGATTGTTCCTGAGTTTGATCTGCCAGGACATTCAACCAGCTGGTTTGTTGCTTATCCCGAATATGCCAGTGCTCCCGGTCCATATCAGATCGAAAGAAAATTTGGTGTCAGTTTGCCTGTCTTTAACCCAACCCTGGAAAAGACCTATAAATTTCTTGACCGCTTTTTAAAAGAAATGACGGCTCTCTTTCCAGACCCTTATTTTCATCTTGGTGGAGATGAGGTTGACCCCAGGCAGTGGAAAGAGAATCCTGAAATCCAGAAATTTATGAAAAAAAATAACATTCCAGACGAACCTGCTTTACAGGCCTATTTTAACCGCCGCCTGCTCAAAATACTGACTAAATATCAGAAAAAAATGGTCGGCTGGGATGAAATTTATCAACCCGGCTTGCCCCAGGATGTTGTCATCCAATCCTGGCGGGGGCAGGAGGCGCTGGTGGACGCAGTCAGAAAGGGTTATCAATGTCTCTTATCGAATGGCTATTATATAGATCTTATGGGAAGTGCCGAAAAGCATTATCTTAACGATCCTGTTCCTCCTGATTCTCCGCTAACCGCTGAAGAAAAAAAGTTAGTCCTGGGAGGTGAGGCTACCATGTGGGCTGAGCTGGTCAGCCCTGAAACAGTTGATTCCAGAATCTGGCCCCGAACCGGAGCTATCGCTGAAAGATTGTGGTCACCAGTAGAAATCAGAGATGTCGATGAGATGTACAGGCGTTTAAAAGTTATCAACCTGAGGTTAGAAGAGAACGGTGTCAATCACCTGAAAAATCAACCGATGATGTTGCGCCGTCTGGCCCAATCCGAGCAAATTAAAAGTCTGGAAGTTCTGGCCGCGGTGTCTGAACCGATTAAAGGCTATAGCCGTCACAGCCAGGGTAAACCTTATAGTTCACTCTCGCCCTTAACCCGTTTTGTCGATGCCTGCTATTCAGAATCATTCGAGGCTAGAGATTTTAAAAGGCTGGTCGAAAATTTTCTTAAAAGTCGGGATCGAAGGCAGGCTGAAGAAATTAAAGGCTACCTGCAACTCTGGCAGGCCAATCATCAGGAATTAATGGCCATAGTTGCCTGCTCACCTGTCCTTAAGGAAATAATCCCGCTGTCAGAAAATCTGGCTTCCATTTCAGACATTGGATTGGAAGCACTGAGACTCATTCTGAATAGCAAGAAAATTGATCCGGCGCGGCTTCAGACCAGGCAAAAAGTTTTAGAAGAAGCCAGAAAGCCAGTGGCCGAATGTGAACTGGCCGTTCTACCCGGAGTAGAACTGTTGTTTAACAGTCTTAAAAAATAAACCTGTTTATTTTAACTTTTCTTCACTGACAAAAGAACGGTAAGGCGAAAGATAAGAAAGAATTTCTTCATCAGCGGGTTGAGGTTGGCCGGCAACAATTCTGGTTAAGAGTTCGGCCAGACCGGGCCCAAGCATAAAGCCCTGCCCGCACATACCAGCTGCCAGCAAGAAGCCCTCGACTTCCCTGGTCCAGCCAACAATAGGAAAACCGTCAGGCGTCATGGGGTATAATCCGCGCCAGGTTCGCCTGACCCTGATGTTTTTCAGTCTGGGCATGAGGTCAATCATTCTTTTTGAAACCATTGGCAGAAACTGACTGGTTTCTCTGACATCAAAGCCCCAGAGACTGGGACTGGGAGTGATACAGAAGATAACCTGACCGGTGGCGTGTTGATAAAAATAATAATTGGCCGAGCCGTCAGCCGGGCGAAGGTCAACGATCATCGGGTGAAAAAATCGCTGGACAGGTTCAGTCACTGCCGCTTCATGAGAATCAGGGGTTACAGGAATCCCCACCCCGGCCATTCTGGCCACTTCTGCCGCCCAGGCTCCAGCGGCGTTAATAACAACTTCCGCTCCGTATCGACCCTGGTCGGTGACAACTCCTTTTATTTTCCCGCTCTCTATGACCAGATTTGTTACATTTTCTTTAAATTTGAATTGAGCTCCGGCCGCCCTGGCTCGCCGATAAAAAGCTTCATTGGCCAGCAGGGGAGAGGCGTGGCCGTCATCTGGTGACAGGGTGCCACCTCTCAGTCCTCTGGGATTGAGGTCAGGTAAGAACCTTCTTAATTCTTGAGCTTCGAGCCAGTCGATATTGAGACCGAGACTTTTTTGCAAGGGCAAAACTTCTTTAAGAGTCTTTTCTTCTTCCTCCCGGTAAGCAACAAAACAATAGCCGCCTTTATACCACTCCAGATCATCACCATACTTTTCTTTCCAGCTGGAGATAATGTCCAGGCTTCTCATCGAAAGACGAATCTTGGCCGGATCGGAATGGGTAGCTCGTAGCCCGCCTATGGCTCTTTTATTAGAGCCCTGCCCGCTGCTCGGATTTCTGTCAATAACCAGAACTTTAAAACCAGCTTCAGCCAGAAAGAGGGCGGTCGGGGTGCCAACACTACCGGCGCCAATGATTATAACTTCATAACTATCCTGGCTATTCATTGTTCTGACTTCCTTTCTTGATTACCTGCTTTAAGACCAGCCAGCAAACCCATTGGAACCTCAATAAATAAAGGCCTTTTGATCTGGTCGATAATTTCACTTTCCGGTACGCCTTCCTCCCTGAAGAGACGATGGATAAGCGGGGTGCAGGTCTTAGCCCCGCAGGGCCCCATACTTGCCCTGGTTATTGTTTTGATCTCGTTGATGTCTCTGACGCCCTCCTTTATAAGTTGCCTGATCTCACCGGCTGTTACCCGCTCGCAGCGGCAGATAATAGCTTCGTCAGCCATTCTTTGCACATAGCTCTCTTCAGCCGGTTCGAATGCTGTCTGAAGTCGAAGACCGCTTACCCTTTTGGCTACTTCCTTAGGAGCCTGGGCTTTAATCAGGATCGTCCGGTCATTAGCCTTAATGGATTTGACTGAGTTGACCGTGGTCCGAGCCAGTTCCCGGCCCTCAATATCGACCAGAATAACTTCCTGACCCGGGTTTATTAAATCCCTTAAAAACTCAAAGGGGATGGTAATCTCTGGCCGATCAGCATCTTTTCGATAATCAACCAAAGTAATAGCCAGTCCCGGACAGATGACCACGCAGCGTTCACAACCGCTGCAGCCACGCGCATCATTTTCTTCCTGGTAAACAGGAGTCTTTCTGATATCGACCCGATCAACCTCGATGAGTTTACGGGGACAGACAGCCGAGCAGGGGTCGCAGGGTATTTCCTGCAGGCAATGAATAACAGGGAAAACTCCACTTTCCCTGTCCGGGTAGCTTTCTGGAAAGGTCTGCCCGGGTTTGGATTTCAATATTTCAGCCGTCTTTTCCCAGGAAGCAGGGATCTCACCTGAATAAATCCCAAGATCTCTGGCAATTTCCAGTCCGCGGATCTTTCCAGAGAAAATAGCGGCTGAAGCTTCGGCAATTTCTTCTGCATCACCTGCCGCATAAGCCGGATAGCCAAACTCCTTGGCTTTGAGATAAAACTCATTAACCGGGTCAAGCCCTACCGCAATCAAGACTGTATCGCAGGTATAAATTTTTTCGGTTCCCTTAATTGGTCGGAATTTTTCATCTACCCTGGCTATGGTGACCGATTCAACTGACTCTCGTCCATTGGCACTTAAAACCGTATGAGAGGTCATAATCGGAACGCCCAGTCTGGCCAGCTTATCTTTATGAACTTTATAACCGCCAACTTCGGGCATGACTTCCACCAGGCCAACTACCTGGATGCCCGCCTGAAGGGCATGATAACCGGCAATCAGACCGACGTTGCCCCCGCCGACAATGAATAACTTTTCTGTCGGGCGAACCAGGTCGCGATTGACCAGAGTCTGAAAGGCGCCGGCTCCATAAACTCCGGGCAGAGTGTTACCAGGGAAAGCCAGGGACTTCTCCCTGGCGCCAGCCGTGGTTAAAATAACCTGTGGCTTGACCAGAACATATTTTTGGCCTTCCTTGAGGACTCCTACCTTATGGTCACTATAAACAGCCAGAGCGGTCGTCTGAAGCCAGATTTCGACCGAAGGATATTGTCTGACTTCCTTTTCCAGCCTGGTAGCCAGGTCTATACCTCGTGTTCCAGCATAAACAGCTTCTACCGACCCAAAAAATCGGTGAGTCTGGAGAACGAGTTTTCCACCCAGCCGATGCTTATCATCGACCAGCAGGCAGTTAACGCCACGACTGCCCAGCTCAATAGCTGCGGCCAGGCCAGCCGGTCCACCACCAATAATCAAAACGGTTGTCTCGACTTCCTCAATAGGCTGGAAATCGAACTGGATTTCCGGCGAAACCGGCGGCAATTCAGGCAAACCAGCCAATGGTTCAATTTTCATTCCTGGTTTGATCATTTCCATGCAGGATTTAACTGGGAAACCATCAGCCAGGACAAGGCACTGGGCACACTGACCATTAGCACAATAGATTCCCTGTGGGGCCCCGTCTTTGTGATGATAGCTAAATATTCTGATCCCGTTGGCAAAAAGGGCGGAAGCAATAGTTTCGCCTTCACGAGCTTCTAATTGCTTTTCTTGCCAATAAAAATTGAACAATGGCCGGTCACTAACTGGAAGAATTGGATGTTTATAAAGCCGATTATTGATCAAAGGAGACTCCTTTAGTCTGAATTGAGTCTAAACCAGATGGAATAAATCAAGACAAAAATCTCACCATGAAAATTAAGATTCGGATTATATCACAAGAAAAATTAAGAAAAAATAAGGTAAGAAGAAAAATCAGCCTGGCTTTTTTTAATGACTATTGTCTCTAAAAGATGTCATAAACATTTCAAACATGACTGGCGAGTCTCATTGGACATGGGACGAAGCCCTGATCAGCTCTCCCTTCGGCGTGGAAAAATCCCCAGGAATATGCTTAAATGGAGAGCAAACGGAGATAGCATGAGAAAAAAGACGTCTCTGGCTATAATCATCTTTTTGATTTCAGCTCATCTGACTTTTATGGAGGGAAAAGATAAGGTGACCGAAGTAAAACTGAAGGACAGGCCATCAGTCACCCCGGCCGCCGGTTATTATCAAGGCAATCGTTCACCGCTTCTGCCCGGTCCGCTGGTTAAATTACCAGTTGGACAGATTGAAGTTAGAGGCTGGCTATTGAGCCAGCTGCAGTTGATGCGCTCTGGTTTTGTCGGGCATCTGCCAGAAATTTCCAGATTTTTGAAAGAAGATTCAGGCTGGCTGAGCCTGCAGGGAAAAGGCTGGGAAGAAATGCCTTACTGGCTTAAAGGCTACGGAGATTTAGCTTACCTGCTAAAGGATCAGGAGATGATAGCTACTGCCAGAAAGTGGATTGAGGCCATCCTTGGCAGCCAGCAGGCCGATGGGTATTTTGGGCCGGTAGATAACAGAGAGGCTAATGACCTCTGGCCAAATATGGAAGCACTTCTCTGCCTGCGTAGTTATTATGATTTTAGCCATGATCAGAGAGTACTGGACTTTATGTCCAGGTATTTTCGCTTTGAGCTAAATTTGCCTGAAGAGAAATTTCTCCCCGGCAGCTGGCAGAAACTGCGGGGAGGCGAAAATCTCGACAGTGTTTACTGGCTTTATAATCAAACAGGAGAAAGCTGGCTGCTAGACCTGGCCAGAAAAGTCTACCGGCGGACAGCTGATTGGGCTTCTCCAATTCTAACCCCGGAACGGGACCGACAATGGGAAGAAAGCTCGTTTTACCATGGGGTAAATATTGCTATGGGGCTAAAGTATCCAGCCCTTTATTATCAGCAGAGCGGAGAAAAACAACTATTGGAAGCGGTGGAAAGAAATTACCAACAATTAATGACCGCTTACGGCCAGCAGCCGGGCGGAATGTTCGCTGCCGATGAGAATATCAGACCTGGATATAATGACCCCAGGCAGGGGGCAGAAACCTGCACAATGGTCGAGATGATGTTTACCTGGGAAACTCTGCTCAAGATAACCGGGGAAACCATCGCAGCTGATCGAGTCGAAGACATTGCCTTTAATTCGCTGCCAGCTTCCATGACTCCCGACCTCAGGGGACTGCATTATCTGACCGCTGCCAATCTTATCTCCTGTGACCGAAGCGGGGAACACGACTTTCAAAATTCGGGCACGCTGCTTTCTTACGATCCGTGGAGTTACCGCTGCTGTCAGCACAACGTAGCTTTTGGCTGGCCTTATTTAGCAGAACATTTATGGCTGGCTACTTCTGATCAGGGAGTAGCAGCTGTCATCTATGCTCCTTCCAGTGTTGAACTTAAAGTTGGTCCCCGGGGGCAGGTGGTGAGGCTAATAGAGGAAACTTCATATCCATTTTCTGGGAAAATTGTCTTCACGGTAGTTTCTGCAGGAGAAGTCGCCTTCCCGTTGTACCTTCGTCTTCCTGGCTGGGCTCAAAAAGCCTTGATTTCAGTTAACGATGAACAACCGGCAGAGGTCAAAGCACCGGGCAAATTCGCCGTCCTGGAAAGGCGCTGGAAATATGGCGATCAGATATGCCTTAATCTTGAGGAATCGGTGCAATTTAACTTCTGGCCTGGAATTGGCCAGGCCATTTCCATTAGGCGTGGACCTTTGTGGTTTTCTTTAGAAATCAAGGAAATCTGGGAAAAGTATAATGGGACTGAAAGCTGGCCTGCCTGGGAAGTTTTACCTGGCTCTGATTGGAATTATGCTCTGGTTATTGACCGAGATAACCTGGCGAAAAATGTCAGATTAATCGAAAAAAGGGAAGTCGCTTATCAGCCTTTTTCGCTGGAAAATGCCCCCCTTATCCTCGAGGCCAGGGCCAGGAGATGTCCGGGATGGGTAGCTGAAGGGAAAATGGCTGGTAGGGTTCCTCCCAGTCCACCTCCTGTAGCTGGGCCAGAAGAGACCGTCAGGCTGATTCCAATGGGCTGTGCCCGGTTGAGAATTACCTGTTTCCCCTGGGTCAGGTCAGAAAAATGAGGTTGAAAGGAATTAAGGCTATGGCTCTTCTTAACAGGAGATCAGGCAACCTTCTTGGTTTTATTCTTTTTATCACCGGCCTGGCTACTATAGCTGCGGCTCAGCCGGTGCCTGACAGTCATCTCGTTTCAGCTGACTGGCTCCAGTCAAATTTAAATGTCTCTGGTCTTAGAATCATTGATATGAGAGCCGATATCCGTGATTACTGGACCGGTCATATACCTGGAGCTGTTTATCTGGAAGAAACGGTTCTGCGCTGGCCAGAGGGCGGAGTGCCAGGCAAATTATTACCGGTGGATGTGCTGGTTCGCTTACTGGAAGAACTGGGAATTGAGCAGAAGACTCTGATTATACTTTACACAGAGGTAAATAACTATCGTGCCACCTACCTGGCCTGGGCACTCGATTATATAAATCATAATCGCTGGGCCATTTTGGCTGGTGGCTTTAATAGCTGGAAAAGCGATAACCGGCCGATTTCGCGGGATTATCCGACCATTAGAAAGACATCTTATAATAAGAAACTCGAACTGAATAACATGGTCCGAGTCAGTCTGGAAGAGGTGAAAAACCGGCCAGCTGACCGGACGGTTTTGGTGGATGTTAGACCGCCAGAAATGTATTCAGGCGAACGCGGCAACTGGAAAAGGAATGGCCATATACCTGGTGCTATTAACCTCTTCTGGGCCTCTTTTTTAAAAGAAGATGGAAGCTGGAAAGACCTCGATCTGGTAAGAAATAATCTTAAGATCATGGGCATTACCCCTGATAAAACGATTGTCCTTTATTGCGGTCAGGGGTTAATGTCTTCGCATACCTATTTCACTTTGAAATATGTACTGAAGTTTCCTGAAGTCAAAATCTTTGATGGCAGTTTTAATGAATGGTCTGGCTACAAAGAGCTACCGGTTGAAACCTCAAAATAAAGAGGGGAAAGATGAAAAGGAAAAATGTATGGTTCTGGCTGGTGCTGAGTCTGGCCGTTATTTGTTTGTGTTTAGGCTTAAGGGCAGGAGAATTTCAGACAGTCTGGCAAAAAGCTAAAACCATCTGCCTGGAATGTATTGGACTTGGTTAAAACCGAAAGGAAAGTGAACTGTGGCTCGGCTGAGAAAGAGGAGATTAACACAGATTCTGGCAGCTATTGGTTTCAATCTGGATCTGCCTTCACTTTTAAAAGGGCAGATCAGTCAGGCTAAAACTAAAGGTATTTGCGTTCCTGTTCTCAATTGTTATTCCTGCCCGGCGGCTATTGGGGCCTGCCCCATCGGCTCGCTTCAAAATTCACTTAATTCTTTAAGATATAACCTGAACCTGGGACAGAAAAAACTCGGCCTGTATGTGGTTGGTAGCCTGGGGCTGGTGGGCGTTATCGGGGGTCGCCTGCCCTGTGGCTGGATCTGCCCGTTTGGTTGGCTGCAGGAACTAATATACAAAATTCCGATACAAAAATTGAAGATCCCTGCCTGTCTGACTTATTTGAGATATGCTGTCCTTCTAATCCTGGTGATTCTGCTCCCATTACTGCTGGTTGATAGCCTTGGCCTGGGCTCACCCTGGTTTTGTAAGTTGGTTTGCCCGGCTGGCACCCTGGAAGCTGGAGTTGTTCTGGCTTTAATCAACCCGGGACTGAGATCTCAACTTGGTTTTCTCTTTGCCTGGAAGGTGAGCCTGCTGGTGCTTTTCCTGGTCTGGATGGCCCTGAGCCAGCGACCATTCTGCCGGACAATTTGTCCTCTGGGAACAATCCTGGGTTTTTTTAACAGAATCAGTGCCTTCGAGATAAAAGTTGATCTTGATAACTGCCTGGTGTGCAATGCCTGTCAGAGAGCTTGCCCGGTTGATATAAAAATTTATGAGAACCCGGCCAGTTCTCAATGCGTCAGGTGCCTTCAATGTCAGGAAATTTGCCCAACAGGCTGCATTACCTCAGGATTCTGGCTCGGTCGTAAAGCTGATGAGAGGAAAACCGACCAGCCGACTGCCTGAAGCCTAAACTTAGATAAATTAAAAAAGGAGCCTGAACTTTCCGGGCAGATTCTGTCCAGCAGAAATCAAAAAGCTAGAAAGCTTCTCCAGCACTCATATAAATGCCAGAAGTGCCATTGGGACCAAAAGCAAAATCCACCCTGACATTAACCTGTTCCTTAGGAATAATTTTAAATCTGAAACCAAAGCCAGCCGAGTATTTCAGGTGATCCCAGGAAATATGCTTCAGGCTATCGGCTAGACTGCCCAGTCCGGCAAAAGCCACCCCGCTCAGCCTTTTCCAGATAGGAAATCTGTATTCGGTTTGAAAAGCAACGACTACCTGATCTCGAAAACGGCCGCCGTAATAGCCACGGAGCAAATCACCACCGATCTTGGGCAATTTATAGAAGGGGACATCGCCACTAACCGTATCTAAAATTCCCTGGACGACCAGAACCTGACCCGGACTCACCCCAAAATAATGGCGGGCATCAATCTTAAGATTGACATAATTAAAACTGCTGCCAAAGATTTTGTTATTCCAGAAACCAAATAACTGCAGATAATTGCCTGATGACGGGAAAAAGATATTGTCCCGACTGTCATAATTGACAATCAGACCGGGGCCAGAAATCCACCCTCCTTCGCTACCCATAACCAGCCCCTGATCAAGAATCTTGCCTGGTTCTTTGTCAACAATCGAAGTTTTTTCCAGGTGATATCTGACACCCAGGTAAAGAGGAATTTGATGAAAATATTTTCCCTGATAGCCGAGTTCCATAAAATAGGTCTGGGGGGTATAAGTCTCAACTTGCTCTTCGTCAGTATCAGGACCGACTCCCCAGAATTTAGTTGGAAATCGCTCGGCCAGAAAGTTTCCTGTCAAAAAGATAGAATTGTTCTTTAAATAAATTTCAGGTTTAAGCTGAAAAGTATACTGCTTCATCTGAGTATAAATTCCGGCAAAAAAAAGGGTGCTCGGTCTGGCTTCTTTAAAAACCAGCCCGAGCCGATAGGCTAACAAACCACCGGCTCCAAAAGCCAGTTTGGTTTCCGGGGTGTAATATAAGATAGGCAGGGCAGTTACACTGACCTTATTCTTTTCAACTTTAGCCAGTTCCTCTTCCTGACCTGCCACCTGTTCAGTTGTTTCCTGTGCCTGAAGAATGGTGGAAAATGGTAAGAACAGCAGAAGGAAAAGTATAATTAGCCGGAAAATCTGACCTGACTGGCCAGGCTGGCTTGGTTTTTTAACTGACTGAAACATAAGCATTTATGTTAGATTGAATCGGCCTAGCTGTCAACCCGTCCCATCGCTAGCTCTTTATTGTTTATAAAAACCGATTTTATCCGGTCACCTCATAATTTTTCTTGACAGCCAAACCGGCCTGAGTAAAAGTATCTATCTGGTCAAAAAATTGAGATGTTTAACCGGAGGCTTGGAAGCGAGCTGGCTAAATAAATTATAGGATTTATGAAACCAGAGAGGAAAATGGATCCCGGGAAAAAGAGTCTCAGCCGACGAAGTTTTTTCGGCCAATGTGGACGCTGTGCCGCCTGGCTGGCCAGCGGTTTAATTCTTAAAAAAGATCTCAGCCCGTCTGGCCGGTTGACCTCAAAGGATTTAGCCTCTGAGGCAAGAAAAGAAAGAGTCAAAATTAGCCTCCTCTTTGCTCTTCACCGGTTGAAACAGGATAGGCCTGATTGGCCCAATCTTGGTTTTGATTTCCGGCCAGTAATTGAGAAGTACATCAGCATTTTACAGCAGAAGTTTCCCCACTATACATTTTTGGTCTCCTTGGTGAGCGGACCAGAAGAAGCTGAAAAAATTATCAAAGCTGACGAAGAACAAAATGTTGATGGTTATGCTGTCTTTCAGCTCAATTGCTGGAATCAAGTAGTCCAGCCGGCGGTAGCTACTGGCCGGCCAGTCCTCTATGTTGATTTTCTTTTTGCCGGCAGCGGCGGCTTTCTGGTGTATACCTCCCGCTTAAAGAGAGAAAAACAGCCTAATTTTGGTTTCATAGCTTCGGACAGGTTAGATGATGTAGTGGCTGCCTTTGAGGCCTTTGCCCGATTTAAAAGCCCGCAGAATGATCGGTCGTTCAGTCAGCTGGTCGAGGAGATAAGAATTGCCCGGACACCGGCTCCAGGCTATCTTACCTGTTACCCGGATGAATTAAAGCTTCTTTCTGCTGAAGAAACCCTGTACCGTTTAAAGGACGCACCTATTCTGCTTTTCAGGGACGAGAAGGGCGGACAACCTTTCCAGATAATGAATATTCCTGTTTTGAATCTTCCCCTGGCTGAGTTAAATCAGGCCTGGGCGGCGGCAGACCGGGAAGAGGCCAGAGAAATTGCCAGAAAATGGTGGAAAGGAGCTTCTCTTGTCCTGGGTGTTAGCTGGCCGGAAGTCATCAATTCAGCAGCCATGTATTTAGGCATGAAAGCATTGCTGGACAAGTACCGGGCACGGGCAATAACTGTAAATTGCCTCGGAGGATTTTATGGCGGACATATCCACGCCTATCCCTGCCTTGGATTCCACGAATTAAATAATCAGGGCTTAGTTGGTGCTTGTGAAGCTGACCTCAGGTCAACAGCCACCATGACTGCTTTTGGTATGATGACCAGGGGCCGACCAGGTTATATTTCTGATCCGGTTATTGACATTTCCAGAAGGCGGATTATCTATGCCCATTGTGTCGCCTCAAATAAAGTTTTTGGGCCTGATGGTCCGACCAATCCCTATGAAATCCTGACTCATTCTGAAGACCGGCAGGGAGCAGCTGTCCGTTCTCTTTTGCCGGCTGGTTACCTGACCACCAGTCTGGAGATAGACGATGGACGTCAGGAAATCCTCCTTCACCAGGCTAAGGCCGTTGGAAATGATTTTAATGACCGAGCTTGCCGGACAAAGCTCGTGGCCGAGCCACTTGGCGATCTGGAAAAGTTGTTTTCTAACTGGGATCGATGGGGCTGGCATCGAGTGACTTTTTATGGTGATTTAAGAGAAGCTGCTTACCGTCTGGCTGAGGCCCAGAACTGGCGGGTAGTGGAAGAAGCTTGAGGAAACAAATGAAAGAGTATCGTCTTGAAGCCCTGAAAAGAAAAATCAAGGAGTTTCCTTCTATTGAGCTGATCTGCCGACCGACCCCCCTTTATCCACTGGAAAAATTAAATCAGCAAGCAAGGGGCACAAAAATACTGATAAAAAGAGATGACCTGACCGGACTGGCTTTTGGTGGCAATAAATCAAGGAAGCTGGAGTTCATTTTGGCTGATGCTTTAAAAAAAGGTGCGGATACGATCATCACCTGGGGAGCCATGCAATCTAACTGGTGCCTGCAGCTGGCTGCTGCGGCCCGGAAGTTCGGGCTGAGGCCTGTTCTGCTTTTATTTAAAAGCTATGATGTACCGGCTATTTATGAGGGCAATGTCTTTCTTGAATATCTTCTTGACGCCCAGATCGAGATTAAAGAATCAGAAGAACGCGGTAAATCGGTTAATCAGGATAAAGCGCTGGAACTCCTGGAAGAACTGGCGGCCAGAGAAAGGGCTGAAGGGTATCGACCTTACCTGGTTCCGGTTGGCGGTTCAACCTGCGGCGGCCATCTGGACAAGCCATTGGGAGCCCTGAGTTATTTTCAGGCAATGCTGGAGATATACGAACAGGCGGCCGCGGTGTCTGCTCTGCCTGATTATGTAGTCATTGCTTCCGGCTCAGGTGGCACTCAGGCTGGCTTATTAGTCGGGGCTAAAGCCCTCGGACTTAAGACCAAAGTGGTAGGCATCTGCGTTTCCGATAAAAAGGAAGAGTTTTTACCGGTGGTTAAGCAGATTGCCTTTGATCTGGTGAAGATGCTTGAACTGGAAATCCAACTTGATAATGAGGACTTCATTCTCTTTGATAATTATCTGGGGGCAGGCTATGGGTTGATAACGGCTGAAATAGCCGGAACGATCAGAAATCTATTTAAAACAGAAGCTGTGCTTCTTGATCCAGTTTATACAGCTAAGGCTATGCTGGGTTTAATAGATCTGCTCAAACGTAATTATTTTTCATCGAATGACAGGATCTTATTTGTCCATACGGGAGGGACGCCTGCCTTGTTTGCTTTTAAAGACTATCTTCTGTCCCAGTTGTCTGCCGGTCAATGATGATCTGTTCAAAAATGTCATCTATTTGGTCTAACCTGGACTCATAGTGCTTCTGGTGGTGGCCGGCCGGAAGTTCAGAGGCTTTAAGACCATGCCCGGTCAGGACCAGCACACTCTGGCCATCAAGAGTCTCTTTTAACTTGAGATAGGCAGCCAGGGTGGTCGAGGCTTCAGGCTGAGCAAATAGGCCCTCCTTTACGGCCAGTAATTTCTGGGCCTCCAGCATTTCCTCATCACTGACGCTCACCAGCTGTCCTTTATTTTCTTTGATAATTTTTAAAACCAGATTACCGGCTGGCGGGTCAGCATTAGAGATAGAATGGGCAAGAGTATTGATTGATTCCACTTTCCTTACTTTGTCTTCGCCTCGCTCCAGGGCCTGAACGATCGGGGAACAACCCTCAGCCTGAACTCCGATGAATGTTGGACAGGCCTGGATCAGTCCAGCTTGCTTTAGTTCCAGGAAACCCTTATACAGTCCAACCAGATGGCCACCAGAACTCACCGGGACAAATATGAAATTTGGCTGGTGACCTAATTGCTGGCAAATTTCAAAGCTGGTTAATTTATAACCTTCCAGACGCAGGGGATCAACTGAATTGGCAAAATATAGGCCATACTTTTTGCCCAGCTGGTAGCTTTTATAAAAAAGCTGGCCATAATCGCCATCGACTTCGATAATTACCGGTTCGAAGACAGCCGAGGAAATTAAAGCCCCGGTTGATGTTCCTTTCTTTACCAGTAAGAAAGCCTGAAGGCCACAGCGGGCAGCATAGGCAGCAGTGGATGAAGCCATGTTACCGGTAGAGACAGTTCCAATTTTCTTTATTTTCATTTCAGCCAGCTTTTGCACTACGACAGCTGTCCCTCTATCTTTAAAGCTAAGTGTTGGATTAGCCATTTCTAACTTGGCAAAAAGTCCGGCCTTGTTTAAAAACTTTTCCAGACTGAATAATCTCAGCAGGGGAGTGCCACCTTCTTTAAGGCTCAATTCAAGGTTAATCGCCGGGAGTGGCAAAAACTGGCGGTATTTCTGGAGAGCTATCTCCCCGTCGTATGAAAAGCTAGCCTTATTGAATTGAATTAAATCAAAAAGTAGTGGTTGATGGCAGACCGGACATAAAATCTCATTTGGCTGAAAGACGTCCTCATGATAACAATACAAGCACTTCATCTTGTTCATCGCACTTATCCTTAACCAGCCAGAGTTTATTTTATTTCACTGATGATGTAAAGACAGCCAGCTGCTTGCCTACCAGCAGTTGTTTAACTCGCCGATTAAAGATAAAATATTTTCGTTCATGCTGGAAAACAATAATAGAGATAAATATTTTATGGAAAAGGCCCTGGCTGAAGCCAATCGGGCTGCTCGTCGGGGGGAGGTGCCGGTTGGTGCTGTTCTGGTTAAAGGTAATAAAATTGTAGCCCGTGGCTATAACCAATCAATTTCTCGTTCTGATCCTGCTGCTCATGCTGAAATTATAGCCCTGAGGAAAGCCGGGCAAAAATTAAAAAATTATCGTCTGACCGGGTTAACCCTCTATGTAACCGTCGAGCCCTGCCCGATGTGCCTGGGAGCTATCCTTCAAGCCAGAATTAAGAGACTGGTTTATGGAACAGAAGACAGCAAGCAGGGAGCGGTCGTTTCCAGATTAGCTATTCCGCTGGCCAGAGCCAACCACCGACTCGAAGTTTGTAGTGGAATATTAAGTGTAGAGTGTAGGCAGGTAATAAGTAATTTTTTCCGCTCAAAAAGGGAGTCCAGAAAATCAGGAGAAGGGTTGCAAACTCAGAGAACTTAAAGTAAATTACTCGAAACGGAGAGGTGGCCGAGTGGTTGAAGGCGACGGTCTCGAAAACCGTTATTCCGGTTAATTGCCGGAATCGCGGGTTCGAATCCCGCCCTCTCCGCCAGCTGAGTACAATTGGTTTCTTATTTGAGGTTAAGATGGATAAAGTAAATATCATTGTTGTTGGTTTTGGCCGGGTTGGCCGGGCTTTCTTTGAACTTCTCAAGGAAAAATATGATGATTGCCTGCAGCGCTATGACCTTCAGCTGGAACTCCGAGCTATTGCCCGGCAGAAAGGGATTGTCCTCCTCTCCAGTACTCAGAAGGTTCTGTCCCCCTCTTATTTCGCTCAGGATGACCTTGACAACCTGGCTGACTGGATAAAAGCTATCACCATTTCTGATTTGCTCGAAGAGTTCCAACAGGGAGTACTGGTTGATTGTACTCCTTCTAATCTTATAAGTGGCGAACCGGGCTTGACACTGGCCAGATTGGCCCTGGGTAAAGGCTGGCATCTGGCCACTGCCAGCAAAGGAGCCCTGGTTTTGAGGCCAGATGAGCTAAAAACACTGGCAGAAGAGAAGGGGTCAGTCATTAAAGCCAGCGCAGCAGCAGCAGCTGCTCTGCCTACCCTCGATGTGGGCAGGCGTTCTCTGGCCGGTGCCGAGATTCTGGCTATCGAAGGAATTTTAAACGGAACCAGTAATTATATCCTGACCAGAATGGCTGAAGGTCTGGATTTTGAAGCTGCCTTGAAAGAGGCTCAGGAAAAGGGTATTGCTGAACCTGATCCTTCTCAGGACATAGATGGATGGGATACGGCGGCTAAAATGGTCATCATCGCCAATGAAGTACTGGATACAGAAATCAAGCTGAGCGAGGCTCAGGTCAGAGGGATCCGCGGCTTGAAAAAGGAAATAGTAGAAAAAGCCAGTAGCCTTAATAAGATTCTAAAACTTTTTGGCAAATGTTATCGGGAAAAAGCCGGGGAGCCATGGAAGATTGATGTTGGCTTAGCCCTGCTTGATCCCGTTCATCCTCTGGCTATGACCAGCGGAACAAATAAGGGTATTATTTTTTATACTGATACTATGGGCTGGGTGGCAGTTACAGGAGGGCAATCAAGTCCCACCGGTGCGGCTGCCGCTCTTCTAAAAGACATAATTTCAATTTATCGGCCTTAGTTTTCCTGGCTGATAAATTGATTTCCTGCCAATATTTTGATAACCTTTTTTTCTTGGCAATCTTAACAAGGAGAGGTGTCCGAGTGGTTTAAGGAGCACGCTTGGAAAGCGTGTGTAAGCCCGAAAGGTTTACCGCGGGTTCGAATCCCGCCCTCTCCGCCACTTCAATTAAGGGAAAGGAGTTTTGAATGGACAGTAAAGATTATATCGTCATTGAGGACATCTATGGTGCTCACAACTATCATCCGCTGGACGTGGTAATTACCAAAGCCAAAGGCATCTGGATGTGGGATGTCGAAGGAAATAAATATCTTGACTTTTTAAGTGCTTACTCAGCGGTTAACCAGGGCCATTGCCACCCCAGGATTATCAAGGCCTTACAGAATCAGGCCAAAAAGCTGACTTTGACCTCCAGAGCTTTCAGAAACGATCAATGGCCATTACTGGCCAAGGAGTTATGTGAACTGACCGGCTTCAATATGGTTCTTCCCATGAATTCGGGAGCCGAGGCGGTTGAAACAGCGATTAAATTAGCCAGAAAATGGGCTTATCAGAAAAAGGGAGTTCCTCAGGATGAAGCAGAGATTATCGCCTGTACCAACAATTTTCATGGTCGCACGGTGACTATAATCAGCTTTTCTACCGAACCCCTCTATCGGCAGGATTTCGGGCCATTTACTCCCGGCTTCAAAATTGTTCCCTTCGGTGACGCTGAGGCTCTGGAAGAGGCTATCACTCCCAGAACAGCGGCTTTTCTGGTTGAACCAATTCAAGCCGAGGCTGGAATTCTTATCCCGCCTGATGGCTACCTTAGGAAGGCCAAAGAGATTTGTGAAAAGAATAACGTCCTCTTTATTGCTGATGAAATTCAAACCGGGTTGGGCCGGGTCGGCAAAATGTTCGCCTGCGAATATGAAGGTGTTAAGCCCGACGTAATGGTTATTGGCAAGTCCCTCGGTGGTGGTTGCTATGCTATTTCGGCAGTTCTGTCGACGATTGAAATTATGGGATTGTTCAAACCAGGTGAACATGGATCAACCTTTGGCGGCAATCCTTTAGCCTGTGCGGTGGCTAGGGAAGCTCTGCGGGTTATTCAGGATGAACACCTGGTCGAGCAGGCGGCCGAGAAAGGCACCTATTTCTTAGAAAAGTTAAAAACAATTAAAAGCCGGCATATTAAGGAAATAAGAGGCCGGGGCCTGTTGATTGGCATCGAACTCTATCCTGAGGCTGGTGGCGCCCGGCGTTTCTGCGAAGCGCTGATGAATGAAAGGCTGCTCTGTAAAGAGACACATGAGAACGTAATCAGGTTTGCGCCGCCCCTCATCATCAGTAAAAGAGAGCTGGATTGGGCTTTTAAGAAGATAAAGAAGGTTTTTAAAAGGCTGAACTAAAAAACAGCAGATCAGATCTTCCAGGCAATTCTACTAAGACAGAGCCAGGAAATTTAAAATAGATTTAAGCGGAGAATTGGCCGGGGCTTGAGTGTGGCTATCATTTGACCTGGAGGAATAGATGCGAAAATCGGCTATTCTGGTCGTTTTAGTAGCATTATCGTTGGCTAGCTGCCTGATTTATGTCCCGCCTGAAGAAAAGCAGACTACCACCCGACAACCAGCAGCTTCATCTTTCCAGCCATATGTTTCTGGAGAAATAACGTTCGGGTATATCTATGACTATCTCAGTGGTTTTGGCTTCTGGGTGAATTATTCCCCCTTTGGTTATGTCTGGGTACCGAGGGGAATTGATGCTCGCTGGCATCCTTATATCCATGGTCGCTGGGTCTGGACTGATTATGGCTGGACCTGGGTTTCATTTTATAGCTGGGGCTGGCTGCCATTCCATTATGGACGCTGGGGGTGGGATATTCACCTCGGGTGGTTCTGGGTGCCTGATGTCGAATGGGCTCCGGCCTGGGTGGTCTGGAGATACAGTGACATTTATCTAGGATGGGCGCCGGTTCCGCCTGATATCCCCTTCCGACCAGGACACGGATTCGAGTGGAGAAATCGGCACATTGATTATCATCTGTGGGTCTTTATTGAAGCCCGCCATTTCTCTGAAGGCCGTCTGGCTAACTGGGTGATCCCTAGAGAACGAAACAGAACGTTAATTAATTTTACAGTTTTAGCCGACAGATTCAGTCTCAGAAACAACATCATCATTAACGATGCACTCAGCCCTCAGCATGTAGAAAGAATCACCGGCCGGCCAATCACCAGGGTAAATATCAAAGAAATAAAACAGCCAGCAGAGGAAAAGCTAAGTTCGAAAGAAGTCAGAATATACAGACCTGTTATAAGGAGAGAATCAGTCACTCCTAGAACAGCCATTAGCCGGGAAGAAGCTATACAGAGACTGACCCCTGATAGGCTCAAACAGGATGTTAATTCTATCGATACTTATCACCACCGGGAACAGGCCTTGCTCGAAAAAACCCAAAAAATGGAAATTGAAAGACTAAAACAGCAAACAGAAAAGGAAATCAAGGTTGCTCCGCCTCAGGAGAAGCAGAGAAAATTAAAGGAGCTTCAGACGAGGATTGAGCAGTTAAGGCAGCAGCATCAGGAAGAAAAAGAGCAGCTCTTGCAAAGACAGGCCAGAGAAAAACAAGCTATCCAGCCTAAGAATTTAAGAGACAAAAATCACTGAAGTGAACCTTGCCTGGTACTATGATAAGACAACCAGAGAACCGAGGCTAAAATCAGGCAGCCTCCGGCGAGGGTTCTGAGGCTGGGCTGTTCTTTAAGTATCAGGTAGCTGAGGATCAGACCATAAACAGGTTCAAGCAGGCTGATCAGGCTGGAAGTCTGAGCTTCCATATCCCTCAACCCCCTGATAAATAGAGTGTGAGCTAAAGCTGTACAAAAGACGCCCAGGAAGATGATCAGTCCCAGACTTTCTAAATTTCCCGGCCAGCTAAATTTTTTAACCAGAAAGACAGGCAGCAAAAAAAGGATAGCCAGTGTGTCCTGATAAAAAGCCAGAGCCAGGCTGGGGTAACTGGCCGCCAACTTTCTGTTAATAATGGTCAACAGGGAAAAAGAAAAACCAGAAGCCAGACCCCACATGACTCCAACGAACATATTATTTTTGAAATTAAACTCGGGTACAAGCAAGCTAATGCCGGCCAGACAGATCGCGGCCAGGATAAGGTTTTTCCGATGGAAGCGAGTCCCGAGAAGCCAGGGCTCAAGGAAAATCGTAAAGAGAGGAAAAGCCGAATAAGACAGCAGTCCGGTAGCAACAGTCGACACCTGGATTGACTGGAAAAAAGTTGTCCAGTGAAAAGCCAGCAGACCTCCCGATGAGACTATTAACCAGAAATCAAGAGATCGGGCCGGGCGGGGCATATGTTTTGATTGAAGCTTAATAATCAGGAAAAGAGTCAGACTGGCCAGAATCAATCTCCAGAAAGTCAGAGAAAATGAAGGCAAGTTGACCAGCTTGCTGATCACACCAGGGAAACCAAACAAAAAGACAGCTAAGTGAACGAAGAGCAAACCTTTTTCTCTTTGCTTCATGCCAGACTCATTTTAATCTCTTCAAGACTTAAATTCATCCCGAAAGATCAAATATCTAAACCTTTGTCCCCGGTTGAATTTTAGGTCAGTTATGATAAGATAAAACAGATTTTATTTCAGGCTAGAGGCAATGTCAGACCAACATCTGGATAACCCCAACAATTCTTACCTGGTTCTGGCTAGAAAATACCGACCAAAGAAATTTTCCGAAGTGGTCGGCCAGGAGGCGGTAGTCAGGACGCTGCAAAATGCTATCCGGGAAAACAGAATCAGCCATGCTTATCTTTTCTCCGGCATGAGAGGCGTGGGCAAGACCACAGTAGCCAGAATTCTGGCCAAGGCCCTGAACTGTCAATTCGGGCCAGCTCCCGAGCCCTGCAATCAATGTGAACTGTGCCAGGCTATTAATGAGGATCGGCTGGTTGATTTTATTGAAATTGACGGTGCTTCTAACCGCGGCATTGAGGATGTTAAGGCTTTAAGAGAAAGCATTCAGTATGAACCAATGCACAGTCGCTACCGGATTATCATCATTGATGAAGTTCATCAGCTCAGCCGGGATGCTTTCAATGCCCTGCTCAAAACCCTGGAAGAACCGCCGACCAGAACCATCTTTATCTTCGCCACCACTGAATTCCATAAGGTTCCCAGAACCATCATTTCCCGTTGCCAGCATTTCGTTTTTAAGAGACTGACGACTGAGGTAATAGCCAGCCATCTGCGCTTTATTGCCGAACAGGAAGGCCTGACCATTAGCCCCTATAGTCTTAAGCTGATCGCCGAAGCAGCTGATGGTAGTTTACGGGACGCGGAAACTCTCCTCGACCAGGTCATCTCTTTCAGCGGTCTCCAGGTTAAAGATCAGGATACCGAAGAGATCCTGGGAGTTATCGATCACCGCTTGTTTGAGAAATTTTCCAGAGCAATCATTACAGGGCAAGATGAACAGATTTTCGGCTTGGTGGAAGAGCTGGTCTCGGCTGGCTATGATCTTAGATATTTTTATAATGGTCTGATCGAGCATTTCCGCCAGCTCCTGCTGGCGAGAATAGTGAAAGATCCAGCCGCTCTCAATTGGCTATCAGAAGAAGAACTAAATCATCTCAGGGATATCAGTCAATCATTACTTCCGGAAGAAATACTCAGATATCTAACTGTTCTGCAGGAAGGGGAGTCTGGCTTGAGGTATTCAGCTCAGCCCAGAATTTTTTTAGAGGCTCATTTGATTAGATTATGTTATTTATCGCGTTTAAAACCGCTGGATCAGGTTCTGGAGGAAGTTAAGGAGTTAAAACTGCAATTGAAAAAGGGTCTGCCTAAAAGTGAACCTCGAAAACCTGACTACCAGACCCCGGCGCCCAGACCAGCCGAAAAGAGCCGGGGTGCGGTTCGCAGTCCTGATTTTCAAAGAGCAGACAACCAAACCAGGGTGGCCGGAAATGGTGTACCGGTTCTGGGACACCCGGTTGCTGACGAATTTTATTTCCGTTTGATGAAAGACCGCCCGGCTCTGGCTCCAATTCTCAAGGTAGCCAGTAAGGTTGAGGTCAGAGATAAATGCATGCAATTTATATTCAGCCAGGATAAGAAGCATTTTGCTGTTCTCATTGAGCAAAACGAAGCCTATCTAAACCGTCTGGCTGCTGACTTTGACGGTTATCGTTTTGAGGTAAAAGTCGAGGAAGACAGCCGGGAGGAGAAAAGAGCTCAACCAAACTTGGCCGGTAGCGGCCAGAAAAAGATAGGCCAGGTTGGAAATGGTGAGGGCCGAGCAGTTATTGAAGATCCAAAGGTCAAAAATATTCTGGACGATTTAAGGGGACAGGTTATTTCGGTTAAGAAAAAGAATAACAACAATAAATCATAATAAGAAAATACCAAGAAAAAGGAGTCGGGATGAAAAATCTGGGTGAACTGCAAAAGATGATGAAAGCTGCCCAGGAGTTCCAGGAAAAAATGCAGAAAGAACTGGCCGAAATGCAGGTAGAAGGCTCAAGTGGCGGCGGAATGGTAACGGTTGTCCTTGATGGTCACAAAAACTGTTTAAAAATCAAACTGGAACCAGAAGTGGTCAATCAGGAGGATGTGGACATGCTACAGGACCTCATTGTCTCTGCCTTTCGCGAAGCAGTGGCCAGGGTGGACGAAGAAGTCTCCAAAAAGATGTCTGGCTTCACCGGTGGTCTGAAAATACCCGGGCTATGACTGGTCACAAATGTTTGAATATGCTCAACCACTCCATAAACTAATTGAGGAATTGAGGAAGTTCCCGGGAATTGGCCAGAAGTCGGCTCAGCGGATAGCTTTTTATATTTTAAGCCTGGCTCCGGAAGAAGTGGAACAACTGCTGGAGGCTATTACTGAGGTCAAAAAAAACCTTTTTTATTGTTCTGTTTGCAATAATATTACTGACGCTGATCCCTGCCAGTTATGTACTGATAACCAGCGAAATAATGAGCAGCTGTGTGTGGTCGAAGAACCGTTTAATGTGGCCTCAATTGAAAAAACCGGTATATATCATGGAAGATATCATGTCCTTCTGGGCTCTCTATCGCCACTTAAAGGTATCGGGCCAGATGAATTAAGACTGGAAAAATTGGTCAACCGGCTCAAGACCGGCCAGTTTAAGGAATTGATCATCGCCACCAATCCAACGGCTGAGGGAGAAGCCACCGCCGCCCTCATCTTGCAGCTGGTTGAGGATTTACCGATTAAGATCAGTCGTCTGGCCATGGGTTTACCAGTTGGAGGCGATTTGGATTTTGCCGATCAGCAAACTATTAAAAAAGCCCTGGAAGGGCGGACCGAAATAAAAAAATAAATGCTAAAAACCGGTTAGAATAAAAGCGACTTTTTGGTATAATAATTTGTTTAATTTAATAAGGAGCATGCCGATGTCTAAAAATTTTAAGGCTGTTGATGGTAATACAGCTGCCACCCATGTAGCCTACGCCTACTCGGAAGTGGCGGCTATCTATCCGATCACTCCTTCCTCGACCATGGGTGAAATGGCTGATGAATGGTCCAGCCAGGGAAAGAAAAACATCTTTGGTCAGACAGTGGAAGTGGTGGAGATGCAATCAGAAGGAGGAGCGGCAGGAGCTGTTCACGGCTCGTTAAGTGCTGGTTGTCTGACTACAACCTTTACCGCCTCTCAGGGTCTGATGTTGATGTTACCCAACATGTACAAGATCGCCGGCGAATTATTGCCAACTGTTTTCCATGTCTCGGCCAGGTCTTTAGCCTGCCAGTCTCTGTCAATATTTGGAGATCATTCTGATGTGATGGCCGCCAGAAATACAGGCTTTGCTTTAATGGCCTCCGGTTCTGTTCAGGAAATCATGGATCTGGCCACTGTCAGTCATCTGGCCAGTCTGAAGAGCCGGGTACCTTTCCTTCATTTCTTTGACGGTTTCCGTACCTCCAGCGAGGTTCAAAAGATAGAACTTATACCCTATGAAACGCTGGCCGAGCTGTTTGAACCACAATATCTGGAAGCTTTCAGACAGAGGGCTTTAAACCCAGAAAAACCCATGATGAAAGTTGGGGCAGAAAATCCTGATGTTTATTTTCAGGGCAGGGAAACGGTGAACAAATACTATGAGGCTACTCCCGCCATTGTCCAGGAGTATATGGATAAAGTGGCTAAAGTCACCGGGCGTCAGTACCATCTCTTTGATTATTTTGGTTCACCACAGGCTGATCGGGTCATCATTATGATGGGTTCAGGTGGGGAAACAGCTGAAGAGACCATAAATTACCTGAACAAGCAGGGTTATAATGTTGGCCTGGTTAAAGTTCGCCTTTTCCGACCTTTTGACTCAGCTGCTCTCCGATCGGTCATTCCCGCCAGCGTTAAAAAGATAGCTGTTCTGGATCGAACCAAAGAGCCAGGCGCTCCGGGCGAGCCACTTTTCCTCGACGTGGTTTCTGCTCTGGTCGGAAGAGATATCAAAATCATCGGTGGACGATATGGCTTATCTTCAAAAGAATTCACTCCAGCCATGGTCAAAGCAGTTTATGACCACCTGGACGGCGCCGCTTTTCATGGTTTTACAGTCGGAATTGAAGATGATGTCAGTGGCAAGTCCTTAACGGTTGGTCCAATTCTTGAAACCGAACCGGAAGGGACAGTTCGTTGCAAATTCTGGGGTTATGGTTCAGATGGTACGGTCGGTGCAAATAAAAATTCAATCACAATTATTGGCGATAACACGGATCTTTATGCCCAGGGTTATTTTGAATATGATTCCAAGAAATCAGGTGGAGTGACCATCTCTCATCTGCGTTTTGGCCAGCATCCGATTAAATCCGAGTATCTGGTGAATATTGCTGATTTCATTGCCCTCCACAAGCCAGCTTATATCGGACGCTATGATGTCCTGGAGGGAATCAGGCCAGGTGGAGTTTTTCTGCTTAATTCATCCTGGAAAAAAGAGGAGGTCTTCGAACATCTAACTGAAGACATGCAAAGGACCATCATTGATAAAAAAATCAAGGTTTATAATATCGATGCCTTTAAGATCGCCCAGGAAGTTGGTCTGAAAACCAGGATCAATACCATTATGCAGGTCTGCTTTTTCAAGATTTCTGGTGTTTTGCCAGAGGCCGAAGCTATTGATCTGATTAAAAAAGCTATTTATAAGAGCTATCACAAAAAGGGTGATGATATAGTCAAAATGAATATGGCCGCAGTTGACCGGGCACTGGAAGCCTTAGAAGAAGTTCCTATTCCGGATAAAATCACCAAATCAGCCCCTGTTCCCAAGCTGATTCCTGATGAAGCTGATGATTTCGCTAAGAAAGTCATTGAGCCGATTATGCATTTTAAGGGCAATTCAATTCCTGTTTCCAGTATGCCCGATGACGGCCGTATTCCGACCAACACGGCCAAGCTGGAGAAAAGAGGAGTAGCTGAACTGGTCCCACGCTGGCTCCCGGAGAATTGCATTCAATGCAATCAGTGTTCATTTGTCTGTCCGCATGCGGCTATCAGACCAAAACAAATTCTGCCAGCTGATCTGGAAAAAGCTCCGGCTAAATTTACCACCCTGGTCTCTAACAGCAAAAATGATAAAAATTTGAGGTATCGGCTTCAGGTATATATTGAAGATTGCGTGGGCTGCGGTGTCTGTGTGGAAACCTGTCCAACCAAAAACAAATCTCTGGTCATGGTTCCACTGGAAGAGGAAAGAGCAGCCGGAGAGAATGAAAATGTAGACTTCTTTGAGAAGTTGCCTGATAGCTGGCTGGATGGGAATAAAATTGAAACCATCAAGGGTTCTCAGCTCTTAACCCCACTGTTTGAATTCAGCGGTGCCTGTGCTGGTTGCGGAGAAACTCCCTATATTAAATTGGCCACCCAGCTTTTTGGCGATAGAATGATTATTGCCAATGCCACCGGTTGTTCTTCAATTTATGGTGGTACATTCCCGGTTTCTCCATATGCTAAGAATAAAGAAGGGAAGGGACCCACCTGGGCTAATTCGCTCTTTGAGGATAATGCCGAATACGGTTTTGGTATGAGGCTGGCAGTTGATACCATCAGACGGCAACTTCTGGCTAATATGAATGCTGCTATTACTGCCGGTACTCAGCCTGAACTGATGGATGCCTTCCAGAAAATGAAAGAGCTGTGGAATGATCGTGGTGACCAGGCGAAAATGACTGCTGAACGTATTCGGAAACTCCTGCCAGCTGCCCTGGCCAGAAAAGATGCTGCTTATCCTTATCTGACTAAAGTAGCTGAATTTCAGGATTATTTTGTAGATAAGAGTATCTGGTGCATCGGCGGTGACGGCTGGGCTTATGATATCGGCTATGGCGGACTTGACCATGTTATTGCTATGAACAGGAATGTCAACCTGCTCGTTCTTGATACTGAGGTTTACTCCAATACCGGCGGACAGGCATCTAAATCCACTCCTACTGGATCCAGAGCTAAATTCGCTTCTTCTGGCAAGAAAACCGGCAAAAAGGACCTGGGCCGGATGGCTATGAGCTATGGCTATGTTTATGTGGCTTCGGTCGCTATGGGAGCCAACATGAATCAATGTCTCAAGGCTTTTATGGAAGCAGAAGCTTACGATGGGCCATCTCTGATTATTGCCTATTCGCCTTGCATTAACCACGGTATTGATATGAGCAAATCACAGCAGGAAGAGAAACTGGCCGTTGATACAGGCTACTGGATTCTTTACCGTTATAATCCGCAGCTGGCTAAAGAAGGAAAAAATCCTCTTATTCTTGATTCCAAAGAGCCAAAACTTGATTATGAAACTTTCCTGAAAAATGAAATACGTTATCGTTCTGTTCTTCAGGATTATCCAGAGATTGCCACTCAGCTCTTTGCTCAGGCCAAAGAAGAGGCCAGAAACAGGTTTGAATATTATAAAAAATTAGCTGAACATTAATCTTTGACCAGAAAAATTTCATAAGCTTGTTCAGGCTTGAAGGCTGACTCTAATAGCCGATTGAGGTCATCTGCGGTTACCGAGTCTATATAGTTCAAAAATTTATTATAAAAACTTACAGCCAGGTTATTGGCCAGCAAAATAGATAAAAAAGACAAGCGTGCCTCTCGACCTGCAGACTCACGGAGATAGGTATTTCTGGCCAGAACTCGACCAGCCGCAACTTCTTTCTCTGGCCATCCTTCCTGGCTCAGCCTGGCAAAAAAGTCTTTAAGGGAATTCTGGGCTTGACGGGCCTCTTCACTATCGGTTTCTAGATAACAGATAAAGATTGGCCGGCGCTCGATAATTTCAAGCCGGCTGTTTACATTATAGGCCAGGCCGGTTTCCTGCCGTAGAGACCAGATAAGTGAAGCCGGCCCTTCTCCTATCATCTTTTCCAGTACATAAGCCGCTGGATATATCTGGGAAATCTCGCCGGGTAGGGGATAAGCTAATAAAGCGGCGGCTCCGGCTGGACCACGATAATAATCACAGTGGCTGCTCGACTCGCCAGCCTGACCTTTTTCGGAAATAGAATAGGCTGGCTCGGCCTTCAAGATACCTGATTTTTTTATCCAGGCTAAGTGCTTGGAAAAAAAATTAAGAATGACCTGGCTTTCCAGGTCAGAAATAACTATAAGACTCAAGTTGGCAGAATTAACCAGACTGTCATAAAACTGGCTGACCTCTTTTCTGGTCAGTGATTTAAGACTGGCTTCAGTGCCAAAAAGCGAATGACGATATGGAGCACGGGGAAAAAGCTGTTGCTTCAGACAGATCAAAGCTGAATCTATCAGCCGACAAGCTTCTTTTCCTGATTCCAGCCTCAAAGTTTTCTTGACATTATCAATCCTCAACCCGGAAAAAGTTGGTTTTTTCAGACCAGAAGCCACAATAGCCAATGTTTTTTCCAGATACTGGCTACAACAATCAAATTGAAGATAAGAAAAGTTCGCCCCACTGCCAGCGTTCAGATTGATTCCAGATGACAGAAGCTCAGCTAATTTATCTTCATCAGCTACTTCCGCCATCAAACGAATGGTCAGGTAAGATAATCCAGCTTGATTTTCTTTTTCCAGGGACTGACCACCCGTAAAGTGGAAGACGACCGTAGTAAACTTAATCTGAGGGTCTTGCTGATAATAAACCTTTAGTCCGTTGGCCAGGGTAAATTCTTCAAAATTCAGAGGCTGGGTCAGAATCAGACCTGGCAGCATTAGTAGAAAAATCGGTACCAAAAGCCAGCTATGGTACCAATCACCGGCCATCTTGTTTTTGCTCATGGTTTAATCACCACCCAGGCAACCTGGCCGCGAGACAGATATTTACGGGCAATTTTCCTCATGTCACTTGAGTTCAGGGAATCGAGAGTCTGAAGATAATCTGTCTTCTGCCTTTCTGTGGCGAGCAACAGGTGTTTAGCCAGCGCTCTAGCCAGAAGCAGAGGATTTTCCATCATTTTTTCTGAAGTCCAGCGCAACCTGCTTTTGCCGCCTTGTAAAAAGTCGAGGATCAGACCCTCCTGAGGGAAGTAGTCCTCCTTTGAATAGTTGAAGGTAGCCAGTTGAGAAAAAAAGTTCTGTAAAAGCCTCCTGACAGTCTGAACTTTATCCACTCGCGTGGTCAGAATTATAAAAATTAAGCCGGCCTGGTCATGAGTCAGATAATGCAGATTAATGGATGACACCAGATCAGTCTGGCTGGCGAAAGCTGAATAAAGAAGTGGATAGAGACCATAACCTAACATTTCACTCAACAGATCCAGACCGATCCGATCAGGGTGGTTGTATTCAGGTCCGGCCAGTGCGGCCACAAGATAAGTATCAGCTACCTTCATCCTGAGTTCAACCAGCTGACCGGAATTTAAGGATTGACGGTTCAAGGCAATTCGATTGACCTTTGTTGCGCCTGCTTTTAAATCAGAAAACATTTGTTTAAGATCCTCTTCTAAATCTTCTGGACTAAAATTGCCTATGACCACTAAAGCTGAATTATTCGGGTTGAAATATTTCTGGTGCCAGGTCTGAAGCTGGCTAAGATTAGCTTTCCTGATAACTTCTGGCTGGCCGTAAACTGGAAGAGCATAACCAGTATTAGGGAAAACCAGTTCATAGGCTTTAGCTAAGCCAACCCTTAGAGGGTCCCGCTGAATATCCTGCAGTTCCTTCAAAATTACTTTCTTCTCTTTTTCTAACCCCTCTTCAGTTATATTGAAGCTGAAGGCTACCTGTTTCAATAAATGAAGACCCGAAAGGAGATATTCAGCTGGCAGACAGATTTCAAAAAGCATTAAGTCCTGTTCGGTGTGAGCATTATAGTAAAGGCCAAATTCCTTTATAGTCCGATAGAGACGTTGCTTTTCCATCAGATGACTCTGGCGGAAAAGCAAGCAGTGTTCGAGAAGATGTAAATGGCCGCTAGTGTCTGGAGTTTCGTCGGCTGCTCCCACCTTTATGCCAAGAACAACTGTTGTTAACCGTGGCCAGGAATATGGCAAGAGGTATACCTTTAAACCATTTTCCAGACAAAATTCTTTCGGAAGAGCTAATTCTTCTGTCCGATCTCCCGGCTTTTGAGCCTGGAGAGGGGCAGTTGCCGGCCTGTAAAAAAAGATCCCGGCCATCAATAGCAAAATTATTATTTTTGTCCTGATCCTTTTAATCAATCCTTATAAAATATAAGAACATATTGGTTTATGATCAAGAGAAGGAAGATAGATATATGGTAAATATTAGCTACAGCCAGATTAAGTGTGTTAAAATAAAAATATGAGTAGCAAGGGAAAAAAGTGGCGAATTCTGATTGTCGATGATGAAGAGAACATCCGAAAATCGCTAAAAATGATCCTGGAGTACGAGGGCTATGTTATTTATGAAGCGGCCAGTGGCGTTGAGGCCAAAGAGCGCCTGGAGGAGCATCCGGAAATAGATCTGGTTCTTCTTGACATCAAACTACCCGATATGGATGGACTGGCCTTATTAGCTGAAATAAAAAAACAGCCGCTGGCTCCCGAAGTCATTATGATTTCCGGCCACGGCACTATTCCAATGGCTGTTGAGGCTACCAAGCTGGGAGCCTTTGACTTTCTGGAAAAACCACTCCACCGGGAAAGAATTCTGCTCAGCTTGAACCATGCTCTGGAATCCAGGGAGCTCAGGTCAGCTTTTCAGGATATAAAAAGGCGTGCAGAAAAGAGATACCAGCTGATTGGGGAACATCCCCTGATTAAAAATCTAAATGATCAGATATCAAAAATTGCCCCAACTAATGCCACCGTTTTAATCCAGGGTGAAAGTGGTACGGGTAAAGAACTGGTGGCCAGAGCTATTCACGGCCATAGTTTGAGAGCCGAGGAGAGTTTTGTTCAGGTAAACTGCGCGGCTATCCCGGAGGAATTAATTGAAAGCGAGCTTTTCGGGCACGAAAAAGGAGCTTTTACCGGTGCTACTGAACGGCAGATCGGTAAATTTGAACTGGCCGATGGCGGGACAATTTTTTTGGACGAAGTCGGTGATATGAGTCTTCGTACTCAGTCCAAGGTCCTGCGTGTTCTGGAAGAAGGAGAGATTCAAAGAGTTGGCTCAAGCAAAATTATTAAGGTCGATGTCAGAGTAATCGCTGCTACTAATAAGGATCTCAACAAAGAAATGAAAGAAGGGCGTTTTCGAGAAGATCTATATTTCCGTCTGAATGTGGTGCCTATTTATGTTCCTCCCTTGAGGGATAGAAAAGAAGATATCCCGCTCCTGGTTGACTATTTTTGTCGCGTTTTTTCTGAGGAAAACAATTTTAAATTAAAGAAATTTTCACCTGAAGCCCTGGATGCTATGATGAAGTATTCCTGGAAGGGAAATGTTAGAGAGCTAAAGAATCTGGTTGAACGTCTGATTATTATGAATAACAGAGATGTGATCACCATTAACGACCTGCCGGATTATATTGTTGGCGAAAAAGAGTTTTATTTACCTGATTTAAAAAAGCTTATGACCCTGAAAGATTTCCGGGATGAAGCCGAAAAGACATTTATACTTTATAAACTTAAAGCCAACAACTGGAATATATCCAAAACAGCCAGAGAAATTGATACTCCCCGCAGCAACCTCTACAAAAAATTAGAGCAATATGGTATAAAGATAGTGGCTGGAGCAGGCGAGGCGGTCGCTCCTTCTTCTGAGGAAGAAGGGGAGGAAAGTCCGAACTCCACAGGGCAGGATGGTCGCTAACCGCGACTCCGGGTGACCGGAGGAAAGTGCCACAGAAAACATACCGCCTCCTTCTTCCAGAAGGCAGGTAAGGGTGAAAAGGTGAGGTAAGAGCTCACCGCTCTGAAGGTGACTTCAGAGGCAAGGCAAACCCCATCCGGAGCAAGACCAAATTGACCCCGTTCAGGATGGCCCGTCCGCTGGGGTGGGTAGGTCGCTGGAGCTGTTAAGTAATTAACAGCCGAGACAAATGACCGTCGCTGCTTCTGGCAGCAACAGAATTCGGCTTATGCCCTGCTCCAGCTTTTTTTGACAAAAGAAATTTTTTTGCTATAATCAGTTCAGATCGCGGGGTAGAGCAGTCAGGTAGCTCGTCGGGCTCATAACCCGGAGGTCGCTGGTTCAAATCCAGCCCCCGCTACCATTTTTTTATTAAGACATCAAACTGAGCAGCCGGTTAGATTCTATTTCCCTTTCAGAATTGATTGAAGGAAGATATCCGCTTTTTTTCTCAATCCGATTATTTGTCTTTCAATCCAGCTGAATTTGATTTATCATAGGATTTAAAATTTGTCAGGAGGCCAAGTTATGTTTAAACCCGAAGTATATCAAGCGAGACGAAGGAAATTAAGAAAGATGATTAAAACCGGTATCTGCCTTTTTCCCGGAAACGATGACAGCCCGATGAACTACCTGGCTAATACCTACCCCTTTCGCCAGGACAGTAGTTTTCTTTATTTCTTTGGCCTGGACTCACCAGGCCTGGCTGCCGTTCTGGATGTGGATGAGGGGAAGGAAATAGTCTTTGGAGACGATGTGACGCTGGAAGATATTATCTGGGTTGGGCCCCAGCCTCCCTTGAAAGACAGGGCTAAAGCTGCTGGTTTGAAACTGGTCAGACCTTCGGCCAGTTTAACTGATTATCTGGCCGAGGCGACAAGCCGCGGCCGTCAGATTCACTATCTTCCGCCTTATCGTGGAGAGACCATCCTCAAATTAAGTTCGTGGCTGAAGATGGCTCCCGAGCAGGTCAAGCCTGGAGCTTCAATTGAGCTGATTAAAGCGGTCATCAGTTTAAGATCGATCAAAAGCCAGGAAGAAGTAGCGGAAATAGAAAAGGCTCTGAAGGTCACCAAGGAAAGTTATCTGACCGCCATTCCCGAGATCAGACCGGGAGCCAGAGAACAGGAAATTCTGGCCTTAATGGAATTAGTCATCAAGGCGAACGGGCTGTCCTTTGCCTTTCCGCCGATCATCACTATTAATGGCCAGATCTTCCACAAAACAAGCTACGGGGATAAACTACAAAAGGGCCGTTTTCTGGTGATGGATACTGGAGCCGAGTCACAACTTCACTATGCCTGTGATATTACCAGGTCTGTTCCTGTCGGTGGTCGTTTTAATCAGAGGCAGAAGGATATTTATTCTATCGTCCTTAAAGGACAGGAAGAAGCTATCAAGAGTATGGCTCCTGGCGTGATGTTTAAAGAAATTCATTTAAAGGCGGCCCGGGTCATGGCTGAAGGATTAAAATCACTCGGACTGATGAAGGGTGATCTGGAAGAAGCTGTCCAGCAGGGTGCCCATGCTTTATTTTTCCCCCATGGCCTGGGACACATGGTCGGACTGGATGTCCACGATATGGAAAACCTGGGCGAAGACCATATTGGTTACGACGAGACCGTAAGCCGCAGTCAGCAGTTCGGGCTTAACTATCTGAGAATGGCCAGAGCTTTAGAACCCGGTCATGTCATGACCATCGAACCGGGTCTTTATTTCATCCCTGCCCTTTATGAGCAGTGGAAAAAAGAGAAAAAATTTAAAGATTTCATCAACTATGATCAGGTAGCTAAATATTTAGACTTCGGCGGAGTTAGAATAGAAGATGATGTCCTGATCACAGAGGATGGACACCGAGTCCTTGGGCCACGGCCAGGAATACCAAAGAAAATTTCAGATATTGAAAGCTTATTTTAAGCACCGAAACCAGAAAGAATCAGAATAGCTTAGAGGAAGTGGGAGTGGAAGTTTGAGATGGTCAACTGGTATGTACTAAACACCAAGCCCAGGAAAGAGTCACAGGTAGAGTCGCTTCTGACCCAGGCGGGCTTTACTGTCTATCTTCCTCGCTATCGTCAGGACTCGACTATTAAACCTTTTTTCCCAGGTTATCTTTTTTTAAAATTTAATTATCCAAAAGACTATCAGAAAATTGTTTACACCAGGGGAGTAAACAAGATCGTCGGCAATGGTCAAATACCGGTGCCAGTTGAACCAGAAGTGATCAGCTGCCTTAAAGCCAGAGAAAAAAACGGTTTAATAGAATTGATGAAATATGGAGACAACCCGCAACCTGGTGATGAAATACTGGTGATGGAAGGTCCTCTAAAAGGATTAAAAGGAATTTTTTATCGAGAGCTAAGCGATCAGCAGCGAGTCATGATTCTCCTAAATTATGTCTCTTATCAGGGCTCTCTTTTAATCAAAAAAAACATGATTAAGAAAATTAAGTCCTCAGAAAGGAAAGAACGAAGTCAGGCTGGGAAGCAGGCCAGGCTACGAACCTCTCATAACTGATCTTTCTCAATCGGGTCTTTTTTGCCGGCAGGCAGTGGACAATCTAATCTCGATTTTCTTTCTTCAAGGGGACATTCATCAGACAAAGCCTGATTTTTACCCGGAGCCCGGGGAGAATTGCTCAGACAAAAGAAGGGAAGTGCTTGATTATTGACGGCATGTAGAGCAGCTGGATGAAGAACAACTGGAGCAACTGCTTGAACCACCTTTGCTCCGCCGGCCAGACCCTCCAATTCCAAATGAGGAAATAAGCTTCTTAACCTGATGGCTTTGACAGTGCGGACAGACGACCTCTGCCTGATTCGTTTTTACCAGGGCTTCAAACCGCTGCTGGCATTTAAGACATATATATTCATAGAGCGGCATATCTTTACCTCATCAGATAAATTATACCTGACTTCAGCTGTTTGTTAAGCCCGCCGGAAAAAGTAATATAGTTATTTAACTACAGGAGTAGCCTGGGCTTCAGCCAGAGCTATGACTTCTACTTCTATTTTTGCCTCTCGCGGCAACCTGGCTACCTGAAAGGCAGCCCGGGCTGGATAGGGTTCTGAAAAATATTGGGCATAGACCTCATTCATCCGGCTGAAGTCGTTCATATCGGCCAGAAAGACTGTAGCTTTGACTACCTCATTAAGAGAACTGCCAGCCGCCTGCAGAATGGCCCTGAGATTTTTAAAAACCTGGTGAGCCTGTTCCTCTATGGTCTGCCCGACTATTTCTCCCTTAACTGGATCAAGCGGAATCTGTCCGGAAACAAAGATAAAGCCTCCAGCCATAATACCCTGAGAATATGGTCCAATGGCTTTTGGCGCTTGATCGGTTTTGATAGCTTTTTTCATCTTGTCACTCCTCAATTTTTTCGCTGGCCAGATTTTTATCGCGACCAGGGGTAGGAAACCAGCCAGCAGATAAATGAAGTTTCTTCGCTTCATGTTCTTTAAATTAAGCTAATAGCTTGAGTGTCTCCACTACCAGCTCCCAGAATTTTTCGACTGAAGACAGGCTGACTTTTTCTTCGGGAGAATGTGGATAGCGGATGGTTGGACCAATGGAAATCATGTCGAGATCAGGATATTTTTCGCCAATAATGCCGCATTCCAGACCGGCATGGACAGCCTTAACTTCAGGCTCCTTGCCAAAGAGATGTCGGTAGATTTCAATCATTCTCTGCAGCAGAGGAGAATTTAAGTCTGGTGTCCAGGCTGGATAGCCATCGGGCTGAGCAATTCTGGCTTCGGCTAAAGCGGCGCAAGCTTTGATCACCAGTCTGACCGCTTCCAGGGCAGAGCCGATAGAACTGCGGCTGTTGCAGACAATCTTCACTTTCTTATCGAGAGTCTCCACTATAGCCAGATTGGAAGAGGTTTCAACCAGTCCACTGATCTCAGGATGCAGGCTAATAACTCCATGAGGTAGAACCAGAATTAAATTCAAAAGTCTGGCTTGAGAATCGGCTGCTAAAGGCCAGCCGCTATCCGCCGTTTTCTTAATTTCCAGCTTCATCTCGGGTTCAGTTACACGGTATTCAAACCCAATAGCTGCAAAGGATTTCTTCAATTGCTGACTCAAGCCTTTTTCCTGGCCAGGACCAACTGATAGAACAGCCACCGCCTCTCTCGGGATAGCATTTCTTTTACTTCCACCATTAAAAGAAATCAATTCAAATTTAAATTTTGAGCCAGCTTCCGCCAGCAGCCTGGCCAGCAGCTTTATGGCATTACCCCGGCCTGAATTAATGTCCAGGCCAGAATGCCCTCCACGCAGACCTTTTAAGCTAACCTGCATCAAATTTCTGGCTTTTCGTGTTTTGCGCTCTACTGGAAGGCTGAGTTCAGAATCAGCCCCACCAGCGCAACCGATGGTAAAGGTGCCTTCATCTTCACTGTCCAGATTGATCAGTATGTCTCCCTTCAGCAGATCCTTTTTTAGCTGATAGGCACCGGTTAAACCGGTTTCTTCATCAACTGTAAAGAGGCACTCCACTGGTCCATGGACCAGGCTTCTGTCCTCCATAACGGCCAGACAGGTAGCAACTCCGATACCATTATCAGCCCCCAGACTTGTACCGCTGGCTTTTACCCAGTCACCATCAATTACTGGCCGAATTGGATCACGCTGGAAATCATGTTGAACATCGGAGTTTTTTTCACAGACCATGTCAAGATGGGCCTGAAGTATAATGCCCGCTGCCTGCTCGTGACCGGGAGTGGCCGGCACTCTTACCAGGACATTACCAGCTCGATCTTTCTGATATTCAAGATTCCAGTCTGCAGCCAGCTGGCAGATATAATCAGCCAGGGCCTGTTCATGACCAGAGCAGTGTGGGATCTTAAGCAAATTAGAAAAATGCTTCCAGATTTTGTCCGGTTTTAAAGAAGAAATTTCAGTCGGCATGTTTGACTCCTTGGTAAATTTACTACTGTGTTATAATATCTTTAAAGATCAGGCTTTTTCAAGACTTTTAATGGCAATAAGATGCGATCGGTGATGAAAAAAAAATTAAAATTTCTGTTCATATTATTATTAATGCTCTTCATGGGTGACTTCCCCCGGGTTGGAAAGGCGGCCGAACCTGATTTGCTGGTTGTTACTACCATTTTCCCCCTCAGTGAATTTGCCCGACAAATTACAGCAGGCCAGGATGAGGTTTATCAATTAATTCCGACATCGGCTGAAGTTCATGATTTTCAGTTACGGCCTTCTGATCTGGCTAAATTGAGGTCGGCCAGCATTTTGATCAGGATAGGCAGTAACCTGGAACCCTGGCTGGACAGAATCCTGAACAATCTTGACAATCAACAGCTGACCGTCATCAGTTTTACCGAGATTCTAAAAAATAGTGCCTATGCCGGTCTGAGAATTGAAGATCCTCATTTGTGGCTTGACTTCGAAGCTGACCAGCTGCTGGTCAAGGCGATTACTGAAGTTCTGTCCCGGCTGAATCCAGCTCGGGCAGACGCTTATAGGAAAAATGGCCAGGTCCTGATAGACAGGCTTGTCTGGCTTGATATTCAATATCAACAAAATTTAGCTTCTTGCCAGTCATCTGATCTGGTTATTGCCGGCCATCAGGCTTTCGGTTACCTGGCTGCTCGCTATAAATTGAACCAGATTGCTCTGACTGGACTTAACCCGGAGGCTCAGCCAACGCCTCGTCGCTGGCAGGAGGTTATAAATCTGATCAGAGCCAGGCAAATCAAATCTATTTTCTTTGAGAGCTCCTCGCCCCCGTCATATGCCAGAGAAATCGCCAGAGAAACAGGCACCAGGCTTTACCGGTTATCCACCGGAGTCAATCTGAGTAAAGATGAAATTAGCCAGAAAAAATCTTTCCTGAGTCTGATGGAAGAAAATCTCAAAGTATTAATTGAGGGATTAAACTGTGGCCAGCAAGATAATTGAAACTCAGGACGGGTCAGATAAGAAAAAAGAAATCATCAGAGTCGAATCAGTTTATTTCAGTTATGATGGTCCTCTTATCCTGGAGGATATCAACCTCCCCCTGCACAGGGCTGATTTTCTGGCCATAATCGGCCCCAATGGTTCAGGCAAGACAACTCTATTGAAGATTATGGTAGGGCTACTTAAACCACAAGCAGGTCAGGTTTTCCTTTTCGGGCAGAGAATTGAGGAGTTTGAAGATTGGTACAAGGTAGCTTATATTCAGCAAAATGCTACCCATTTTGAATCAAAATTTCCGATTACGGTGGAAGAAGTGATTACCTCCAGTCTGTACGCCAGTCGCAGGATAAAAGGTAATCACGCTGGCTGGCGAAAAGAGAGGGTCGAGCAGGTGCTCGATCTGGTCGATCTGGCCGGCTATCAGAAGAGGCTAATGACAACTCTATCAGGAGGTCAGCAGCAGCGGATACTGATTGCCAGGGCTCTGGCTACCGAACCTGAAGTTATGCTGCTGGATGAGCCAACGACCGGCATTGACCATCAAACTCAGGAAAATTTTTATGATTTACTCGGTGAACTAAATCATGATTATGGACTGACCATTGCTGTGGTCACTCATGATTACGGAGTGGTAAACAAACATATAAACCAGGTTGCCTGTTTGAATCGAAAATTAATATATCATGGCCGGCA